>Ga0209381_1000854_pt1 | contig 60881 bp, 64 predicted proteins | sample DewCreD2012metaG_FD_184111 | JGI IMG/M metagenome (GOLD analysis project Ga0209381, IMG submission 184111) | Hot spring sediment bacterial and archeal communities from British Columbia, Canada, to study Microbial Dark Matter (Phase II) - Dewar... ... | reverse complement strand
GGTGGCGGTGGCGGTGGCGGTGGCGGCGAGCCAATCGGCTGTGTCAGCCACTCTGCGCACCAGCCCTGCACCAAGAAATCCTCGGCCTGAGATTGCGGCGACTTCAGCTTGGGCACAACAAACGATGTGCTGATCCATGTTCGCCCACGCTCGTCGTTTGCGCGTCCACGGACGGGCAGCCTCGTACCCGGCTCAATCCATGCGATGTGATTTTCCATCGTCGCCGAGGTCGGCGTCGAGCGAAGCCGCAACCAATCGTGGTTCGTCCGAATCTCGGCTGTAGGTCGTTCACGCACACTGATTCGCGCGCCACTCCCAACCCTTGCCGTGTCCAAAACTTCCTTCGCGGCGCGAAGATTCGCGCCGTCGCTCCCCCGATGGTATGGGTCGTGGTAGCGATCGTCTGCGATGCGGACGATCCAGTGCAGCGTCTCCAGCGTCCGCGACATCCGGTTCTCAGGTGGCAATTTGGCGTACTGTACTAGCTCAATGCGCGGATAGTCGTCTGCCAACGTGTGTGGCGTTAGTCCAACGCTGCGCAGCATCGCCAGGATGTCAGCGACGGTCGTTCCGTCATCGGTTGGGTCGTACTGCTTAGCCCAATCGCTGACAGTGATATTCTGCGCTCGGCCTAGCCATCGGGCAATCATCAGTGCGCACGCTGGGCCACAATCGTTTTTAGCGTAATTCCCCGTCTGATTGACGTATGGAATGTTAGTCATTTCCTTCTCCGTTTTCAGAATCGGCCAAAACCGGCGAATCGCCGGTGTGCGTCGCCCACCGTTCAAGCGCGACAGCGACGTATTTCGGCTCTATCTCGACAGCACAGCAACTGCGACCGAGATTCTCACAAGCGATGATCGCAGTGCCCGACCCGCAAAACGGGTCGTAGCAAATATCACCCGGATCGGTGTGATTGAGCAGAGCGTTTTCCACTAAAGCGACGGGCTTCATCGTGGGGTGATCTGGACTAGCGGACGGCCTGTCTATCGGCCATACACTGGTCTTGTGCTGGCCCTTCATGATCCGCTTGTGCTTCTTTCCCCAAGTAAACAATATAGGTTCGTGCTGGTAGTCATAGTCAATGCGACCGAGGCTGAATGTAGCAACATGCTTAACCCATACGAGTACATGTCGCACTGGAAGCCCTGCGTCACGCATCATGAGCATCATTGCCATTCCCAGGTCGCCACCCTGCGGAGCAGTGACAAAAACGGAACAGTCGTCGCTCATTACTCGCTCGTTGATGATTCTGAATGCAGGGAGTAGGCGTTCCTGCAATGCTGCCGGGTTCAGGTCATCGTTCTCTATGTCGTCGAGAACACGGTTGCTTTTGTCAAACGCGTTGAGAAACCTATTTTTAGCACCCAGACTTACACCATACGGTGGGTCTGTGAACACAATAGTCGCCTTGTTGTTTCTCATCAAGCGCACCACTGTTTGTAAGTCTGTTGAATCACCGCATATCAGGCGATGCTTACCGAGTTGCCATAGTTGTCCGCGCTCCACATTCCACTTCGCGAGCAACTCATCTGCTTTGCTTATCTGTGGTTCGGTGTCCGAGTCCGAAGGAGTATCCTCTTCTTCCAAGAAATCCTTCAATGCAGTGACATCACGCTTCCACGCAGATAACAGGTCTTCATCCATGCCCCATCCTTTCAGTGAAGCTACATCCCATCCGCTTAATACGTCCCAGTCCCATTGACCGACTGTTCCGGCGTGGAGCAGGACGACAAGTCGCTTACGCTCGTCGTCGGACAATGCGCGCGACGAGCGTCTAACCTCCACTACGTGGTCGGGCCCGTAAAGTGCAGACAACGCACTCAACCGCTGGTGGCCGTCGTAGACCTCGTTATCCGGGCCGATGACGATCATCTGCACCTGACCGTAGTCACGCCACGAATCGAGCAACTGCTTAGCGGCACGCTTTGTCATCTGCCTCGGATTGTCTTTCCAAGGTTTCAAGTCGCCTAGAGCGACACGATCATTTGTCCAGCTAATCAATCGCCTCTCTCCTTTCTGACAGCGGCGCGAAGCGCACGAATCCGCCCCCGATGGCGAGCGGCAACGTAGAGCGCAAGCGCACGTGCCCTCGCTGTTTCACCAGATAAGTTGTTGTGATCCACGCCGACATCCACCGCGAGCATGTTTAGCTCGTCAACGGTAAATCGTGTCGACAGCGTGTTTAGCAGATCACGATCGCCGTTAACCATTGCCTCGACATCCCGATCGGTGACGCCGGTTACACTCTCGATCAGAAGCATGAGCGTGTCAATCTGCCGATGCGCTATTTCTAATTCGCGCTCGAGTTGGGCGATGCGTTGATCACGTTTACTCAGCTCTGATTGGTATTGCTCATTCAGGCGTCTTGTCAAGCCAACGTATTGCCAAATGTAGAATGCCGTGAGCGCGCCAGCGCCGACGACGATAGCAACGACCACTTCAAACACATATCCATTAGCCATGACGCCTCGCGATCTGGTACGCAGACTGATTCGCGATCAACGCACTGATGTAGGCCGACACCAGACCCAACGCACCATCGCGCGAGCACTCCACTGTATCCAAAACGCCAGTGCATCCAAGCGCAAACGCACCAGCAGCGACGATCAGTAGAAGCGCGGCCATGATCAAGCGCTTGTATGCGCCGTCCAACGCGACGAACCAATCTGAAACGCCAGGGATGTACGAAAATGCAAGCGATAGAATGATGCCTGCGATCGCGGATAGAAGATCAGATGTCATTTCACCTCCAAAAGAAAAAGCGGCTGCGCACAATTGCGCAGCCGCCCTATTCCGGGTCTACCGGCCACTCTTAGCAGACGATGATACCACTACTTTTCTTCATGCGGCGTGTTTTTCGTCGAGAGTCAGCGTTCCGGTCGGGATCGCCTCGATCTTAGCGGAGACCTGGCGTCCCTGAACTCGCACTGTCAGGGTGAAGCTTTTGTGTAAGCCTGCACGCTCGATGATCATCATAGTTCGGAGGACGAGCAAAACCACCGCACGCGAAAGGCTAGAGAGGTTCTCGTATTGGATGTCATACATCGCCAGCACGATTTTATCAGATCGCTCCAGAAATGTTTGCATCGCGCATGTATTCGTTTCTGACGTCCTCCCATCTCTCACCAGTTGACGAACGATCATAGCCTAACAGCAAGTTGTAATGAGCGATCTTAGCAGCAACCAATGCGTCGTCCCGTCCGTCCTCACATGCCATAATCTCGGCGCGGAGCCTCTCGCGATCTGCTCCCGTACCGATCCAGTAAGCCAACACCTCATCCTGGCGTCTCATCAACCCCAGAACAATGCGGTCGCCAACCGGTCGCGCTAACGTCACGTCTGGACCGCGGATGTATTCCATCATGTGTATACCGTCCCGAGTGATGGCCCGAATCGTGTAACCGCCGCGCCGGAGCGTATCCAGAGCTTCACCGATTTGTGACATCGTCATCCCCTTTTGGATCGCGCTTCGCGATGTCATTCGTAGCACCCTGGGCATATCGCAACGCATCGTCGGCGCATCGTTTCGCTTCGTCTTGCGTGAGGCCGCGCTCCAGTGCTTGCTTGAACGTCTCGCGCCACACCTTACTCTTGTAGGTGTTTATCCTAGAGAAAAGCAGACCAGTTATACTCTTTGCCCTCTTCCACTTCATATCTAGTCTCCGTATTATGCGCGTAGTCCTACGCCCTGCCAGAAGCGCCGGCCATTGCATACGACCTTAGTCTGCGCCGGATGCATGGCTATCTGCGATTGGTCGTGCCGCAACCTTGGCAGCGGCAGCGTAGTAGTCATATGCGCGCACCTCGAGTGGCGCGCCTTCGCGTCCACTCACCTCCAGCTTGTCCGGCACTTTGCCGTAGGCCACTTCGAGCAGCCACTGCGCGAACTTCGGGTGCTGCATTGCGCTGCGCAGGATGAGCTCGACGTTTGTCACCGCATGGCCATCAATGACGATCGGCGAGCCGTCCTTGCCCTTGGCCGGCTCGTGCAGAATGGAAAGCGCGAGCCGCCGTAACTGGTCAAAACTTCGCGGCCTGCCCTTGCGGTTGATCCGCGGATCGCCCGTGGTAAACGGCTTACCCTTGGCTTTCTCCTTCTTCGTCACCGTGCCGCGGTCGTCGTCAAACGAAATATCCTCGATCACTTGCGGACCTCCTGCATGAGCGCCTCAAGCCGTTTGGTCAAGGCCTCGTAGCGCTCAAGCTCATCGCGCAGCGAGCGCACCTCCCGCCGCAGCGCGTTGATCTGCGCTGACTGATGCGCAGTCAGTGCGGCCAGCAAAATGGCGACTGCGCCGAAAAGGGCGGAGAAAGGATCCATGCGCGCTGATACTGGCAGCATTACTGCCTCTTCGCCACGCGCCGAGCCAGCTCGTCTGGGATCGGCACGCCGAGCTCGCGCAGCGAGGCGATGATGCGCCCGACCAGCGAGGCTTCGATGATGAGCCAGACGGCTGGCGCTATTGCGCCGAGGCCAAGCTCATCGCCCGCGATTCGGGCAGCGGCGTAAATCACGACGTATGGCAACAGATGCTTGTAGAGAAACGAAGCCAGTTCCGGCAGTTTGAATTCGTCATTGCGGATGCTGGCGGCGACGGCGAGCGCGGTGTTGAGCAGGATGCTGGCGGCGATGATCTGCACTTCCGGCAAGCTCGCCATCCAGGCGATAAATGAACGAATCAGATCGAGATGAGACATGTAACCTCCGTCAGGGCGAGACGCCCACCCCCGCTCTGGATTATACCATGTCGGTGGGCTTTGCTAACTGCGCGACAGCAGTGCGGGCAGGTCATCCATAAGCCTCGCGAGCGTATGGGGCGTATAGCGCAGCACGCGCCAGCCGAGCACGGTCTCGGCTTCCGGCGATCGCGCAACGGTCACCTCGTTGCAAGTTGTGCACGACACCACGAGCAACGGGCGACCACGCATCATCGGCACGGCCTCTAGCTTGTGCTGAATCTTGAGTCGCATGAGGTGGAGTATAGCGCGGGACCGCACCGCTTCACATAAAGAGTGGAGGGTATGGAGGGTTTGAGGCTTCCCCTATATTTATTTTTTTCGAAGCTGGGGGGAGAGTATATATAAGGAAAGTTTTGGAAAAACCCTCCATACCCTCCATACCCTCCATGCCATCGCGCCTGCAAGGCACATTACTATTGAAGCTCGATCGCCAACGTAGTGTAAGACGAAGTGGAGGGTTAGTGGAGGGTTGCGCCCAAAACCTCCACTAACCCTCCACTGATTATGTCCGCGGCGCGCGGCGCGACTCTCTCATATCACTCTAAGGTTTGCTCCTTTACGCACGAGATAGCTATCTATATATATGCGCCCAGGAGGAAGTCATGAGAGAGAGAGAGAGAGGAGAATCGAGCACAGGCACGTTGAGTGCGCGTCTTTCTGGTCGGCGCTCACGCCCGCCTCGCCGTTGCCCGTTGTCGTCGCCGATGGGAGGCAAAGATGACCGACCTCCTCGACCACCTACATCGTGGGGGCAACTGGCGCTATCTATGGCGTTCTAGCGACAAGCTCTCCCGCTATCTGCGCATATCCGATCCCATCCCGCGGATCGTCTCGAGCAACGTGTATTTCGGCGTGCATCCCGTGCGCTGCCCGCGCCCCGCACACGAGCGCGGGCGAATCGAGGACGTGGCGGCGGTCAACTGCCTGTTCGCCGAGTATGACGTCAAAGACTGCGGCAGCGAGGCGGGCATCGAGACGGTGTTGCGCAATCGAGGCGTGCTGTGGCCGACGGTGATCGTGCATTCGGGGGGCGGCTGGCATTGCTACTGGCTGCTTGACCAGCCGTATGTGATCGCTGACGACGAAGCGCGCCATCGCATCGCCGACCTGCAGGCGCGCTGGGTGCGCGCGCTGGGTGCGGACCCGGGCGCGAAGGACCTGGCGCGCGTGCTTCGATTGCCCAACACGCTGAACGCGAAGTATGATCCGCCCCGGCCCGTGCGCATGATCGAGGACTGGCGGCCCAACGCCATCTACCGGCTCGACGAGCTGGAGTGGCAGTTGCGCCATCTTGAAGGGACGATGTCCCCGCTGCCTCCCGCTCCGCCGCGGGAGTTTGACCCGCCTCCGGACCTTCCAATTACCTCCCGCGTCGGCGCCCTGCTCAACTGGCAACTCAAGCAGGGCGAGGGCAACCGCAACTGCGCCCTGTATTGGGTATCCAGGCGCATGCGTGAGATGGGCATGAGCGAGACGCAGGCGCTGAATCTGGCCGGGTCGGTTGCTGAGGCGAAGGGCATGCCGCGGCGCGAAGTGCACAGTACGATTAGATCGGCTTACCGAGGAGAGTAACCATGAGCGACAACCACGATTCACCGGAAGAAAGGATTCGCAAGGCTATTGCGGAGCTGAAGTCGAAAGCCTCCAGGCCTTCCCGCCCAACCGACGACGAGTTGGCGTGCAGGTGGCTTGAGGCGCACCCGAACACGGCGTTTGGCCTGGAGCAATGGTTGCGCTATGAGGCTGGCTGGTGGCGTCCAGTCCAGCCGGGCCCGGAGATCCTCAGCGTGTTGGAGCAGGCGAAGCCGGAGGGCGTTCGCCCGACATCGCACATGCTCAGCAGCGTGGAGCGTTTGGCGCGTGAGAAGGCGCGCGTCCCGGATGAGCGATGGGACGCCAAGCCGGACGCGCTCGTGATGCTCAACGGGACGCTCGACCTCGCCACGTTCACTCTGCGCGAGCATTCCCCTGACGACTACGCCACCAGCGCGCTGGACTACGCTTACGATCCCAACGCCCGCGCGCCGTTCTTCATCGGCGCGATCCTGGACACTATCCCGGAGGCCGCCGACCTCATACAAGAGTTTAGCGGGTATGCACTTACTACTGATACGTCGCTCGAGGCTGCGCTCTGGTTGTATGGGCCGCCCGGCAGCGGGAAGAGCACGATCATCGAGGGCATCCGCGCGATGCTCGGCTCGCGCGCCGGGTTACTCGGCCTGCACGACCTGACCACGAACAGATATGCACTCGGCCAGTTGCCTGGCAAAACGCTATTGATATCAACCGAACAGCCCGCCGACTACGTGGCCTGCACGCATCAGCTCAACGCGTTGATCTCCGGCGAGTCGACGAGAATCGAGCGAAAGTATCGCGACGAGTTCTACTATCGCCCCCGCGCGAAGCTGCTCTGGGCGATGAACAGCCTCCCCCGCATTGATCCCGGCGACGGGCTGTTCCGTCGTTTGCTGGTGGTGGAGTTCGCCAGGCGCGTCGAGAATCCGGACCCGGAGCTGAAGGCGCGCGTGGCGAGTGAGAAGGCCGGCGTCCTCAACTGGGCGCTCGAGGGGTTGCGCCGGTTGCGGGCGCGCGGTCGGTTCGATCCGCCTCGGCAGGTGGTGGCCACGGTCGAGGCCTATGCCGAGCAAGCGGACATCCCGGCGCAGTTCGTACGCGAGCGGTGCGAGCTGGACGGGGTGACGTGGACGCGGGCGATGGACTTGTATCGCGCTTACCGTGCTTGGTGCGAGGATACCGGACATCGTGCGATGTCCAGCACGGGCATCGCGCGCGAGTGGAAGCGGATAGGGATTGAGCGGCGCGAGGCGGGCGCCGGGCGGGAATATCTGGTGCGCGTGCGGTGATGCGCGTGGGGGGTATGCGATAATAGGGGCGGGTGTTCTCTCCTTTCCTCCTTGTGGATCGCGTGCGTGCGGAGTAATCCGTGCGCACGCGATTCTTTGTCCCTCGCCCGCCCCGTGCGCTACTCAATCCTGAACGTGCCCCCAACCCATGCCGGCTGACTCGCGCGAGTCGTGCTCATGCATGCGTGAGCTCCTCTGGATGCTCCTGCACCTGCACCAGCACCTGCACCAGCTCGCGCACCAGCCTGGAGATGCTGCACCCCCGCGCCCGCGCTTCCCGGCGAAGTGCCTCGACCGTCGGGGCGTCGAGATAGAGCGCGTATGGCCTCGCGCCATCTAGCTCTCGTGGCCTACCTGTTCTCTGCGTCATGTGCGTCATGCCTGTATGTATATAGCTATATGCTGGCGAAGTAGCGGGGAAACCTTAGAGTCTGATTAGAGTGCTGGATTCCCCCTTGACATTCCTATATAGCTATGTAGAATGGGTCATGAAAGGAGAAAGGCATGACAACCCTAGACGAATTAATCGAAGCGGGCGTTAAACTGCATAACGCCCGCGAAGAAGCCAGGCGCAAGTCCCGTATCGAAGAGGAGGAGCGCAAAGCGCTTCTCCAGGCGGAAGCCAGGCGACTCATCGCCAGCTTGCTTCCTAAGTCCATTAGCGCTATATCCTCCATTGAGGTAGCCGACGACCTGCGGCACGCCATCGCGATCGTCCACCTCCCACAAGGCGGCAAGGTGGAAATCTATCTTGTGCCACGTGCCGATGGCACGTGGGTGGTCAGCTCGCGGGACGACTACTACCACAAGCAGAGGATTGCCACCTATGACGCCACTAATCCAGACGGCTACTACTGTAGGACTTTTGCCCTAGAAGAAGCCCTCGCTTATGCAGCGGGGGTGTTGCAGATATGAACGAGTTAACCCCTCCCACCACCAGCCAGCCAGCCAGCGTCTCGCCAGCGACTCTAGAGAAAGTCTTGCTGGCTGGCGACCTCAGTGCGTTGACCGAGGCGCAGCGCATTGAGTATTACAAAGGCGTATGTGCCTCGCTCGGCCTGAACCCCTTGACGCAACCCTTTTCCTACTTGCGTTTGTCAGGCAGGTTGGTGTTATACGCCACACGCGCCGCAACTGACCAGCTGCGCTCGCTCCACGGTATCAGCATCACAGAGGTGCGCATCGATCGCACCGAGGATGTAATCGCCGTCACGGTGCGCGGTCGCGCCCGTGATGGGCGCGAGGACTGCGAGATAGGCGTGGTGAGCATCGCCGGGTTGCGCGGCGACCCCTTAGCCAACGCCGAGATGAAGGCGTTGACTAAGGCGAAGCGCCGATTGACTCTCAGCCTGGCCGGCCTCGGCTGGCTGGACGAGACCGAGGTAGACACGATTCCGCACGCCCAAACCGTCGCGCCCGACAACGCCCTGGCGGCTGCCCGCGAAGCCCTTCGCGCCTTCGCCCAGAGACTGAGCGAAGAAGACCCGCGGCGCGCCGAAGCCCGGCGCCTGTGGCGCGAGGGCACGGCAGAGCAGATCGCATCCTTCATAGAGGCCACCAATGAATCTGCGTGAAGTCTCCCGCGCCATTCGCCGCGCCGACATCGCCTCGCTAACGCTGACCGAGGCTTGCCGAGCGCTGGCCGACCTCCCGGCGGCCAGGCAGTACGACGTGTCCCCCGCCTTGATCTGGAGAGCAACGCACAACGCGTTGCCGCCGGAGCAGGCGGACAGGCTGATCGAGCAGGCCGGGATCCGCGAGCGCATCCGCCTCGCTGACCTGGCGTATCTCGCACAGCACGACGAGGTGTTGCTCAAAATAGTAGCAACGCTCATCGAGCTGTGCGACAGAGGAGGTTTTTGACCATGCACGACTTAAGCTCTAGCATGTCAGATAGGGTATCATTCGACGAATCCGTCCGCGCCTGGGCGGATGAATGCATCCGCGCAGCGGATGTCCCTCTGCTGGAACTCGACATTGAGGAGCTCGCGCTCGAGCACTTTAAGCTCGAACGTGAGCTCATCGAGAGCATCGTAGATGACGTCGAAGAAGCAGAAGCGCGGTACCTGGAGGCCTTCCGCCAGGCCTACCAAAGCGCGCTGAACAAGGAGGAAGCATGACCGTTTTAATGAATTCTGCGATGATGCCCGCCGAGGGCAAATACACCCTCCGGCGGATTAGCCGCGCCTAGTGGTTTGGATGGGCCGGGGAGAATGTCCCCGGCCCATCACGAGGAGGCATGTCATGAAGAGGGAAAAGCAAAGAATGGCCAATAGCAAGCAGATAGCATCTGGGCCTTGGACTACCGTCCAATGCGCTGTTTGTGGCGAGAAGACGATTTACTGGAAGCAGTGGTTGACGATGGAGGGGTGGGGTCAAGACCGCGTAACGAGGAGGTGGATATGCCCGCTCTGCCTCCGGAGAGAGCAGGCGCAGAGGTAAGCATAAGGCCCGGATTGCGACGCGTATATCACTGCTCATACACACAATATATCGTCCCCATGTCGCGACTGCGGCTAACGTCGCGCGGCGTGCAATATCAGGATGTGATGTGGGCGGTTCGTGTACCAGGGACAAAAGATGAGCGTCGGCCTGATTCATGGGCTGTCCAGCGCAAGCACGCACCGAAGCCCCTCGGTGGTGTATGGGCCCGGATTGAGGCGACGAATGCGCACACGGTGAGAACAACGTTTATGCCAGACGTGGAGTGATCCCCCCCTTCTCCCTCGCCACCGCGGTGTAATACCTCGTGATACAATTTTGGTCATGAACACGAGGAACAATCCCCCCAATGCAGAGAGCACTAGAGTTGTCTTTATGGTGCCTCACGGTTTGTTGGCTAAGGTCGATGAGTTAGCACGTCGCAAAGGCGTGTCGCGCAGCGACGTGATCAGGTCGGCACTTAGATTGCGGGTTTGGCTTAGCGAGACCCGCAGGAAACGCAGGGAGGCAAAGAGATGATCAAGCTTTTTGCTTTGGCCGTGTTTCTTTTGGCAGCGTGCAGCAATTACTCGGACGTCCGACCAGGCGCGGCGCGTTTGGGCGCGAAAATTGCACCAACAACGCTCGCCGAAATTGCACCAACAACAGCCGCCGAAATTGCACCAACAACGTCGGGAGCGGGCCCAGAAATTGCACCAACATCTGTGCCAGTTTCCGAAATTGCACCAACAACGGGCGATGAATCGCTGGCTGTTCAGGGGTTGGCAACGGCGGCAGCCGAAATTGCACCAACAACTGCCCCGAAATTGCACCAACAACCCCAGAAATTGCACCAACAAGATGTAGGGGTCGTCGAACAGGCAACCGCCATATATGGCGGTCAAGATGACAACACGACGTGGATCGCCGCTGCGCTGCTGGGGGTCTTTCTCTTCCTAGTCTGGGCAGTGTGGGTTGGCCGAGTCGTTGACCGAATCATGCGGAGGGCACGATGAATTACCAAGACGGCATTGACGAAATCCAGAATGACGCCGAATATCCCAAGTCGGATACCGCAAACCTAATGGCTCGTCGCATCGCCGGTGCCATCGCCGGCGTCGCGCGCATCGTTGCGCCAATCGTCGTCGCGCTTGTCATAATCGCTGCGGCCGTCTTTGCCGGCGCCTCGGTGGCGCGGCTGGCGACGACCATCGGCCTGCCGTTGCCGATGGTCATTCTCACTCCTGTCTCGACCGTCGGAGTGGTAGTGGCGATGGTGGCATTGCTGATGCTATCCGATCACGCGCCCGTGCGAGCGGTGTCGGTCATCACGCTACTGTTCTGGCTACCGCTGCTTATCATGCTAATCGGCCTCGACGTGACGCTTACCAGTCCGCCGATCGGCTACGACGCTCAGGGGCAGCCAATCTATGTCGTGACCGTGCCGGATGCCATCATCAACATCGCTCGCGTTGGGGCGGGCTTCCTGCCAGGGCTGGTGCTCTTGCCGGCGGTGGCGACGATCATTGCCTGGCGACGCGAGAGCGACGGCGACTTGCTCGCTGAGCTAGGTCACTATGCGTCGAATGCACTCAAGGCCATCTTGCTAGTCTCGACGTGGGCCGCTGGCGTCTATTTCGGCGCGACGCGCGGCATGCCACCTGAGATTGCGTTCTTTGCATCGGCTATCCTTGAGCTGTCGTTTCTGCTGGCATTGACGCGCGTGTTGTATCACGCGTCGCCACTGGCGCTTCACACGATGGCGATGATCGCATTCGGCGCCGCGATCGGTGTCGTGGCGCTGGAGACGATGAGTTCGGCGACGGGCATCAAATCTATCCCCGGACTGGATCGCGTCGGGGAAGCGATGTATCCGCTGATGCCTAGCGCCGGATTGGCCTATGTCGTTTTGTCGTCCGTCCGATGGGGCGAGGGCCGAGGCGCAGCTGATGCAATTGCCGAAGGCATCTATCGGATTCGCGTTGGCATCTCTAAGATTGGCGCTGCGTTGCGCGGCGCTGACCCTAGCGGGCCAGCGCTACCGCCGCCGAGCGGAGCGGTGATGATGGCTGATGACATGCCAGACCAGTTAGGCGATCTCGGTGATTCGTCGGACGATGCGCTGGTTGCGCCTGAGAGCTTGTCAGACAAAGATGAGGAGCAAACCCGCCCAAAACGGAGGCGGCGTGGACAGTAGCGGCGGCAGCCGCGCCGCCGACGTGTCCGCCGCCCTCGTTGCCGGGATGGCTAGGTGAAGCAGTCGCCGGTGCGAAGCGCATTGGTGCCGGCGCACGAATCACGCCGTATCGCTCGCGCGGCAAGCGATACTGGCGTTACAGGTGGTCAGAGAACGGTAGGATTCGCACGGTATACATCGGCCCAGATCAACCAGTGCGAACCGACAGGAGGTTGACGAATGACCAGAGAGAGCAATACGAACGAGAGAAGCGCGGCCCCGGTCGTCCTCGACAGCGACCGGCTTCGGGATGATGCGATAGAGTCGCTGCGTCGCGGCGAAATCGCAGCCGTCCTAGTAGTAAACAACATGGACGGCGTGACCGTCGGTCGAGACGGATACTCCGTTGAAGTAATGCCTGGCTGCGATTACATCGTGCTCGCCGTCTCGCCGCGGTGGCCTGAACTCGGCGAGCGTATCGCGGTGGTGCGGATTGCGCCGTCAGCGGAGGATAAAAATGGAATGCAAGCCCAACCCGTCGCAGACTAGCCCCGACTGTTGGCAGATTGCGCTCATGGGCGAATACGGTGCCGCGGTCTACGGCTCGCGCGGCGACGACACTGGTCAACATCCGGTCAGCGCTGGCGCAGAATACGGCACGAGCCACTCCCCCGCTGGTGACGCGGCGGTGCCGCTGTGCGCCTCGATGATGATTGCTGGGGCTGTTATCCTCGCGGCTATCATGGCGCGCGCTGGCGTAAGGCGCACGCGATGATTTTCTTTCTTGTGCTCGCCCACCTAGTGCTTATCTTCCTGCTGTTGGTGTTCGCGCCATCGCCGTTGACGACCGAAAAGATGCTAGTCATCTGGGTAGGCTCCACGTTGGCCGTATGGGGGACGGCGTACCTCATCGCCCGCTGGGAAGACGACGAGATGTGACGAAAGTCATACGGTAAATATGACTTTCGTCACTACCGCCGCCGCGATCGGCGGCTTACCATTGCAGCCATGATTAGCAAAGAAGATTCGCCGAAGACGAACCCGCTGGGGTTCGCTGGCAAAATTGACGACAAGACGTTCGGTCGTGTATACGTGACCTTCATCGCCGCTGGCCAGGATGATTTCGTCCTGCCGAGCGGCACGAAATGGGCACCGGACGCAGAGCAAATGACACGGGTCAAGACATTGGAGAAGTTTCTTGACCCGATTGATGGCACGTTGACTTATGATGCCATCCAGTCCCTAAGGCTCCTCAATATCGCTGCCAATGTGCAGCGTTCTATAGGGAAATTGTCCTACGTCGTGGTCAAAGCTTCTGTCGTCCGAGCACTTGACAAAGCGGGCCAGCGAGGGGGGAAGGGTGGGCGCTTCAACTGCATCGTGACATGGGCGGAATTAGCCAGCAGTCTAATGTGAGGTGTCGCGATGAAACACATCGTCTCTGATAGGTTCCCACTGGGTGGCGGCCACCAACGCCAGGTCGGCGTCAGCCGCTTCGCCCGCGAATTGGCGACCACACACCGTCGTCACGGAGTGTTCAGCGCGGTGGGCGATGCCATTGTGCAACGCCATCTCGCTGAGATCACAGGGATCAATTGGCCGATTAATCAGGCAATGCTGCTCGATGCACCAGCTAGAGTGTTCGTCGCCGTGCATCGCGGCGGAGGACGTTTCGGACACTACATCTGCGAGGTGCGCGAACCGTGGAAATCCTCCTGAATCATCTCCGCTTTATGGAGCGCGTCGGTGCGATGGCATCGTTCACGGCGTACACAAACATTGCCCCAGTTGTGGTGATGCAGGTTACGCTTGGACACCTCAAGGTCATCGCCACCGATGGATTCACCATTTGCCAGTATCTCATCCCTGTAGAGCGTGCGTCTCTCTCGGAAGGCGACAGCGTGCCCTTTGCTATCTCCGCCGACGCCGCGCGCGTCGTTGGCGACTTCGCAAAGAGGTTTGGCGGCGGGCTGGTCGCGAAACCGGCGGCGCTAGATGTGGCGGATAGCCTGTCCATCGCATACGAAGATGTGCGAGTGTCCGTGCAAGCGCTCAGCACACCAACGACGGATAAACTCATTGACAAAATGCGTGAATTACTGTCCCGCGCGCCACTGGTTCGGTTAAGGATCAATGCGAAGCGAATGCTTAAGAATTTCAAGCCAGGGAGGCTTGGAAGCCCGTCGCCAGCAACTATGTCTATCGCTGGCGACCGTGCCACCATTTGCTACGTTGGCAACGAGTGGAGCATCGCTGGCGTCTCTATCACCGATAGCACAGCCGGCGGCGTAACGGCGATGGTTGACTTGGCATATCTGGCGGACGCAATACGCGCCGCCGGAGAGGTTGACACAGATGTGATTGTCGGCATGTCGGATAGCGAGTCACCGATCCTTGTCTGCGACGACAAGACAGCAGGCGTTCGGTTCGCAGAATACATCATGCCGATGCTACCGAGGGATGTATGACAAACGATGATTTGATCATTCTCTACATCAGTGCGCGCGTGCAGTACTCAATGGACGACGACGACGTGGACTACGCACTGATGATCGAAGGCTTAGACGTCAACACGTGTAATCCGTCAGAAGCATGGCAAGCAGTAAAGAAACACGCCCCTGCGGCAGCCGGCGCACGATCACTTAAAAGAATGATGAGGAGGCTAGAACGGAATGAATAATGCTCTGATCAACGCATCACGCGTGTTCAAAGAAGCCTCGCGGATGAGAGTAGACCAACTGCTCCTGTACGTCGGCGCGTGTCCAATCCTTGGCGAGAAGCTGATACCAGTCAGGCTTGCCGATGAAGTTCTGGAGTCCGGCCAGTGGACTGATGAGTTTCGCGGTGCTGCGCTCGCCATCGGTTATCCAGCGAGCTTCCGAGACATAGTTCTCTCGAACGTGTCGGACAGCGAATCGCTCATCACATTCGCGCTCAATGTTGCCGAGCGCGAGTTGGAGCGTGAGGGTGAGCGAAGTGGTAATTGAAATAAGCTGGCCAAGTGTGAAGTTGATGCCTAATCGGGCCTACGGAAGGTCATGGGTGTCAACATACGCAGCTAGACAACAGTATCGAGCAGAGGGATACGCTGTAGCTCGCGAGAAGCTGACTCCAGGCTGTTGTCCATCTGATGCACATTACTCTCTCCGAATCGTGTTACACGCGCCAGATAAACGTGTTCGCGACCTGGATGGCTTGTTCGGCGCGCTCAAAAACGCGTTGGACGGTATCGCGGATGCGCTTGGTGTCAATGATTCGCACTTCGCGGAGTGTTCGATAGTGCGCGGCGAACCCGTAAAAGGCGGGCGCGTTGTGATCAACATATCCAAGCTGCCGGACAACCATTCACCTGTCCGATACATCAACGGCAATGACGAATGATCGCCACACATCGTTTGTTCGGCTGGCAGTGCGGATCGTAGCGACGCTCTTCCTACTATGCGCGGCTGTCTGTGTGATCGCTGTCGCGCGCATCGAAGCGCGCGGATATTGGGGGATGCACAGCCACTACTATCACGTTGCATTTCGATTACCGCATGCGGGTGGTGAGTGTGCGTCGGCAGAGCTACTGGCAATGGATTGCCCCGATAGGCTGAGGTTTGACGTATACGCAACCCGTGGCCCTGGGGGAGTGTGCATGTCATTGTGGGTATGGCAAAGTGTGCGCGGCGCGCAATACAATGCGTGCCTGCGCTATTCTGATCTCGAAAGATTATGGATTGCAAAATAGGTGATGTCGTTCGTTTTGGCCGATATGATGACCGTATCGGCGTTGTTATCGGCGTCGAGGAAGCTGGCGCCGAGCGAATTTTGCTTGTGAGGACGCCCCAAAACGTGCTCTACGGTCAAGAGCACGACTTTTGCACTTCAGCGATGAATCCGAGAAGGGCCAGTGAGGGCGAATTGGTCGCGGCCTCCATCGCGCTGCGTAATCGCGCGCTACGCGATATGGATGCATACCTGGCGCGATTCAATCCGCGCTTGCAAAATCCTCAGGTATGGCGACTGATGGCTTCTCTGGCTTTGCTGGCTAACGCCGTGGCCCTGGTAGTCTTGTTTTCACTTAGCAGTGATGTTCCCCTGATGGCCGTGATTGCATCAGCAGCTGCGTTTGTGGCTGTTCTTTCATTCACATTCGTCGTTGATCCCAGATAAAAGACAGGGAGTTCGCCCGCAGGCCGTATTGCACCGGCCGAGTTACCTCCTGCGGAATCTCACCCGCCGTCACGGTCTGGCACACCGGGCAGGTCTTGTGCACCGTCTGATGCGTGGCTGTTGTGGCTGTCCTTGTGCAAGCGCGCTCCAGTTCCGCCACCCGCGCTGTCAAGCCGCGACTTGTTGTTCCAACGGCATGCTTACTATACGTCTGGTTGCCCGAGATATGCCATCCTGAGTTCCGCAGAGAATACCGTCGCCACGGCTGAAGAAAAGTTGGTGAACCGCAACGAGTAGTCCACCACACCCCCTGGCGCGGACATCAGCGCAATGCCGCCCGACTGATGGAGCAGATTAACGATAGCCGGAAAGGAAAATGCCATTAGCGGCAATTCGCTGGATGACGAAAACAAGTTGTAGCGGGCGTATCCTGCTACTGCCACCTGCATCTCGACACGGAGCGAATACCCTATCAATCCCCGCTGCTTTATCCTAACTAATCCGCCCGGCGCGGGCTCGAAGATGGAGCCGTATTCTTCGCTATACAGGGTAAAGGGAAGATCAGCAGACGTAAGCGCAGGGACACTGATCGCGGTGTATTCCGCGCAAAAGATGGTAGCAGGGCGATAGTAGTCCGCCCTGATCAAGTCTTCTGTCGTGATCATAGGGCCATTACTCCAAATGAGCAGTCACTAATAACGCCGCCGGTTACCTGGTATTTTTCGCCCACTACCCAGGCCATGCCGACATACCGCTGGTGCTCACCGGCAGTGATGGCAACTTGATCGCCGATCCGTGGCGCGGCTCTTCCGCCAGCTCCCCATCCTGCATCCCGCCCGCCTGCCTCTTTTGGGCGCCCTCTGCTCGCTGCTGCTTTTGCAGATTCCTCCGCCCCCATCGCTCGTCCATCCACTCTGCCTTCATGGTAGCTCCATATCGAGTTGCGCCCGAAAAACGACAAATGCCTGACGACCTGTCTGTCTACACCGATTCCGTATCCAAGCCCAACGCCTACCGTAGGATCAGATCGATCGTATAGGTGGATGCTGTAGTTGATCCCGCCTGTGCTCGTGCGCCTATTGCGCGAGTGTGCAAACACCAAATACAAGCAGGGTATTTGCCACGTGGCGCCGCTGGACGAAGGAACGACATACGCGCCGCTGCGCAGCCACCATACCAACGGCGAGCCTCTGATATGCGCTTCGCGCGTGATCTGCTGCGCAGCCTCGACACGCGACGCCCAGGCGTGCGGCACGTTTACCGTGGTCGTTGGTAGGGTGTCAGATGGAGTCATGATGTAATACCCGATAGGCAATATGGAGAAGTGTGTCGGTCGAAATTCGGTTGGGCGAAGCACGGTTGCCACGCCCTGGGCCGCATCGCCGTTCCATCGCGCATCACTGGTGCCGGCATACCAATCCGGGTAGTAGCCCCACAGCACGCGCGCCAATGACTCTCCGGTGATCTTCCATCGGTCGCGATACTCGCGCTCTAGCTTGGTGATGATGTAGTACTCATACATCGTGCCCGATCCGATCATGACAATGTCCATCGCGCCATTGAGCGCAATCGCGGCATCCTTGATCACAGGCTGCGCCTCCAACTCACATGTCGCAATCTCGCCAAAAGCCTTGCGCTCGAAAAAGCCGGACAGGACGACCAATCCTGCACGCTTCACGGATGGCAAAGTCATGTTGCAGAGGGTAGCGTAAACGCTATCTCCAATCATGGTAGTACCCCCGCCACGTCACCTGCAAACCGCTGACTGGCCCGGACACCGGGAAGTAATAGCGCGGTGATACGCCCGTGCCCAAGAAGGTGTTCAGCGAAAAACTGGTGCCGGGCAACACCGCATGTGCCCCATATTTCGGCTCATAGCTGGTGATTGGCACGCCAGGGTCTAGTATTTCGGCTTCCAGAGGCGGATGCAACAGCGACGAAAAGCCGTAGCATTCAAAGCCTGACACATTGAATCGTGGTATCACCTCTACGAGCGGGCCGGTGTTGGAGACAACGCTTGTATCCAGCACGAGCGGTCGTAGGTAGAAGTCAGTGCCGACCGCGCCAATCATCACAAGGTTTGATCGTCGTCGAACGGCGTATAGCGATTGATTGGTGACGCCGATTGGGAATGCGCATCCATCGCGCAATCTAAAAATCTTTCTCCTGATGTTCCCTGGCGTGACCGATTCGACGGCGACATCGCCGTTGACCGAATCGCATCTCTGCGCCGGATACGGGCCAGGGACAAGCATAGATAGATCGCGCAGGACGCTGACGCAGCCGAAGTATCGATTGATGTGCACGTTGCCTTCGGCAGTGATGTTCAATGCGTCAATCGGGCTTTGTTGATCAATGCACGTCGGCCAGAATGTGCTATTCCCGCTCTCTAGTATCTGATACGCGCTTCCCCCTGAGCTCCATGGGGTGACATACGACCTCGGCGGTGATGCCTGCGACGCAACGGCAACCCCTATGCCCTCGGCGACACGATACACGTCTTTGATCTCTCCAGCGGATGGGCCGATCAGCGCACTGGAATACGGCGAGTATGTGTTTGCCACTGCGCCGGCGGAGTTGATGACGACCATGCCGGCAAGGCCTGTGGTGCTGCCGTAGGTCGAAAATCGTCCAACGACAGTGTATAGGTCTTGGCCGATGATTTTTCGGATGCGATTGACTGCAGCGTCGCAGGTGCCTAGCGTCGTCTGCCCAGATGGATACGCCACGCGAACGACACGGTTAGCGGTTCCGCTGACGGCTACGAGAATCGAGCCGTCGTCGGCGACGCACCCTCTGCAAATACTGGCCCCGGAGATGTTTTCCATCAGCGTGGCTGGGCCGGAGCCCAAGCCGACGCGCCATATTTTGCTTGCTCCGAAAAGAATCCATTCCGAAGATGCTTCGCGGAAATCTATCTCGAAAATTGGCTGATCGAGGCCCGTGACGATGACCTGATTCATGTTGTTCAAGTCCAGCAAGATTGCCGTGAACAACTCGCCATAGTTACTGGCCACCGTCGTCGTGATATCTCGCGCCCAGTATTGGCGCGTGGCAACAAAACGCATTGTCGCACGCGCGTAGAAGGTCTCCCGTTCAGGCGATATGGATAGCTGCTCAAGTATCACAGGGATCGAAGCCCATGCCTGCGATGAGTCGCGCCGTGCTTGCAGCTCTAGCGTGTTGTCGCGCCATCGCAAATGGCTCTCCAGTTCTCGGATCGCGAGATGCAAGTTGGTGTGCGATGTCCCCTGAACGCTGAGCGTGATGACGATTCGCCGCGTCTTCGGGATAGCCCCCATGAAAACTTGACGCCCGCCTATGCCATCGCGCAAGTCCACGCTGGCATCGGTCATCGTGTCACCGTCGTAATCTGTAAGTATCCAGTTCCACTGCCCCGCCACCTCGCGATAGTCGAGGCGCGTGAGTTCCGCGCTGGATCGAACCAATCTGATCTCCATCACGCCCAACCATATCGTTGCATGAACGCGAACTCTTCCTCAACGTTGCGCCCCGGCACAGAGGCCAAATTTAGAATGAATGTGTTTGACACACTTCGTGCTGTTTTTCCGATGGCCTCCTCGGCTACCGGCTGCGCGCGCTGCATTCCAGCCACGAGACCAGCAAGCATCATCTCGCCGTATTCGGAGAAAACTTGGCTTGGTGACCTGATCATCCACGTGCCCGTCATTACCGCTTTGATCTGGTCATTGAGCCACCGGAGGTGATCGAGCACCTGTTGGCCGGTGCGCCCAAAGGCGTTTGCCACGCCTTGGATCATGGATTCAAAAGCCGACGTGACGCCGTCCACAATGTGGCGCGCTGCGTTAACGATGTGCGCGCCAAAGTCAGCAAAATCGCCGCGCGCAAGTGCTGTCACCGCTCGGATCAACTCAGCCAACGCGCCCACTGCTGCTTTGACCAAGTCGCCGATTGCCCGAATGAAGGACCCAACAACTTGCGTCACAATCTCGACGCCCGGTCGAAGTAGCTCAAAGTATTTCTTCATCGCGCTAATCGCGCCGGGGATCACAACGCTAGCAAATTCGAATAGCGCAGATGCAAGGTCAGAAAAAGCCGGACCAAACTCATCTATCAGCTGCGAAACCATCGTTCCCACGGTGTCACCAGCGGCGACAATTTGCGGAATAAACTTGCCCACCTCGCCGCCAACGTGTGCAAGAAAACCGGCTACTGCGTCGATTGCTTCGCCGAACCGCGGCGCGAACTTAATCGCTTCATCTATGACCGCCGAGATGATGGGGACGAGTTTCACAAGCAATGGCTCAAGCCTGGCGCGTATTTCGTCCCCAAACACCGCGAACGCGATCTTGAGTTTGTTGCCTACAGTAGACAGAGATTCTTCAAGCCCTGCTGTTTGGCCGACGGTTGAAGCGACCGCACCGTCGGCTTCGCTTAGCGATTCGACAAGCCCATCGATGCTGAATCGTCCTTCTCTGATTGCGGCGGCCATGTCTGGCCCAGCGCGCGCGCCGAACACCTGCATCGCGATGCTCAGTGCATCACTTTCGCTTCGCGCTGACTGTATCGCGCTAATAGTGCTCTCTAAACCTTGTCGAAGCGGTATTTGCTGCTCGGCAAAGTTGCCCGCGGCTATTCGCAGACTGCCAATCACCAGCTCGGTATTAACGCCTTCCTTTTCCCACTTCGCTAAGAGCGCGATAGACTCGTCGAGTGAGAAATTCATCAAGCGAAGCGGTGCGCCGAATTGAACGAGCAGCGCATTTAGTCGATCGAAAGATATTCCGGTCTGCTGGCCGGCGACGAACAGTTTGTCGAGCAGACCACTGGCCTCGTTGACCGGGACGCCCCAGTCGCCGATCGCTCGTGAGAACAATCGTGTGTTTTGCGCCACATCGCCGCCGAGGAGACGACTCACATCGAGCAGGTTTCGCGACAAATCCTGGAGCGGCTTGCCGGTTAAACCCAATCGCGTATTCAGCTCGCCGATCGCTGTTGAAACGTCTTGCGCCTGATCGGGGCCGGTTGCAAAAACAGCTTTGAAGTCATCCTGTAGCGCACGCAATGTGTCGCCGACAGCGCCAGTGCTGATAGCGATGAGGTCGTAAGCCTCATCAAGCTCGGCTGCCGACTTCATCGCTGCGACGCCAAGGCCGGTGACAGCCGCGACACCGACACCAACAGCGCCAGCAACGATGCCCATTGCGCCAGCCGCGATGCCTTTCAAGCCCATCAGCGCCTCACCGGCATTGCCGATTGCTGATTGCAGCCCGCGAGACTCGCCGGTGATTACGATTTCGATTTGTCCATCAGCCATGACGCCTCTTCAGTACGCGCTGCGTCTCTTTTGCACGCCATGATTCAAAGCGCGCGGCTCGCTCAATCCACTCAAACGAGGCCTCCTCCTCGATCGCCCAGGGTGGCACGCCCCACCGCTCGGCAAGGATCAATACAAGCTTCACCCAGTCGTCGTCGGGCGAATTTCCAAAGGGGGGACTTTTACCGCGTATCGCGCGGTTAGGATTTTCTCGACATCTGCCACGCTGAGCGAGTCAAGCGCGATTGCGGCGACATCTACACTTGCGCCGGATGTGGTCAGTATCTCGAACAGCAACGAGTAGAGCTCGTTAACATCTCCGGTCTTGAGAATCGCCGTCGCCCGGCGAACCTCCTTGAATGACCCGCGCGCAGTTTTGTCAAATGGTGCGATTTTGACGCCCTCAATGATTAATTCGTCTTTCTCTTCCATTTTTTTGACCTCCCACTACGGCAACGTAGCCACGCCGTTAACAACCCTGGCCGAAAACCAGTTGCTCAGCGGCGCGCCAACAATTGCAGAAAACTCAAGCTCAACTGTCATATTTCCGTCGCGATCGGAGAACAACTCGACAGCGTTGGTTAGCATGCCGACGAAGTCGATTTGTATTTCTCTTGTGTTGGCAGTCTCGATGAACTCGGCGCGGATATTGCGCGCCACGTTCGAGTTTATCAGAGCGTCCACCCACGCCTTCGCGATCGCGTTGAACTCGGCCACAATCGTCATCGTTGCGTTCCAACGCCCCTCCCCCCACCCTAGTGGGTTGCTGTCCTCAAACATCTTGAGATGACGATTGGTTTCGATCGTCATTTCAAAGCTTATCGCTGTCCCGGCGATGGCGGTCGTGCCATGCGGCGTGCCAAGAGCGTCAACGTAGAAGGTGGCGTGACGAGAGAGGACTGGATGCACTGTTCTTAACGTCGGCGAAGCCATTCCGTTCGCCTGCACATTGCGACCGATTAGTCCCCACGTCTCGGTCACGTTGGCATTTGCTTCGTATCTCAGCGTCCAGTCGCGAATGATCGCGCCGACCATGCGATATTCCGCGCCCGACGTTCCGTATTCAACGGTATAGATCTGCGGCGCCGCGAAGCTGCTAACCGGGCCGTTAAAAACTCTCGCGGGCGGGTTGCCGCTGGGGGCAACCGGCCCAAAAAGACCGAACAACGCATAGAGGATGTCCTCATACGTTGTCGCAAGCTCTATTTCGCCCTCGCCGTAGCGCTGAGATATGACGGGTAGCGTGCTGACATTGCGACCGAGTTCCTGCACAACAGAGTCCGAGTGCTGTATTTGCACGCTTCCGTCGGTTACGCCGCGCAACAGTGAAGTTGCAGTGACCGGTGTAGTGAATGCGCTCTGCTGTCCAAGCTGGACTCTGCGCATGTGAGTTGCTGGCATTAGTTCCTCCGTCAGAATTTGTCAACTACTCTTGCGAGTATGTTGACGCTAAGATAGTCAGTTCCCGCCAGGGTAAAGATGCCGGGTTCGTCTGACGCAACGTCGCTCACGTGGTCTACTTGCCCACCTAGTGTGATGTCGTTCATGATTTGCTGCATCACAGCGTCTGCGAGCGTATACAGAGCTTGCTGCTGAGATACTGTCAACCCGCGTGCGACCGGCGAGTGGACGACTCTGATGCGAACCACCGTCTCTGCCCGCTGCATCCCCTGTGCATGCTGGCGTCGCGTCTCCGATACCGGCGTGACGTGTGCCGATGGCAGCGCCGGTGTCTGCACAGCCATTGGCACGCCGCGCGAGTGCGACTGAATGCCCGGAGTTGCAGCGACAACCGAGGCAATGGCGTTGATGGCATTCACCATACAGACGCCTCCAGGGCAACGTATGGTGTAAGCAACTGAACGACATCGGTAGGCAGTCGAGACGACACCGCCGTGGCGTTCACTGTCACCTGGCCAGTCACGTCAAATACCTGAGCATCCTTGCTGCGATACATCCAGCCAACCAGACGCACGCACGCTTGCACGATGTCGTGCGTCACTGTCGAGGAATATCCCCAAACTCCTGTAACGGTTGCTGTGTATTTGACGCCCCACGCCGGGGCATCGTGACGAGCGCGCAGAGTTCTGGTTGGCGCACTGAATGACACGAAGTGTGCCGGCAGCAACGTATCGCCCTCATCGGTTACGACACTCGTCAAAGTCAGCAAGTCGTCCGGCAGCAAGAACGCATCGCCAACGATTCTTTCGCGCGTTAGTAGCTTTGTTGCTGTTGTCGCGACGAATCGCCGTCCGCAGCGAGCGTCGATGGCTGCTGACGCGGCATCCAGTAGCCGCGTCAGCAGCGCATCTTCCGTCGCTCCGGTGATGCCCAGATATTCCTTGAGCTGACCAAGTGTTGCGTAGCTCATCAGTCAACGACTGTAGTGCTGGCCAAGGGCGCGGGCGGATCACTGCGCGCTACTGTGCCGATGAAAGCGACGGCGACTGTGCAAGTCCCGTTAACGACCGCGCGAATCCAGCGATGCCCATCCGGTAACTCCTCGTCTCGAACGTTGATCACGCCCTCGCTGTTCGCGGCGATGCTTGCGATCGCCTTGCCTGTGATGTTGGTGAAGGTGCTGTTGTCCGGGCTTGACTGGATTGTGAACGACGGTGGCGTGGATGCGGCGCCCACGACGCAGATCGCCGCCACGCCGCGAAGCAACTGCAAATCAACACTCGGCGTGTTTGTCGCGCTGGTGATCGCCTGCGCGGGCAGGCGGGCAGCCAAGTTAATGAAGTCGGTAGGTTTCATGGTGTGTTGCCTCCGTTACTGTAGCCGCACGAACGGCGACACTTCAACATTGGTGTTGATGTATTTGGCTTTGTCGACGACCCGCGGCGTGCCATCTGCGTAGACTGTCAAGCGATACGCTGTCTGATCGTATTCGAAGTATGCATCTGCGCTTGCCGCGATCTCGATGTCGCGCACAAGTTGTACTGCATACATCGCGAAGTCAGCAAGTAACACATCACCCGCTGCGCCTAGCGCGTTGACTTTCTCGCTGATGACGACTGGGATACCCATCAGCGTTCCAGCGATACCCTGCTGCCAATTTGGCTGCCATACAGGCGTGTTGCCCACGCTGAATTGCGTAAGCTGCGGCAGCACGGTCGGATGGATCAGCCACACCGCGCGCCCAAGCGAGCCAGGCATCAGTCGCTCAAGCATCTTCGCCGCGTCAGTTGGCTTGAACTGGTTAGCTGTGTCGCGAGCTACGCTCACCAACGCTTGTGCGTTGAGCACGCCGAGTGGTTCGCCCGCACCGTTGCCGCGAATGAAGTAGTAGTCGAGATAGTTCGCGGCGCTTTCCGCCAACATTCGGCGCAACTGCGCATCGAAGGTGGTGCTCGCGAGCAAGCGGTTACTCACGCGCACGATGCCAGCCATGGTGAGTGCGCGAAGCGCGTATTGCTTCAACGCCGGCTCGGTCTCGGCAATTGCACTACCCTCTCCCGCCCAGGTGAACTTGATCCCGCCATACCACGCGAATACGCCAGCTCCACCCTTTGTCAGGTCAACAACTGGTTGTTTCACCACGCCTGGCGCATCGGTTGTAAATGCGCGCGGAACGACGATGGACTGCTCACTCACCGCGGTCAACAAGTCGGGCAGCAACGTTTCAGGCACAAGATAGCCGCCCGACGGTCCGGTTCCTGTGCCGAGCGCCTTGATCGTATCTGCGTCTTTTCGCGCGACAGCGCTCATGAAGTCGCGCAATGTGTTTTTTGTTTCGGTCACATACATGGTGGGTTCCTCCGCAATAAGGGAATCGTTGCTCTCCATGTGCTTTTGCTCGTCCGTCCCGCTCGGCGCAGAGGTGACAACCTCCGCCGGCGCGACCTCACGACTTGCAATTGCGCGGATCGCATCTACAAACTCTACGCCAAGCGTTCGTGGCTCGGCAGGCGTAGGTGTCAATGACACTTCGATGATCGGCCAGCGCTCTATCTCGCCGCTGCTTTTTCGACTGACGAGATGGCCGGGTGCGCCGGTGCTAAGACCAAGCGCGCCTCGGGCCGCAAGCTCGCGCACCAATTCTAGATACTGATTGTGGCGTTCCAACTCGGCGCGAATCAGTAACCCGATATCGTCAGTCCTCATCTCCGTCACTCGACCAATTGATTTGACGCCTATTTCGGGATGTAGGCCATGATCATACAACAACACTGGCCTGTCTATCCACAGTAAGTCGCGTCCAAAATCGGTGGACCTCGTGAAGTGCTCGCCATGGAGGTCGCGCCCACCGAAGACGACTGCGTATCCCTCAACACACACCGCGCCCTCAGCGTCGATGACCTTGATAGCGTTGATTGACTTTCGTTCCTCTTCCATTCCCAACAACTCTATCAGAACAGCGCGTGCCTGCTCGAGCAGGTTTTTCGGCGCATCGATCCCGCCCCGCGCGCCGTTAATGACCGCCAATGCTGCGCGCAAACCGGACGATACCAGATGTGGCTCGCCATCTACGATGTCTCCGCATGGCGCTACAAGGTCAGATTGCGTCGCGCTTTCTTCGCGCCTGAAGAGAAATAGCCGCGCAGCTTTGTCTAGCGCCTCGTCGCGCGCGTCCTCGTCGGCGTTCGTCTCATAGCCGGCCCAGGCGAAGACACGATCGCGCGCAGCGTCACCGTCCCATTCCGCACGCTCCACGATGGGGAAATCTTTTACAAGCGTAAACCTCATTTCGCTACCTCTGCTTCAGTTGCTGCTCAAGAATGGCAGCAACATCTTTGATCACTGCCTTGTCGCGCGCAACTTTCCCTGTCTCTTCATCAACCCGCTTCCAACCTCGATCGAGGTGGAACGGCTGCTGTGCGCGACCAATGACAAACGCAGCGTAAGGTGCCGTGTTGCGCACAACGACTTGTGCAGGCGGCGTTGGCGTCACCATCCACATCTTAGCCAAATAGCCGCGGCGAATGTATGGCAGCGGAACATGCGACAACACATATCGTCTCTGTCGCTCGCTTGCCCACCTGATCTTCGCACTTCTCGTCTTGGGTGGATAGACATTCGTCCTGTCGCGCACTGCGTAGCCGACGCGCAACAACGCTGGCGTGATGTCCACATTCCCTCCGGCGGCGAACACACGAGGGAGATTGGTTTTGATAGAGATTTTCACTGTTTCACTCCTCGCTTCTTTGGTTGTTCCAACGTCGTCCAGCACCGGCAATTAGTATGAGCTGGTGGCAGATCGTTCCAGCCATCGCCTTGCTGCCGCCCATCACGCGGTGCACAAATCGGGCACACCATCTCGTCCACTGCTGTGCGCCAGAAGTGGGTTAGTTCAACGCCCGCCTCGGCTAAGATTTGGCGCGCGATCTCACTACCTTGTGAATACGCGCGAGTCAGCTCGGTCGTCGCTATTGACTCGGCGCGAGCTGGGCTAAATATCTTTGCTATGCGCTCGACCAGCTGTTCGCGGGCCCATCCCTCTGTGCGCGCGCGCGTAAATGCATCGCTTAGTCTATTGCGAGTTGTCTCGTTGATCGCGCCGGCTGATTCAAAGCCATACTCACGCGCCCACCGCGATGCAAAGTCATACGCGCTCTCGATGTCGGCAAATGCAGCCGAAGATAGCATCGCTGCCGTCGCTTGATCCACGGAAGTATCGAGAAGAACGCGCTCGATCAACGCACGCGCGCCAGTCACGAACGCCTGCTCGTCGTATTGCAAATCGTCGAGCGAGATGGCGTTGTTGAACAGACGAAGCACTTCGGTTGCGAGCAGCTCACGTTCACGGTCAAGTTGTGGCTCCTGCTTTCGCGCCTTGGCCTCCACAAATCGCGAAAAAGAGAACGGAGCCAGGCCGATAGCCGCGCGCGACTTTACCGCCTTCACCCACATCTCTGGCAACTGGCGAGGAGTAAAGTCGGCCAGCACCGCCTTCTTCGCTTCGCTCTTTCTGCGCCATTGGTCGAGCTCGTGCAAAATGCTCAGCGTTTCATCGTCAACTCGAACGCGAGCGGCGTCGAGGCCGAGCATCTGGCGCGCCTCATCGCGATCGACGAGACCAGCTTGGTACAAGTCTGTCACACTCTTGCGTTGCGCGCCCACGTCGTCAGCAAGGGCTTCAACATCATCGTAGTTGATCGTCAGACCTAGCGAGTCAGCGATAAGCTCCGCGTCGGGTAGAACCGTGTCGCGCCAGAAACTGATGCGATGCTCTTCTGCGGTCGCATAGTTCGCTGCGTCGGTGAGCATTGTAACCGGCACACCGAACGCTGCGCCGATGCGACGCAATGTGATGTTGTCCACATCATCCATCGCTAGTTTATCGAGTGCTGGCATGTCGATTGCCGTCACCTGCATCTTCCGGCGCAAAACCAAAGCACGCCATGCATTGCGGACGCCAGCCACAAGTCTTTGCCACGTGTTTCGTATCGCTTCGCTGTCCGCGTCTGTGATGGAGCCCTCGTCCGGCGTGATAATCAGCGGAGGTAGCGCGCCCTGATCAAAAAACGCTTGCGTGAATCGTTCCGCAGCGGCAGCGGTCGCAGCGGATACTTCGGCCACCTTAAGCGGCGCAAGGCCCGGCCCGACATCGCTATTCGGAGACCAGGAGTGGCCGTAAATGATTTCTTCGGGCGGGTAGCGCCGCACGAATTGATTTACGCGCCAGGTATGAGCGGTGATCCCCGTGTCCGGCGAAGCCTCGACGGTCATCGCGGCTGGGTTCAGCACCCGCTTCGTTCGCTTCTCGATCCAAAATGCACCGTGGGTGCACAGAGAAGCTTCGCACAAGTAGTAGAAACTTGTTGGGTAAGGCGCAACCTCATCGCCTGCCATGAAGGTCAACGAGGCGACGGCATTGGCGCGCAGCAAGATGCATCGCGCAACGTAGGCGTGCAAGGTCGCTGTCCCCCGGCTCACATAGCCGGGGACCTCCACCGCCTTTATCGCTCCGTATGCTGTCTTGATCACCATATCGCGTCTGCAATCACTCCGCGTCTGGAAGCACGAGAGAACACCCATGCAATCGCCATCACACAATCGTCATGCATCCCCGGCGGGGCGCTATACTCATACGTGCCGTCTTTGCGGCGCCTCTGGCTATATTGCTCAAGCTCGGTAAGCACATAGTCATCGTTGGGCAGTGCGACCTCGCCGCGCTCGATAGCCCATTGTAGGCGCTCGATGATGTGGCGCTTCGTGCTTGCCGTCGTCGTCGCCGGAGTAACCGGCACGCCTCGCTGCACGAGGTAATCAATGATTGCAGCGCCTGCTGCGTTTGCTTCAACGACAACTTCGCACGCTTGCACATCAGATGCGATCCTGGCGATGCGCTCGACAGTGCGCGTGTAATCCACGTGGCGCCAGCGATCAACCCTGAGAACGGCGTTCTCGCCAATGTCGAATACCGCGACAGCGGTATAGTCCTCGTCGCGGCCAATGTCCACGCCGAGCGCGCACGGCCCCTTGGGCTCAATGTTCCTCGCGCAAACACGAACGCCGGTGAACACGCCGCCGGCCTCATCAACGAACTCCGCGAGCCACTCTTGGCGATATGTGCGATCACTGACCAGCTCTCTTGCCTTGGCTGCTGCCTCGCGAATGGCCGGCATCGGGTTGTCGGTGCTTGGTGCGCGCCAAGAAGCGGCTTCCTGTTTCGCGCGCTCAAACTCGCGCCAAAACCAATTGCGTCCCCTTGGCGTACTGATCAACATCGCGCGTCCGCGCCGGTCTGCAAGTGTCGGCATCAACACGTCGTACCACACTCGCTCATCGACCATCGCTGCCTCATCCACGATGACCAAGTCGAATGCTTCGCCGCGAACAGAGTCGGGCGAGTCGGCAGAGTAGACCGACAGCAATCCGCCGGACGGAAACTGCATCGTTCGCTCAGCGCGCCTCACAATCAGCCGATCAACTATCGGCGCGATCATCTGTTCAGCCATGCGCCATAGCGGGCGGGAATTCCTGTAAGTCGGCGAGACCCAAGCCACTGCCCCGCCATGCGCGGCACACGACAACGCGAGGCTGCCGGCCATGATGGTCTTGCCCCAGCGCCGGCCAGTGCATACGACCTTAGTCTGCGCCGGATGCATGGCTATCTGCGATTGGTCGTGCCGCAACCTTGGCAGCGGCAGCGTAGTAGTCATATGCGCGCACCTCGAGTGGCGCGCCTTCGCGTCCACTCACCTCCAGCTTGTCCGGCACTTTGCCGTAGGCCACTTCGAGCAGCCACTGCGCGAACTTCGGGTGCTGCATTGCGCTGCGCAGGATGAGCTCGACGTTTGTCACCGCATGGCCATCAATGACGATCGGCGAGCCGTCCTTGCCCTTGGCCGGCTCGTGCAGAATGGAAAGCGCGAGCCGCCGTAACTGGTCAAAACTTCGCGGCCTGCCCTTGCGGTTGATCCGCGGATCGCCCGTGGTAAACGGCTTACCCTTGGCTTTCTCCTTCTTCGTCACCGTGCCGCGGTCGTCGTCAAACGAAATATCCTCGATCACTTGCGGACCTCCTGCATGAGCGCCTCAAGCCGTTTGGTCAAGGCCTCGTAGCGCTCAAGCTCATCGCGCAGCGAGCGCACCTCCCGCCGCAGCGCGTTGATCTGCGCTGACTGATGCGCAGTCAGTGCGGCCAGCAAAATGGCGACTGCGCCGAAAAGGGCGGAGAAAGGATCCATGCGCGCTGATACTGGCAGCATTACTGCCTCTTCGCCACGCGCCGAGCCAGCTCGTCTGGGATCGGCACGCCGAGCTCGCGCAGCGAGGCGATGATGCGCCCGACCAGCGAGGCTTCGATGATGAGCCAGACGGCTGGCGCTATTGCGCCGAGGCCAAGCTCATCGCCCGCGATTCGGGCAGCGGCGTAAATCACGACGTATGGCAACAGATGCTTGTAGAGAAACGAAGCCAGTTCCGGCAGTTTGAATTCGTCATTGCGGATGCTGGCGGCGACGGCGAGCGCGGTGTTGAGCAGGATGCTGGCGGCGATGATCTGCACTTCCGGCAAGCTCGCCATCCAGGCGATAAATGAACGAATCAGATCGAGATGAGACATGTAACCTCCGTCAGGGCGAGACGCCCACCCCCGCTCTGGATTATACCATGTCGGTGGGCTTTGCTAACTGCGCGACAGCAGTGCGGGCAGGTCATCCATAAGCCTCGCGAGCGTATGGGGCGTATAGCGCAGCACGCGCCAGCCGAGCACGGTCTCGGCTTCCGGCGATCGCGCAACGGTCACCTCGTTGCAAGTTGTGCACGACACCACGAGCAACGGGCGACCACGCATCATCGGCACGGCCTCTAGCTTGTGCTGAATCTTGAGTCGCATGAGGTGGAGTATAGCGCGGGACCGCACCGCTTCACATAAAGAGTGGAGGGTATGGAGGGTTTGAGGCTTCCCCTATATTTATTTTTTTCGAAGCTGGGGGGAGAGTATATATAAGGAAAGTTTTGGAAAAACCCTCCATACCCTCCATACCCTCCATGCCATCGCGCCTGCAAGGCACATTACTATTGAAGCTCGATCGCCAACGTAGTGTAAGACGAAGTGGAGGGTTAGTGGAGGGTTGCGCCCAAAACCTCCACTAACCCTCCACTGATTATGTCCGCGGCGCGCGGCGCGACTCTCTCATATCACTCTAAGGTTTGCTCCTTTACGCACGAGATAGCTATCTATATATATGCGCCCAGGAGGAAGTCATGAGAGAGAGAGAGAGAGGAGAATCGAGCACAGGCACGTTGAGTGCGCGTCTTTCTGGTCGGCGCTCACGCCCGCCTCGCCGTTGCCCGTTGTCGTCGCCGATGGGAGGCAAAGATGACCGACCTCCTCGACCACCTACATCGTGGGGGCAACTGGCGCTATCTATGGCGTTCTAGCGACAAGCTCTCCCGCTATCTGCGCATATCCGATCCCATCCCGCGGATCGTCTCGAGCAACGTGTATTTCGGCGTGCATCCCGTGCGCTGCCCGCGCCCCGCACACGAGCGCGGGCGAATCGAGGACGTGGCGGCGGTCAACTGCCTGTTCGCCGAGTATGACGTCAAAGACTGCGGCAGCGAGGCGGGCATCGAGACGGTGTTGCGCAATCGAGGCGTGCTGTGGCCGACGGTGATCGTGCATTCGGGGGGCGGCTGGCATTGCTACTGGCTGCTTGACCAGCCGTATGTGATCGCTGACGACGAAGCGCGCCATCGCATCGCCGACCTGCAGGCGCGCTGGGTGCGCGCGCTGGGTGCGGACCCGGGCGCGAAGGACCTGGCGCGCGTGCTTCGATTGCCCAACACGCTGAACGCGAAGTATGATCCGCCCCGGCCCGTGCGCATGATCGAGGACTGGCGGCCCAACGCCATCTACCGGCTCGACGAGCTGGAGTGGCAGTTGCGCCATCTTGAAGGGACGATGTCCCCGCTGCCTCCCGCTCCGCCGCGGGAGTTTGACCCGCCTCCGGACCTTCCAATTACCTCCCGCGTCGGCGCCCTGCTCAACTGGCAACTCAAGCAGGGCGAGGGCAACCGCAACTGCGCCCTGTATTGGGTATCCAGGCGCATGCGTGAGATGGGCATGAGCGAGACGCAGGCGCTGAATCTGGCCGGGTCGGTTGCTGAGGCGAAGGGCATGCCGCGGCGCGAAGTGCACAGTACGATTAGATCGGCTTACCGAGGAGAGTAACCATGAGCGACAACCACGATTCACCGGAAGAAAGGATTCGCAAGGCTATTGCGGAGCTGAAGTCGAAAGCCTCCAGGCCTTCCCGCCCAACCGACGACGAGTTGGCGTGCAGGTGGCTTGAGGCGCACCCGAACACGGCGTTTGGCCTGGAGCAATGGTTGCGCTATGAGGCTGGCTGGTGGCGTCCAGTCCAGCCGGGCCCGGAGATCCTCAGCGTGTTGGAGCAGGCGAAGCCGGAGGGCGTTCGCCCGACATCGCACATGCTCAGCAGCGTGGAGCGTTTGGCGCGTGAGAAGGCGCGCGTCCCGGATGAGCGATGGGACGCCAAGCCGGACGCGCTCGTGATGCTCAACGGGACGCTCGACCTCGCCACGTTCACTCTGCGCGAGCATTCCCCTGACGACTACGCCACCAGCGCGCTGGACTACGCTTACGATCCCAACGCCCGCGCGCCGTTCTTCATCGGCGCGATCCTGGACACTATCCCGGAGGCCGCCGACCTCATACAAGAGTTTAGCGGGTATGCACTTACTACTGATACGTCGCTCGAGGCTGCGCTCTGGTTGTATGGGCCGCCCGGCAGCGGGAAGAGCACGATCATCGAGGGCATCCGCGCGATGCTCGGCTCGCGCGCCGGGTTACTCGGCCTGCACGACCTGACCACGAACAGATATGCACTCGGCCAGTTGCCTGGCAAAACGCTATTGATATCAACCGAACAGCCCGCCGACTACGTGGCCTGCACGCATCAGCTCAACGCGTTGATCTCCGGCGAGTCGACGAGAATCGAGCGAAAGTATCGCGACGAGTTCTACTATCGCCCCCGCGCGAAGCTGCTCTGGGCGATGAACAGCCTCCCCCGCATTGATCCCGGCGACGGGCTGTTCCGTCGTTTGCTGGTGGTGGAGTTCGCCAGGCGCGTCGAGAATCCGGACCCGGAGCTGAAGGCGCGCGTGGCGAGTGAGAAGGCCGGCGTCCTCAACTGGGCGCTCGAGGGGTTGCGCCGGTTGCGGGCGCGCGGTCGGTTCGATCCGCCTCGGCAGGTGGTGGCCACGGTCGAGGCCTATGCCGAGCAAGCGGACATCCCGGCGCAGTTCGTACGCGAGCGGTGCGAGCTGGACGGGGTGACGTGGACGCGGGCGATGGACTTGTATCGCGCTTACCGTGCTTGGTGCGAGGATACCGGACATCGTGCGATGTCCAGCACGGGCATCGCGCGCGAGTGGAAGCGGATAGGGATTGAGCGGCGCGAGGCGGGCGCCGGGCGGGAATATCTGGTGCGCGTGCGGTGATGCGCGTGGGGGGTATGCGATAATAGGGGCGGGTGTTCTCTCCTTTCCTCCTTGTGGATCGCGTGCGTGCGGAGTAATCCGTGCGCACGCGATTCTTTGTCCCTCGCCCGCCCCGTGCGCTACTCAATCCTGAACGTGCCCCCAACCCATGCCGGCTGACTCGCGCGAGTCGTGCTCATGCATGCGTGAGCTCCTCTGGATGCTCCTGCACCTGCACCAGCACCTGCACCAGCTCGCGCACCAGCCTGGAGATGCTGCACCCCCGCGCCCGCGCTTCCCGGCGAAGTGCCTCGACCGTCGGGGCGTCGAGATAGAGCGCGTATGGCCTCGCGCCATCTAGCTCTCGTGGCCTACCTGTTCTCTGCGTCATGTGCGTCATGCCTGTATGTATATAGCTATATGCTGGCGAAGTAGCGGGGAAACCTTAGAGTCTGATTAGAGTGCTGGATTCCCCCTTGACATTCCTATATAGCTATGTAGAATGGGTCATGAAAGGAGAAAGGCATGACAACCCTAGACGAATTAATCGAAGCGGGCGTTAAACTGCATAACGCCCGCGAAGAAGCCAGGCGCAAGTCCCGTATCGAAGAGGAGGAGCGCAAAGCGCTTCTCCAGGCGGAAGCCAGGCGACTCATCGCCAGCTTGCTTCCTAAGTCCATTAGCGCTATATCCTCCATTGAGGTAGCCGACGACCTGCGGCACGCCATCGCGATCGTCCACCTCCCACAAGGCGGCAAGGTGGAAATCTATCTTGTGCCACGTGCCGATGGCACGTGGGTGGTCAGCTCGCGGGACGACTACTACCACAAGCAGAGGATTGCCACCTATGACGCCACTAATCCAGACGGCTACTACTGTAGGACTTTTGCCCTAGAAGAAGCCCTCGCTTATGCAGCGGGGGTGTTGCAGATATGAACGAGTTAACCCCTCCCACCACCAGCCAGCCAGCCAGCGTCTCGCCAGCGACTCTAGAGAAAGTCTTGCTGGCTGGCGACCTCAGTGCGTTGACCGAGGCGCAGCGCATTGAGTATTACAAAGGCGTATGTGCCTCGCTCGGCCTGAACCCCTTGACGCAACCCTTTTCCTACTTGCGTTTGTCAGGCAGGTTGGTGTTATACGCCACACGCGCCGCAACTGACCAGCTGCGCTCGCTCCACGGTATCAGCATCACAGAGGTGCGCATCGATCGCACCGAGGATGTAATCGCCGTCACGGTGCGCGGTCGCGCCCGTGATGGGCGCGAGGACTGCGAGATAGGCGTGGTGAGCATCGCCGGGTTGCGCGGCGACCCCTTAGCCAACGCCGAGATGAAGGCGTTGACTAAGGCGAAGCGCCGATTGACTCTCAGCCTGGCCGGCCTCGGCTGGCTGGACGAGACCGAGGTAGACACGATTCCGCACGCCCAAACCGTCGCGCCCGACAACGCCCTGGCGGCTGCCCGCGAAGCCCTTCGCGCCTTCGCCCAGAGACTGAGCGAAGAAGACCCGCGGCGCGCCGAAGCCCGGCGCCTGTGGCGCGAGGGCACGGCAGAGCAGATCGCATCCTTCATAGAGGCCACCAATGAATCTGCGTGAAGTCTCCCGCGCCATTCGCCGCGCCGACATCGCCTCGCTAACGCTGACCGAGGCTTGCCGAGCGCTGGCCGACCTCCCGGCGGCCAGGCAGTACGACGTGTCCCCCGCCTTGATCTGGAGAGCAACGCACAACGCGTTGCCGCCGGAGCAGGCGGACAGGCTGATCGAGCAGGCCGGGATCCGCGAGCGCATCCGCCTCGCTGACCTGGCGTATCTCGCACAGCACGACGAGGTGTTGCTCAAAATAGTAGCAACGCTCATCGAGCTGTGCGACAGAGGAGGTTTTTGACCATGCACGACTTAAGCTCTAGCATGTCAGATAGGGTATCATTCGACGAATCCGTCCGCGCCTGGGCGGATGAATGCATCCGCGCAGCGGATGTCCCTCTGCTGGAACTCGACATTGAGGAGCTCGCGCTCGAGCACTTTAAGCTCGAACGTGAGCTCATCGAGAGCATCGTAGATGACGTCGAAGAAGCAGAAGCGCGGTACCTGGAGGCCTTCCGCCAGGCCTACCAAAGCGCGCTGAACAAGGAGGAAGCATGACCGTTTTAATGAATTCTGCGATGATGCCCGCCGAGGGCAAATACACCCTCCGGCGGATTAGCCGCGCCTAGTGGTTTGGATGGGCCGGGGAGAATGTCCCCGGCCCATCACGAGGAGGCATGTCATGAAGAGGGAAAAGCAAAGAATGGCCAATAGCAAGCAGATAGCATCTGGGCCTTGGACTACCGTCCAATGCGCTGTTTGTGGCGAGAAGACGATTTACTGGAAGCAGTGGTTGACGATGGAGGGGTGGGGTCAAGACCGCGTAACGAGGAGGTGGATATGCCCGCTCTGCCTCCGGAGAGAGCAGGCGCAGAGGTAAGCATAAGGCCCGGATTGCGACGCGTATATCACTGCTCATACACACAATATATCGTCCCCATGTCGCGACTGCGGCTAACGTCGCGCGGCGTGCAATATCAGGATGTGATGTGGGCGGTTCGTGTACCAGGGACAAAAGATGAGCGTCGGCCTGATTCATGGGCTGTCCAGCGCAAGCACGCACCGAAGCCCCTCGGTGGTGTATGGGCCCGGATTGAGGCGACGAATGCGCACACGGTGAGAACAACGTTTATGCCAGACGTGGAGTGATCCCCCCCTTCTCCCTCGCCACCGCGGTGTAATACCTCGTGATACAATTTTGGTCATGAACACGAGGAACAATCCCCCCAATGCAGAGAGCACTAGAGTTGTCTTTATGGTGCCTCACGGTTTGTTGGCTAAGGTCGATGAGTTAGCACGTCGCAAAGGCGTGTCGCGCAGCGACGTGATCAGGTCGGCACTTAGATTGCGGGTTTGGCTTAGCGAGACCCGCAGGAAACGCAGGGAGGCAAAGAGATGATCAAGCTTTTTGCTTTGGCCGTGTTTCTTTTGGCAGCGTGCAGCAATTACTCGGACGTCCGACCAGGCGCGGCGCGTTTGGGCGCGAAAATTGCACCAACAACGCTCGCCGAAATTGCACCAACAACAGCCGCCGAAATTGCACCAACAACGTCGGGAGCGGGCCCAGAAATTGCACCAACATCTGTGCCAGTTTCCGAAATTGCACCAACAACGGGCGATGAATCGCTGGCTGTTCAGGGGTTGGCAACGGCGGCAGCCGAAATTGCACCAACAACTGCCCCGAAATTGCACCAACAACCCCAGAAATTGCACCAACAAGATGTAGGGGTCGTCGAACAGGCAACCGCCATATATGGCGGTCAAGATGACAACACGACGTGGATCGCCGCTGCGCTGCTGGGGGTCTTTCTCTTCCTAGTCTGGGCAGTGTGGGTTGGCCGAGTCGTTGACCGAATCATGCGGAGGGCACGATGAATTACCAAGACGGCATTGACGAAATCCAGAATGACGCCGAATATCCCAAGTCGGATACCGCAAACCTAATGGCTCGTCGCATCGCCGGTGCCATCGCCGGCGTCGCGCGCATCGTTGCGCCAATCGTCGTCGCGCTTGTCATAATCGCTGCGGCCGTCTTTGCCGGCGCCTCGGTGGCGCGGCTGGCGACGACCATCGGCCTGCCGTTGCCGATGGTCATTCTCACTCCTGTCTCGACCGTCGGAGTGGTAGTGGCGATGGTGGCATTGCTGATGCTATCCGATCACGCGCCCGTGCGAGCGGTGTCGGTCATCACGCTACTGTTCTGGCTACCGCTGCTTATCATGCTAATCGGCCTCGACGTGACGCTTACCAGTCCGCCGATCGGCTACGACGCTCAGGGGCAGCCAATCTATGTCGTGACCGTGCCGGATGCCATCATCAACATCGCTCGCGTTGGGGCGGGCTTCCTGCCAGGGCTGGTGCTCTTGCCGGCGGTGGCGACGATCATTGCCTGGCGACGCGAGAGCGACGGCGACTTGCTCGCTGAGCTAGGTCACTATGCGTCGAATGCACTCAAGGCCATCTTGCTAGTCTCGACGTGGGCCGCTGGCGTCTATTTCGGCGCGACGCGCGGCATGCCACCTGAGATTGCGTTCTTTGCATCGGCTATCCTTGAGCTGTCGTTTCTGCTGGCATTGACGCGCGTGTTGTATCACGCGTCGCCACTGGCGCTTCACACGATGGCGATGATCGCATTCGGCGCCGCGATCGGTGTCGTGGCGCTGGAGACGATGAGTTCGGCGACGGGCATCAAATCTATCCCCGGACTGGATCGCGTCGGGGAAGCGATGTATCCGCTGATGCCTAGCGCCGGATTGGCCTATGTCGTTTTGTCGTCCGTCCGATGGGGCGAGGGCCGAGGCGCAGCTGATGCAATTGCCGAAGGCATCTATCGGATTCGCGTTGGCATCTCTAAGATTGGCGCTGCGTTGCGCGGCGCTGACCCTAGCGGGCCAGCGCTACCGCCGCCGAGCGGAGCGGTGATGATGGCTGATGACATGCCAGACCAGTTAGGCGATCTCGGTGATTCGTCGGACGATGCGCTGGTTGCGCCTGAGAGCTTGTCAGACAAAGATGAGGAGCAAACCCGCCCAAAACGGAGGCGGCGTGGACAGTAGCGGCGGCAGCCGCGCCGCCGACGTGTCCGCCGCCCTCGTTGCCGGGATGGCTAGGTGAAGCAGTCGCCGGTGCGAAGCGCATTGGTGCCGGCGCACGAATCACGCCGTATCGCTCGCGCGGCAAGCGATACTGGCGTTACAGGTGGTCAGAGAACGGTAGGATTCGCACGGTATACATCGGCCCAGATCAACCAGTGCGAACCGACAGGAGGTTGACGAATGACCAGAGAGAGCAATACGAACGAGAGAAGCGCGGCCCCGGTCGTCCTCGACAGCGACCGGCTTCGGGATGATGCGATAGAGTCGCTGCGTCGCGGCGAAATCGCAGCCGTCCTAGTAGTAAACAACATGGACGGCGTGACCGTCGGTCGAGACGGATACTCCGTTGAAGTAATGCCTGGCTGCGATTACATCGTGCTCGCCGTCTCGCCGCGGTGGCCTGAACTCGGCGAGCGTATCGCGGTGGTGCGGATTGCGCCGTCAGCGGAGGATAAAAATGGAATGCAAGCCCAACCCGTCGCAGACTAGCCCCGACTGTTGGCAGATTGCGCTCATGGGCGAATACGGTGCCGCGGTCTACGGCTCGCGCGGCGACGACACTGGTCAACATCCGGTCAGCGCTGGCGCAGAATACGGCACGAGCCACTCCCCCGCTGGTGACGCGGCGGTGCCGCTGTGCGCCTCGATGATGATTGCTGGGGCTGTTATCCTCGCGGCTATCATGGCGCGCGCTGGCGTAAGGCGCACGCGATGATTTTCTTTCTTGTGCTCGCCCACCTAGTGCTTATCTTCCTGCTGTTGGTGTTCGCGCCATCGCCGTTGACGACCGAAAAGATGCTAGTCATCTGGGTAGGCTCCACGTTGGCCGTATGGGGGACGGCGTACCTCATCGCCCGCTGGGAAGACGACGAGATGTGACGAAAGTCATACGGTAAATATGACTTTCGTCACTACCGCCGCCGCGATCGGCGGCTTACCATTGCAGCCATGATTAGCAAAGAAGATTCGCCGAAGACGAACCCGCTGGGGTTCGCTGGCAAAATTGACGACAAGACGTTCGGTCGTGTATACGTGACCTTCATCGCCGCTGGCCAGGATGATTTCGTCCTGCCGAGCGGCACGAAATGGGCACCGGACGCAGAGCAAATGACACGGGTCAAGACATTGGAGAAGTTTCTTGACCCGATTGATGGCACGTTGACTTATGATGCCATCCAGTCCCTAAGGCTCCTCAATATCGCTGCCAATGTGCAGCGTTCTATAGGGAAATTGTCCTACGTCGTGGTCAAAGCTTCTGTCGTCCGAGCACTTGACAAAGCGGGCCAGCGAGGGGGGAAGGGTGGGCGCTTCAACTGCATCGTGACATGGGCGGAATTAGCCAGCAGTCTAATGTGAGGTGTCGCGATGAAACACATCGTCTCTGATAGGTTCCCACTGGGTGGCGGCCACCAACGCCAGGTCGGCGTCAGCCGCTTCGCCCGCGAATTGGCGACCACACACCGTCGTCACGGAGTGTTCAGCGCGGTGGGCGATGCCATTGTGCAACGCCATCTCGCTGAGATCACAGGGATCAATTGGCCGATTAATCAGGCAATGCTGCTCGATGCACCAGCTAGAGTGTTCGTCGCCGTGCATCGCGGCGGAGGACGTTTCGGACACTACATCTGCGAGGTGCGCGAACCGTGGAAATCCTCCTGAATCATCTCCGCTTTATGGAGCGCGTCGGTGCGATGGCATCGTTCACGGCGTACACAAACATTGCCCCAGTTGTGGTGATGCAGGTTACGCTTGGACACCTCAAGGTCATCGCCACCGATGGATTCACCATTTGCCAGTATCTCATCCCTGTAGAGCGTGCGTCTCTCTCGGAAGGCGACAGCGTGCCCTTTGCTATCTCCGCCGACGCCGCGCGCGTCGTTGGCGACTTCGCAAAGAGGTTTGGCGGCGGGCTGGTCGCGAAACCGGCGGCGCTAGATGTGGCGGATAGCCTGTCCATCGCATACGAAGATGTGCGAGTGTCCGTGCAAGCGCTCAGCACACCAACGACGGATAAACTCATTGACAAAATGCGTGAATTACTGTCCCGCGCGCCACTGGTTCGGTTAAGGATCAATGCGAAGCGAATGCTTAAGAATTTCAAGCCAGGGAGGCTTGGAAGCCCGTCGCCAGCAACTATGTCTATCGCTGGCGACCGTGCCACCATTTGCTACGTTGGCAACGAGTGGAGCATCGCTGGCGTCTCTATCACCGATAGCACAGCCGGCGGCGTAACGGCGATGGTTGACTTGGCATATCTGGCGGACGCAATACGCGCCGCCGGAGAGGTTGACACAGATGTGATTGTCGGCATGTCGGATAGCGAGTCACCGATCCTTGTCTGCGACGACAAGACAGCAGGCGTTCGGTTCGCAGAATACATCATGCCGATGCTACCGAGGGATGTATGACAAACGATGATTTGATCATTCTCTACATCAGTGCGCGCGTGCAGTACTCAATGGACGACGACGACGTGGACTACGCACTGATGATCGAAGGCTTAGACGTCAACACGTGTAATCCGTCAGAAGCATGGCAAGCAGTAAAGAAACACGCCCCTGCGGCAGCCGGCGCACGATCACTTAAAAGAATGATGAGGAGGCTAGAACGGAATGAATAATGCTCTGATCAACGCATCACGCGTGTTCAAAGAAGCCTCGCGGATGAGAGTAGACCAACTGCTCCTGTACGTCGGCGCGTGTCCAATCCTTGGCGAGAAGCTGATACCAGTCAGGCTTGCCGATGAAGTTCTGGAGTCCGGCCAGTGGACTGATGAGTTTCGCGGTGCTGCGCTCGCCATCGGTTATCCAGCGAGCTTCCGAGACATAGTTCTCTCGAACGTGTCGGACAGCGAATCGCTCATCACATTCGCGCTCAATGTTGCCGAGCGCGAGTTGGAGCGTGAGGGTGAGCGAAGTGGTAATTGAAATAAGCTGGCCAAGTGTGAAGTTGATGCCTAATCGGGCCTACGGAAGGTCATGGGTGTCAACATACGCAGCTAGACAACAGTATCGAGCAGAGGGATACGCTGTAGCTCGCGAGAAGCTGACTCCAGGCTGTTGTCCATCTGATGCACATTACTCTCTCCGAATCGTGTTACACGCGCCAGATAAACGTGTTCGCGACCTGGATGGCTTGTTCGGCGCGCTCAAAAACGCGTTGGACGGTATCGCGGATGCGCTTGGTGTCAATGATTCGCACTTCGCGGAGTGTTCGATAGTGCGCGGCGAACCCGTAAAAGGCGGGCGCGTTGTGATCAACATATCCAAGCTGCCGGACAACCATTCACCTGTCCGATACATCAACGGCAATGACGAATGATCGCCACACATCGTTTGTTCGGCTGGCAGTGCGGATCGTAGCGACGCTCTTCCTACTATGCGCGGCTGTCTGTGTGATCGCTGTCGCGCGCATCGAAGCGCGCGGATATTGGGGGATGCACAGCCACTACTATCACGTTGCATTTCGATTACCGCATGCGGGTGGTGAGTGTGCGTCGGCAGAGCTACTGGCAATGGATTGCCCCGATAGGCTGAGGTTTGACGTATACGCAACCCGCGGCCCAGGCGGCGCGTGCTTTTCTATGCGCACGTGGCGCTTAGTTCGCGATGCGCATCATAGCGTTTGCCTGCGCTATGATTACATGGATGGTCTATGGAGAATCATGTAGAGATGGAGTATCGAGTGGGTGACATCGTCAGATTTGGCCGCCACGACGACCGAATCGGCGTCATCGTTGACATAGAGCGAATTGAAGATGGCGTCGTCTTAGTGGTTAAGACGCCGCAGAACGTCCTCTACGGGCAGGCTCACGACTACTGCACGCCGGACATGAACCCAAGACCGGCCACCGTTAGCGAGCTTGCTGACGTCACGACAGGGATGAGAGACATCGTCGCGCATCGTATGAATGAGTATCTGGAATCCTTGCGCAGTGGCGGTGCCGCGCGGCGTGCAAGAGATTACCCGGCAGTGAATCGCATCACGCGCGTGGCGGCACTGGCCGCTAATGCTGTCGCCATGCTGGCTCTGGCGATAGCGGCGGCTGACATGCCGGTGGTGCAGGCCATCTCTGGCCTGGCGGGCGGCGCATCCGCAGTCGCCGCTGTGCTGGCGGCAGTCACCGAATGAGAAACGCGAGGCGATGCGCCTCGCGTTTTCCACTCACTTCTCGTCTTCAGCTTCAGGCGGCGGTGCGATTAGCTCCTCAAGCACCTGGATCGCGGCCTGGTACGCTGCGATTTGCTGATTTGCCTGCGCGACAAGGCGATCCAGTTCGCCGCGCAGCTTTTCTATTTTGAGCTTAATAACTCCCTCGTCTATCATTTTGCCTCCATAATCGGGAAATGCGGCTATGCACATATCAGCATTGTACTAAAGTGGCCGTTGTAATTCGCGAAGTTACTGCGCACATAGACCCCGTTGCTGTTGCACAACATACTCAGGCGATAAATGTTTCCGCTGCCTCCGTTGTGATCAACGAGGAGTGTTTCAACTCCAGCCACCACCAAGGCAGAAACATCGAATGCGCCAACGCCAGGGATGACGAGCACGCCGACCACGCGAGTTCGATAGGTAACGCCGACGTTGGTAATCTGCTGCCATCCGGTGCCCATACCGGTCGTGATATAGATCGCAGCCTGCGCAGAGTAGCCCGTCCCACTCACACCCGCGATGAATTTGCAATGCGACACTGGCACGGACATGTTCCCCCCGATGGCACCCTTCTCTGCGCGGATACCCTCCGAGCAATAAAAGCTCTTGCCGCCATACGTCCGTATCCATGTGGAATCGGTCATATAGATTCCACCGCCGTAATCCTGGTTGTACCATCCTGTGGCCCCGTGTGAGCGGAACCAATCAATTGTATATGCGCGAGTCAGAAACGCGTCAACGGCTTGAACGTATGTTGATGCTCTAATACTGCCGGTGACATCGAGAGTCGTCGATGGTGCGGCTGTGCTGCCAATGCGCACAGCACCATCAAGGATTGACATGCCGGTGACGTGTAGTGGGGAGGCCGGCGCATCTGTCCCGTTCACTCTCACTGATCCGCCCGACCTAATCTGGCCAGTCGTCAGTATGCCGCTGCTGGGTGGCGCGGTATAGGGGGTACCAATCATTAATCCGCCCCCCGACGCAGAAAGATGCATCACACGGGATGCTTCAATTCTGCCATTGGCTCCATCAAGCGAGAAACTAGCTCCTGTGCCGCCACTGGCCATAAGATTAATCAACCCATGCGTGGTAGGAGTAGCGATTGCATGAAGTTTTAGCTGTGTGTATTGGTCTACTGGCAAGCAGCTCAGCCTTGCAATCGCTCCATGTCCCGCTATCTCCCAGTTAATCGCTGCGGTGGCCTCGATTACACCTGGGGTAATCACAACTCTGCCGTCCGACGCGATTTTGAAGAAGCTTGTGAGGTTTGACCGGAACTGTATCTCGCCGGCAGATATAAACGTGTTGGTCTTGCCCGCAGCGACTTCGCCGATGGTGATGTTGCCTGCAATGTCCCATCGCGCAAGTTGCGTCCCTCCCTGCATGATTCGCACGCCATTCGTTGTATCAATGCCGATCCAATTGCCGCTTGTGCGACCGACGGTGATGTTACCTGCAGTATCCCAGCGTGCTATCTGCGTCGTATCGCTCATGATGCGAAAGCCGTTCGTCGCGTCCACGCCGATCCACAACCCGTTAACCTGGCCGGCCACCAGGCCATAGGTAGTCGTCGGATAGTGGCTCCCCCAGCCACTCAGCCGGCCAAGGCGCAACCGCGTTTTGCTTGACGCGCCCCAGTCTGCGAACGACGACACGCCATCGAACACGTCCAGGTATGGTGCGTTGCTGTCGTCGCTAGTCACATACACGCCGCCCTGCCGGTCGGTGTTCGATGTGTTACCGATGCGCGCATATTCGTATCCTCGCACCGGCGCACTGCCGCTGTGCAGAGACGCCACGATCTGCGTCGTCGAGTTGACCGCGGTGACGGTCATGTTGCTCTGATACGTGCCGCCGAGGGCCAAGTCGAACTTTTGCGCGCGAATGAGGTCGTTAACCGCCAGCCCGTGATCCGACTCGAACGTGATGGTATATGGCCCGGAGCCGGTCACCGATTCAACCTTCCCTCCAGGCGCGAAGAGATACGATCCGTTGCCAGTCCTGATCTTGTGGATCAGCAACTCATAGACGCGCATCACGCCGCGCACAGTCAGGTTGTCGAACTCGGCCGATGTTTGGCCGGAAGTGGATATGCCGTGGTCAACGCGCCACCCAGACCCCGTGAAACCACTGACAAACGTCGGCGTGCCGATGCTTTGATTAGTGGCAACGCGTGCGCTAGCGTTGAAAGTGTGCAAGCCTCCCCACGTCCACGCCGCGTTCACGTCGAGCGCGTGAGTGTGGTTGGCGACGGACGAGTTGTTGGCGCTGGTCGGTGTGATGGTGCCCGGCGTGTTCATCGTGATCGTGATGCCCGCTGCGCTCAGTCCGCCACCGCCGCCCAGCGATCCGCCACCGACGACTTGCCACCCCGCACGTGCGACCGTCGAGTCAACTTGCAGTGTCAGGTCGCTGGTCAGGGCTCCGCCGCCGATCAGCCCGTTTGTCGTGCCGACTTGGCGACTGGTGCGCACGACTGTTGAGTCAACTTGCAGCGTCAGGTCATTTGCTAATGTCCCGCCGCCTATCAGTCCATTGGTCGTGTTGATCGAACGCGAGAGCGGCACATACAGGCCCGGCGCAACGTCGCCCGCGCTGCCACCGAGGATGAGCGCGCCGCCTACGCCTCCTGCCCCTGCGCCATAAGCTTGTGGCTTGCCACCTTCGATTCGGAATTCGACTGTCCCCCCTGGCGACGCGCCCCCGGCTAATGGCACGCGGCGATAGACTGTGCCGTCGCCTATGCGAACGTCAACGGTGCCGGCACCGATGCCGATGACTTCGGCTGTTTCAGTTGGCGCCTCGTCGTTGCTCGGCATTGAGCCGAGAATCCCACTCGTAGTCTTTCGGATGCTCATAGCGTGCTCACGTAATCCCTAAGAACGTATGTTCCCTTCACACTTTTCGCGTCGGCGCGAAGCTCGATTTCCTCAATGACGTGCTCAGATGCGCTCTTCGATGGCGCGTCGCCGCCAGGCGAGTAAACAAGCGTGACGCGATCTTCGGGCTGCGGTGCGATGCGTCCATAGCCCGATACGCTGCGCATGTTGCGCGTCTCGCGTTGATCGCGTAACCATAGCCTGGCTTCCATTCTGCACTGCGAAGCCATCACTGCGCGCCGATTGTCGCCAGCGTCAAAACGATATCCCTCGGCGCGTAACATCGCATCGTCAATCGTCTCGCCGGAAGCATTGTCACCGATGATGAGCACATGGCCGGCGTTGCGCGCGTCGTCTAGTTGCCATTCGTCCCTGAGCAAGTTCTTTCGCATCTCGCCTGCGTTATCCCTCGTGCGAAATTGCGCAAACTCTATTCCGCCGGAAGCAGTGGCGCGGCTTTTGATGTGTCGGTCTTTCACAAGATCATCTATTGCCGCGCGTGCTGTCTGTGTCTTGCGCACCGCAAATCCGGCCACCGGGTCGCCTAGCTCCTGGACGATTGCGGATGTGTTGTTGCTACCAATGGATGCCGAATAGTAAACACGGACTGGGCCCGCCGCGGTGCGCTTGTAGCTGTTCGATCCGTCGGTGTAGTGATCCAGGTTGAACGTCCACAACGGGCGTCGGTTGATCTCGACGACAATTGTTGCATCGTTTGCAACGAGTCGGATGTCGCAGTAAACGTTGGCGAAGTCGTGATCCGACACCGGCACCGTGACGTATTCAAGCCACCGGTCGCCGTTGCCGTCCGCGCTGATGTCGGTTGATGTCGTTTGCAGGCCAACCTGAATTTGCCCGGTTGCAAAGTAGCGCACAGACAGCCGATAGTAGTTGCGAAATTCGACATACAGCCTTGCCGTCGCGTGAACGATGGCACTGAGGTCGAGAACGAAATCGCTCACGCTCTCATGAAGCGGAAGGGATGTTGGCGTCGTGTCTGCTGTGAAAGTGTAAGCCGAGTTCGGCGACGAGCCAGAGAACTGCGTGCGGAACAGCACACTACGCTGTCCAGCCAGTTTTGCCACGCGCGTAATCGCATCCTGGACACTCAAATATCGCCCAGCGTAGTAATCTAGCCTGGCAACCTTGATCGCCGCGCGATTGCCCGACGAGTCGCACGGATAGTAGACCACGGGCGCATCCGGCGCGTGCGACGTTTTCTTCGACCCGAATTGCCCACGCCCGCTGACGATGCAAACGTCGCCATAGCCTTGAAGCGTCGTCGGATCAACGCCGTTGACTGGCGGTTCGTATGCAGTGGTCAACGTGATGTAGCTGGTGTTGCTGGGCGTCGGGCTGGTGATCTTCGTCACGCTGGCGACGTAGTATTGCTTCGAGTCAACGCGATCTACTGCGTTTCGACCGCTGACCTCGACGAGTAACCCGGCGGCGTTAGGAATGTCGCCGAAATCGTCCCCGGGTTGCTGTCCGCCGCTACTTCGCCAGTTTCTCAGTTGCGTCGTGCCAGCCGCGGCGGCAGCCAAGGGCGCGTAATACGTCGGAATCACCGTCCATGTCACGTCGCCGCCTCCGCGCCGCGTGAAAGTGGCACGCACGTATCGGCATATCTCGTCGTCTACCAGAAAATATTGCTGTGCTGGTAGGTTGTCAGGTAGGCCATACACGGAGGGCGACCCATTGAACCAGTAGCCATGATGGAAAATCAACTTCCATACGGCGGGATCGCTGCCACTCGAAAAGTGTTGTAGGCCGTTCGGATACGCCGATCCGACGGCTGTATTGGTGATGGGGATCGGATTAGTCAAATCCCATCCGACCTTCGTCGTGCCACTAATTTGGCGCAACACGTGTCGCACACCGTCGGTGGAGATGTGGCGTATTGTTCCTGCGGTGTTGTCCTCCGACACGAAGAACGCCCGGCCATAGACAATGCGCGGCATCTTCGTTGGCTGGGGGTTGGTAATGACATCTGTGCCGCCCTGCACCTTCTTTGTTTGCCCGCTCGATGCGTAGCCCGCCTCGTCGCCAGCGTCCTGGCCGTAGATTTCGACTGTTGTGCCATCGGGAATACCAGCACCCAGGCTAGGTGTGATGAATACAGTGTTGCCCGTAATGCTGGTGATTCGATGTATACCAGTGTGCTGGCCGGGCACGCGCGCGTGGATGTACATGTCCACGTTGAGGCCGGCAGTTGACGCGACATTGAGGATGCGGTCTACGTGACCGATGTTCTTCTGGCCGGTCGTAAGCAATGTCCAAAACGACACGGTGTTGTCAGCGTCGGTCAACTGCACCTCGATGTCGTCGTGGACAGCTTGGGCGAAGGCATCGGTGTTGACGAACACGTCGGTGCATAGCACAACGCCACCGTAGGCCCGCTTCGTCGGTCGCATACGATCGCGCCAGTCGAAGAGATACTCATATCGCAGCGTCCAGCCTGCGTTTGCCGACGCCCCGCCTGGCGTGTAATTGTTCAGCTTGGTGTAGACCTGCACGCGTCGGCCGGCAGTGCGCACAGCGATATCGTAGTCCAACCCAACGGCTGCTTGCCATGAAGTAGCGGTGCGTTCCTGGCCGCCGGCAACAGCGGCGGTGCGCAGCGCGCCGTTGCCGGACTGCACCCACATAGAATTTGTGCGCGCCTTGAGGTTGAACCCTGCGTCTGTCTTGTTGGGGTCGGTTGGGTCAATGGCTGGCAACGCCAGGCGACGAATCTTAGGCCCAGCCTGTGTGTACCCCGGCCAGTTGTGGGCCTTTGGCACAAGTACAACATGGCCCGTCCCGTCGTCTGCTGCGCCAACGAGCACGCCGAACGACGACAGGTGATAGTCGTTGGAGATGCCAAATCTCACCAGAGCTTTTGTCAGCGAACTGTCGGTGTGGTCGGCGTCTACGTAGGCGATTAGCGGGTCGTTGAGTCCGGTGTAAGTCAATTTGCCGCCGGACGAAAATGTATGCGCGCGGTCTTTCGCTGTCTTGATGATTAGTCCGTCAGGGCCGGTCATCGAAGATTGCAGGGCGGAAACTGATTCCATCCACGTATCCACCGGACACTTCCAGTCGGCGAGGCGTTTCCCTGCAATATCTCTCGCGCGCACGCGCATCGCCTCGCGGCCAACTATCGTCACTTGCTCATCTACTGAGTCCACGCCGTAGACGGCAAAATCGGCCAGCGTCCCCTCCTGGCCGGTGCGCAATACCAGCGTCGCCCCACGCTTGAGGATGCTTGATCCGGTCAACGCGCCGTCGGCGTTGGTGAGCGAGCATTCCATAGTGTCGGCGCGATTGGTGCCCTGATCTGTGCTCCATGACATGATTTTCGATGTCAGGTCAAGTGTCCCCAGAGCCGGATTTTGCGTGTAAGTAGCCGGGGCACTTGTGTGCAGCAATGCACCGACGTAGTAGACGGTGCTTCCGCCGCTCGGGTATAGCAGCGTTCCGCTTCCCCGCTGGCTAACTAGATAGTGATTGCGCTCACCTAGCGACCAGTGCACCAGATCGTCGCTGGTCAGGTAACAGTCATACGCGAATGTGCTGCCGTCGCTGTTTCGACGCGTCATCCGCCCGGCCATGTGGTACAGATCGCCAATCTGAGTGATTGCGGTCGCTGCAAAGTAGGCGTTGCGTGACTCAATGTCCATCGGAACTACCGGCGCAAGGTCACTTTCAATGCCAGCTTGCAAGGTGAACATCACTGCCCGGCCGTCAGGCAGCGAGTTAGCAACGACGCATATTCGCCCTGCGCCGTTGCCGACCGCTGCGATGTGGGTGCAATATCGGGCGTGCGTATACCAGTTAGTGTATCCATCCGAAAGCGGCATTTGCACAATGGCATTGAGTTGTATAGCGGCCGACGCCGATGGCAGCCAGTAAAACGTGATCGTGCTCAGTCCGCTGCTAAAGCTATGCTCGCCAATGGCAACGATGATGCCATCTTCCGTTGGGCATACCGCCTCGACGCGCCTGACGAACGAACTGCTATCCGTCAACGCGCTGCCAAACAGCGGGCCATAGTTTGAGAACGACACCGATGGTGGGTTGCTAGTGCTGGTGAGCGTTGCGCGCCTCACCCGAATTTGGCCGCTTTCAGGATACGCAGTGTAAAGGTATGTCACTCCGCCGGTGGTGATCATGCCGCTGCGCATGGCATACATCGTGCCCGACGTGCCTATCGTCGTTGCCCCTGATGCCGACAACGCAAAATCACCCGGTACACCAACATCAACGACGCGGATGTAATGTGTCCCGTTGGTGTGGCGATAGGTGGCATACCCGATGTTGCCCGACGACCGCAACACGAAGCAGGGCGGCACCTCGATGTCAAGGCTGGCGTTGGACTGCATCGTCGGCGCGGCAAACGACAAAAGCTCGTTGCGCGCCGTCAGCGCATGCGTTGGACGCAATGATGGGCCAGTTTCAGCAGTGGTGATTGCCGACGATACATTCCTCATGGCTAGATTTGTCTCAACCTAAACTCAATCACCCATACCGCGTCGGCAGCGTAGTGGTCTACCGAAAGACACCGCATGCGCGGATTACCCTTGTTGACCAACACCACATCGTATGTCGTTCCTGTGCGGTCGCGGAATTTGAGTTGATTGGCCGCAATTGTCGTCGCGCTAAAGAATCCCTTAGCTATGCTGAGCGTCGCATAGTTGCTGCGCGTGTCGTTGCGAACCACGCGGGCGTCAAATGCCCACGTGCGGCGATGTGCGCCGAAGCTGATCACTGATGTGCCGTCCAACGTGGCGCTGACCTCCGATGGCACATCCGGCACATCCTCCGTCGGATCGTCGCTGTGCATCAACTCAAGGCGATAGTAGGTTGCACCGCCATTGTTGGAAAGCTCGACGTAGTTGTTCGACATCACACACCTCGCGCCAGTCGCTCACGTTGCACCATGCCGCCGACGATGCGGATCACCTCGGTTTGCAACGTCTGCCCGTCCAGGTTGAAGTGAATCGTCAGCGTCATCGGTTGCTGGGCCTGCGCGCTACCTACTTGATCGCCAGCAGCCACAGCCGGCTGGATGACCGGCTGTGGAACAGCAAACAGATCACTCATTGCAAGGCTGCGCACGCCGGCCGCGATACCTTCTGCATAGCCGCGCACTACATCCAGTCCAATCTCGCGCATCAAGCCGGAAGGGGACTTGATTTGCAATATCTGCTTCATTCCCTCTAGCGGGTTCTGCGCCAGCTTCTCAAACGCCGCGGTCAATGGCCGGATGCGTTCTTTCAAGCCTTCTATCAGGCCATTGATCATGTTGCGCCCGATTTCGATGAACCGACTTGGAAGGTTGCGCAGCCATTCAAGTATCTCGTTGAACTTGTTGACGAATAGCAGTTTGACCTTGTTCAGTTCCGCGCCGATGTCGGTGTTCATCAAAATCAGCACGTGCTTGACGATGGCCAGCACTGCATCAAGCGTTGTGCCGACGACGAGTTTGATTGCCTCGAACGAAACGCGAAATACCTCAACAGCGATGGGAAGCACGGCCTTGATCACGTCGCGGATAGCAGTCAGAGCAGTGCGCACCGGCGGCTCAATCAGTGGCCAGTTCTCGACGAAGAACGCCACGATTTTGTTGGCTTGCTCAAGCAAAAACTGAAACAGTGGCAATAGCACCGTGTTGAACAAGGCAGCAACAGCAATCACGATAGGCTCTATCGTTGCCTGGATGGTGGGCCAGTTGGTAACGATAGTGTCCACCACAGCGCCGGCAATTCGCATTAGCTGGTCAAACGCACCAGCAAGGTCGCCGAGGGGGGATTGCGTCGAGTCAAGCTGCGAGATGAAGTCGCCAAAAGCGTTAACGGCTGGAATCAGAAAGCGCTCGACGATCTGCGTCGCAATCGGCAAGAATTTCTGCCCGATGACGATTGCGACGGTTTCAATGGAGCCTCGGAGTGACTCCATCGCGAAGTTGAATCCGCGGTTACGGGCGGCGGCTTGCTCGGTCGCGCTTCCAGCCGTTACCATCGCCTCGCCCATGCGGCGATACCCTTCCGCGCCGGCTTCTGCGATTACCGCGGCAGCACGTTGGGCGTCGGTGCCGAATAACGTCTCTAGCGCCAGCGTACGTTGTTCCTGCGACAGACCGGATAGTGCCTTGTGCAACAATCCAGCCGCCGCCTCCATGCCAACGAAGGAGCCCGAAGCGTCAAAGAATGCGCTTTGAACTTTCCCGCTTGCGTCTTTGGTCGCCAGGCCAAGTTCAATCGCTAGCGCGATCGCGTTCTTGCTGGTTGGCACCAGGTTATTCAAGAACGTTTTAAACGACGTTCCAGCGTCAGACGCAGAACCGAAGGCCGGCGCGAGCAAAGCCATTGTTTGCGTCGTTTCCTTGAACGACAAGCCGGCGACCTTTGCGACGCCGCCAACCTGGGCAAGCCCCATAGCCAGTTCGGCGACGTCGACCGTGCTGGCGTTGGCCGCGCGAGCCAGTTGATCAGCGACCTGCGCCGCCGTCGTTCCGGTGCTGGCCCACACGCCCAGTTGCTTTGCAGTGATCTCAGCAGCAGTGGCAAGCTCAAGCTCGCCCGCCGCGGCGAGTGCGAGCGTTTGTTCCAGCGTGCCGGCCGCGATACTGGCCGGCGCGATGCCACCCTTCGCCAGTGCGACCATTGCCTCGGCCGCTTGCGCCGCAGAGAACTGCGTCTTTGCGCCAAGTTCGAGTGCAAGTGAGTTGAACTCAGCGAGGGCATCCCCAGCAATGCCGGTAACTGCTGAGAAGCGGTTGAGTACCGCCTCGAAGTCAGCGGCGACCTGAACCGACTTCCCGACGGCGGCGGTTAGCGCAGCAAAACCGGCTGCGGCTGCGCCGGCTGCGATGGTGGCGATGCTGCCGAGCTTGCCGGCGACGCCACTGAGGACGCCGGAAGCATTATCAACGGCCTCAACGACTATGCGGGTCTTTTCCTCGGCCATAGTTTTTTTTGCCTCCGGCGATTGCCCCTCCCCTCATGGCGCGTATGCGATCCAGTTCGTCGAGAATCGCCATTGTGCGGCGCAGAAGATAGGCATCTTCCGCCATCACCTCGGACGGCAGCTTGCCGAATCGCTCGCACGCACGGGCGATTTCGACGTTCAGCAGCAAGTCAGTGCGGCTTCCTGTGTATCGGAAGCCGCGCGACATCAAGACGAGGATTCGCGATTCGTCAGCAGTGACAGACGCGCTAAAAAAGGCAGCGTCGGCAGCCTCCGCAGCACTTCAAGGATGACCGGCGCATCGTCGTTGTCTCGGATGTTTTCTGCGTTGATCGGCAATGATGCGCCGGTTTCGTCAGTGAACGACCAACCGCGAATCAAGTAAGCAAGCAGGCGATAGTTGAGTTCGACGCCAGACGCGCCACTTGCCAGCTCCGCAAACTTGCCGACGCTGACGTTGTTCGTCAACAAATCCACCCACTCGCCATCTGCCTCGATGCGCTCGATGCGATCCGGCGGTGCGTTGTGCCTTCTTGCCATGTTACGCCTGCGTGCTGTATGTCACCGGCCCCGTAATGCGCAGCGTCACGCTGCTCGACACCGGCTGGTCGTCATTCGCCATATCATCCACCATCTCAGAAACGAACGCCTCGAACGTTATTTCCGCCCGACCTGTTCCGCTCCCGTTAGGCCGCACGCGCCAAAGGCGCACTAGGCGATCTTCGAGCAACTGGCGCAGTTTCGTCTGTGGCCGGTCGGCCATTGGGGGCTGGTTGTTGTGCATCAACGTGAACGAGTATTCGTACTCCTTCAGTCCGGGGATAAACGTCCTTGCTGTCGTGCCATGCGCGGTCGTCTCCGCCTCGCCAACGGTGCGAGAGAACTCGTCCTCGTTGACGTAGGTCGTCAGCGCATAGTAGGCCGCGCCTTCCTGATATTCGATTGTCAGGTCATTCGCTAGGAACTCACCTGTCAGTGCCATCGTATTCCTCCCGGTCGTCTTCAACGACCTCTATCACCCTGCCGCGCACCAGCTCGTCAATGACCTCGCGCGGCCTGTCTAGCTCCCACACGTCGCCCGGCGCGTACAACACGTCGGTCTCAACGTCGCGCACGTATTCGAGCGCCCTTACCCTCATAGCTCAATCACCTCCATCGTCGCCACAACGCCGAACAGCGGCGTGTTGCTGAGCGTGTCCGCCCACGGTTCGACGCGCGTGACGCTAGCCTTTGCCACGCGATCGTTGTTGGTCACGCCGCGCAACGTTTCGTCGGCATCCACTGTATCCATAGCGCGTTGCGCGTATTCGCGTTGCGCTTCTTCCGCTGCCACGCCGTCCACGACAGGGCCACCGATGATGTAGGCCAACACCGTATGCCGACGCGCCACGCCGTGCTTGACTAGCTTGTTGTCGGCATCGCGCTTGCTGTGCGTCGCAGCCGTTGGTGCGGACTGATCCCACGCCGCATACACTGCCGGCACCGCTTGCGGTGGCACGATGGGTGCGCCGACGTAGCGCACGCGCCCGCCCACGCCGGCCATGAGCACATCGGACACCGCGTCTAGCACAGCCTGGATCGTCACAACTTCCTCCGGTGGCGGATCAGCCACTCTGCCAGGTGTGACGGGAATGTGCCATCAACGGTGAACGCGCCGCGGTCGAGCACACTCACGTCGCCGAGCGACAAACGCTTCGACTGAATCCACCATGCCAGTTGCATCGTTACTCGCTTGACATCATCGTTCGGCGTTGCCATGTAGCCCCATGTGCCAGTTACTGCGATGCGTCCGTTCGTTGAGAACGACCACGAATAGCCCGACTTGAGGACGATGGCCCACTTCGGCGACTCGTTGAACGGATGCAGCCAGTAGCCAGCCGATGGAATCGTCGTCCCGTCACCGTTGACCAGCGATGTCACGGTGAGCAGGTCGTAGTCTAGGAACAGAGTATCGGGATAGGCAAGCGGGATGGCGGATGCCTGATAGTAGCGCGTCTCGGTCTTCGCCGAGAACACGCGCTCTGTCTTGTCCTCTATTAGCTTCTGCGCCTGGTTGAGAAACGTCCGCATCGCGTCGTCCTCGGCAGACGTGTAACTGGCCGGCTGCCCTTGAGTCAGCTCGCGGATGTAATCCTTGTATTCGGACAGGGTGACGTAGGCCATGTGTTCTACGCCGCCCCGCTCTCTTGCGGAGAGCAGGGCGGCAGCGTCTATCGTCGCGCGTCCGTCGGCTTCATTTAGTACATGGTTGCCGAAAGCCCGACCTGCGCGTCTCAGACACTAGTGAGCAAAGCCGGTGATGATCTCCAACGCCTTAGCCCGCTTCAAGTTGAAATCAACCCTCATGATAGCCCTCACGTAGGTCTGATTGTTCCTAAAAGCGTTACCTGCGACGTTGCTCGACGCGATCTCCAACTCCTGACGATCGCCGATCGTCCAACTCGGACAGTGCAGCACTAGGATGGACGACTGATTAGTCGCCACCTCCAACGCAGTCGTCGCGAACACCGGCAGACCAAGGCGGCGCGACACCGGCCCGGTAAAGGCGTTGTCAAGCAACGCCCCCATCGGCGTAGCCGCCGTCAGGTAATCGCCGCTCGTGCCAACCTGGGTGATGCTGGTCTTGGTGATCACTTCTGGCCGGCAGATCACTGCGATATTACGAGTCGGGATTTTGTTCGCAGCCATTCGGCCAACAGCCTTCGACACCGCGACATAGAAGTTGTCCGTACCGGCTGCCGTAGACGTGACGCCCGCTTCATTGATCAAACCGGTCGGCTCTGCGCCCGTGCCCGATCCACGGATCGCGCCGATGTCATGCACCTCGCCCATCGCGCCAGCGAGGCCACTGCGCACGTACTGCTCAATGCCGGGGTTGCTGTCGCTGAGAAGCTGATTGCTCAACTCTGCCCACGCAGTGAGATTGCGCGCGGTCAATGTCTTGCGACCGGTCGCCGCGTCGCCGGCCGATGTGGCATTGGCGTTCTCTGCCGACCAGCCAGCCGTGAACGAGCCGATCGTGGGCGCGTCACACACCAGTGCAGGCATGGGATAAATGTCCACACCGGGAAGCTGACGAGTGATGACCTCCTGATACAACGCCTCAACCACAGGGCGCGAGTTCACGCGGTCGATGAAGTGCTCGCCAACCGCACCGCCGGACGTGGTGCTCATCGCCTTCGCGGCCACGCCGTAGAGGATGTTCCCCTGCACGTCAGCGCCAGCCTCCTGAGCGTAGCGGATAAACGCCTTGACCGCGCTCTCGTCGCCCGCGCCGGATGTGAACATCACGCCGTCGGGAACGTCGCGCAGCACCACCGACCCACTCTGATTGCGTAGCGCAGCTTTAACCGCCCAGTAGATCGGCTTTGGCTCAGCACGCTGGCGCAGCAAGATCGGCGCGCCATACGGGGGACGGCGAGCATCACGCAGCTTCTCTTCATACAGCTTGATCGTTGCCTTGGCCGCCGCTTCAATGGCCTGCTTCAAGTCTTCGGCTGTATAGGTTGCCAGCTTTTCATCTTCTTTCGGCTGTGCATCACCCTCGGTCGCCCGTGGGGCTTCCTGCGGCTGCTCAACGGTCTCGGCAGCCTTTGCCGCGTCTTCTGCAGCCTTATTGATCCTCTCTTCAATGAGAGCCTTCAACTCTTCCTCTGTCATTTTTCACCTCGTAGCGACGCTATCTGCGCATCAACGATCACAACGATCGCATCGCGAGGTAACGTCAAAATGTCTTGAGTCTTGGTCGCTGGCGAGTAGTCATTACGCAAGACTGCCTCGGTCGCGGCCATCATCGAATCTTCGCCCTCAGGGAACTCTGCCATCAATTCGTCAAGCAACGCGCGGATTTTGGCTATGCGCTCGCGATTCCGTTTCGCAAACACCGCACCCGCTTTAGCTGCCTCGCCCGCGTTTATGGCGTCGTTGCCATCGTCAGACGTGGATTCCTCAATAAGTGCCTTTGCGGCGGCAAAAGCAACGGCACGCTGATTGACCGCCGTTTCCGCTGTTGTCGCATCCATCAGTGACAGTGCGAAGATCGGCCAGTTCGTCACTCGCCCTGGCCTGCCAACGATCCCTGCTGGTCGAACCAGATGGGATGCGCTATCCGACGACGCACGCACGCGCCCCTCGACCGCGTCGTGATAGATTCGCCGGGCAATGTCCGACGCATGATCGAGGTGGACTCGAAACCAGTGGCCAGCCTCGTCTACGCGGTCGTAGATTGCCTTGCCGATGCGTTTGACCGCTCGGTTAGCTTTCTCGGCAAAACCGTGCCAGTAGTAGACCGGGATAGCCTGGCCTGGCTCCAGCTCGATGTTCGTGCCGTTGTCGAACACCTGCCCCTGCGAGTCCTCGCCGAACGGCAAGCCGAGCACCTCTAGCGTCATTTCCGCGGTTGCTTTTACGCTCATGTTTCAAAACAAAAAAGGCGGTCGCGACAAGATCATGTCGCGACCGCCTCATTCAAGGTCTATCGGTCTTCCTAGTGATTATACCGCCTACAAGCGTGGATCGGTCAGTTTCTCGATGGCCAGCTTACCAATGCGGCCCGCCAGCCGGCGGCGAGCGCGCTCTGTTGCTTTCTCAGTCTTCGAGAAGAATTTGCGCGGCTTGATACCGCGAACGCTCCGGCGGAAGATGACGAGACCGTCCTTCCCGACAAAACGTAAATACTTCGCGCGACGCGGTACGACGGGATGCTTGCGCGGCCCGTATATGCCTGTGCCGAACTCAAGCCATACTGGGAGCAGCTTAGGCTCGTCCTTCGGGCCGATGCGAATCTCCATTCGCATCTCGCGCTTGCCCCGGCCTCGGATGATATAGGTTGCCGATTCGCGCAGCCGGCCGGTTCGCACCGGCGTTCGCTTGTGTAGTTCCTTGACAAACGTTTCGCCGTATTCGTCGAGCGCCTCTTCCATCGCCTCGACGATGGCACGTTGAGCTTTTGTGAACCGGCCTTTCATTTCGTCGAGGCGCACCGGACGCACTACCAGCAGATTAGCCATCGCGTATCACCCTTAGTTCGGACGCGCGATACGCGCGTCCATCAACGATTACCACCGGATCGGACTTTGTCGCCTTGATTCCGTCGTGCACGCCGAAGCGATGCACCTTCTCGACGACGCCGACGACTTCGCCGCACTCGTTGACGGCTGTCATGCCGACGCAATCAACGATTGGCATTGTCTCGTCGTCAGCCTTCGTCGCCATCTCCTCGCGCCATTTCTCCGGCAACCGATCTTCGCATCCCAGTTTGCGCGCTTTGCGAATCAGGCGGCGCTTAAACTCCTCGAACGGAACATCGCCGCGATAGCGGCCCCATGCACTCACGGCCTTCTCGACGTCGCGGCAATCCAACACTGGGAACGAGCGTGTTTCTGGGATAACAAAGTCAGAGTCGTCTAGTTGATCACGCCGCTTCGCCGTCAGCTTCGACTTCACAGCGAGCAGTTCGGCAATATCGTCTTCGTCTGCGTCTGGTAGCGCCAGCACAAGTAACTTGCGCGCCTGCGCCTCAGTGATGTCACCTCGGTAGTAGCTACGCATTGCATCGCGAACCGTTGCAAGCTCGGACGCGTTCAAGGTCAACGCTGCCTTGTCCTCAACCTCGCCACCTTCGCTGGTTTGCTGCTTCCCTTCATTGCCGAGCACAAGTAGAACGTCATCCGCACGTGGGTCGTCAACCCTGTCGTGGCCAATCTCTGCGCGCGCCTCGTTGAGGCTAATCACGCCGCCTTGCAGCAACGTCACGACTCGGTCAACCTTAGCCGATGCGATCCTCTCTTGCAACTCCGCGTCTTTGTTCAACGCTGGTATGTCCTCGTAAGCGGGAGCGATGTATAGCCCAGCATCTTTAGCGTTCGGCCACTCCCGCCAAAGCAGGTCTACCGTCAACGATTCGGTGATCATATCCAGTTCCGGTACCTGAAAGTTCACCGCGAAGTGTCGGTCTTGCTGTTCCGCGTTTGCCAACACGCTTGCGTCGGTATAGTCGCCGGCTTTTGCCGGTGGCACATGGTACGCGGCGAAAATTTCCTTCATCAATCGCCGGCTGCGCTCTTCGCGTTGCTGCTGCTGTGCGGTGAGGACGCCGGTCATGTAACCCGCACCGGGGGGTAACGCTGCATCACGGCCGGCATTGCGCGGATCGCTCGCCACCGCATCCCACGCAGCCATGAACCGGTCTATGTCTACGTTGAGGAACGATGCATCGAACGACAGAATACCGCCGCCACGTCCGCCGCGCCGGTCGATGTATTCTTGCGCTAGGTCGGACAGGTTGTAGCGGTTGATTGCACCGAGCGCCGTCGATGTCGGTGAGCGAGCGATAACCGGATCGCGATCCGACGGATAGTAGATTCTGACGACGTCACTCGCCGAATACACGCGCCCTTCGTATTCATATGACGCAACGTAGCCGCGCCAACTTTCGCGGATTAAGCGCACGCGATGCGCCGGCAGGATATACATCTCAGCGACGCGACCGGATGACTCGCGCGTCAACAGGGTGAACCAATCGCCAAAGATGCTCAGTTGTCGCGCACCGCTGGCTTTGTAGCTCGTCTCTGTCTTCAACAGCATATCGTTCGCGTTATTGATCAACTCGACCACAGGGTGTTTCACGATTTCATCGCTGCCGATACGACGAACGACAAACCCGACAGAAGCAACGCCGCCGGCGCGTGCTTCCACGCAATTCGAGGCCCAGACGTTGTAACGCACCGCATCCATCCACCCTTCAGGCGAGTCTGCGTATACCACAGGATTACCAGAAGCACCAATCATCCATCCAGATGTAAGCGGCCATGACTTTACGGATGGGGACGATTGCGACTGAAACTCGCCAGGGATTAAGTACGATTTCAGTACTCGCCAGATATTCATGGCTCGCCTCCGAACCCATAGTTTGCGCGCTTCCCCATCATTGACCACGCAATAGCAAGGCTCATCACACAGTCATCGTGCATTCCTTCTGGCGCGCCATACTTAATGGCCCCTGACTTGGCGCGCTCTTGTTGGTAAGCAAACAGTTCGCTGACGAGCACCTCGTCGCGAATGATGCGCAGGTCGCCTTTTTCGATTGCTAGAGATAACGCCTCGATTGCCTCGGCCTTACTAGTGTTTGTCGTGCGATACGCCCGCACCGGCATGCCCTCACGTCGCAGCTCATCAATGATAGGCGAGCCGATGCTGTTCTCTTCGGCAATGACTGTTCCGCCAAAACGACGATAGATTTCCCATAGCCTAGTGCGTTGGAAGCCGTAGTCAATGCGATTAAACCGATCGAGATACACCAACTCACGCGTCGTCTCATCGAGGACTGTGATCGCGGTGTAATCGTCCACCTTGCCCCAGTCAACTCCAATGATGTAGCGATGGCCCTCAATGCGCTCGGATTGTGGCTTCGCGTTCGTAGCTTCGCTGATACGGCGAAACACTACGCCGCCGTCCTCTAAGAAGTGGGCTTCTACCTCTTGGTGGAACGCACGCTCGGTCATCGTAGCACGCATCGAGTCAATCTCCTCGCGTGCGATGTGGGGGTTTTCCCAAGTCGGATAGCTATACGCCGACCATCCATCATCACGATTGGAAACTGCGGCCTGGTAAATGTGCCAGAAATCGTTACGTCCACGCGGTGTGGACATGATCACTGCACGTCCGCGATAATCGGCTAACGTCGGCCTGATTGCCTCCACCCACTTCTGCTTCAGCCCAGGCACCAACGCGGCCTCGTTGATGATGACCAGCCGATACTTGTTGCCGCGCACGGTTTCATTGCCAAGCGTCCACATTTCCACCCGGCTGTCGCCCACAGTCTCTATAACCCGCTCACTCGCGCTCACCCTAACGACGATCGGAGCGAGTAAGCGTTGCAAGTCCTTAAACGTCGCCTGCATCATGCGATATGTTGGAGCCATCCACGCGCACGGTGAGCCGGGCTGTATCAGTTGATCGAACATGAGCCGGTGGCCTAGCGTATCTTTGCCAAAGCGCCGGCCGCATGAAAGCACGACGAACCTAGCCCCATCCTTTCGGATGGCGGCTTGGCGCGCGTGTAGTGCAGGCATTCTTACCTGGCACCTAATCTCATTCGGTGGATGCATCGCTACGGCTAGCGTCATACTCGACCACCTCAATCACCACTTTCTGTGGCTTACCTTGCGGCCCAGAAACCTCAGATCGCTGTGCTGGATACAGATCAAACATCTTGGCTTCGTCTTGTGCGCACGCCAACGCTGTTCGCAGATCACCTTCCTCCAACGCGCGCGCTCGAATCATGCGCCGTGTAGCCAGGTGTTCGGCGTAAAGATAGCTACGATCCTCATTCACCACTCCAGCTATGGCGTTGCGCGCATCGGAAATGTAACGCCATGCCTGACGTTCAGTTACGCCGAATGCCTGCACGGCATACTGACATACTTTCCCGGATGGCTCGCCGCGAAGTAGCAATATACGGACAGCTTCCAGCCGCCGCTCGTAATCTGCGCGTTTCGATCTAGCCTTGCGTGCCATCTTCTTTTTTCTGACGCAAGATGCGTCACTCATCAACACGAATAACCAGACGATCCTTCCTTGTCGCGCCGTCCACGTTGTAAGTGAACGTCAAATGATAATCGCCCTTGGCTAACATCTGTATCGGCGAATTTACAACGAC
>Ga0209381_1000852_pt1 | contig 60979 bp, 56 predicted proteins | sample DewCreD2012metaG_FD_184111 | JGI IMG/M metagenome (GOLD analysis project Ga0209381, IMG submission 184111) | Hot spring sediment bacterial and archeal communities from British Columbia, Canada, to study Microbial Dark Matter (Phase II) - Dewar... ... | reverse complement strand
GTGCATCAGGTCCCGGAAAAGCGCCTCCTCACATGGCGCAACCAGTCGCACAAAAACTTCTCGTAAATTCACGGCGCGTTCCCTCCAATGGAAATCCAGACCCCTTTTACCCCATTGGAGGAACTTTGACCAGAACCAAGTGTAACTCCTGAGGCTCGCCCAGGAACTGGCGCAGGACCAATCTACCCTGAATGCGCATCGAGCTTTCTTGACACAATCCGGCAGATCTGGAAGGATGAGCGCGGCTCTCGTTCCAGCGCCTATGCACCGCCGATGCGGATCATCCATATCCTCCCGCGCCTAAGGTTTCTCCTTTCCGTCGCCCATGGACATCACGGCAGGATAGCGCAGCGTTGTCCCGAAGAACGCTGCTTGGGATGCACTCGACATGATCGCAGAGGAGGATGGGTTCATGAGCACCGAGCTGACCGTCGGCATGAAAAGGGAACTGAAGTTGAAAACCCGTCCGGAACATTCCGCCAAACGCTTCTTCCACAACTTGCCGGACGTTTTCGCTACCCCCTTCCTCGGGGGCCTGATGGAACAGGTTTGCGCCGAATTGATCGACGAGCACCTGGAGCCAGGCATGCAATCCGTGGGCATGGCCATGAACCTCAAACATCTCGCCCCCACCCCTTTGGGCATGGAGGTCACGGTCATTGCCGAAGTGACGGGCGTTGAAGGCCGAAAACTGACCTTCGCCCTGGAAGCTTTTGATGAAGTGGAAAAGATCGGCGAAGCCACCCACGAGCGATTCATCATCAAGGCGGACAAGTTCAACGTCCGGGTTTTGGAAAAAGCGCAGAAAATCTCCCCTTCATAAAAGAGGACGGAGGGCGCCATGGCCTCACAGCATCTGGACGCTTTTTTCCGGCCGCGCAGCGTGGCCGTGATCGGAGCCTCGGAAAGCCCGGAAAAGTACGGGAACATCATCCTGAGAAACATTCTGGACGGCGGATTCCGAGGGGCCGTGTATCCCATCAACCCCAAAAGCGATACCATCCTGGGGCTTCAGTGCTTTCGCAACGTCAAGGACATCCCGGATACGGTGGACTTGGCCGTGGTGATCATCCCGGCTCGTCTGGTGCCGCAGGCCGTCGCCGAATGCGGCGAAAAGGGCGTGAAGGCGGCGGTGATCATCACCGGGGGATTCAGCGAAGCGGGTGCCGAAGGCGAGGCCCTTCAGCACCAGGTGGTGGACATCGCCCGCAAAGGGGGCGTGCGCCTGATCGGCCCCAATTGCCAAGGGGTGAACAACCCCTATCATCCCCTGTGCGCCTCCTGGCCGCTGCTGCAAAAGCAGGGGCATGTGGCGGTGATCAGCCAAAGCGGCACGGTGGGCGCGGCCATGATGGACTGGTTTTCCGACGAAGATCTGGGCGTCTCCTGTTTCGTGAGCCTCGGCAACCGGGCCGATGTGGACGAAACGGACCTGATCGAGTATTTCGAAAACGATCCCAACACCCGGGTCATCGCCCTGTATGTGGAAGGGATCAAGAGACCCGAAGCGTTTCGAAACGCTTTGAATCAGGCCGCAAAACCCATCGTGGTGCTGAAGGCGGGGCGGACCCCCAAAGGACGAGTGGCCGCGGAATCGCACACCAAATCCCTGGCCGGAGCGGACGGGGTTTACGGAGCGCTTTTCAAGAGCCACGGGGTCGTCCGCGCGGAAAACATCCAGGAATTTTTCGACTTTGCCAAAGCCTTCGCCTACCTCAAGGAGCCGGCGGGAAACCGCATCCTGTTCATCACCACATCGGGCGGGGCGGGGATCTTGGCCACGGATGCCGCCGAAAAGGAAGGCCTCGACGTGGCGCCCTTGCCGTCCGAGCTGGCTGCAGCGCTGGAGGGCGTCATCCCCGCCCATGCCATTCGAGCCAACCCTCTGGATCTTACGGGTGATGCCAACGCGGCCATGTACCAGGCGGTCATGGAACGAGCCCGGCCTTATTACGATGTTTTGGGGGTGATCTTCGGCGATCCGGTGGAAAAAGCCGCCGACGTGGTCACCCCCGGGGCCGACGAACTGGTCATCTTTCTCGGCGGCGCGGACGTGGAAAAAGTGGAACGCAAGCGGATGCATCTCAAAGGGGTTCCGGTCTTTCCCACGCCGGAACGGGGCGTGCGCGCTCTCGCCCAGCGGCTGCCAAAGGAAAAGCGCATCAAGCCGGCTCGGACCACCTTCGTGGAAGGACACGTCCAAGGACGGGCTTCAAGCCTCAGCGAATGCCTCGCTTTTCTGGAAAAGCACGGCTTCGAGTGCATCTGCCATCGATTCGCGGAAAGCCCGGGCAAAGCCGTCCATGTGGCCCACCAGCTGGGATTCCCCGTGGCGCTCAAGATCGACTCTCCGGACATCCTCCATAAGTCCGATGTGGGCGGCGTGCGCCTGAACCTTCGATCCGGCCAGGAAGTGCGCAAAGCCTACGAAGACATGATGGCCGAGGCCCGCCGGATCATGCCACAGGCGTCCATCCGCGGGGCCGTGGTCACCAGCATGGCCGCTTCGGGCGTGGAGGTCATTTTGGGCATGAACCGCGACCCGCAGTTCGGCCCCGTTCTTCTTTTCGGCCTGGGCGGCGTGACCGTGGAACTGTTCCGCGATGTGACCCTCAAGATTCTGCCCGTCACCCGCGACGACGCCCTCGCCATGCTGGAAGAGATTCAGGGAGCCCCGCTTCTTTCGGGTTACCGGGGATCCCGCCCCGTGGACAAGAACGCCTTGGCGGAGGCCATTCTCAAACTGGCCCAGCTGGCGGCATCGCACGAAGATCTTCTCGAAATCGACCTGAACCCCGTGTTTGCCTATTCCGAAGGGGTTCTCGTGGCCGATGCGCGCCTCATTTGGAAATCATGAGAAAGCCCGGCGGAGCCGATCCAGTTCCTCTGAAGACAGAGGATCGGGAAGCCGCCCGCCCAGCACCCGCGCCGCCAAGAGGCTCTTGGCGGCGTGTTCCATTTTTTCCAGGCGATAGTAAGCCTGGCGCACATCACACCCCATGGTGAGGGACCCATGGCGGGTGAGTAACACGGCATTGTGCCCGCTCACATAGGGTTCGACGGACCGAGGCACCTCGTCCGTGGAGGGTGTGGCGTAGGGGGCCGTCGGCACCGGGCCGACGCTCAGCCACACTTCCGGAAACACATCGGCCGGAAACGGCACGTGGGCAAGGGTCATGGCGGTGAGCAAGGGCGGGTGGGCGTGCACCACGGCGTGGACATCCGGCCTTTTTTGGTACACGAGCAGATGCAGTCGGAATTCACTGGACGGCCTGCCCGAGCCGGAAACCACAGCGCCCGTATCCTTGACCACGATCAGCTCATGGACGTCGATCTCCGCTTTCGGACGGCCGCTTGGCGTGATGAGATAAAGACCGTCGGCCAGCCGACAGCTCACATTGCCGTCGCTTGCGGCGATGAGTCCACCCGCCGCAAGCTTTCGGCACGCCCAGATCACGTCTTCCCGGGCCTTCAATTCCCTTGAGTCCACCACATCCCTCCTGAGAGAGCCTGTCCGCGTATTCTTCAATTTTCCAGGCGGCTATGCTAGGCTGCGTGAGCATGCTTTGCAACAGCGACCCAAACCCGACGGGATTGTCCCCAAAAGACGAGGCCAATTCCGAGCCTTTCAAGGAGGAAAAGGGAACCGTATGCTCAAATGGTTTCGAAAAAAAAGCGAGGAGCCCGTGCCGGAAGGAACCGAAACGGAGGCCCTTGAGGCGGAAGCCTCGCCGCCCGATAGGGACGCTTCCGGCGAAGAAGAGATTCGAGAGGCCCAGGGCGGTTTCCTGGCCCGTCTCAGAGACCGGCTCGCCAAGAGTCGAGAGCGTTTGGCCGACAGCGTGGATCGCCTGGTTCTGGGCAGAAAGCACATCGATGCCGCCCTTTTGGACGAACTGGAGGAAGTGCTCATCACGGCCGACCTCGGCGTGCAAACAACCCGAATCCTTTTGGATCGGGTCCTCGACAGGGTCAAGAGGAAGGAACTGGAGGATCCCGCAAAGCTTCGAGAAGCGCTCAGGGAGGAAATCCAGGCCATCCTTTCTGTGGACGCGCCGCCGTTCGACCCGAGGCGAGCCAAACCTTTCGTCGTGATGATCATCGGGGTGAACGGAGTGGGCAAGACGACCACCATCGGCAAACTGGCGCACGGCTTTCGCCGAAGCGGCCTGGCGCCCATGCTGGTGGCTGCCGACACCTTTCGCGCCGCCGCCGTCGAGCAGTTGGAACGGTGGGCGGAGCGCATCGGCGTTCCCATCATTCGACAGCAAAGCGGCGCCGATCCGAGCGCCGTCGTCTTCGACGCTTTGGACGCCGCTCTGGCCCGTCAGGCGGACGTGGTCCTCATCGATACGGCCGGGCGCATGCACACCAAAGTGAACCTCATGGAAGAACTGAAAAAGGTGCATCGGGTCATTCAAAGGAAGATGCCCGAGGCCCCCCATGAAATCCTTCTCGTGTTGGACGCCACCACCGGGCAAAACGCCATGAGCCAGGCCCGTCTTTTCCAGGAAGCCCTGGGAATCACGGGCCTCATTCTCACCAAATTGGACGGAACCGCCAAAGGCGGCGTCATCGTTCCCATCAGCCATGAACTGAAACTCCCCGTTCGATATATCGGCATCGGCGAAGGCGTGGACGATCTGCGACCTTTTGACGCCGCCGAATTCGCTCGGGCCGTGCTTTAGGCGTCGGCACTCTGCGAAAAAGTCGCGGTTGGGCCATGTCTAAAACGTTTCCTCGTCGCTGTGAAAGGGAGGAGAAGACCATGGCGGGTCCTTTTGCGGGTGTTCGCGTTCTGGATCTTTCCCGGCTCCTTCCGGGGCCTTTCTGCACCATGCTTTTGGCAGATCTGGGAGCCGACGTCATCAAAATCGAGGATCCCCAAATCGGCGACTACATTCGATGGTGGCCCCCCAAGATCGGGCGAAACAGCGGCTTCCACGTGGTTCTCAACCGCAATAAACGCTCCGTCACCCTCAATCTCAAGGATCCTAAAGGTCAGGACATTTTCCGAAAGCTGGTGAGCACGGCGGACGTGGTGCTGGAAGGCTTCCGTCCTGGGGTCATGGGTCGATTCGGGCTGGACTACGAAAGCCTTCGGCGGATTCATCCGAAAATCATCTATTGCGCCATCACAGGCTATGGTCAGGAGGGGGAACGCGCCATGCGCGCGGGGCATGACATCAATTACCTGGCCCTGAGTGGTGTTCTGTCTTACTGCGGTCCAGGACCGGCTCCCGCTTTACCCGGCGTTCAGATCGGTGATCTGGGCGGGGGGGCGCTCATGGCCGCCTTCAGCATCGCCGCGGCCCTTTTCGCTCGAGAACGCACGGGAGAAGGGCAAATGATCGATATCTCCATGACCGACGGCGCCGCCATGTGGAACTGCCTGCGGTGGGGAAAAATGCTGGCCGACGCGAAGATCCCCTCCCCCGGTGATGACCTGCTCAACCACGGCCTGGCCTGCTATAACCTTTACCGCACCAAAGACGGCCGCTTCATGAGCCTTGGGGCTCTGGAACCCCAGTTTTGGAAGGCTTTTTGCCGTGTCATGGGGCGACCGGATTGGGATCGGGCGGATTATTTCGATCCGGGCCCCCATCAGAAAGCCCTGGCCGAAGAGCTGGCTGCGGCGTTCTTGGAAAAAACCCAAGGGGAATGGGTGGAGGTCTTTCGCGGGACGGATTGCTGCTGTGAACCGGTTTTAAACCTTGAGGAAGTCATGGGGGACCCGGCAATGAAAGCGCGCCGCATGGTGGTGGAGCTAACCCATGAACTCTGGGGGGCGTATCGGCAACTGGGCTGCGCGCCCAAATTTTCGGCACATCCCGCCGAACTGCGTTCCCACGCCCCGGAATTGGGGGAACATACCCAGGAGGTGCTGGCGGACATCGGGGTCGACCCCGAGGCAATGGAGGCTTTGCGCTCACACGGCGTCATCTGAACCCCAAGGGCTTAGCGCCCGCGCGCTGTGGGTTGGGGTGAGCGAAGCGAACCCCAACACCCAATGCCACCCCTCCCCAACCGTCTCCCGGAATCAGCCCCATGCAGCCTAGGAACGGTGCCCCGTCGTCTCCAAGACCAGCGACAACGTTGGGACCGTCTAACGGGAATGGCCCGGCAACTCGAGGGTGGTGCAACTGTTTCCCGGTGAGCAGCTCTTGGTGGTCACTCGGGGGGAATCCGCGCCGGACGATGCCGAACGGCCCATGACATAACTGACCCGGCTCAACACGCGTTCCATCTCTTCGCCGCGGCATTGTTCGCACACAACGCTCACCTGGCCTTGGGAACCGGTTGTGAGGATTTCCTGAATATGACCGCAACGGGTGCAACGAAATTCGTAAATGGGCATGGCTTTCCCTCGAAGGAAAAAATAGAGATCTCGAACCCAAACGGATATTCACGCTAACAAAGCCCGATCCGCAAGTCAATGAACGACGGCGAAAAGAAATCCACAGGCCCCGCAGGAAACGCGGAAAGCTCTCCAGCCCACGACACGCCGCCGCCGACAGAGGGAAGCCGATCCCTTTGCGCCCCCGACCCGCAGCGCAGCTGTTTTGGGTGCTGTCCTCCAATCCGGCCGGCCCATTACGATCCACTGGATTGGGTGTCCTCCCTGAAACGTGAATTTCGGGAAAACCGCGAACTTTTTCCCGAAAATCGAAGGTTCGGCAGGCCCATCGTCGGGTTTTCGTGTTGGGCTCTGGGATATCTCGACCCGAAGGGAGTGCAAATCGGCTGTCTCCTGCACCCGGCGCGACATGGGGGACAGGACCTACGGTATCTGACGGGCTACCGGGAAAAATGCGCCAGGGAATCCTGTCTGCAGGCCAAGCACTTCGAACGGCTCAGCCCCCATGCCCAATCCTTTTGGCTCGGCATCACCGAAGGCTTGGGATCTTTTTATTATTCCAGCCGCAGAGCCAACCCGCTTTTTCATCTGCTCTTGTGGGGTCCCGCTGTCCTTGAAAAACTGGCGGCCCGAGGCCGGACGCAATCACTCCCCGTGACCGAACTGGTCCATCACTATCCCTTTTTGGTCCATGAAAGGTGGAACCCTCGAGGGCACCGATTTTTGATGGAAACGATTTTTAACGAGTGTCGAGAGGCCCTCGGTTGGGACAGCCAAAGAATCGAAGAGGCAGCGCAGAGGCTTCATGAGGCCGTGTGCCGTGAAATCGCCAGGGTTGGTGAGGGCTTGTTCCGGCCCCCGCTTCTGTATGTGCACCGGATCGGCTTAAGCGCTGCCTTTGCGGATTACCTGCGCGGGATTCATGGGATCTTCAGGGCCAACAGCCGGGGGCTTTTTCACATAAAGGATCGCACCTTGCGGTGGGTTCGACGGGGCGCCATCACAGGTGATTCTCCTGGCGATCCGCCCTTCTCATAAAGGATCGCACCTCGCAGAGGGTCGGGCACCTTGTGGAATCATTACTACGCCGAGAGCGCCTGGGCGGGTCAGCGGATGAAAGTCGAGGTTTGGAGCCCGCTGCCCTGCGCAGACCTCGACTTTCGGGGACAGTTCGATCCAGCTCTGCGCGTCGGTCGCAGCGAGTTACCGAACGGGGCCTACTGTCTTTGGCTTTCCAGGAACCTTTCGGAGATCTGCTCACACGCAAAGAGCAGCGATTCCAAATCGAGGGTTTCCAAAACTCGAGCGTCGAAAAGGAACTTGACCCGGGCCGGAAATCCTTCTTCGGCCTCACCCGCCCACCACAGCAACCGCAGGTGCACTTTGGGCAGGAGCGCACATTCGCCGATCCAGTCCGCCTCCCCCTCTCCACCGCGAACCTCCTGGAAAAGGCCGGAAGCGGCGCGGCGAAGGGCGTCTTGATCGTCGGGGAAAGCTTTGGCCAACGGCTCCTCGCAATGGGCTTTAAGGCTTTTGATTTTGGAGACGGAATTGGGAAGACTTTCCATCCCGACCCACCGTCCGGACGGTTCCACCGCCCCGCCGATCACGTAATTATAGAGGAAAATCTTCTCCCACGGACTCAAGGCTCTCCCCCGAAGGGATACCACGTCCTCGGCCGTCACAAGAACGGCGTCGTCGAGGTACGGCAGCCGCACCGCCGCAACGGCCCCCTCGAGAAGGGAAAAGTCCGCCCCCAAGGCGGACGCGTTTCTCGGCGTCAACCACGGGGCTACTTGCGCGCGGAGAAATTCCAGGGTTTTCTCAAAACTTTCCCGCTTCTTGCCAATGCCGTGACCCAGTTGCCGTTCGAGGCGTTCTCGAAGGGGCTGGAGTGCGCCCGGGTCCATGTGTGGGCAGGCATCGAGCGTGCTTTCGCCGACGACGGCCTGCGTGGCGAAAGCCAAACACGTGGGATGCCCACACTCGCCGCAGTTGGTCCTGGGAGTGATGCGGTAAAGATCCAAAGGAACGACGCGATTCTTCAATAGATCCCTCTTGTTTTCCACGGCTTGCCCATCCCTTTCTCTCCAAACGGTTCGCATCCTTCCGGGCAAAGCGCCCTGAACACACTCTGGATATAATTATGGGTTGATGAACCTTTGAGACCGTCCGGGAAAAAAGTTTCGGTCCGACTCATCTTGACGGTCGAGCGAAGGTCCTTTAATTTTCTGACCGGAAGCCGAGCAAAGACAGTATTGACGACGAACCCATTCGGCGCAAAACCTTTCGGGAGGTGGCACAGCGTGAGCGTCTGCCATGGAACATTGATCCGTGAACTCATGAACATGAAAGATCGCATGGATTTTCTCTATCGGGAAACGGTCCAGACAGCCCGATCGGACCCTGAGGCGGCCCAGGATGGTGTTCAAGAGTGGGAACCCTTGGCCGATACCTTTGAAGACGACCAAGAATGGGTCGCGGTGGTGGATCTTCCCGGCGTGTCGGAAAACGATCTGACCGTGGAAATGGGCACGCGCACTTTGACCTTGACGGGCAAGAGATCGCACCATCCCGATGCCGGAAAAAAGGCCGTGGAATGCCAAAGGCCTCAGGGGCCGTTCAAAAAGGAATGGGTGCTTCCGGAAAACATCGAAAGAGATCGGGTCTCCGCGGATTACCGCCACGGCGTGCTGACCATCGTGGTGCCCAAAAGGCCTGTGCCGGCCCGAAAGGTGCCCGTGCGAGCGGCACTCTGATCGTAAGACCTGAGGAGGTTAATCTATGGCAAACCGTTTTCGCACAATGATTCTCTTGACCGCCCTGACGATGCTCATCGTCTTTTTGGGTAAGCTCCTGGGTGGAAGTCAGGGAATGCTCATCGCCCTGGTCCTCGCCCTGGTGATGAACTTCGGCAGTTACTGGTTTTCGGACAAGATCGTCCTGGCCATGTATCGTGCTCAGACGGTTACCGAGCATGAAGCGCCGGAGCTGTATCGCATGGTGCGTGAGCTGGCCATGAGCGCCGGGCTTCCCATGCCCAAAGTGGCCATCATTCCGTCGGAGACGCCCAACGCCTTCGCGACGGGGCGAAATCCTGAGAAGGCCGTGGTGGCCGTCACCGAAGGGATCCTGCGCTTGCTCAGTGCCGACGAACTGCGCGGCGTTCTGGCCCATGAACTGGCACATGTGAAGAACCGGGACATTTTGGTGGGAACCATTGCCGCGGCCCTTGCCGGGGCCATTATGTTCATCGCCGACATGGTGCGCTGGAGCGCTCTTTTCGGTGGCTTTCGCGGTAGTGATGAGGAGGAGGGCGGCGGCTTGGGCATCGTGGGCGCCATGGTCCTTTCCATTGTGGCGCCCATCGCGGCGATGCTCATCCAGATGGCCATTTCCCGGTCCCGCGAGTACTTGGCCGACGAAACCGGGGCGATGATCGCCCAAAACCCGCTGGGACTCGCCAAGGCTTTGGAAAAATTGGCCATCGCCTCCCAAAGGATCCCCATGGTGGAGGCCAAACCTGCAACGGCCCACCTGTTCATCGTCAATCCCCTCTCCGGCGGCGCTTTGCTGAATCTTTTCAGCACCCATCCTCCCATTGAGGAGCGAATTCGAAGGCTTCGGGCGATGGCTCGATAAGGCGGCCGCGGTCAAAGAGTCCGGAGGCGGCACCGCTGTGCCCCCTCCGGGGCACGGGGCCGCATTTTTTTCGTTTTGACACCGTCCGCCTTTTTCACTAAAGCTCCCCAACGGTGTCTGCGTTCCATGTTTCACATCCTTAGGGATCATCCCGGCGCGTCACGAAGAATCGCGCCCGACAAGGACATCGGTTATGGCGACGGTAGTTGTGATCGGAACCCAATGGGGAGATGAAGGCAAAGGCAAGGTCGTGGATCTCCTGACGGCCCGTGCCGATTACGTGGCCCGCTTCCAAGGCGGGAACAACGCGGGGCATACGCTTGTGGTGGCCGGAAAGAAAATCATTCTGCACCTCACCCCGTCGGGCATTTTGCATCCGGACAAAGTCTGTTTGATCGGCAACGGCGTCGTGGTGGATCCCAAGGTGCTTCTTGAAGAATTGGACCGGCTTCAGGCCTTCGGCGTGGCCGTTGCCCCCGAAAGGCTGGTGATCAGCGCGTATGCCCATGTGATCATGCCGTACCATCGCCTCTTGGATCTGGCAAGGGAGGCTCGCAAAGGGCACAGCAAGATCGGCACGACGGGGCGGGGCATCGGCCCGTGTTATGAAGACAAAGTCGCCCGCACCGGTGTGCGCATCCACCACCTGCTGGACGAGGCCTCCTTGCGGCGGCGGTTGGAAGCCGTCTTGGATGAAAAGAATTTCTTGCTCACGCACTATTACCGTCAGGAGCCCGTGGACCTGGAAGCCGTCCTTGACGAGTACCTGGGTTACGGACGCCTTCTGGCGCCGTTCGTCGGGGATGTTTCCACCTGCCTGAACCGGGCCATCGCGGAAAATCGGGCGGTTCTTTTCGAAGGCGCGCAAGGGACCCATCTGGATGTGGACCACGGAACCTATCCTTTCGTCACCTCGTCCAATACGGTGGCAGGAAACGCCTGCTGCGGATCGGGAATCGGCCCGACGAAGATCGGTCACGTGGTGGGCATCATGAAGGCCTATACGACGCGGGTCGGCGGCGGCCCTTTTCCCACGGAACTCTTTGACACGACGGGGGAACACATTCGAACCTGCGGCGGGGAGTTCGGATCGACCACCGGACGGCCTCGCCGCTGCGGGTGGCTGGACCTCTGTGTCGTCAAAGACGCCGTGCGCCTCAACGGCCTCGGCAGCCTGGCGCTGACCAAACTGGACGTGCTGACGGGATTGCCCGTGGTGCGCATCGCCGTGGGATACCGATGCGACGGCGCGGTGTTGGACGGGCTCCCCGCGGAAATGGAACGCATCGAACGGTGCGAACCCATCTATGAAGAGTTTCCGGGCTGGGAGGAAGACCTGCGAAGCGTGCGCCGGTTCGACGATCTGCCGGCGCCTGCCCGGCGTTATGTGGAAGCGATCCGGGATCATGTGGGCCTTCCTTTTTCCATCATTTCCGTAGGACCGGGCCGGGAGGAAACCATCGTCGTCAAAGATCCATTCGCTTCCTGATCTCCAGACCTGGCTTCAAAGCCTCTCTTTCCCCCCTTCCCTCACGTAAGACCCTGCCCGAGGATGAGCCGAAGCCCGGGCCCGCCCGGACTTCGGCTTGTTATTGCCGGGGTTGACAGAATTTTCCTCTGAGGGCTATAGTGAATTCACTCACGACGTCGATCCCTATCCGCTGTACACGATGTCCGCAATCCAGCAGGGGAGGTTCCCCATGGGCGATGACGGGACGGGAAGGATATCACGGCGTTCCCTGAACGTTTTCTCCTTGACCCGCACCATGGAGCCCTTTCGTCGTTTGCTCCTTCCCACACAATCCCACCGAGCTCTCTTTCCCAATGCCATCGTTGCGGTTTCTTGGGCCGAAAGGCCTGCATTCGGAAACTTTTTCTAGCCGAGGTCCATCCAACCCGGAAAGGAGGTGAAACAGACAGAAGACGTTCCGGAGGGGTTCTGGGACACCGCGGAATGGGACGTGTCCCATGAATACCGCCGCGATTTCAGGACATGCGTTTTCGTGGGTCATGTTGGACAGGAGGTCGGGAATGAAGCTCTCGCGTCGAGACTTTCTCAAGATTTCCGGGGCGGCGACGGCGGGTTTGGCTCTGAGCGGCTGCACGACCATGGGGTTTGAAAAGAAACCCGTGGAAGAAAAGGCGTGGAAGCTCAGAACCACGGACGCCAAAGAAACGCCCACCATATGCTGTTACTGCGGGGTCGGGTGCGGCATCATTTGCCACACCGATCGACAGACGGGCAAGGTCATCTACACGGAAGGGGACGCCGATCATCCCATCAACGAGGGCTCCTTGTGCGCTAAGGGAGCGTCGTCCTACCAACTGGCGGTGAACGACAAAAGGGTGACCAAGGTTCTTTACCGTGCGCCCTACAGCGACAAGTGGGAAGAAAAGTCTTGGGATTGGGCGCTCAAGGAAATCGCCGCCCGCGTGAAAGCCACCCGAGACAAGACCTTTACGGAAAAGAACGCCAAAGGCGAAGTGGTGAACCGCTGCGACGGCATCGCCTCGGTGGGCAGCGCCGCTCTGGACAATGAGGAATGCTGGATTTATCAGGCCATGCTGCGTGCCCTCGGACTGGTCTATATCGAACACCAGGCCCGTATTTGACACAGCGCCACGGTAGCGGCTCTGGCAGAGTCGTTCGGACGCGGCGCCATGACGAATCACTGGATCGATCTCAAAAACAGCGACTGCATCCTCATCATGGGGAGCAACGCGGCGGAAAACCATCCCATCTCCTTCCGCTGGATCATGAAGGCCAAAGATCGGGGAGCCACCCTTATCCATGTGGACCCCCGCTTCACGCGCACTTCCGCCAAAGCGGATTTTTACACCGCCTTACGTTCCGGAACGGACATCGCCTTTTTGGGGGGCATGATCAACTATATCCTTTCGAACAATCTTTACTTTAAAGACTACGTGGTCCACTATTCCAATGCGAGCTTCATCGTCGGCGAGAAATACAGTTTCAAGGACGGATTGTTTTCGGGGTTCGACCCGGCGACACGAAAGTACGACAAGAGCACGTGGGCTTATGAACTGGATGAAAACGGAATCCCCAAGAAAGATTCCACGCTAAAACATCCCCGCTGCGTCTTTCAACTGCTGAAGAAACATTACGCACGATACACTCTGGACAAGGTATCCAAAGTCACCGGAACGCCTAAGGACGATCTCAAGAAGGTCTACGAACTGTACAGCGCCACGGGAAAGCCGGACAAAACGGGAACCATCCTGTACGCCATGGGCTGGACGCAACATACCGTGGGAGTGCAGAATATCCGGGCCATGGCCATCATCCAGATCCTTTTGGGCAACATGGGCATGGCCGGAGGAGGCATCAATGCGCTGCGGGGCGAGTCCAACGTCCAAGGCTCCACGGACCACGGGCTGCTCTATCACATTTGGCCCGGCTACAATCCCGTCCCCACGGGGTCTGTGCCCACCCTGGCCGACTACGTGAAGAAATACACCCCCGTATCCAAAGACCCTCTGAGCGCCAACTGGTGGCAGAACCGGCCGAAATACGTGGTGAGTTTCCTGAAAGCCATGTTTGGGGATGCGGCCGACGCGACCAATGACTTTGGTTACAGCTGGATGCCCAAGCTGGACGACGGCAAGGCCTACAGCTGGCTGGATCTCTTCGATGCCATGTATAAGGGCCAACTCAGCGGCTTTTTCGCCTGGGGCCAAAACCCTGCCTGCAGCGGCGCCAATTCGACCAAGACGCGGGAAGCCCTGGCCAAGCTGGACTGGATGGTCAACGTGAACCTTTTCCAGAACGAGACGGCGTCCTTCTGGCAAGGGCCCGGCATGGACCCGAAGAAGATCAAGACGGAAGTGTTTTTCCTGCCCTGTGCCGCCTTTTTGGAAAAAGAGGGCTCGGTCACCAATTCCGGCCGGTGGGCTCAATGGCGCTACAAGGCTCAAAATCCTCCGGGTGAAGCCAAGCCCGACGGGGACATCATCGTGGAACTGTTCGAGGAGATTCGAAAGCGCTATGCCAAAGAGGGGGGAGCTTTTCCCGATCCCATTGTGAAGCTCAAGTGGGATTACACCACCGACGGGCGTTTTGATCCCCACAAGGTCGCTCGGGTCATCAACGGGCAGTACATGAAAGAGGTCACCGTCAAGGACAAAACGTATAAAAAGGGCGATCCGGTCTCCTCATTTCCCGCGCTCCAGGACGACGGCAGCACCTCGAGCGGCTGTTGGATCTACTGCCAGAGTTACAACGAAGCCGGCAACAACATGGCCAAGCGCGACAACAAGGACACCAGCGGCATCGGGCTGTACGCCAACTGGGCTTGGGCGTGGCCCCTCAACCGGCGCATCCTTTACAACCGCGCGTCCGTGGACCTCATGGGACGGCCGTGGAACCCGCAACGCCCCGTGATCACCTTCGCCGGGGAAGTGAAGGAAGGCAAGTATGTTTCGTCCAAGTGGGTGGGCGATGTGCCCGACGGCGGCTGGTACCCCATGATGAACCCGGACGGCACCATGCGCACGGACACCAAGTACCCCTTCATCATGAAGCCCCACGGGTTCGCCGACATCTTCGGCCCGGGTCTGGCGGACGGTCCTTTTCCGGAACACTACGAACCCATCGAATGTCCTGTGGAAAAGAATCTGTTCAGCTCCCAGTTCACCAATCCTGTGGCCGCCATGTTCGGCACCGAAAAGGACATCTACAAGACCTGCGATCCGCGCTATCCCTTTGTCGGCACCACGTATCGGGTGACCGAACATTGGCAGACCGGGGTCCTCACCCGCTGGCTGCCGTGGCTGCTGGAAGCGGAGCCGCAGATCTTTGTGGAAATGAGCGAGCAGCTGGCGAAGCTGCGGGGCATCAAGAACGGGGAAACGGTCGTCGTGGAATCCGCCCGCGGTTCCGTGGAAGCCGTGGCCATCGTGACCAAGCGCTTTCGGCCTTTCCTCGTTCACGGCCAGGAAATCCACCAGGTGGGGCTGCCATGGCATTACGGATGGGTGTGGCCGCCGCAAGGGGGAGAGAGCGCCAATCTGCTGACGCCGTCCACAGGCGACCCCAACACCCGCATTCCGGAAACCAAGGCTTTTATGGTCAACGTGCGAAAAAAGGGAGCCTAGGCCATGGCAGGAATGAGCTTTTTCATCGACACGACCCGATGTACGGCCTGCCGTGGGTGCCAGATCGCGTGCAAGAACTGGAACCAAAACGGCGCCAGTATGACCAAGAACACGGGGAGCCACCAGAACCCGCCGGATCTGGACGCCCACACGTTCAAACTGGTGCGGTTCAGCGAATCGGAAGCGGCCGGCAAGCCGGTCTGGTACTTTTTTGCGGACCAATGCCGCCACTGCCTGGAGCCTCCGTGCAAGGACGCCATCGCCGGCTACACGGACGGCGCGGTGCTCCACGACGAAGAGACGGGGGCGGTGGTCTATAACGAGAAGACCAAGGGAGTCCCCATCGACGACGTGCGGGGATCCTGCCCGTACGACATTCCCCGGGCTCGCGACGACGGCCGGATCGTCAAGTGCACCATGTGCCTCGACCGGGTGAAAAACGGCCTGGTTCCCGCCTGCGTCAAGGTGTGCCCCACGGGCGCCATGAACTTCGGCGTCCGCGAAAGCATGCTGGAAATGGCCAAGAAGCGCCTCGCCGAGCTCAAGGAAAAATACCCCAAGGCGCAGCTGCTCAACCCAGACGAGGTCCGGGTTATCTACCTCGTCGTAGACGATCCGGCCAAGTATCACAGCCATGCCGTGGCCGCTTTGGGTTCGGGGATCGACCGCAAGCTGGCGCTGCGACGGCTGTTCCGGCCGGCAAAGACCCTGGTCCAGGGCTTGTCCCTAACCTAGCGCACACCGGCACAGGCCATCTCGTGCGCTGCCTTCGCTCTGGATGACACCGAAGAGGGACGGCTCGCTCCGTCCCTCTTTTTTCGACAAAAGGATGTGGCGATGCTCTCGGATTCTGAAGCGATCATGCGAAAAGCGGTGGCGTTCGCCCGCACGTCGAAGCCCGCCTACCTGGAACTTTACGATTTCCTCGAAAAGCTGTTTTCCGCCCAACTGGAGGCAAAAAAACATCTTGCCGTCCCCTTCACGGCCATGGATGCCGCATCCATCCACGCCCGGTGGCGGTCTGGCCGTCCGTTGCTGCGCCGCTGGGATTTTCCCGTGGATATTCAGGCCGCGGAAACCGTCCTCAAAGCCGTCGCTGACGCGGTGCCGCCCCACAACCGGGAACTTTCAGGAGCATGTTCGGCTTTGGCGCAGGCCCTGGCCAGGAATCCGTCGGCCAAGGATGCCGTCTGGGAAAGCTTTTTGCACCACGAATGGAACCCGTGGGAAGAATGGGTGGAGACCACAGGAGTGGATCTGCCGTCCCTCCTCTATGTGGCCCGAAGCTGTCTTCGCCCCAGTGTGGAATGGACCGCGGAAGAGCTTTTGAAAACCGCTTCTTTGAACGAGACCTGGAAGGAGGGCTATTGCCCGGTCTGCGGGTCCTTGCCCGCCCTCATCACCCTGGAAGGCCAAGGGTATCGGCGGGCTCACTGTTCCTGGTGCGGCACGCCGTGGCGCTTGGCCCGGTTTCAGTGCCCGGTGTGCGACAACCGCCGCCACCAATCCCTCGGCTACCTCTATGCGGAAGAGGAGCCCCGGTATCGGATCGATTATTGCGCCGAATGCCGTCACTACTTCAAGACCGTGGACACCCGCGAACTCTTGTGGCCCATTTGGATTCCGCTTGAGGAATGGACGACCCTTCACCTGGACCTGGTGGCCCAGCGGGCCCAGTGGAAAACGCCGCCGTCGCCGGCTCCGGCCGTCTATGAGGCCGACACACCCGCCGTTCCGTCTTGACTCCCCGGGACCTTGCCGTCATTATGCGGCAAAGGGGTTCTTCGAACCCCGACGGAGTCAAAGATGCGCCAACAGTTCAAGGACGAAGACGGTCATGGCCTTTTTCAGACAGTGGCCGAGCCTTTACCGGGAGCGGTCCGGAAACGCGTCGGAGGTTCTCGCCAAGGTTTTGCAGGATGGATGCCGAATCTTTGTGGGATCGGCGGCGTCCGAACCGCAGCATCTGGTCCGAACCCTGCTGGAACTGCTTCCCCGGTATCGCGATGTGGAGATCTTCCAGGCCTTGTCCATGGGGGCCCTGCCCGAGGACTGGTCCGGGCTGGCCCCGCACGCCCGGTTGCGGACGTTTTTTCTTGGGCCGAAGAGCCGTAAGGCGGCCAATTCGGGGCTGGCCGACTACATCCCGCTCTACTTCAGCCAGGTGCCCAAACTCCTTCGGGAAGAAAGTCCCTTGAGCCGCGATGTGTGTCTCGTTCAGGTGTGCCCTCCGGACGCCCATGGGTTCTGTTCTTTGGGCATCGGGGTGGACATCGCCAAGATCGCCGCGGAACATTCCCACGTGGTGATCGCGCAGGTCAACCCCCGCATGCCCCGGACCCTGGGGGACACCTTCCTGCATGTGAGTCGGATTCATCACTTTGTGGAGTATGAGGAGCCGTTGCTGGAGATGACCTACGGGGAAAAGAGCGCCATGGCCGAACGCATGGCCCGCTACGTCTCCAGCCTGGTGGAAGACGGCGCCACGATCCAAGTGGGCTTGGGGCGGATCACCAACGCGGTCCTCAGACACCTTGCCGATAAGAACGATTTGGGTGTCCACTCGGAGATGATCACCGATGCCCATTTGGAGCTCATTCGCAAGGGGGTCATTACGGGCCGCCGAAAATCCCTGCACCGGGGAAAGGTGATCACCAGCTTTTGCGTTGGATCCCGGGACCTCTACGACTTCGTCCACAACAACCCTCAAGTGGAATTTCATCCCATCGACTACGTGAACAACAGCCGCATCATCAGCCAGAACGATCAGATGACGGCCATCAATTCCGCCCTGGAAATCGACCTGACGGGGCAAGTGTGTGCCGATTCCATCGGCCATAGAATTTACAGCGGTATCGGAGGCTATGTGGATTTCATGCTGGGCGCTTCGGGAGCCCACCGCGGCAAGACGATCATCGTGTTGCCGTCCACCAGTCCGGACGGCAGAAAGTCGCGGATCGTGAGCCGGTTGACGGACGGTGCGGGGGTGGTCAGTTCCCGCAGCGTGGTCCAATACGTGGTCACCGAATTCGGCATCGCCTACCTCCACGGCAAGACGATTCGCGAAAGGGCCTTGGCGCTCATTAACATTGCCCATCCCAAGTTCCGAGAAAAACTCCTGGAAGAGGCCAAACGCCTGCGCTATGTGTATCAAGATCAGATTCTGCCCCCCATCTTTGAACCGCTCTATCCGGGCCAATGGGAAACGCACCAGATTTTTCCGGAAAACGAAAAGGTCTTCTTCCGCCCCATCAAGCCGACAGACGAGCGGGCGCTTCAGGAATTCTTCTACTCCCTTCCCGATCAGGACATTTATTATCGGTTTCTTTCGGCCATGCGCGTCTTTCCCCATCGAGACACCCAGGCCATGTGCAATATCGACTATGAACAGGAAATGGCCATCGTGGGCGTGATCGGAGAAATCGGCTCGGAAACCATCATCGGGTTGGGACGCTATATCCTGGATCAAAAGACCAACATGGCCGAAGTGGACTTCGCGGTGCGCGCGGAATGGCAGCGCAAAGGCATCGGCACCTTTTTGCTCCACTATTTGTGCGAAATCGCCAAAGCCGAAGGCATTACGGGCTTTACGGCCTATGTGCTGGCGTCCAACCGAAAGATGCTTTCGGTTTTTCATAAAGTCGGCTATGTGATTCACAGCACCCTGGAAGACGGCATTTACGAAATCGCTTTTCGGTTCGACGAGCCGGCTCGGGTGTGCTTGACGGATCCTTCGGAATCTTCGTCTGAGGAGTCCCGCGCCCCATGAATTGGTTGAGCCCCGCATCGGGAATGTCCGGTTGTGCGCCCGAAACTTCGCCCGCCTCTTTGACAGGATACATCGACCCCAAGCACCTTGCCTTTGACATCGACGGTGTGGTGGCGGACACCATGAAGGTTTTTGTGGACCTGGCGCGAGAACGCTACGGACTCCGCCACCTCACCAAAGAGCACCTGACGTGTTACGACCTGCGCCGGTGCGTGGCCGCTCCCGCCCATGTCATCGACGAGCTCATCTGCCTGACCCTCGACGACGAACACACCGCCAAGATCCCGGCCATGGAAGGCGCCGCTGATGTTCTTGAGCAGCTGGCCGAGAGAGGGCCGCTGCGCTTTGTGACGGCCCGGGTGTGGCCGGAATCCATCGAAAGGTGGTTGCACGCGCTTCTGCCGCGGATCGATCGGCGCGCCATCACCGTCATTGCGACGGGAGATCCGGAGCGCAAGCACGCCATCCTTCATACCATGGCGGTGCGCCATTTCGTGGAAGACCGTTTGGAAACCTGCCATCTGCTGGCTCGAAACGGCATTCAGCCCATCCTTTTCGATCAACCCTGGAACAGGCAACCGGCGCCTTTCCCGCGGGTTTCCACATGGTCTGAGCTCGCAGAGATTCTCCAACTCGGCCGGCCCCCGGAATCGACATCGAAGACGATCGTCGAACGCACCTCCGAAGGGTAACCACGATGCTCAAACGCGTGCCTCACCAGCCGACTTTTCAAATCAAAGCGGACCGCGACGGCTTTCTTCTGATCCTGAGCGGAGGCTTTCCGCTGGAGGACATCCTGGATGATCTGCGCAAAAAGGTGATCGAATCCCGCGGCTTTTTTCAAAAGGCGCGCATGATCCTGGATCTGAAGGAACGGGTTTTCAACGCGGACGAGGTGCAGGTGATCCGCACCCTTCTGGAAGATGTGGGCGGCATAGAGCTCCATGAAATTCGTTTGGGCGAAAATTTCCAATCGTTCTTGACATGGGCTTCCGGTCTGCTAGGGATCGCCGTGTCGGTGCCCGCGCTAAACCACGGAGGGGGGGCTTTCTTTCGAGAGGACGATCCCTCGCCGGTGAGGGACAAAGATCTGCACAACGCCCCGCTGGTGGTGCGCCAAACGTGTCGAAGCGGCACGCGCATCGAATCCCCCGCGGAACTGATCATCCTCGGGGATGTGAATCCCGGGGCGGAAATTTTGGCGGCACGGGACATCATCGTCTTCGGCACCTTGCGGGGCATCGCCCATGCCGGGATCTACGGCGATCGATCCGCCAAGATCTGGGGACTGCACATCGAACCGCAACAGCTGCGCATCGCCGATGTGGTGGCGGTCCCGCCCCGGGAACGGACGGCGAAACCCAAGCGCTACGAAGTGGCCGAAGTGCAGGGGGACCGCATTCAGGTGACGCGCTTCTAAGGCCGTTTTATCCGATTCACGATGACCCGGGAGCCTGGAGAACCCATCACGGACATACCGCCTCGAAGCCGGATCGGCTTTGAGGAACCCAAAGCAGAGGCAAGGAAGGACGCACCATGGCAGGACAAACACTGGTTGTCACCTCAGGAAAAGGGGGCGTCGGCAAGACCACGACCGTCGCCAATCTGGGGACGGCCCTGGCCAAAAAGGGCTACAAGGTCGTCCTCATCGATGCGGACATCGGCCTTCGCAACCTGGACGTGGTCATGGGGTTGGAAAACCGCATCGTCTACAACCTGGTGGACATCGTGGAAGGCAAGTGCCGCATCGAACAGGCCATGATCCGAGACCGCAAGCTCAAGACCCTGCATATCATTCCCGCGGCCCAAACCCGGGAAAAGGATGCGGTCACGCCCGAACAGATGAAAACCCTGTGCGACGAACTGGCCGCGGAAAACGACTATGTCATCGTCGACTGCCCGGCGGGCATTGAACGGGGCTTCAAGAACGCCATCGCCGGCGCCCAAAGGGCCTTGGTGGTCACCACCCCGGAAGTGTCCGCCATTCGGGACGCCGACCGGGTGATCGGCCTTTTGGAAGCCAACATGCTCAAGGACATCCACCTGATCATCAACCGCCTGAACGTCAAGATGGTGAAAAAAGGGGATATGATGTCCACGGCGGACATCGTTTCCCTGTTGTCCATTCCCCTGATCGGCGTCATTCCGGAAAGCAGCGAGGTGGTTGTTTCCACGAACCGCGGCGTGCCGCTGGTTCATGAACGGGCAAGCCGTGTGGGCCAGGCTTTTCAGAAGATCGCCGCCCGTCTGAACGGCGAAAACATCCCCTTGGACGACGACGATGATGACAGCGGGTTCTTGAGCCGATTCAAGCGGATTTTCGGGGGCTGAAAGGAGACGTCGTCATGCTGAAAGCCATTCAGAAGTTTTTCAGGGACAGAGGGAGCGCCGATACCGCCAAGAAACGCCTGGGTGTCGTCCTCATGCACGACAGGCTCGACATCTCCCCGCAGTTGCTCGAAGCCCTCAAGAACGACATCATCGACGTGCTGTCGCGGTACATGGAAATCGATCGCGGATCCATCAAGGTGGATTTTGAGAAGGGCAAGGATTACACCGCCCTTGTTTCCAACGTGCACGTGAAGCGGGTGTACCGCAACGCGGCGGCCACATGATCCGTCTGCGCCCGAAAGAGCGGCGAAGGTCGTTTCGGCGGCGCGCTCGAACCCGAGGATGATCGCCATGGCGCTTCAGGTGCTTCTTGCCGCCACATTGAGACGCTTTGTTCCCGACTACGATCCTCTGACGGGCCTGAACGTCCCTGTCCCTTCGGGGATCACCGTCAGGGAGCTGGTGGACCGTTTGGGCCTGCCCAGGGACGAGATCAAGCTCATCATGGTCAACGGTGTCGCCTCGTCGTGGGACGCCGTCCTTCACGGAGACGAGCGGGTGGCGTTCTTCCCGCCGGTGGGCGGCGGATGATCCGGGCAAAGGGCCGGTGAGATCGGCTCAGCGCCCTGCGAGCCATCGGCTCACCGCGTCCTGCAGCAGGGCGTAATAACTCATGCTTCCCCCCAAGCCCTTTCTTCCGAAAAAGTAGTTGATCTCCAGAAAAAGGGGCGGCTGCGCGGGCGCCCGTCCCTTTTCGCAAGGGAACAAGAGATCGAATCCCGCCAGATTGATGCCCGTCTTGGCGCTCAGAAGTCGCACCCATCGCCGTCCCACGGCCTGAAGATCGGGATCCCTATGAGGGTCGATGCGGGCGCCACGGGACGTGTTGTGCCAGAAATGGGATGGATCGTCCTGCACCCGCCAGTAGCTCACGATCGTGTGACCGATCACCACCACGCGCAAGTCGCGGCCGTCCGTCGGGATGAATTGCTGGACCAGAAACCCGGGAAAGCCGCAGCGTTCCATTTGGGCAAAATGACGGAGACAGGATCGGGCCTCTTGAAAGGAAAAGACCGGAAACACCTGCTCGCCTTCGCCGCCGTGGTTGCCTTTGAACACCGCAGGATAGGACAGGGACGCCAGAAAGCTCTCCGGACAGTGGGCGGTTGAAAGAAAAAGGGACGTTTGGGGGTGGGGAAATCCCAGAGCGCGAAAAAGACGGATGTCTCCGATCTTTCCCGGGTAAAGAAACCGTGCCCGGTAGTTGGGAAAGACGCGGGGGCAGTGTCGGACCGCCATTCGGTAAAGGGATTCGGAGCAGCCTTGGGGCAGAATGACGGCCCGGGCCTTGCGACACCAGTCCCGGTCCTGTTCGTCCGGTTCCCGGCCGGCGCATAGGCGGTTCACATCGCCGGGGATGACGGGGTGATACGAGACCACCATGGCTTCGAAAGCGGTCTACCACAGGGATGCCGCCAGAGGATGAGCGGCCCTCAGCTGTAGGGAGATGGCCCCCTGCTCACAGTGAGCGCGGCAGATGCCGCACCCGTAGCAGCGCAGGGGATCCACGAAAGCGGTCCGCCGATGCGCCGAATGGCCCAGAGCCCCGAACTGGCAGGCCTGGACGCATCGGCGACAGCCGATGCAGCGCCCCTCATCCACCCTGGCCACGTATTCCCCACGGAAAAAGAGGTGGAATTGGTACTGGTAGGCCTTCATGGCCAGACAGTCCGCCCGGTCGCAGTTGCATACGGCGCCGATAAAGGGCGTCTTGAATGTCCAAATGGTGTGGATCAGCCCTTCCTTTTCGAAATTTTCGGTCAGGGCCATGGCCTCTTCCGCCGTGAGCCGTTCGAAGGGATCCACATGGGGGCCGAACCGGAAGGTCTCCAGGAAGGCCTCCTTGATCTCCAAAAGTTTCTCCGGATCCATGGTCAGCCCGATGCAGTACCGGGCTTCTCGGGCTCCCGTGCTGCTCTTGCGGCACACACACGGAAGCCGCACGATGGAGCCGGCGTTTCGATAGACCTCGTGCAGATCCTCCTTGGGAATCACCTGGCCGAAATGGTCCCGTCGATATTTGCGCTCATAGAATCGGTATCCGATCTCTCGCAGCACGCCGGGCACCTTCATGGCCCGAAGGAAAGTCTCTTCCATCTCGCGGGCTTTGTTCGTGGCGACGTCGTAGATGAATTCCTTGATGTAGCGGCGCCGCTCCAGATCGTTGAGCAGGTCCTGGGCGTAGTTGGCGGCGTTGTGATACCACTTCTTTCCTTCCCCGTGCTGATGGCAGAATTGGCACATGGGATGCCCTCACTTCCTTCCGATTCGTCTCTTGTGGTAACCGCACAAAAGGATCATCTCCACCTGCTTCGAGATCCTCAGTCTACAGGAAGAGGCCCTCCAAAGCCAGGCGCGGGAGACCGGCATGACTCGAGGAATGCCAATGGCACCTGAGAGCTGCAGTCCCGCGCACGATTTTCTCAAGCGCTTGAGTTCAGGTGACGCCGCAGAGCCCGGGCCGTGGCCGAAGGAAGGGATTCGGCCCGACGCGCCAGTTCTTCCGGCGGGCCGCAGGCCACCAGCCGGCCGCCCTCGTCGGCGCTTGCGGGGCCCAAATCCAGCACATAGTCGCAGGCGGCGATGAAGTCCAGGTTGTGCTCAATGACGATGACGGTGTGCCCTTGTTCCACCAGGGCCCGCAGGACCCCGAGCAGGCGGTGCACGTCAGCCCGGTGCAGTCCGGTGGTGGGTTCGTCCAGCAGGTACACGGTGGCAGCCTTGTGGTTGGTGAGTTCCGCCGCCAGCTTGATACGTTGGGCTTCGCCGCCCGACAGGGTGGGGCTGGGCTGCCCCAAGGTGAGGTAGCCCAGGCCCAGATCGTCCAGAACCGCCAGCGGGCGGACCACCTTGGGAACGGCGGCGAAGAAGCCCTTGGCTTCTGTGACAGTCATGTCCAAAACCTGGGCGATGGAAATCCCGCCGTAGCGGATGGACAACGTCTCCCTGGTGAACCGGCGCCCGCCGCACGTGGAGCAGAGGACCGTCACGTCGGGAAGGAAACTCATGGCGACACGGATCTGCCCCTGACCCTGGCAGGATTCGCAGCGGCCTCCCTTCACGTTGAAGGAAAAGTGCCCGGGCCGAAAACCCCGGGTTCGGCTATCCGGCACGGCGGCGAAGAGCTTTCGAATCTCGTCCCAGATGCCCACGTAGGTGGCGGGCGTGGACCGAGGGGTACGGCCGATGGGGGTGTGGTCCACTTCCACGACCCGCTGGACAGCCTCGTGGCCTTCCAGGGACGAAAGGGGCCAGGAGGAATCCCAAGGACCGCCTTTCGTGATCCCCGTCAAGGCCGTTTGAAGAACCTCGTGGACCAGGCTGCTTTTCCCGGATCCCGAGACACCTGTGACGCCGCAGAGGGTTTGGAGCGGGAAGGCCGCGTCGATCCCTTTCAGGTTATTGGCGCGGGCTCCTCGGACGGTAATCCAGCCGGCATGACCGGGCGTTTTCGTGCCGCGGGAAGGCTCCTCCACGGGCCTTTTGCGGCCGAACCAGCGGCCGGTGAGGGTGTGGGAGTGCCGGATCAGGTCGTCGTAGCGGCCCTGGGCCACCAGCCGACCTCCACCGGCTCCGGCTTTCGGCCCCAGTTCGAGGATTTCGTCGGCGCGCCGCATGGTGTCCGGGTCGTGTTCCACCACGATCACGGTGTTTCCCCGGTCCGTGAGCTCCCGAAGCCCCCCCAGAAGTTTTTCATTGTCCACCGGATGAAGCCCGATGGTGGGCTCGTCCAGGATGTAGCAGACTCCCCGAAGTGTGGATCCCAGCTGGGCCGCCAGGCGGATGCGCTGAGCCTCGCCCCCCGACAGGGTATGTCCCGACCGGCTGAGGGCCAGGTAGTCCAGGCCCACGCGGCGAAGGAACCCCAGGCGCTCCACGACTTCCCGGGATATGGGACCGGAAACCGGCTCTTCGGAAGGCCGGAAAGGAAAAGCCTTCCAGGTCTTCTCGAACTCCTTCACTGGAAGATTCGTCAAAGCCCCGATGGTCCAGCCGTGGACCTGGACGGCCCGGGCCTGTTCGTTGAGGCGCGTGCCGCCGCACCGGGGGCAGGTTTCGTCACCCACCAGGCCGGTTCCCTCGCAGTGCGGGCAGGCTCCAAGCCGGCTGTTGAACGAAAAAAGACGAGGATCCAGCGGGGCAAAGCTCCTTTCGCACCGACGGCAGGCGAGATGTCGGCTGTAGAACCGGTCCCGGGATCCGGCCGCCACCACGGTGCCTCCGCCCAAGCGCAGGGCCTCCACAATGCGGCGCTGCCGTTCGCCCGGACTCAGGCTTCCGACGACCTCCTTCTCCAGGACCACCACCTCGATGTCGTGTTCCCGATGGCGCGCGATGGCAGGGACGGGGTCCAGGGGATGCAGCACCCCGTCGATGCGCACGGTCCGGTATCCCAGCTGCCGCAGCCTCATGAAGAGCTCCCGGTAGATTCCCTTGCGGCCGCGGATCACCGGGGCCAAAACGGCGGCCGGCTGCTCTGCCAGCTCCCGTTCCAGCAGGCGCACGATGGTGTCCGGGCTCATGGCGTCCACCGGCCGGCCGCATTCCGGGCAGTGCTGGCGGCCGATTCGGGCAAAGAGCAGGCGCAGGAAATGGTAGATCTCGGTGATGGTTCCCACCGTGGATTTCTTTCCCGGCTGGGCGGTGCGCTGCTCGATGGCCACCGTGGGCGGGAGTCCCAGGATCTGGTCCACGTCCGGCTTTTCCAGGATCTTGAAGTACTGGCGCACGTAGGTGGAAAGGCATTCCAGGTAGCGGCGCTGGCCTTCCGCAAAAAGGATGTCAAAGGCCAGGGACGATTTGCCCGATCCGCTCAGGCCCGTGATGACGGTCATTCGGTTGAGCGGAAAGCGCACCTCATCCAGCTGCAGGTTGTGCACCCGGGCGCCGCGAACGACGATCTCGGACGGCAGGGCCGATCCGGTGGTGGAGGCTGGGACGGTGCGGGCCGCAGGGGCGTCTTTGGCCCCGTGCTGCAGAAAACGGGAGGCCAGGAAGCGTCCCGTGTGACTTTCGGCGTTGGCGGCGATCTCCTCCGGAGGCCCCTCCGCCACCACCATGCCGCCCCCGTCACCCCCTTCCGGGCCCAGGTCGATGATCCAGTCGCAGGCCCACAGCAGTTCCAGATTGTGCTCCACCACCACCACGGTATGACCCCGGTCCACAAGGCGATGGAACACCTGGACGAGCTTTTCCAGATCGTGAGGGTGCAGGCCCACGGTGGGCTCATCCAGCAGAAAGCAGGTGCCCTTGGATGACGCACCGGCGCGGCCTGGAGTCAAGTACCGAAGCAGTTTGAGCCGCTGGGCTTCGCCTCCGGACAACAGGGTCAGCGGCTGGCCTAACCGAAGATAGTCCAGGCCCATGGCCACCACCGGTTCCAGGGCCTTGCGGACGGCTTCGTTTTCGGCAAAGACTTCCAGAATCTCCGTGGCGGTGCTCTCCAGGATGTCGGCGATGGAAAGGCCTCTGATGCGCACCTCCAGGATTTCGTCGCGGAACCGGCGGCCGTTGCACTCGGGGCAGCGCACGTAGGCGTCGGCCAAAAACTGCATTTCGATCTTCTGAAAGCCTTCCCCTTTGCAATGGTCGCAGCGCCCGCCGGGGACATTGAAAGAGAAGTGCCCGGCGGAATAGCCGCGCACGCGGGCTTCCGGAGTGGAAGCCAGCATTTGGCGGAGCGGATCCAGCACGTGGGTGTAGGAGAGGAGGTTCGCTCGGGGGGAGCGGCCCACGGGGCGCTGATCCACCAGGATCATGTCGTCCACTCGATCCGCTCCTTCCAGGGCGCTGCACCGGCCGGGCTGTTCGCCGGGTCTTCCCATGAGCCGAAGCCAGTTGTGGTACAGGGTGTCTTCCACCAGCGTGCTCTTTCCCGATCCGGAAACCCCGCTCACGCCAATCAGGCAGCCCAAGGGAAAAGAGACGGTGATGTTTTTCAGATTGTTTTCCGAAGCGCCACGGACCACCAGGGCTCGACTCCTGTCGGGGCGCCTTCGGGGACGGGGCGCCAAAGCGCCGACCGGAGTTCGCTTCCCATGGTCTGCCAGGTAGAGGCCCGTGAGGCTGCCCTTGGCGTGGGCCAGTCCTTCCGGCGGTCCCTGGTAGAGGATCCGGCCTCCCCGCTCGCCGCCCCCCGGTCCCATATCGATCACATGATCCGCCACACGGATCATGTCGGGATCGTGCTCCACCATGACCGCCGTGTTTCCCATGGAGACGAGCCGGTGGAGCTGGTTCATGAGCCGCTGCTGGTCTCGGGCGTGGAGACCCACGCTGGGTTCGTCCAGCACATAGAGGACGTTGGTGAGAGCGGACCCCAGAGCGCGGGTCAAGTGCACCCGCTGGACCTCGCCGCCCGAAAGGGTTCGGGATTGGCGATCCAGCGTGAGATAGTCCAGCCCCACGTCCACCAGGAACTGGAGCCGGTTTCGGATTTCCTGGCACAGGAGGGCCGCCGCCGGATCTTTTTCCAGCTCCGGCCAGGGTTCCTGGAAAAACCGCAGGGACCGCCCCACGGGCCAGGCGCACAATTCATGGATGGCAACGCCCCGCAACCGATAGAGGCGGACTGCCTCCCGGAAACGGGATCCGCCGCAGGCCTTGCAGGGCAGGTAGGCTCGGTAGCGGGAAAGAAAAACCCGCACATGCATCTTATAGGTCTTGGTTTCCAGCCAGTCGAAAAACCCGCGGATGCCGTAAAAATCCCCCGTCCCTTCAATGATTTTGATCCGATGTTCCTCGGAAAGGTCGGCGAAAGGGATGTCGGTGGGGATTCCTTCCCGGCGGCAGAAGGCCATCAAATCCTGGAATTCCATGCGATCCGGCGTCCAGGGGCGTATGGCGCCCCGTTCGAGGGACAGTCGCTTGTCCGGAATGACAAGATCCAAGTCCACATCGATGATCCGTCCGAATCCCCGGCACTTGGGGCAGGCCCCCAAGGGGCTGTTAAATGAAAAGAGGCTCGGGCTCTTGGGTTCCACCGCCACATGGCAGCGCGGGCAGCTGAGGTCCTGGGAAAAGCGCATGACCCGGCGGGGCAGGACCACCACACAGGCCGTGCCTCTTCCCATGGAAAAGGCCGTTCGAAGAGAATCCAGCACCCTTTCCGGGGTCGCCTTTTTCCACAGCAGCCGGTCCACCACCACCAGAACCTCATGGCGGGTCGGGGACGGGCCCGAAAAAACCGTGAAGGGATCTTCCAGGTCGAGCACCGCACCGTCGGCATAGATTCGAAGAAATCCCTGGGAAACCAAACGACGGACCCAGTTCGTGCCGGAGGGGATGTGGGGAAAACAAAGGAGCAGGGAACTTTCCGGATCCAGGGATTCCAGGCTTTGGAGCACCGTTTCCGGGCTTTCCTCCCGGATGATTTCCCCGCATCCGGGGCAGACGGGAACGGCCAGGCGCGCATAAAGATACTTCAGGTGGTCGTTGATCTCCGTCATGGTTCCGACGGTGGAACGCGAGCTGCGCACCGTGGTGGCCGATTCGATGGCGATGGCCGGCGGGATGCCTTCGATGGAATCCGCCTCCGGGCGGTCCATGCGTTCCAGAAACTGGCGGGCGTACGGGGAAAAGGTTTCCACGTACCGGCGCTGGCCTTCGGCATAGAGGGTATGGATGGCGAGACTGGATTTGCCGGACCCGCTGACACCGCTGACGGCGATGAGGCGATACAGGGGAAGATCCAGGTCCAGATTCTTGAGGTTGTGCTGGCGCACGCCGCGCAGTCGAATGCGTGCGCCGTCTTCGGGACTGTGTTTTGAAACCATGGCACCCTTTCCACGCCCGTGTGTCGGCCCGCCACACACCGCGCGTGGGCGAATCTCGGCAACCGTCAGGCTTTCGTGAGCGTGATGAAGACCATCTCGCCCTCGGTCCGGAAACGCACGGGCGATCCGGAAACACCGACACCGGCACTGGTATAACCGATCATGTCCTTGTGTTTCCAGAGCCCCTGGACCAAGGAACGAGGGGATCGAGTATGGGTGAACACAGGGCCGATGCGGGGCACTTGAATCTGACCGGCGTGGGTGTGTCCGCACAGATAGAGCGGGATGCCGTAGCGAGCGGCTTCCTCGGCGATTTCCGGAGAATGCACGAGCAGAATGACGAAGGCCCCCGGCGGAACCTGGGCCAAGGCGGCCGGCAGGTCGTCGGCACGAAAGTAATGGGGATCATCCACCCCGACAACGCAGAGGCGATCCGACCCCCGTTCCACACAGTGGGCATCGTTGACAAGGAATCGAATGCCGTCGTCTTTCAAGGCGGCGACCATTTCCGGACAGTCGTGATTGCCCAAGACCGCCAAAACGCCGTCTCGAGCCTTGATGTGAGGCACCAGGAGACGCAGCCGCCGAATGGCCTCGTCGCTCGGCCCGTAGTTTTCCATGCGGTAATCCCCACCGAGAAGGCACAGATCCACAGGCTCATCGGCGAGCCATTGCTGGAGGCGTTCCACCAAGCCGTCCAGACCGTCCAAATGCAAGTCCGTCATGAGCAGCAGGGTATAGCCGTCAAAGGCGGGCGGAAGGTTCGGAAAAGCGAGACTCAGGCGCCGCTTCGTGACGTTGAGCGCATTGGCCTTGCCGGCATCGATCAGCCGCAGCCATCGAAACACGGTGTTCATCACCACGCGGTAGAGGACCACGTCTTCGAAATGAAACATGTGGGCCCAAGGCGCCGTGCGGATCTGACAGCTGGTCAATTCCCGAAAGCGCACCCGGGTGTTCACCGGCCTTGGATATCCTTCAAAAGGTTGCTGCGAGAGAATCTTTTTGAAAAAATGCGACCCCACGTAGGCCCCCACACAAAAGAGCAGGATCAGCGAGCCGACCACCGCCGGATGGGTGCCCACGTAAGGGAAGAGCACCATGAAGGGGAACGCCCCCTCAAAAAGCTGGTCCAGAAGCGGCACCGTGCTGCCGCTGCTAAGATTCAGTCGGCGTTTGATGAAGCTGGAAAGGAGATCCCCGGCCATGCTCAACACGGCGGCCGCCGCGCCTGTAAACCACGGCAAGCCGAGGATCGGGGCCGCCGCCATCCCGGTGGCCACAGCTCCCACCACGCCGCGAATGGTCTTGTTCGGCCCGAAAAGGGGCTTCCCATCCAAAAAAAGACGGCCTCCGTCCACCGGGGCCGCCCAGCGCTTGTCGAACAGAAACGCCAGCAGGGGAGGGGCGAAGTTGATAAGCCATAAAAGGAAAAGAGCGCTCAGAAAATGGTGCATACCCATTGCAACGATCCCTCATCATCGTGCGGCACCACGGCGCGTTGCGCCGCGCCTTGAAGGATGGCACAGTGCGTAAGCCGTGCGCCGTCGTCTTTCGGTATCATCCATCCAACCGATACAGTTTCCTGGCCCTTCTGGCCTCCTTGGAAACCCGACAGGGCGGGGATGATACACCGATTCTTTGGTTGGATACCAGAACAAACGCCGAGACGACCTCCACCCTGAAGCGATGGCTTGAGGCCTACGAGAGACTCCTCGTCGCCTACTCCCTCATGACGCCCCAGTGGCCCGACACAGCCCGGGAAGTGCGTGCTTTATCCCTTCTGCCGGAACGGAACCGATGGGTCCTTGCGGCCGGAGGACCCCATCCGTCCGCCAGCCCGAAATCGGTTCTCCAGGCCGGCTTCGATGTGGTGTGCCGGGGAGACGGCGAGCCGGTTTTTCCGGAATTGCTTCGGCGATGGATCGAGGGGACGCCGCTGCATCCCATTCCCGGGCTTTACCTGCGTACCCCGGACGGGCCCGTTTACACGGGGCCTCCTCGAAGGGCCGGCCTGGATCTTGTCCCGGCCCTTCCCATCGCCCATGGAAAATACGGTCCCATTGAAATCACGCGGGGATGTCCCTACCGGTGCCGGTATTGCCAAACCCCGCGCCTCAAAGGCCGAAGGGTTCGCCACAGGAGCCTGGACGGGATTTTTCGGGCTGTGGAAGCGATGATCCAGGCCGGCCGAAAAGATATCCGCTTTATTTCCCCCAATGCCTTTGCCTACGGGTCGCCCGACGGACGGCAACCCAACGTGAGGGCCCTTCATGCCCTGTTGTCGGGCCTTCGGGACCGCCTGGCCGACACCGGCCGCATTTTCTTCGGCACTTTTCCCTCGGAGGTCCGCCCCGACTGGGTCCGGCCGGAAACCGTGGCTCTGGTGGCGCGCTATGCCGACAACCGCCAGCTGGTCATGGGGGCGCAGAGCGGGGATCGGGACATGCTTGCCCGAATGGAACGCGGCCACACCCCGGAGGATGTGCGGAAAGCATGCGCTGTGATGAAGACCTTCGGGATGCAGCCCATTGTCGACTTCATCCTCGGGCTGCCCGGAGAAAGCCGCGAACAAATGACGCGCTCGGTGGATTTCATGGAGGAGCTGGCCGAAGAAGGGGCTCGCATTCACGCCCACACCTTCATGCCCCTTCCCGGGTCGCCGTGGGCCGCTCTCAAACCGGAACCCATCGCAGACGACATCCGATCCCGCCTGGAAAGGCTCATTTCACGAGGGAAACTCTTCGGACAGTGGAAAGCCCAAGCCCGACTGGCTCGACTGCCGATCCCATGAGGCGACGCATTTTTGTCTGGTCGGACCGTCAACATTTTGATATCAATCCATTTGTCACCTCAGGCCGCAAGCCCTTCCTGTCATCTTTTTCCATCGGCCTCTGGAGGAGTTGGATGTCGCCCCCGACGGTTCCATTGTGCACGCGCCGGCTTTTGGTTCGGCCCACCCCTGTGGCGACTCAAGTCCCTGTTCGCTCTTTGACCCTATCGTGCGGGCTTTATGAGCCCCGCTTTCCCGAACTCTCGGATCACCTCTTGCGGCTTGCGGCTCTTCGACCAATATAAACCTCACCCGGAACGACGAGGCACAATGACTGCCGGGTCGGGATCACATCGCAGTAGAGTTTCAGGGAAGGAGGTGGGAAAATCGGGCCCTTGTGAGAATGAAAGGGTCCGCCGTGCCTTCGGGCACGCCTGGTTCGCTCAGTCGTGGGTTTCATCTCGAACCGATCACCGTCGCCTCAACAAAGGAGCAGATCCATGTGGAGAAAAAGATGCCTGCTGGTCCTTACCGTGTGCGTCGTCGGCGCCTTGTTTTACGGATGCGGCAGTATGCCCGTTCAAGTCGGAGACTCCTCGGCCAAAACGGTGGCCACGGGGAGCGCCGGAGGGGCCACCAGCCAGAATGTGAACGCCTCTTTGGAGCGCTGTGACAGGCCCTTGGGCACCATCGCGGTCGACGAAGACCAGAATTCCGACTGGTACCACTACATCACGGGACAGTACAAGCTGACCTCCACGGTCCCCGTTCTGCGACTCTTGATCCAACAGTCCAACTGCTTCATCGTGGTTGACCGCGGTCGCGCCATGAAGACCATGATGGGAGAGCGGGCGTTGCAGCAAACGGGCGAATTGCGCGCCGGCAGCAACTTCGGCAAGGGGCAGATGGTCAGCGCGGACTATACCCTGACCCCCGAAGTGATGATCAGCCAAAAAGGGACAGGGGGCGCAGCCGGGGCTTTGGGAGCTTTCGGCATCGGAGGGGCCGTCGCCGGCGCCGTGTTGGGCGGCATAAAAGCCAACGAAGCCGCCGTCATGCTCATGCTCGTCGACAACCGTTCGGGGGTGCAAGTGGGCGTTGCGGAAGGCAGTTCCAAAAACTTCGATTGGGGTCTCGGGGGCGCCATCTTCGGCGGCAGTGCCGGCGGCGGGCTTGGAGGCTACACCAATACGCCGCAAGGCAAGGTGATCGCCGGCGCCTTTCTTGATGCCTACAACCAGTTGGTGCGCGTGGCCCGAAACTATACCCCGCAAACCATGGGGGATCGCCAGCTGGGAACGGGCGGCCGTCTCGGGGTTGAAGGAAGCAGCCAAAGCGGCGGATACCAGGGAGCCACCCTTTCTTTAAAAGAAGCCCAAAGAAAGCTGAATGCCCTGGGCTATGAGGCTGGAACGCCGGACGGCAAGATGGGCGAGGCGACCCGCCAGGCTCTGATGAACTTCCAATCGGATCGAGGCCTGCCCGTCACCGGACGCCTTGACGCGGCCACGGCGGCCGAACTTGCCAAATAGAGACTTCCGGGATCCCTTGCAGCAACACACCCGGAGTCTTGCAGCACAAGAGGAAAGGCTCGAGCCATTAGGGGAGGAAGCCGGATCATGGGGTTGAAAGAACACGAGTATGTGCGCCAGACGTTGGAGCGCTACACGAATTTCCCTTTGGATCGCATGGGCGAGCATTTCCTCATCACCAATTTCAAGAGGTACGCGGATTGGTTTCAGGAAAAGACTGGCGGGGAAAGAAGCGAAGGCAATTTTCGACTGGTCAACGCCCCGGATCTCAACTGCACCCTCATCGATTTCGGCATCGGCTCCCCTCAGGCGGCCCTGCTCATTCACTGCCTGGCCTACATGGATCGACTCAAGTCGGTCATCATGCTGGGCATGTGCGGCGGCATTGACGACACCTTGGAAATCGGGCATTTCGTCGTGCCTTCGGCGGCCATCCGCGGCGAAGGGACAAGCCGCCATTATCTGCCGCCGGAATTTCCCGCCATTCCGGCGTCGTCCGTCAACCTTTTCTGCATCGGCGCCGTAAAAAAGGTGGGGCTTCTGCCCAAGTGCGGCATCGTCTACACGACGGACCGGCGGTTGTGGGAATTCGACGACGAGTTCGTCGAGTACCTGCGAAAACAGCGCATTCTGGCCATCGACATGGAACTGGCCACCCTGTTTTCCGTCTCCTATCACTATGAAGTGCCCATCGGGTCCATCATGCTGGTTTCGGACATGCCCTTGCAGCGGAAAGGCATCAAAAGCAAGGAACTGCACGAGAAGATCTACGCCGATTACATGCCCATCCATCTGGAACTGGGGCTGGAAGCCATTCGATCGCTGGAAGCCAATTGGGCCGATGTGTCGCGGCGTCTGGCCAGCGAATGGTAATCCCCGAAGCGCATCAGGAGGAGGACAGTCTATGGATGTTCTGGTGCTTTATTATTCTCGAAGCGGCAACACGAAAAAGCTTGCGGAACATGTGGCCGAAGGGGTCCGGTCCGTGGACGGCGTCTCGGCCGTGGTGCGATCCACGCAGGAGGTGACTCGGGACGATTTCGTCAACGCGGCGGGCATTATCGCCGGCTCTCCGGTCTATTTCGGCGTCATGGCCACCGATCTCAAACGGGTTTTCGACGATTTCGTCGGCGTTCGCAAAAAGATGGAAAACAAGGTGGGAGCGGCCTTCGCCACCTCTGGAGATCCCACCGGAGGCAAGGAAACCACCATGTTGTCCATCCTGCAGTGTTTCCTGATCTACGGCATGATCGTCGTCGGGGACCCCCTCTCCGCAACGGGCCACTACGGCGTCGCCTGCGTGGGGGCTCCCGATGAAAAGACCGCCGAAAACGCCCGCAAATTGGGACGCCGCGTGGCCGAACTCTGCCTGAAACTCCACGGGGCCTCCTGAAACGCACACCGCACGGCCCCCCAACGCACTTGATCCATGGGGAACGCCGGAAAAGGGCAACGGAACAACCGGAATTTCCGACGGGGCGGGCCGTGCGCCGAAACGATGGGCAAGCGCACGGCCCGCATTTTCGGGGACAATCCCCCTCGCCCAAGGCTCATGAGGCGCTCGGTAAAGGGATTTTGGGGGCCCGGCCTTCTTCCAAGGCGCCGGCATCGGGAGCGCGGTAAAGCACCACCATGTGACCGACCAATTGCACGAAGTGCGCCCCCACGGTGCGCGCCAAATCCCGGGCCTGCGCCTTCTTCGGGCCGTCTTCTCCCGAAAGCCCCAGCCATTTCACCTTGATCAACTCATGGTGAAGGAGCTGCTTTCGGATTTCCGAGACCACCGCCGCCGTCACCCCTTCCTGCCCGATGTGCACCACGGGGTCCAAGGTGTGGGCCAGAGACTTGAGGTATCCCCGCTGCTTGCCGGTAAGTTCCCCGGACGGTCGAGGTTCCCATGCCAAAGTCGAAAGATCCACGCCTTCCTGCCACCACGGCCCCTTCGATCGGCCGTTCCTTGCCTCCCTCATGTTTTTCCCCCTTTGGGACAAAAAAGATCCGGCCTCCCGTCAAGGACGCCGGATCCACGAAGTGTTTGTTGGCTGCGGACTTTTTAGTCCAAGTAGGGTTTCAACAACTCCTGCTTGCTGGGATGTCGAAGCTTGCGCAAGGCCTTCTTTTCGATCTGGCGGATCCTTTCCTTTGAGACCTTAAAACTCTTGCCGATCTTTTCCAGGGTCTCACCGGGCTGCCCATCCAAGCCGAACCGAAGTCTCAGGATCTTTTCCTCCCTCGGCTGCAGACTCGCCAAAATCTCCCTCGTGAGCTCACTGAGCTCATTGGCCTCGCAACCTTCCGCCGGAGACTCGCACTCCACGTCCTCGATGAAATCGCTCAACCGCTGCTCGTCATCCCCCACGGGCATCTCCAACGACAACGGCTGGCTCACCAGGCTGAGGACCATTTCCACCTTTTCCGGCGGGATGTTGGCCCGAAGGCTGATCTCCTCGGCGGTGGGCTCACGCCCCAACTCCTTCACCAGCTCATGAAAGACCTTGAAAAAGAGATTTTTCAGCTCGATGAAATGGACCGGCAAGCGGATGGTTCGCGTCTTGTCGTAAATCCCACGAATGATGCTCTGGCGCACCCACCATGTGGCGTAGGTACTGAAGCGGTTGCCTTTCGTGTGGTCGTAGCGCCCTACAGCCTTGAGCAACCCCAAATTGCCTTCCTGAATCAGGTCGTCGAAACTCATGCCGCGGCCCCGGTAACGCTTGGCAATGCTCAAGACCAAGCGCAAATTGGCCTTGACCATCTGATGTTTGGCTTCGTCGATCTCGGCAATGATCCGGTCGCATTCCTCCTTCATGGCCGCCAGCGTCGTGTTGTGGGGTTCATCGGCCACGGCCTGCCGCAGGGTTCGGGCAATCACCTTGAGCACCTTGTCCCGAACGCCCGGAAAGGTCTTCGCCTGCCCCAAAAGGTTCCGCACCTTCCCATACAGGTCCTTGACCGTCGGATGATCGTCCCGGTGGGTTTCCACCAGGCGCACCAGACGGTCTTGGCCGTCCCGGATCCTCTTGGCCAGCTCGATTTCCATTTCCGGCGTCAGCAGCGGGAAAGAAGACACCTCGCGCAAGTAGCAGGTGACATGATCCTCTTCAAACTCAACCGTCGCCTCTTCATCCACGTCCGTGTCGTCCGGTGTTATGGCCGTTGTGAGCTGAAGCGCATCGGACCGAGAATCGTTGCGGTCGTCTTGAATGAGCCCGTTGCGGTTGTGCTCCACGGATTCGTCCTCTTCCAGTTGTTCCGCGAACAGATCGTCATCGGATCCCAGGATTCCCATGTCCAGGAGGCGCTCAAAATCTTCCTCCGCCTCGCCCTCTAAGCGAAAGCGGTACAGAGGATCCAACCGGTCTCCATGCAAACTCTTCATGGTGATCCTCCTTCTGGGCACCCTAGGGTACAGCGCACCGCATTGCGTCAAAAAGGATTCCTCGCGACCCTCCTTTGTTTTCGGGTTCACGTCGATGACCGCGCGCAGGCGGTCTTAGGCATCTTACTTACGCTAAGCTCGATTCGATGCCGAGTCAATGGAATCCGAAAGGGTTGTGTGGGCGCTGAATTTCAGGGCAATGCCGGCTCGCAGGATGGGCCCGCGCCGTGCTGCGCAGCGCAGAACCAAGAGATCAGGCGCGGCTCCAGGGAAACGGTTCGGGCACTTCAGATGCGAAATTCCACCACATCGCCGTCTTGCAGGACGTAGTCCTTTTGGACCATCTGGCCGTCGAAAACCGCTTTCCCCCAAATTCTAGCAAATCTGAGTTTTTCCACAAAGTCCTTGTGAATTTTTTCCGCAAGATCCTGGAGCGTGCTTTCTTTCGGCAGGACAAAGGGGGCCGATTTGTCCGGCTCTTTGCCCGGAGCCTTCGTGTAGACCCGGATGATGTCCGAAAGCTGAAAGATCGTCTCCAGCAACGCGTGAAGCCCTCGCCCCGAGGCCGTGGAAACCCCCACGCACGGCAAGCCGCACTGGCTTAATTCCACGAAGGCGAGGAAATCGTCCATGTCCGCGTCCGTGTCCACCTTGTTGACGACGACGATCATTTTCTTGGGGAAAGGTTTCTTGGGGAGATCCGGCGGCAACGGCTTCCCGTGCGGAAAGACGCGCAGTTCGGCAAGGACCTCCAAGGTGTCTTCCAGCTGCTGAAGGGGATCGGCTGTGAGGTCCACCATGACGATCACCAGGTCCGCTTTGCGGATGAGGTCCGCCATCCACGGGTCAATGAAGCTCTTGCTGATGGGCGGGGTATCGATGAGCTGGAACTGGATGTTTTCATAGGGCACCATGCCCGGTGTGGGTTTCCATGTGGTATGAGGAAATTCGGCCACTTCCGGCGACGCGTTGCTCAGCACCCCCACCAAAGAAGACTTCCCCACATTGGGCGCTCCCACCACGACGACTTGGGCGGCCCCTTCTTTGTCAATGGCGTAGGACAGCCCTTTTCGGCCCGCGCCTTTTCTTTGCTGCGCCTCGGATTTGAACTTGGCGATCTTGCGGCGCAAGTCCGCGCGCAGCTTATCCGTGCCCTTGTGCTTGGGCATGATGGTGAGCATCTCTTCAAGGGCTTCGATCTTGGCTTCCGGAGTTTTGGCTTCGCGATATCGTTTTTCGGCTTCGAAATAGGGCGGGGGGAGATTCGCCGGCATGGATCACACCTCCTCGCCGTGGCGCGCATGTCGTTTCGATTTTCAGCCTACAGAATGCAATCCGTTCTTGTCAATGACGTCCCGAGCGGGTATAGACGGCGCGTCGGCTTCCAACGCGAAAGGATTCTGCATGCTGCCCTGCCCGCAATGCGGCGGACCTCTCCAGTGGATTCGGCAATGAAGGCGCCAGCTGTGGCGCTGCACGGCGTGCCGCGTGGATTATACTTTGGAGAAGCTTGCCGCCTTGCTGGATGAGGAGCTTGAAGAAAAGTTGGGTGGAATCCGGGTCGATAGGCTCTAGCCGCAGACCCTCGGCGGGGCCTGCGGCTTTTGCCCCGAAAGTCGGGGCAGGGGTCCCTCTCGGAGCTTACGAAGCCAGTTTCGCCTCGAGAATTTCTTCAGCGCGCTTCAAAGCCTCCGGAAGTTTCTCCGGAAGATTTCCCCCGGCCTGCGCCATATCCGGGCGGCCTCCACCGCTTCCACCCACCACTCGAGCCACTTCTTTGATCACTTCACCGGCATGGACTTTTCCGGTCAAATCCTTGGTTACCCCAACCAGCAGGAAAACCTTGCCCTCATGATGGGCTCCCAGGACCATGACCCCGGAACCCATCCTTTCCTTGAACCGGTCGTTCATTTCCCGCAAGGCCTTGGGATCGGTGGCCTCAACCTGCCGCACCAAGACCTTGACCCCGGCCATCTCTTTGGCCTGATCGAAAAGATCCAAGGATTTTTTCGCCGTCATGGAACTCTGGACGGCCTCCAGCTGCTTTTCCAGTTCCTTGATTTGTCCCAGGAGCTTTTCGATGCGATCCGGCACATCTTCCGGCTGCGTCTTGAGGCGCCGTGCGGCCGTCTCCAGCAGTCGGCGCTGTTCGTGCCACAATCGCAGGGCATGACGACCCGTGAGGGCTTCAATGCGGCGCACTCCCGCCGCCACGCTCGATTCCTGCACAATGACGAAAGAGCCGAGATCCCCGCTGCGTTCGGTATGGGTACCGCCGCACAGTTCCTTGCTGAAGTCGACGATTTCCACAAGGCGGACCGTTTCCCCGTATTTTTCTTCGAAAAGGGCCACGGCTCCCGTGCGGATGGCCTCGTCAAAAGCCATGACATGCACCCGAAGCGGTCGATTTTCCCAAATGGCTTGGTTGACCCGCCATTCGATTTCGTGAAGTTCCTCCGGTGTGACGGCCGCAAAATGGGTAAAGTCGAATCGCAGCCTTTCGGGCGCCACCAAGGAACCCGCCTGTTTTACATGATCCCCGAGCACGTCTCGAAGCACGCGATGGAGGATGTGGGTTGCCGTGTGGTTGAGGGCCGTGTCTTTGCGGCTTTGGGCATCCACCTTCAGGGTCACCGTATCGCCCTGGCGAAGCTCCCCGTTTTCAATGCGCACCATGTGGACCCAAAGGTCTCCAGGCAGGCGGTGGGTGTCCTCCACGACGGCCGAAACCCCGGGGCCTTCCATGATGCCTTTGTCCCCCACCTGACCGCCGGCTTCCCCGTAAAACGGCGTGCGCTCCACCACCACTTCCACGCTCGTTCCCGGCCCCGCCGCGTCCACGAGCATGCCGTTCTGGATGAGGGCCGCCACGCGGCTTTCCGCTTCCAATCGATCGTAGCCCACAAACTCGGTGCGGACCCCTTCGGCGGAAAGTTTTCGGTACGCTTCGGAAATTTCCCGTTCTCCGCTGCCTTTCCAATGGCGGCGGGACTGCTCCCGTTGGCGCTCCATGAGCTGATCGAAGCCCGCTTGATCCACCTGCATGCCCAGTTTTCGGGCCATGTCCGTCACGATGTCGATGGGAAAGCCGTAGGTGTCGTAGAGTTTGAAGACGAGGGAGCCCGGAACCGTGCGAGCCCCTTCGTCTTGCAGGCGAGCCATCTCGTTGTGCAGCAGTTTCAGGCCGTGGTCCAACGTTTCGCTGAAACGTTCTTCTTCATGCAGAATGACCCGGGAAATGTAGGTGCGGTTTTCCAGCAATTCGGGATACACATCCGCCATGGCGTGCATGACGGCTTCCACCACGCGGTGCAGGAAAGGCCGATCCAGCCCCAGGAACCGTCCGTGGCGCAACGCCCGTCGGATCACACGGCGCAGCACGTAACCGCGGCCTTCGTTGCTGGGCAGCACACCGTCCCCGATGAGAAACGCCGCCGCCCGACCATGGTCCGCAATGACCTTGAAGGACACGTCTTTTTCCGGATCGTCCCCGTAGCGCAACCCGGCCTGGGCGCCGATGGCCTCCATCATGGGCGCAAAGAGATCCGTGTCGTAGTTGGACGGCACCTTTTGGATGACCGCCGCGATCCGTTCCAATCCCATCCCCGTGTCGATGCTCGGCTTGGGCAGCGGCTCCAGGGTGCCGTCTTCCTTTCGGTTAAATTGCATAAAAACCAGGTTCCAGAGCTCCAGGAACCGGTCGCAATCGCATCCCGGGCGGCACTCGGCCCGGCCGCACCCCATGGCCTCCCCCTGGTCGATGAGGATTTCCGAACACGGGCCGCACGGACCGGTATCCCCCATGGCCCAAAAGTTGTCCTTGGTGGAAAAGGCCAAGATCCGTTCGTGGGGAAGGTAACGCTTCCAATACTCCCGCGCTTCCTCATCCGGCCCCAGGCCCATGCCGGCGTCTCCCTCGTGGATCGTGGCGTAAAGCTTGTCTTTGGGCAGGCCCATTTCCGCGGTGAGGAATTCCCAGGCAAATTCCACGGCTTCCTTCTTGAAGTAATCCCCGAAGGAAAAATTGCCCAACATCTCAAAGAAGGTGTGATGGCGTGCCGTATAACCGACGTTTTCCAGGTCGTTGTGTTTTCCCCCCGCCCTCATGCACTTTTGGCTCGTCGTGGCTCGGCTGTATTCCCTTTTTTCCTCCCCCAGAAAACAGCGTTTGAATTGGTTCATGCCCGCGTTGGTAAAGAGCAGCGTGGGGTCGTCATGGGGAATAAGCGAAGAGCTCTTGACGATGGTATGGCCTCGGTCACGGAAGAATTCCAAGAATCTTTTGCGAATTTCACTGGCCTTCATCAAAGGTTCTCCTGTCGGCATTCAAAGGAACGGACCTTACCCCTCCGCCTCTTCGGCCGGGGCGAGGGACGGCAGGACATGGCGCTCCCGGACCTTGTTTTCGATGGCAAACAAGAGATCGGGGTTTTCCCTGAGAAAGTTCTTCACGTTTTCTCGGCCCTGACCGAGGCGTTCGCCGCCGTAGGAATACCATGTTCCGGAGCGCTCCACGATGTTGGCCGCCACGGCCAAATCCAGCACGTCCCCTTCCCGGGAAATGCCGCGCCCGTACACGATGTCGAATTCCACTTCCTTGAAAGGCGGAGCGATCTTGTTCTTGACCACTTTGACCCGGGTGCGGTTGCCCACCACCTCCTGCCCTTCCTTGATGGGTCCCACACGGCGGATGTCCAGGCGCATGGTGGCGTAGAACTTGAGCGCGTTGCCTCCCGTGGTCGTCTCCGGGGATCCATACATGACCCCGATTTTCATCCGGATTTGGTTGATGAAGATGACCGACGTCTGAGACTTGCTGATGGCGGCCGTCAATTTCCGCAAGGCCTGGCTCATGAGCCGCGCCTGAAGCCCCACGTGGGGGTCGCCCATTTCGCCGTCGATTTCCGCCTTGGGCACCAAGGCCGCCACGGAGTCGATGACGATGACGTCAATGGCGTTGCTGCGCACCAGGATTTCGGCGATTTCCAGAGCCTGCTCCCCGTAGTCGGGCTGGCTGATGAGCAGATCGTCCACCTTGACGCCCAGTTTGCGCGCATAATGCACATCCAAGGCATGTTCCGCGTCGATGAAGGCGGCCAAGCCCCCCTTTTTCTGCGCTTCCGCGATCACGTGGAGGGCCAAGGTGGTCTTTCCGGAGGATTCCGGGCCGAAAATTTCCACAATCCGGCCCCGAGGAATGCCGCCGATGCCCAAGGCCAGGTCCAGAGACAGACACCCCGTGGAAACCACAGGAATTTCGACGGCCTGGGCCCCTTCGCCCAAGCGCATGATGGATCCCTTGCCGCATTGGCGCTCAATCTGCGCCACGGCCATGTCGATGGCCTTTTGGCGATCGTTGCCTCCCGGTGCCGTCATGGCACGGTCCTCCTCACCATGGGATTAGAATTCCCCCGAACGCTCCGGCCCGCCTCGAAAGGGCAATCTTTTCAAGGGGGTATATTGGGCTCCATCGGGCTTAAGATCGCTTTTATACAACACCACTTCGGAGACGTCAAAAATAACCCCTTGGTAGGTGTGCCGGGCCGTCAGCGCCTCTTGCAGCGCTTTCAGCTGGCGCCGCCCCTTGACCCGGCCGAGGGTGAGATGGGCCCGAAACGGACGGTTTTCCTTGGCGAACCCCAGCCGTTCCAGAGCCTCTTCCACGCGGCGGTGGAGCGCCATGAGCGGCTCCAGATCTCCCTGAACGCCCACCCAGAGGACGCGCATCTCGCGCAGGGAGGGAAAGGCGCCGCATCCCGCCGGACGCAGCCTGAACGGGCGCACCGTCTCCACGGCGGATGCCAAGGCGTCTCCGATGGCCTCCACGGCCGATTCTTCCACATTGCCGAGGAATTTCAGGGTGAGATGAATTCGATCGGGGCGGATCCAGCTCACGGCCGCATCGAGCTTTTGCAGGGGGGCACAAAAAGCGGCCAGATCTCGTTGCACGTCGGTCGGCAGATCCAGAGCCACGAAGGTGCGTATCATGACCGCAGCATCCTCCACAAGAGAGCCAAAGCTTCCTGAACGGAGTGTTCCTGCACGAGTCGCCGGCTGCCGTAAAACTGGTGCCTTTCTACGATCAGCTGCTCGTGCAGTGCACAGCCGATGAAAACGGTGCCCACGGGTTTTTGCGCCGACCCGCCTGAGGGGCCGGCAATGCCCGTGACGGCCAAAGCGGCATCGGCGCTGGAATGTCGAAGCGCCCCGTGCGCCATGGCTTCACAGACGGGGCGGCTCACGGCCCCATGTTCCCTGAGGAGCTCCTCGGGCACGCCGAGAAGATCCTGCTTGGCCTGGTTGCTGTAGGTCACAAAGCCTCTGTCAAAATAATCGGAAGCGCCGGCAACGGCGGTGATTCGGGCGGCAAGCAGGCCCCCGGTGCAGGATTCCGCCACGGCAAGCTTCCAGCCTCGCTCCCGAAGCATAACGCCGACGACCGATTCCAGGGTTTCCTGGTCCCGGCCGATGACGTGGGCTCGACCCAGGAGCGTGACGAGCTTTTCTTCCGCCGCCTGCAGGATTTTTTCCGCATCGGGTTCGCAACACGCCGTGGCCAGAAGGGTCACCCAGTTTTCCCCGGTTTGGGGCAGATAGCCCAGCTTGATTCCGTAGAATGCGGGATCAAACCCGCTCAGCCGTTCGTTGATTTCGGATTCCATCAAGCCGTGGATACGCAGGATGCGCTTTCGGCACACGGGCCTGTCGGGAAATCGGCGCACAAGATCCGGCAGGACCACTTCCGCCAGCAATGTTTCCATCTCGTGGGGAACCCCCGGAAGGAAGTAACAAGGCACCCCTCGATGTTCCAGGAAAAATCCAGCCATGGGCCGTCCCGGGGCCATGCGCGTCGCCCCTTGCGGCAATTCGGCAAGACGGCCCAACCGGTCGCTCCATGTGCCGCCTCGGGCCTGAACCCGGGCCATCAAGTGTTTCAAATCCGTTTCGTCCACCGCCATGGGAAGCGCAAAAGCTCGCGCGACCGCCGATTTGGTCCGATCGTCGTCCGTGGGGCCAAGCCCGCCCGTCACGATGACGAACCGGCTTTCCGCCGTGAGCTGCTCCAGCTGAAAAGCGATGGCCTCTTCGGCGTCTTCCACGACGACCACCTTTCCCAGGCGGAACCCGTGCGCTCTCAAGGCGCCGGCAATGTGGTGGGCATTGGTGTTAAGGATGTCTCCCAGAAGGATTTCGTCCCCGATGGTGAGCAACGATCCGCGGACATCCTGCGTGGTTCCTCGATCCATCACGGCTCCGTCTCGGCATGTGGGGCGTGTCTTTTTTCCCGGCAGATCCTTTTCACTTCCTCGTAGACAAGGGGCAACGGCGTGGCGGTGCGCCGCGCCGCCTCCCGGCACGCCTCGTATTCGGGCTGATACCGCACCGTGCCGTCGGGAAGGGTGGCCGCTTTGACCCGCACGGCCCCCCACGGCGTGGCCACCTCGCACGTCGTGCGCGGCAGCTCCAGGCGATCCACCTCGTGAAAGCGAACCCCCAAAGTGGTGCTTTCCAAAAAGACGCGCGACGCCACGCGGTCTCTGAGGGAAGGGTCCATGAGCACGCGCACCAGGGTCGCGGGCCGATTCTTCTTCATGAGCATGGGAACGAACACCACATCCAAGGCCCCTTCCGCAAAACACGATTCCATGAGGTGTTCGTAAAATTCCGGGTTCATATCGTCGATGTGGGTTTCCATGAGGAGCAGCCGTCGGGTCCCGTACGAGGGTTCCGATTCGCCCACCATAAGGCGCAGCACATTGGGCGGATCCGCCGTCGGATGCGCCCCCACGCCGTATCCTACCGCGCCGAGGACCATGGGGGGAAGAGGGCCGAAGGCACGGCACAACCCGCTCAAAATGGCGGCGCCGGTGGGCGTCACCAGTTCTCTTTCCACACCGCCGTCGCGCACGGGAACGCCTTCCAAAAGGGCCACGGTGGCCGGCGCGGGAACGGGAAGGACGCCGTGAGCGCAGGAAACCCGGCCCCGCCCCAAAGGAAGCGGGGAGGCCTGCAGGTTTTCAATGCCCAAGGCGTCCAGTCCGATCACGCTCCCCACGATATCGATCACGGTATCCACCGCGCCGATCTCGTGAAAATGGACGTCTTCCACATGCATGCCGTGCACCCTGGCTTCCGCCTTGGCCAATCGTTCCAGGATCTGCAACGATTTTTGTCGGATCTCCTCGGGCAACCCGGAGGTCGTGATCAGGGTTCGAATGTCTCGATAATGCCGCAGCGGGGCCGAGCCATCGTCATGAACGATCACCCGCGTGCCGGTGATCGCCCCCCGGGATTCTTTCCGCACTTCAAGGTGCCAGCCCGTCAAGGGCAGAGCCTGCAAAGCCTCCGTCAGAGCCTTCGGCGAAACGCCTGCATCGATGAGGGCCCCGAGGATCATGTCCCCGCTGGCGCCTGAAAACGCGTCCACATAGGCCAAGCGCATGCCGTCACTCGCCTTTCACGTCAAAAAGACGCGCCAAAACCTGATCCATGTGGCCCATGGGAACAAAGGCCACGGATCGGGTGATATATTTTGGCAATTGCGCCGCATCGGCCGTGTTGGCTTGGGGCATGAGCACGGAAGCGACCCCGAAGCGAGCCGCCGCCAGCGCCTTTTCCCGAAAGCCTCCCACGGGAAGAACGTCTCCCAAAAGAGAAATTTCTCCTGTCATGGCGCAGCATTCCCGAATGGGTCTCTTCAGCACGGCGGAGACGAGGGCGGCACACAGGGCCATGCCGGCGGACGGCCCGTCCTTGGGCACCGCGCCGGCCGGCACGTGGATGTGAATGTCGGCCTTTTCGTGGAAATCCGCAGGCACACCCAGCCGGTCGGCCCGGGTGCGAATGAAGCTTATGGCCGCCTGCGCCGATTCCTTCATGACGGTCCCCAGGTGGCCTGTGAGCACCACGGTGCCTTTGCCCGGCATGACGGCCGCTTCGATGCGCAGCACTTCCCCGCCGTGGGGTGTCCACGCCAGCGCCAGGGCCATTCCGGGAATGATGGGGACCTCTCGGCTGACAAGGTCCTGCTGCGGCGGCCCCAGATACCGCTCCAGACAGTTCCTGGTAATGCGTAACGGCAGGGAGGTCCCTTCGGCCGCCTTACGGGCGGCTTTGCGGCACAGGGTGCCGAGGGCCCGTTCCAGCTGGCGGACCCCGGACTCCCGCGTGTAGCGGTGCACGATTTCCATGAGGGCTGCTTCGCTGAGGGCCACATCCCCCAAGCGCAGCCCATGTTCCTGAAGCTGGCGCGGCAGGAGATAGGATTTGGCAATGATCATCTTTTCCCGGTCTGTATATCCGGAAAGATGCAGGACCTCCATGCGGTCCGCCAGGGCCGGCGGGACGGTTTCCAGACTGTTGGCGGTGGCGATGAAAAGGACTTGGGAAAGATCAAAGGCCACGTTCAGATAGTGATCGGAAAAAGCTCGGTTCTGCTCCGGATCCAGGACTTCCAGGAGCGCCGCCGCGGGATCACCGCGGGCGTCGGAGCCGATCTTGTCGATCTCATCGAGCATAAAGACCGGATTCTTGGTCCCCGCATGGCGCAGCCCCTGAATGATGCGTCCGGGCAAAGCGCCGAGATACGTGCGCCGATGTCCTCGGATTTCCGCCTCATCCCGAATGCCCCCCAAAGAGACGCGCACAAAGCGGCGCCCCATGGCTTTGGCGATGGAGCGCCCCAGGGACGTTTTGCCCACGCCGGGCGGCCCGACCAGGCACAGGATGGAGCCTTTCAGGCCGCCTTTGAGCCTGCAGACGCCGAGAAAATCCAGGATGCGCTCTTTGACCGCTTCCATGTCATGGTGATCGGCGTCCAACACGCGGGCGGCTTCCGCAAGATCCAGCCGATCGACCGTGGTACGCTGCCACGGCATTTCGGTGAGCCAGTCCAGATAGGTGCGGACGATGGAGGCTTCGGCGGCATCGCTTTGCATCATCGTCAGGCGCTCGAGCTCGCGCATCGCCTCCCGATAGGCTTCGGGGCTCATCCCCGCCGCCTCGATCTTTTCCCGATAGGCGTGTTCTTCCTTGTCTTCGTCCCATTCGCCCAATTCGCGGCGAATGGCCTTAAGCTGCTCTCTGAGGTAGCGCTCCCGTTGCCGCCGAAGAAGGGCGTTTTGGGCTTCGGATTCGATTTCCAGTTGGACCTCGGCTTTTTGAAGCTCCCCGGCCAGCGCTTCGGCCACCCTTTCCAGCCGTTCCCCGGGGTCGGCGATGGCCATGAGGTGGCAGCATTCATGGGGATCCAGGTGCAGGTTGAACGCCAAGAGATCGGCGAGTCGCCCCGGTGAGGAGGCGTTTTGGAGCACGGCTTCCGCATCGGCGGCGTGCATGCCGCGCAGGGTGAAAAGCTTCAACCCCATGCGGCGCACCCTGGCCACCAGAGGCACGAGGTCTTCCTCGAAGGGCAAATCGGCTTCCACCAAGGGGTCGACGCGGACCCGAATTCCCGGGGCTTGGGCCGTCACGTGCAAGACCCTGGCCTTGGCGATGCCCTGAACCAGAATCTTGTGCCGGCCGTCTTCCAAGGCCGTGTTCTTGAGGATGAGAGCAATACAGCCCACGGTGCCGTCCCGAATCATCTCGGGATCATCGTTCAGGCCGCACAGCCCGTCTTGGGCGCAGCACGCCGCCAAGAACACATAGCGGCCTGTTTTTTCCGCCTCGGCAAGGGCGGCCTTTTCACCTGGATCCGAAAGGAACAAAGGGAGAATCATGGCGGGAAAGAGCATGGTGTGGCGCAAGGGCAGTACCGGTAAATCCGTGGGCCATGAAGGTGTGGTCATGGTGCGGCGTCGTCCTCCCGCATCCCCCTTAACAGCGCGCTCCCCCCTTGTCAACAGACGACAGAAGACGACCGTGAGCTTGACCTTCTCTTGACAGCCGAGGGGTCCGATGATAGTTAGTCGGCACCCAGCTTCACCCTAGGGAGGGATGGCCGAGTGGTTTAAGGCGGCGGTCTTGAAAACCGTTGGTCGGTTCGCAGCCGGCCCGTGGGTTCGAATCCTACTCCCTCCGCCACGACGATGCGTTGCTTGGAGAGATGGCCGAGTCGGCTGAAGGCGCTCGCCTGCTAAGCGAGTGTACTCCGAAAGGGGTACCGAGGGTTCGAATCCCTCTCTCTCCGCCACCTTATCCAATCCGCCCGACCCGCCAGGTCGGGCTTTCGTGTTTTCCAGGGGACTATCACGGGAGGGCTTATGCCGGAAGAGACCAGGGAGTGGACACACTTGGATCGGCACGGTCGCATCAAGATGGTGGATGTGAGCGATAAGCCGCCCACGTGGCGGGACGCTCGAGCCCGAGCCAGGGTGCGCATGCAGCCCGAAACCCTGCAACGCATCCTCGAGGGAACCGTAGCCAAAGGAAACGTTTTCGATACGGCCCGCCTTGCCGGCATCATGGCCGCCAAGAAAACATGGGAACTCATTCCCCTGTGCCACCCCCTGGCCCTCACAGCGGTGGACGTCTTCCTCGAGCCCGATCCCGATCTGCCCGGGGTGCGCCTGGAGGCCCACACCAAGACCTGCGAACGAACCGGCGTGGAAATGGAAGCCCTGGTGGCCGTCACCCATGCCGCCCTGACCCTCTACGACATGTGCAAAGCGCTGGATCGGACGATGGTCCTGGAAGATATTCGGCTGACCTACAAAAGCGGCGGCCGAAGCGGCACCTTTCACCTTCAAGAGCCCACGGAAGACCTTTAGGGCTTGACGCTTTCAGCGCAGATCCAGCCCAAGCCTGCCGAGTCCACGAGGACCACGACCGCCCGCGCGGCAGCGAAAGCCTACCCGGCGGGTGAGGTCAGCCGCGCGGCGGTGGTCAAAAGGCGCCGCAGAGCGGGATTTTGGGCGCATTTTGGGCTTTACAACCCGGCATGCTCTGTGCTAGCCAACATGCCTTCATCACAGCGCGCGGAGGACTCGCCATGGATCAAGAGACACTGGCCTACTTCAAGGAAATTCTCGAACAGCGACTGCGCGAGCTTATCGAGGAAGCGGAAAAGACCGTCACGGGCATGACCGACGAAGGGGAAACGTTCCCCGACCCCACCGACCGAGCCTCATTGGAGTCGGACCGGAACTTCATGCTGCGCATCCGCGATCGGGAGCGCAAACTCATCACCAAAATCCGCGAAGCGCTCCAACGGATCGAGGACGGGTCTTTCGGCATTTGCGAAGCATGCGGGGACGACATCGGGATCGAGCGCCTGAAGGCTCGACCTGTGACCACCCTGTGCATCGACTGCAAGCGCCGTCAGGAAGCTTTGGAAAAGATTCGGGAAGCCTGAGGGATGCGCTTTCGGGCGACATTCACTCCTGAGCGGCCTGGGCATGACGCAGGTGAAGGATGTCGCCGACCCACACGGTTTCCCGCCTCCCGTCCGGAGTTTCCACCACCAAGCCGCCGCGGTCCGTGAGATCCCGGGCGGTTCCCTCGAGTGTCCGCTCCGCCGCCTGGATGCACACCCATCGGCCAAGCACAGCCGATAGATTCTTCAAATCGTCCCGAAGGGACGCCAATCCTTTTTCCACGTACCTTTCGTAGAGCTCTTCCATGGTGTTGAGAAAAGCCGCCAAGACATGGGCGCGGCTGATGTCCCATGGCGCGTCGGCCTCTTTGCGAACCCGTTCCCATTCCAAAGCCACGGATGTGGCCGGGTACAGGGCATCTGCGGGAAGGTCCTCCTCGCGGTGCAGCACATTGACCCCGACACCCACCACCAGGAATTGAATCCGATCCGGATCGGACTGCATTTCGGTCAGGATTCCGGCGACTTTCTTTCCCGAGATCAAGACATCGTTCGGCCATTTGATGCGGGCGTCCAGAGCCCATTGCGCCCGAAGGCAACGGGCCAAGGCCAAGGCCGTCACCAAGGTGGATTCCGGTCCGTGTCGAGGCGGCATGTCGGGCCGAAGGATCATGGAAAAATAAAGCCCCATGCCTTTGGCCGAATGCCACGGTCGGCGAAGCCTTCCGCGACCCGCCGTCTGCTCCTCCGCCACCACGGTCGTTCCGTGGGGCGCTCCGTGTCGCGCCAGATCCATGGCACGGTCGTTGGTCGATCCGATGGATTCATGATAGTCGTAAGAGCGACCGAGGAAGCGGGTTTGCAATAATGGGAGGACTTCTTCCGGCCTAAGCGTTCGGCTGAGAGCCGTCAGCCGGTATCCCTTCTTGGGCAGACTTTCGATCAGGTAGCCCCGGGACCGAAGGGTGCGGATGTGTTTCCAAACCGCCGTGCGCGAGATCCCCAAGGACGCCGCAAGCTCGTTTCCGGAAACGGCCTCTCCCCGACGTCTTTTGAGTTCCGCCAGAACCGCGAGAAGGGTTTCCGGTCGTTCCGTCATCCTCCAACCCCTCCACGGAAAACCAGGGCCGTATGATACAGGGCGATTTCCGTCACTTCGTTCACTGCGCCCAACATGTCCCCCGTCATGCCGCCGATCCACCGTTTCGCGCCCCGTCGACACGGCACGGCCGCCGCCAGCGCCATGACGACCAAAACCAGGCCCCACACCCTTTCCAGGGCCACGGCGGCCGTTCCAGCCCATGCGGCGGCCCACACCAGTTCCCGACGTCCCACATGGTCAAGGAAAGTCTTGCCCAAACCGCCTTCCGAGCGAGCGTAAGGGATTTTGTAGGTACAGAAGACCATGGTGCAGCGGCTGAGCGCCGGCACGACGATGAGTGCAGACCACCGATGGGCGGCGAGAAGTCCCGAGACGGCAAAAACCTTGAGACCGATGCCGAAAATAAGCGCCAGGACGCCGAAGGCCCCCACACGGCTATCCTTCATGATGGCCAATCGCCTTGAAGGTTCATAGGCTCCGCCGACTCCGTCCGCCACATCGGCCAGGCCGTCCAGATGCAGGCCCCGGGTGAGCCAGGTTCCCAATCCCACGACCCACAAGGCGCTCAACTCCCCCGAAAATGCAAAGCTCAGTCCCCAACCCGCCGCGGCCTGAAGCGCGCCGAGGATGAGCCCGATCACGGGAAAGACGGCAAGGGAGCGCGCGATCTCTTCCGGCGCGGCCACTCTCATCCCCTGCCCGGGGAGGCGCAGTCGGCTGAGAAACCCCAAAGCCATGCCCACATCTTTCCACATGGGTTTCGTCCTTTTCGGGCCGCAGCGGCTCTTCAACGCGGCTTCAAGGCGATGGGAATGCCCGCGATGACGTAGGTGACGGCACGGCACGCCTTGGCCACCTGCTGGTTGGCCCACCCCGCCAGGTCCCGATAGCTTCGGGCCAAAGCGTTTTCCGGCACGATGCCGCAGCCCACCTCGTTGGAGACGAGGAGCACCGGGGAACGCATCGAGGAGAGGGCGTCGCAGAGGGCCGTCACGGAGACTCTGGCCCTGTTTTCGCCCGAACGAAGCAGCAGGTTGGAATACCACAGGGTCAGGCAGTCCACCAAGACGGGGGCCGGTTCGGCATCCAGCTGCACCAGGGTTTCCGAAAGGGTCAGAGGACATTCCACCGTCCGCCACGAATCGCCGCGGCGGCTCTGATGCTCCGCCACTCGCCGGGCCATTTCTTCATCGAGGATTTCCGCCGTGGCCACGTACCGGTACGGCGGCGAAAAGGTGCGCACGAGGGCTTCGGCATAGGTGCTTTTGCCGCTTCGCGCCCCTCCCAAAATGAGATGCGGGCTTGGGGACGGATTCATGAGATGGGCTCGTCCTCGGCCGATTCCGGATCAAGACCCAAACGGCGAAGCAATCTTTCCAACTGTCCGGGATCTCGAAACCCGATGGTCACCGTCCCGCCATCCCCGCGCCTTCTGACGGTCACAGGAAGTTCCAGCCGGAGGCGCAACCTTTTTTCCAGTTCCGGCCAGCGCGTCCGCGCCGGGGCCGACTCCGGGGCGGCCTTGGCTTGGAGCAGGGCGCTGATGCGCCTTTCCGTCTGGCGCACCGACAAGTCCCCGCGCAGAATGGCGTCGCGCATGGCCATGCGGGACGCCTCGTCGGGAAGAGCCAACAACGCCCGCGCGTGTCCCATGGAAAGACGCCCGTCCAGAATGTCTTGTTGGATCGCAAGGGGCAGCTGCACCAATCGCATGATGTTGGCAACGGTAGACCGGTCCTTGCCCACACGTTGGGCGATTTCGGCCTGCGTCAGGCCGAACTCGTCGTGCAGTCTTCGGTAGGCCGCCGCCTGTTCGATGCAATTCAGGTCCTGGCGCTGGAGGTTTTCCACCAGGGCCAGTTCCAGGGCCTGGCGCGGTGTCGCCTCCCGAACCACCACGGGCACTTCGCTCAGCCCGGCCGCCTTGGCCGCCTGCCAACGTCTTTCCCCCGCAAGGATCTGGTAGGTTCCCTGTTCGGCGCCGCGCGTGACCAAAATGGGCTGCAGGATCCCGTTTTCCCGAACGGATTCGATGAGTTCGCGAAAGCTTTCGTCTTCCACTTTCTGGCGGGGCTGAAAGGGATTGGGCACCAAGCGATCCACCGGACAGTAGAAGACCTGCACTTCCTCGCTCTTCAACCAGTCGGTGGAAGGCAACAGGTCCTGCAGGCCGCGGCCCAGCCCTTTTTTCTTTTCACTCACCGGAACTTTCCGTTTCCAACAGTTCATCGGCCAGGGCCAGATAGGCCCGTGCCCCGGCCGAGTTGCGATCATAGAGGGTCACAGGGAGCCCGTGACTCGGGCATTCGCTCAGGCGCACGTTGCGCGGAATCAAAGTCTTGAGGACACGATCGCCCAAGTGGTGTCGCACCTCTGTGGCCACCTGATGGCATAGGTTGTTGCGTCGATCGAACATGGTGAGCACAATGCCCCGAATGCGCAGCGCCGGGTTCCACCGCATCTTGATCTTGCGGATGGTTTCCAGCAGAAGGGTCAGTCCTTCCATGGCGAAGTATTCGCATTGGAGCGGGATGAGGACGCTCTGGGCCGCACACAGGCTGTTGACGGTCAAAAGCCCAAGGGACGGAGGGCAATCCAGAAGGACCACATGGAAATCGCGGCCGAGCGACTCCATCTTGCGAGCCAAAACCGTCTCGCCGCCCCCTTGGGCCGCCAGTTCCCATTCGGCCGCCGCCAAGGTGGGGTTGGCGGGAAGGAGCCACAAGGGCAGCTGTTCGAAAGGCCGATGCAGGGGCGGATCCACCTCGCGCTGCAGAAAGCCGTAGAGGCTCGCGTCCGCGTCGGTGACGCGCACCCCCAGCCCGCTGGAAGCGTTGCCCTGGGCGTCGCAATCCACCAGAAGGACGCGTTTTCCCCGAGCCGCCAGCGCCGCGCCCAGGTTGATTGCCGTCGTGGTCTTGCCCACCCCGCCTTTTTGGTTGGCCACGGCCATGACGGAAGTCATGACGAAGCCCCCTCACGCCCTGCAACCACAAGAGCCCACGCATCGAAAAGTTCGTGGTAGCGCACCAGAAATCGTTCCCCCGTATCCACAAGCACGCGGAAGTAGCGCATGGGCACACGATGGGAGGCCACGAAGCCTTCGTACCAACGATCCTCCACCGCGACGACCCGGTAGCGGCGGCCGCGCCATTCCAGCGCCGTCGGTTCCTGGGCTCCGCAAGACTCATCCCGGGTTGTCACCGTGATGCGTTCCAAACGCATACCGCAGCCTCGTCGTTCACCCCGTTCGGCAAAGAATGACTAATATACTGGGGTACGCTTATGATACAATCTTTTTCAAGCTCAGGTCCGCAAGGAGGTGCATGCCATGGCACGCAAGGCGATCTTGGTGATCGACATGCTGAACGATTTCGTGGACCCCCGCGGGGCTCTCTACTGCGGGGAATCGGCCCGAGCGATCATCCCCGCCGTTCGCCGCCTTATGGAGGACTTCTCCCGGCAGGGAGATCTTATCGTCGTGGTCAAGGATGCCCATCGAGACGATGATCCGGAATTTCGCATGTTTCCGCCGCACGCTGTCCGCGGCACATGGGGCGCAGCCGTCATTCCGGAACTGCCCGTTCCGCAGGATGCGGTGGTCGTGGAAAAAACGCGCTACAGCGCCTTTTTCGGCACTCCCCTGGAAAACATTCTCAAGGAGTACGCTCCCGACGAGGTGTGGGTCGTGGGCGTGTGCACGTCCATTTGCGTCATGGATACGGTGGGGGATCTTCGCAACCGCGATTATCCCGTGGTGGTCCCGTCGGAGGCTGTCGCCGATTTCGACCCTGAATTCCATGCTTTTGCCCTCAAGCGCATGGAACGCGTCTACGGCGCCGCCGTTCGCTGAAAGCCAAGGGAAACCGCGCAGAGGAGGCCGAGACTATGGCGCTGTGGCATGGCTACCGCCCGGAACTTCTCACCGATCTTTACCAGTTCACCATGGCGGCGAGCTACTGGAAGGAAGGCATGCACGGCCGGGCCGCCTTCAGCCTTTTTATCCGTGACCTGCCTCCCAACCGCGCCTACTTCGTCTCGGCCGGCCTGCAACACGTCCTCGCCCTCATCGACGATTTCCGTTTCGACGGCACATCCATCGACTATCTTCGCTCTCTCGACCGCTTTCCCGAAGGCTTTTTGGAGTATCTCAAAACGGTGCGCTTTACGGGCACGGTGCGGGCCATCCCCGAAGGGCGCATCTTCTTCCCCAACGAGCCGCTCATCGAGGTGACCGCCCCGATCGTGGAAGCCCAACTGCTGGAAACGGTCATTCTCAACACCTTGCACTTGGAAACCTTGGTGGCCACCAAGGCCGCCCGGTGCATTGCCGCCGCCCGCGGCCGCCCTCTCATCGACTTCTCCCCTCGGCGCACTCACGGGGTCGACGCCGCGCTGAAAACCGCCCGATCCAGCTACATCACCGGTTTTATCGGCACGAGCAACGTCCTGGCCGGCCAGTTTTACGGCATTCCCGTTTTCGGGACCATGGCCCATTCCTACATCACGAGCTTTCTCCACGAAATGGACGCCTTTCGAGCCTACGCCGCGGCCTTTCCGGACAATACCGTACTGCTCCTCGACACGTACGACACCCTGCGGGCCGCCGAAAAGGCCGTCATCATCGCCCGGGAACTTCAGGCCCAAGGGAAAAAACTGCGCGGCGTGCGCCTGGACAGCGGAGACCTCAAGCGCTTGAGCCGCCAAGTCCATGAGCTTTTCTGCCGCCACGGGTTCCCCGACGTGGCCGTCATGGCCAGCGGCAATCTGGACGAATACCGCGTCGACGATCTTCTCCAATCGGGAGCCCATATCAATCTTTTCGGCATCGGCACACGGCTGGGGGTTTCCGCCGACGCTCCTTACCTGGACATGGCTTACAAACTGGTGGAATACGACGGGCGCCCCGTGCTGAAGCTGAGCCCCGGAAAGATCACGTGGGTGGGGGAAAAGCAGGTGTTTCGCTCCTATGACCCGTCGGGCTTCATGGAACACGACGTCCTGGGCCTCAAGCAGGAAAACCACCCCGGTGCCGAACCGCTCCTGATCCCCGTCATCATTCAGGGACGGCGAACCGCTCCAGAAGAATCCCTCGGGGACATTCGAGCCCGTTTTCAGGCGGACTGGGACCGCTTGCCCGAGGATTACAAAGCCCTCCGACCGGAAAAAACCTACCCGGTCCGTCCCAGTGAGCCTCTGCGCGCCCTTCAGGACCGGGTCAGCCGCGCTCGAGTGGATCAGGAAGTTCGGTCATGACTCCCGGCGAATCCAGCGGATGAGGCGCCTTCGGCCTTGCAGGCCGGGCAGTTCATAGGCGCTATCCTCCAGGCGATCCAGGAGCGCATCCCCTGCCAAGGGAACGTGTCGTGGCGCCGAGGCGGCAGACGACGGTCCCGCCCAATAGGCAACGACCCCGCCCGGCGCAAGGATCCAGCCCATCTTTCTGAGCATGGCCTCATCCAGTCTAACCGCCCTCACGGTGATGACATCAAAGCGCGGCTCCTCAACCCCTTGAAGTGCCTCGGGGGATCGGCAGAACTTCGAGGTCCACGGCGCCTCTTCGAAACGGCCGTGCACGACGCTCACATTTTTCAAAGCGAGATCGGCCGCGGCGACTTTCAGAAAACTGGCCTTTTTTCGGTCCGATTCCAGCAGAAGAACCCGCAGCCCCGGCCGAATGACGGCCAAGGGAAGGCCGGGAAAGCCCGCGCCGCTGCCCACATCCAGGGCCAGGCCGCCTTCGGGGAGCCAACGCGCCGGAACGAGGCTGTCCAGCACATGCTTGACCAGGGCCTCACGCCCCGTGATCCGCGTGAGGTTCACACGGCGATTCCACAGGGCCACCAGAGCCACATGTCGGCAGCATAACACGACCTCCCGGTCAGAGAGCGTCAGACCGCCGTCGGCACTCAAGGCCCGCAGCGTTTCCCGGCATTCGTTTTCATTCACGAAAGACCCCCCAAAACCGTGCTCGCCCTATTTTCCGATGCAGAAGCGGGAAAAGATGCGCTCCAGAACGGCTTCGTCCACATGCAGGCCGAGGATTTCCTCCAGGGCGAGCCGAGCGGTTCGGATTTCTTCGCAGACCAGTTCGGGAAGGCCCTGAGTGCGCGCCACGTCCACAGCCGCCTGAAGGGCTTCGACCGCGCGCTCCAGACACTCTTTCTGGCGCACATTGACCGCAAAAGTCGATTCGGCGCCCAGAATCATCTCCCGAAGAAAATGCTCTTCCAAATAGGCCTTGAGTCGCTGAACGTCCTTGGGATCATGGGCGCATAGAGGGAAAATGGGTTCGCTCAGGGCATACCGGGCCGAGAGGGCATGGGGCGTGGTCACCGCAGGACAATCGCTCTTGTTCAACACAACGAGGCGCCGCTTCGCCCGGGTTCTTTCCTCAATCCGATCGTCGTCGCCGTCCAGAGGGCGGCTTTGGTCCACGACCCAGAGCACCAGGTCGGCTTCGTCCACGGAACGCAGGGTCCTTTCGATGCCCAGCGATTCGATGACGTCAGGCTCTTCTCGAATGCCCGCCGTGTCCAAAACCCTTACCCAAAGCCCTCCCACAAGAAAGCCGTCTTCGATCACGTCGCGCGTCGTTCCGGCAATGGGCGTGACGATGGCGCGGTCCTGTCCGACCAGGGCGTTCAGCAAGGACGACTTCCCCACATTGGGTTTGCCCACCAAGACCATGGACAACCCTTCGCGAAGCACGCGGGATTCATCGTAATGGTCCAGGATCGTCCGAACGGCGGGAAGCACTTGGCGCTCCATGCGCACGGCCAGATCTTCCATGGGGAAAAGGTCCGGCTCGGCCTCCATCTCGTCCGGAAAATCCATCTGGGCTTCCAGCCGGGCCTCCATATCCAGCAGCGCCTCCCTCCAGCGCAAGACGGCCTCCCCCAAGCCTTTTCGCAGCTGGCGTCCAGCCGCCTCCAGAGCCTTTTCCGATCGGGCGTGGATGACATCGACGACGGCCTCCGCCTGGGAAAGATCCAGCCGCCCGTTGAGAAAGGCGCGCAGGGTGAATTCGCCGGGCCGTGCCAGGCGAGCCCCTTGGGCCAGGACGAGGGTGAGGATGCGATTGAGGACGGCGTAGCCGCTATGGCAGTTGATTTCCACCACGTCTTCGCCCGTATACGATCGGGGCCCGGCCATGTAACTGGCCAAGACCTCATCGACGGCCGTTCCCGCGGCGGGATCCACGATCCACCCGTAGATCAGTTTATGGGAAGGGGGAGGAAAGGGGGACGATCGGGATGGGGTGAAAATTTTTTGGAGGATGGTGAGGGCATCGGGGCCACTGATTTTGATGATCCCGATGCCCCCGATGCCGATGGGAGTCGCAATGGCGCAGATTGTCTCGGATCGGCAGGCAATGTCCATCGTGCGCGGATGCAGCCTCCGCTCACTGTGCGTTGGATTTCGCTTCGGTCATGGAGTCTGGAATGGTTTTCGTCTTCTTGGCCGGATAGATGACCACCCGGCGCAGGTTGCCTTCGCCTTTGCTCTTGGTGCGGACGCCCTGGTCTTCCTTCAGGGCCATGTGGATGATGCGCCGGTCTTGGGCGTTCATGGGACCCGTCGTCACGGGACGTCGAGATTTCTTGACCCGCTCGCTCAGCTGCAGGGCCATTTCCGTGAGGTTGCTTTCCCGTTTGGAGCGGTAGTTCTCGGTATCCACGACGACGGGCACATTGTCGCCCACCTCTCGGCTGACGATCTTGCTCACCACATACTGCAAGGCGTTGAGGGTTTTGCCCCGCTTGCCGATGAGCAGGCCGGACCCGTTGCTCACGATGTTCAAATAGACGCTCTCTTCCCGCACTTCGCTTTCCACGACCGTGGGGACGTCCACATATTTGAGAATCTCCGTGAGCACTTCCTTGGCCCGGTCACACGCCTTGCCGAGAGGCGTCTCCTTGGGGGTGGCGCGAATGCGCGCCTTGCGGGCCCCGACAATGCCGAAAATGCCTGAAGATCCCTTGGACAAGACCTCGATGTCCAGTTTTTCCTGAGGCAGCTGGAACGCCTCGCAGGCCGATCGGATGGCGTCGTCGAGGGTTTTCCCTTCAAATTCCTGCGTTGGCATACTCTCCTCCGTTTGTCGTCCGAAGCGCACGCGCGATCGCCAATCTGTAGCGGAGAGGCGCCTGGTTAAGCGTAACGGTTGATCCAGTACTGCTGCACGATGGACAAGACATTGTTCACAAACCAATATAGCACGAGACCGGACGGAAAGTTGACAAAGAATACGGTGAAAATAACGGGCATCATGAGCATCATCTTTTCCTGTCTCGGATCTCCCGCCGAAGGCGTCATCTTCTGCTGAATGAACATGCTCGCCCCCATAAGCAAGGTGAGCACGGGGATGCCTCCCAGATAGGGCACGTCGAACCCGATGAACAACCGATCCGGCGCCGTCAGATCGTTGATCCACAGCCAGAACGGCTGGTGGCGCAACTCGATGGCGCCGTAGAGCATGCGGTAGAGGGCGAAAAACACGGGAATCTGCAGCACCATGGGAAGGCAGCCTCCCAGAGGGTTCACCTTGTAGGTGCGGTAAAGCATCATGAGCTCTTGGTTGAGCTTTTCCCGGTCGTCTTTGTACTTTTCCCGGATCTGGGCCATCTTGGGCTGGATCTTCTTCATGATCTGCATGGACTTGTAGCTCTTGTGGGTCAAAGGCCAGAAGAGGATCTTGATGATCACCGTCAGGATAATGATGGCCACCCCGTAATTGTGGAGATAGTTATAAAGCCATCGAAGGAAGATCAGCAGGGGTTTGGCCAGGAAGCTGAACCAGCCGAAATCCAAGGCGCGCTCCAGGCGGCTGTCGGCCCGCTTGAGGGCCTCCAGTTCCTTGGGACCCCAGTAGTACACGTTGGAAACCGTCACGGCGGCACCCGGAGCCACCGTGAAGGGATCGGTCAGATAGACGAGCTGCAGCAAGCCCGAATCCGGGTCGAGCAGCCGCGGGGCCACCTGGAAATGTTCCTGCACGCTCGGCAGCAACGCTTGAATGAAGTAGTTGTTTTCATACCCGATCCAGTGCATGGGCGGCTTGAGAACGGGCGTTTCCTTTTTCAGGCTCTTTTGGTCGAACTGGTTCAAAGAGCCGTTCTTGAAGACGGTGACGTGCGACATGTTGTAGGACGATTCCACACCGTCAAAGGGCATGGCGTAGGAACTGATCCCCAACTGGTCGGTCCACGGCGCCTCCGAAAGGTTCTCCACGACGACCTCCACCCCCACGGCGTAGGTTTCGGGAGAGAAGCGCAGAAGCTTTTTCACGCGGACGGCTCCGGGAATTTCCGCCGAAAGAGCCACCGTCTTTTCCCCGTCCCCCGCATTGAGCCGGATCTCCACCGGTCCGTCGCCGTCATAGGGCATGGTGGCCAAAGGCCAGTCCTTGTGCTGGATGAGGTCCACGGCCAGCGGAAGGTACCCGGCGCCCTTGGACGGGATGAGGTCCATGAGGGGTGAGGCGGGATCCACTTTTTGGCGGTGTTTTTTCAAGGTGAAACTTTCGATGCGGCCGCCTGCGGACGAGATCTTCGCCGTGTAGAGCGGGGTGTCCACAACCCAGGACTTGGCCTTGGCCGGAACCGGCGCGGCGTGTTGCTGGGGAACGCTTTGCAGATCCACCGTCGCCTGGGACGCCGACGGCGTGAACGAAGCGGAGGGCGCCGCCGGGCTCTGAGGCTGGGCTTGGGGGGCCGTTTGGGGGGCCGAAGGCTGGGTGGCTTTCCGAGACGCATCGGGGGAGAGGAAAATCTCCCAGAGAAACAAGACGGCCAAAGAGAGGGCAAATGCCAGTAAGGCTCGCTTTTCCATGAAGGTCACTCCGTGGACTTCCAAAATTTTTGCGGCACGGGATCGAACCCGCCGGGATGAAAAGGATGGCACCGAAGAAGCCGCCAGGCTCCCAACAGCACGCCGGCCAGCGCTCCGTGCCTTTCGATGGCTTCATAGGTGTACGCGGAACAAGACGGATAGAATCGACAGTGGGCTCCAAAAAGGGGAGAAAGACACGTTTGATAAATTTTCACAGCATACAAAAGCAGCCGTCTCATCATGCCATTCTGAGACCGCCTTTCCTGAAGCATTCCCGGAAAAGGTCGGCCAAGTGCGGTGTGGAGAAATGCTCCGCACCGGGCCGGGCAATGATCACAATATCCAAGCCCGGCAAGGGAACAGTGTGTTTATGGAGCCGAAACCATTCGCGCAGGCGCCTCTTGATGCGGTTGCGCTTCACGGCCTTCCAGAACCGCTTCTCCACCACGAGGCCCAGGCGATGATGGGCCAGGCCGTTGACGGCGATGTTGACGAGGAACGCGCCGCAGGGAAGGCGTCGGCCTTCCTTTTTCACCCGGAGGTACTCCGCGCGCTTTTTCAGCCTTTCTTCCGGCCGAAAGGAGCGCGCAGCGCGGCTCGACGCCGAGGTGACCGGCCTGTGCCCTTCAGGCATCACACGGAGAGGCGCTTTCGCCCCTTGGCCCGCCGACGATTGATGACGGCGCGACCCGATTTGGTGGCCATGCGGACCAAAAACCCGTGCGTGCGTTTTCTTCGTAAATTGTGCGGCTGAAATGTGCGTTTCATGAATCCTTCCTTCCCCTTTCATCGCAACGTTGAACGCATGGAAAGCGGCCTTTCCCGCGTCTTCACCCTGTGAGCGCACGTGAACCCTTCGCTCTGGAAGCGAATTGTTGCTTATAGTCAAGGCCCCGATTCCTTGTCAAGCCTCGAACCGTTTCCTCCAAGGTAGTTTTGTTCTAATTCACGAAGGGCTCCTTGGGCAGGAATTTTTGGTCATTTTGAGATAATCAAGGAGGAGTCGAACATTGAGGGCGAGCTGGCGCATTTTTTGAGCCACGCAGGAGGCTC
>Ga0209381_1000848_pt1 | contig 61296 bp, 42 predicted proteins | sample DewCreD2012metaG_FD_184111 | JGI IMG/M metagenome (GOLD analysis project Ga0209381, IMG submission 184111) | Hot spring sediment bacterial and archeal communities from British Columbia, Canada, to study Microbial Dark Matter (Phase II) - Dewar... ... | reverse complement strand
CATCGCGGGCTTCGCGGGATGTGGACATCCCGCCCGGCAGGCCGGGATGCGTGGGGCCATGATACCCTCCCGAAGGCATTGGAGCCTTCGGGAGGGAGGAGCGATCCCCGTCCCGCGAGGCATCGCGCGCTTCGCGGGATGTGGACATCCCGCCCGGCAGGCCGGGATGCGTGGGGCCATGATACCCTCCCGAAGGCATTGGAGCCTTCGGGAGGGAGGAGCGATCCCCGTCCCGCGCGGCATCGCGGGCTTCGCGGGATGTGGACATCCCGCCCGGCAGGCCGGGATGCGTGGGGCCATGATACCCTCCCGAAGGCATTGGAGCCTTCGGGAGGGAGGAGCGATCCCCGTCCCGCGAGGCATCGCGGGCTTCGCGGGATGTGGACATCCCGCCCACAGCCTCGCCCTGAGCTATCCCATTTCGCTCCTTCGGAGCTCCCGCAGCCACCTGCAATTCCGGCCCGCACCCAGCGTCAAGCGGCCCTTGACGCGCGCGAGGGTTTCGGCTACCATCAGCGCATCCGGCCCGGAGCCCGACCCCTTCCCGCGGATTCCCTGGAGATCTGCCCCGATGGCCAGGAAGTACGGCTTTGCCCTCATTGGGTGCGGCGCCGTAGGCGCGCACCACCTCACCGCGATCTCGCAACTGCGCAACGCACGGCTCGTGGCTGTGTGCGACGTGTTCGAGGCCAGTGCTCGGCGTTGCAGCGAGCGCGCCGGCGTGCCCTGGTACACCGACTACCACAAGATGCTCGAGCGTGACGACGTGGATATCGTGAACATCTGCACCCCGTCAGGCCTGCACCTGGAGCCGGCCCTCGCCACGATGGCGGCGGGGAAGCACTGCGTCGTGGAGAAGCCGCTCGAGATCACCCTCGACCGTTGCGATCAGATGATCGCCGCTGCCGAGAGGGCCGGGGTCCAGCTCGCGACCATCTTCCCCTCGCGCTTCGGCCTGGCGGCCCAGGAGCTGAAGAAGGCCGTCGAGGCCGGGCGCTTCGGCAAGCTCACCATCGGCGACGCCTACGTGCGCTGGTGGCGCGCCCAGAGCTACTACGACACCGGCGGCTGGCGCGGAACCTGGAAGCTCGACGGCGGCGGCGCGCTCATCAACCAGACCATCCACAGCGTGGACCTCATTCAGTGGTACATGGGCCAGGCCAAGGCGGTCTCGGCCGTGGCGGGCTGCCTCGCGCACACGGGCATCGAGGTGGACGACGCGGCTATCGTGGCCATCGAGTGGGCGAACGGCGCACTTGGCGTCATTCAGGGCACCACGGCCGCCTGGCCGGGCCTCGACCGCCGCATCATGATCTCGGGCGACGCCGGCACCGCCGTCCTCGAGGAAGACAGGCTGACCTTCTGGAGATTTCAGCGGGAGCGGAAGCGCGACGAACTCATCCGTGCAGGCAAGGTGGGTGCCGAGGACATGGGCAGCGGGGCTTCGGACCCGATGGCCTTCAGCCCCGAGAACCATCGCCGCCAGCTCGCCGACTTCGTTCGCGCGCTCGAACGTGGCACCAGGCCACTCGTGGATGGGCGCGAAGGGCGCAAGAGCGTGGAGATCGTGCTGGCTGCCTACAAGTCAGCCGAAACAGGCAAGCGTGTGGGGTTGCCGCTGAGCCCGGGTTACAAGCCAGGCGACAAGACGATCCGCCCCCTGTGACTGGTGGACAGGAGAAGAAGCCGATGTTCAAGCAAGCCGTCTTCAGCGACGAAGTGTCTCAGGACCTGGGCCGCGTGATCGCGGTGTGCAAGCGGTTCAATCTTCAGGGGATAGAGGTGCGCAGCGTGTGGGGCCACAAGGCGCCGCAGGACATTCCGCCCGCCGACGTCGAGCGGATGCGGGCGATGCTGGCCGAGGCCGACCTCGATGTGTGCTCGATCGCCGCGCCCTTCTTCAAGTGCAACATCGACTCCCCGGAGGAAATCGCCAGGCACCACGAGATCCTGCGGAAGTGCGGCGAGCTGGCCCATGCGTTCGGCATCCGCCTCGTTCGCGGCTTCACCTTCTGGCGCAAGGGCGCCTATAACAAGCAGCGCATCCTCGACCTCTTCCAGCCCGTAGTCAAGATTCTGGAAGAGAGCGATATCCTGCTCGGCATCGAGAATGAGGCCTCGACCTTCATCGGCACCGGCAGCCGCCTCGCCGATTTCCTCGAGGACCTCGACTCCAACAACGTGGGCGCGATCTGGGACCCGTGCAACGTGCTCTACGACGCCGACGACCCCGAGAGGCCCTATCCCGACGGCTACGAGGCCATCAAGCCCCGCATCGTGCACGTGCATGTCAAGGACTCGAAGCCGAATGCGAAGGGCGAGCAGGAGTGCTGCCCGATCGGCGAGGGCGACATTGACTACGACGGGCAGTTCGCCGCCTTGTTCGAGGACGAGTACGACGGCTGGATTTCGCTGGAGACTCACTGGCGGCCGGTCGCGCTGTCGAAGGAGCAGGTGGACAAGCCCGGCGGCGCCGACTACTCGTCGAACGCCGAGCAGGCGAGCGTCATCTGCCTGGGGAACATGCAGCGGATCATCGAGAGAGCGAGGCAGCAGCGATGAGGCTGGCTGCAAGCCTCAAGCTGTAAGCTACAAGCCAATGGGACAAGCACGTCGCTCCCCTCAACTCGGGCTCGGAACTCGCAGCCTGTAGCTTGCGGCTTGCCGCTGTCAGTGCATCATCGCGTCGGGCGGCAGCTCGTCCTCGGGCGGGGGAGGGGCTGGCTCGGGCTCCTGCTCGGGTTCCTGCGGTTCGGCGGGAGCGGCGGACTCCTGGGCCGGCGACTCAACGGGTGCCGGAGCCCACGCTTCTTCCTGCACTTCCCCCTCAGCGTGATGGATCTGGTCTTCGTGGTACGGCTCGCCATCGCCGGTCACGTCCTGCACAGGAGGCGCCTGGTCGGGCGGGGCGATGGGCAGGTCGGGCGACGGGGGCGGCGGCTCCGGGGCCTTGGGGGGCGGGGCCGGCTCGTCCTCAAAGACGTCCCACCGCGCGCGCTTGGGCTTGAATAGGCGCGACGCCTGAAGTCCCAGTTCGTAGAGCAGCACCAGTGGCCCGGCCACAAGGCCAAGCGTCACGGGGTCTTGCGTCGGCGTAATGAGGGCGGCGATGATGAAGATCACCAGGATCGCATGGCGGCGGTACTTCGCAAGGAACTTGGGCGACACGATGCCGATCTTCGTGAGAGCGACGATCAGGAGCGGCATCTCGAACGTCACGCCCAGCACCAGCATCATCAGGGCCTCAAGCTTCACGGTCTCCGCAATATCCCACAGCGGCTTTGCCCCCATCCACTGCGTGTCCTGGAGAAAGAACTGGAGCATGATGGGGATGACCACGTAATAGGCGAACGCGGCGCCGCCCAGGAAGAGCACCATGGCGGAGACGATGGCCGGGCCGATGATGCGCCGCTCTTTGCGTTTGAGGCCCGGCGCCACGAACGCCCAGAGCTGCCAGACCGTGACGGGGATCGTCACGGCCACGGCGCCCAGGAGGCAGTAGTAGACCGAAGCCATGAAGAGCGATGTCGGCGTGCGGACGAAGAGCAGGTCCTCGGCATTGATCTTGCCGTTGATCTGGCACGCCCGGACGATGGGGTATCGGAGCCACTCGAAGATCGTGCCGCGCAGAGCCACGAAGAAGATGATGGTGGCCAGCACAACGGTGCCGATGCAGATCATCAGGCGCCAGCGCAACTCGAGCAGGTGCTCGAGGAAAGTCATGCGCTTGGGGTCTATGCCGAACTCGTCATCTTCCTCGGCGTCGTCGAATGGTTCGTCGGGCATCGGGCTGCGTTCCGTCGCGGGGGGTCTCGCCACACGGGGCCTGGTCGGCGCCGGTACCATGCCGTGAGCGCAGGGCGCCGGTGCGCGGAACAGGGCCTCAGACGGCAACTACGCCAATGGTCGCAGGGCGACTCAGCGTCGTGATACTGATGGAGGAAACGGCTTCTCCACCCTCATTCATGCTATCGGATCGCCGCCGAGGAGTCAAGCGACAGAATGCTTGCAAAGGGCGGCGGGTTGTGCTAGACTGTCGGCCCGAAGCGGCGGGGGCGGCCCGCCGTGAGGCAGTCTCGTGGGTCGGAGCCATGGGCTGGGGACATGCGGGCGAGACGGCCGCCGCAGGCCCAGCGCTCCACTGCTACGGAGGATGGCGAAAGTGGCGGAACCAGGAAAAAGCCCAGGCGAAGGCGCCGTGGCGGCACACCGCTCGGTGCTGTTCGTGGCGTGCTTTGCGGCCCTCGTGGCCACGTCGTTCGCGTTCATCATCCGCATCCTGTGCATGGATGCCTGGCAGGTGGGCTTCGGCCTCAGCGAGACGCAGAAGGGCGAGATCTTTGGCGCGGGCATGTGGCCCTTTGGCCTCAGCATCGTGCTCTTCAGCCTGGTGATTGACAAGATCGGCTACGGAAAGTCCATGATCTTCGCCTTCGCCTGCCACGCGCTGTCGGCGCTGCTGCTGATCACGGCGAAGGACTACTGGTGGCTCTACGCCGGCTCGATCCTCAACGGGCTGGCCGCCGGCACGGTGGAGGCCGTGATCAACCCGGCCATCGCGTCGGCCTATCCGAAGCAGAAGACCAAGATGCTCACCATCCTGCACGCAGGATGGCCGGCAGGCATGGTCTTCGCCGGCATCCCCATCCTGCTGATCGACATGACCTGGCAGGTGAAGGTGGCCATCATCTTCATCCCCGTGGTCATCTACGGCCTCCTGCTGCTGAAGGCCAAGTTCCCCGTCTCCGAACGCGTGGTCGCCGGCGTGTCGTACCGCGAGATGCTGGCCGAGCCGGGCGCGATCGGGTGCCTCATCGTCGTCTACATGATCTGCATGGAACTCAACCGCGTCTTCCGCCTCGAGAACCTCACGCAGAACGGCAGCATCACCGATCTGCTCCCCTCGCTGCCGTTCACCATCGCCATCGTGGTGATTACCCTGGCGTACTTCGCGTACACGCGGTCGCTGGGCCGGCCGATGTACATCCTGCTTCTGTTCGTCATGATCCTGCTTGCGACCACGGAGTTGGGCATCGACTCGTGGGTCTCCGACCTGATGAAGAAGCCCATGGGCGAGCTCGGCCTCCCCGGCGGCCTGCTGCTCGTGTACATGCAGATCATCATGATGGTGCTGCGGTTCTGCATCGGCCCGATCGAGCGCGCCCTCAAGCCGCTCGGCGTGCTGTTCAGTTGCGCCGTGCTGGCCGCCATCGGCCTCTTCTTCCTGTCGCAGGCCGCGGGCGTCACGATTCTGATCGCGGCGACCGTGTACGGCATCGGCAAGACCTTCTTCTGGCCGGTCACGCTGGGCCTGTGCGCCGAGCGCTTCCCGAGGGGCGGCGCCCTCACCCTGAACGCCGTGAGCGGGTGCGGCATGCTGGGCGTCGGCATCCTTGGCTCGCAACTCCTGGGCTACTGGCAAGATACGAATATCGACAGGAAGCTCCTGGCCAGCAACAAGGAGGCGCACGCCCGCCTCATGGCAGGCGAGGAGAAGCGGAGCGTCTTCGGCCACTACAAGTCGCTCGATCAGCGGAAGGTGAACGAGATCAGCGACAAGCTTGCCCTCTTCGCCAAGCGCGAGGGTGCCGACGAAGCCAAGCTGACGCAGGACCCGATGTACCAGACCCTCGTTCGCAACGCCTACGACCACCTGGTGCGCAAGGCGGGCGACGTCGAGGAGAAGTCCTTTGACGCCATGAACAAGGCTCTGGCCGACGCGGGCGCCTTCATCACGAAGGACGAGCAGGCGGTCGTCGCCAAGGACCAGGCGCTGCTGGACGAGGTGATCACCAACTCGAAGCGCAGCGTCATGGGCCGCGTGGCCACGCTGCCGGCGATCATGGCCGCCTGTTATCTCGGGCTCATCCTCTATTTCATGAGCAAGGGCGGCTACAAGGCCATCGACCTGATGGCGGAAAAGGGCGGGCACTGACCCCCACTTGCGCGGATGTTGGAGACCCAGGCAGGGCCGTCGCTCCCCCGTGGAGCGGCGGCCCTGCCCATGACGTGGCGGGGACGCACGGCGGTCACTCCCGCTTGCAAGCGCCAAGCTCGTTTGCTAGACTTCGCGCACTAAGGAATCGCGGCTGTACGCACCTCTTTTCGAGGGAGCGCCCTTGGACAACCGGCGACGGCTCTTCGTGGCGAGCTGCGTGGCCCTCGTGGCCAATGCCATGTGCTTCTCGATCCGCACCGACATCATGGGCGACTACGCACGCGCGTTCCAGCTCACCATGGCGCAGGTGGGCGCGGCAGTGTCGCTCGGGGGATTCGCGGGGATCATCGTGCAGTTCGTCGGCGGCGCCCTGCTCGACTTCATCGGCATTGGCACGGCCCTGTGGATCTCCTGCGCGGCGCACGTTGCGGGCGTGGGCACCGTGCTCTTCGCCCAGGGCTTCTGGAGCCTCGCCGCCGGATGGTTTTTCCTCATCATTGCCACCAACCTGATTGAGGCCGCGATCAACCCGCTCGCCGCGACCATGTACCCCGACAAGAAGACCCACGTGCTCAACGTGCTTCACGCCTGGTGGCCGGGCGGCCTGATCATCGGCGGGCTGGTGGCCTACGGCTTCAGCGAGATCCTCGTCCTCGCCAAAGCCCCGGCAGGGCTGGTGAACATCAGTTGGCAGATCAAGATGGCCTTCGTGCTCATCCCTGTGGCCATCTACGCCTTCCTGATCCTGGGCCAGAAGTTCCCCAAGACCGAGCGGGTCCAGGCGGGCATCTCCGCCGGGGCGATGTTCAAGGAGGCCCTCCGCCCGATGTTCCTCGTGCTGGTGTTCTGCATGCTCCTCACGGCGTCTATCGAGCTCGGACCCAACCTGTGGGTCGGCGTGTTCATCCAGGACATGATTGGCATCCGGGGCGTGCTGCTCCTGGTCTACACCTCGGGCCTGATGTTTGTGCTTCGCTTCTTCGCCGGCACGCTGGCGAAGTGGATTTCGCCCAATGGCATCCTGGTGGCCTCCAGTGTGCTCTCCGGGGTCGGGCTGGTCTGGCTCAGCTACTCCACGGATTGGCTAGGCGTGCTCCTGGCCTCCACCGTGTGGGGGGTGGGCGTGACCTACTACTGGCCCACGATGCTCGGGGTCACATCCGAGCGGTTCCCGAAGGGCGGGGCATTCCTTCTCGGCATTCTCGGCGCCGCGGCCGGGCTGTTCCTGAGTTACGTCACAAATCCAGGCATGGGCAAACTCCACGACCACTACACGCTCAAGAACCTCCCTGCCGCCGTGAGCGCGAAGGTGGTGGTGGATGGCCGCGTGAGCGAGGAGAGGACGGGCGCCCTGTCCGAAGCCGAGAGGGCCTCGGTAAGGGAAGCGCGACGGATTGCCGCCTGCACGACGTTCCGGATCGTGGCCGGCCTGTCGGTGATCCTTGTGCTCGTGTTCGGTGGCATCTTCCTGTATGACAAGTCGCGCGGAGGCTACAAACAGGAGATCCTCTCGTCGGCCTCCGGCGCTGGCGGCGCGCCTGCCTGACTTCACGCGAGCTTTGTGGCGGGACCCCATGCATCCGACGCTGTTCCTCCCCTTCATCCACTCGTACGGCGTGATGCTCGCCGTGGGATTCTATGCGGCCTGGTGGCTCGGCGCGCGCAGGGCGAAAGCCGAGGGGGTCCACCCCGATGTGATGGGCAATCTGGTTCTCCTGTCCATTCTGGCGGGGGTCGTGGGCGCACGCATCCTGTGGTTCGCCCTCTACCGCGACCCGAAGGACTCGTGGTGGGTGCTGATCGAGGTCTGGAAGGGGGGCCTCGTGTTCTATGGCGGGCTGATAGCGGGCGTCGCGGCGGACTATGTGTACCTGCGCGCGACGCGCCAGGACGTGTGGCGCATCGCGGACGCGGCGGCTCCTGCCATCGCGTTGGGGCAGGGGTTCGGACGGCTGGGGTGCTTTCTGAATGGCTGCTGCTTTGGCGGCGTGTGCTCCACGAGCTTCCCGCTCCAAGTGCGCTTCCCAGCCATCCTCAACGAGGACGGGGCGCCCGTGGGGAGTGCGCCGTTCCTCGAGCACGTGCGGCAGTACGGCTTGGCCGACAACGCGGGAGCATCGCTCCCCGTTCATCCGACGCAGCTCTACGAGGCGGCGAGCCTGCTCATGATTGCCGCCCTCATCGTCGTCGCCACGCCCTACAAGCGTCGGCACGGGGAGCTTTTCGGCCTGGCATGCGTGCTGAACGCCGCCTCTCGCCTCGGGGTCGAATTCGTGCGACGCGATACAGAGCCGGTCCTTCTGGGGCTGAACCCTGGCCAGGTAGGCGCGCTGGCCATCCTCGGGGTGGGCATCGGAATCATCCTGTGGCGCCGGCTGCGAGGCGAGAGCGCCGCCAGCTCCGGAGCATGAGCCTTTGAGCCCACAACGCGTCTTCATCGGCAGGTCGGCTCAGAAGGCTTACCAGGCCAGGGCCTGCCGATGCGGCGAGGCAATCCGGCGGCCTGCGAAAAAAACAGGCAACCACCGGAAAAAAAGACCTTGACAACGCTGTTCGAAATGCTATACTAGTGAGGCGCTGGCGAGAACGACGTTCTCGACGGCGACTGATCTTTGACAAGTCGGTAGCCCCGTGGTGTGAGGTTGTGGAGCTGCCCTTTTGGGAAGCTCGAACGGCTCAAAAGACAGTTACACGACCACACGCTACAAGACGTGTCGGCGCGTGTGCTGAGCCTTTCAATGGAGGGTATGATACTGGCTCAGAACGAACGCTGGCGGCGTGGATTAGGCATGCAAGTCGCACGAGAAACCCGGTGAAAATCGGGGAGTAAAGTGGCGAAAGGGTGAGTAATACCTGGGTAACCTACCCTTGAGATCGGTATAACCCGCTGAAAGGCGGGCTAATCCCGGATACGTTCCCCGGTCGCATGGCCGGGGAGGAAAGGTGGGGACCCCGAAAGGGGCCTGCCGCTCGAGGAGGGGCTCAGGGCCTATCAGCTAGTTGGTGAGGTAACGGCCCACCAAGGCTATGACGGGTACGGGGCCTGAGAGGGTGCCCCCGCACACTGGGACTGAGACACTGCCCAGACTCCTACGGGAGGCTGCAGTCGAGAATCTTTGGCAATGGGCGCAAGCCTGACCAAGCGACGCCGCGTGGAGGATGAAGGCCTTCGGGTTGTAAACTCCTGTTGGGGGGCATGATGCGGCGGAGTGCTAATACCATTCCGTCGTGACTTCAACCCCTGAGGAAGCCACGGCTAACTCTGTGCCAGCAGCCGCGGTAAGACAGAGGTGGCAAGCGTTGTTCGGAATCACTGGGTTTAAAGAGCACGTAGGCGGTCGGGCATGTCCGGTGTGAAATCCCCCGGCTCAACCGGGGAACTGCGCCGGAAACTATCCGACTCGAGGGCAGGAGAGGAGAGTGGAACTCCAGGTGTAGCGGTGAAATGCGTAGATATCTGGAGGAACGCCGGAGGCGAAAGCGACTCTCTGGACTGTCCCTGACGCTGTGGTGCGAAAGCCAGGGGAGCGAACGGGATTAGATACCCCGGTAGTCCTGGCCGTAAACGATGCGCACTGAGTGGGGGTGGCTCCGATGTCTCCCCTGCTGAAGCAAAAGTGTTGAGTGCGCCACCTGGGAACTACGGCCGCAAGGCTAAAACTCAAGGTAATTGACGGGGGCTCACACAAGCGGTGGAGCATGTTGTTTAATTCGAGGCAACGCGAAGAACCTTACCCGGGCTTGACATGCACGGATTAACCCGGTGAAAGCCGGGCCACACCCGCAAGGGTGGAACGTGCACAGGTGTTGCATGGCTGTCGTCAGCTCGTGCCGTGAGGTGTTGGGTTAAGTCCCGTAACGAGCGAAACCCTTGCCACTAGTTACCATCAGTTCGGCTGGGGACTCTAGTGGGACTGCCGCCGTCAAGGCGGAGGAAGGCGGGGACGACGTCAAGTCATCATGGCCCTTATGTCCGGGGCGACTAACGTGCTACAATGGCCGGTACAGAGGGACGCAAGGCCGCGAGGCGGAGCCAATCCCGCAAAGCCGGTCCCAGTTCGGATTGGGGGCTGCAATTCGCCCCCATGAAGCCGGAATCGCTAGTAACCGCAGATCAGCCACGCTGCGGTGAATATGTTCCTGAGCCTTGTACACACCGCCCGTCAAGCCACCCGAGTTGGGGGCACCCGAAGTCGCGCCTTTGCCAAGCGCGCCTAAGGTGAAACCAGCAAGGGGGACTAAGTCGTAACAAGGTAGCCGTATCGGAAGGTGCGGCTGGATCACCTCCTTTCTAAGGATCACTAGAAGTCGCCTTCGGGCGGCATCTGAATCGGCGCAACCTTGCGCCACGGGCTACCACTTGGATATACGAAGTGCCGATGGGCGACCTTCCCGGTCGGGACCTGACCGACCCGAGGCGAGCGACAAGGTGGTCGCCGCTGGTTGCAGGGAATGACGCCCATCGGCACTTCTTTTGGGCCTGTAGCTCACTTGGCCAGAGCGTGCCCCTGATAAGGGCAAGGTAGTAGGTTCGACTCCTACCAGGCCCACCAACACATGCGCCTCGGCAGATGGCGTGCCCCTCTGTCGAGGCGTCTCTATGTACACGCGAATCCGGGTCCGTCGGGGGCCGGTTGCGACGGCGGGGCGGTTCGGCTAGGATATCCAGCCTCCTGGGCAGCGCCCCATCAATCCCGGGGCAAAGAGGAGCGGAGCCGTGTCGGCGACGAGGGCACTAATGCGAAGGGGGGCTGCGTGGCTCACCGGGCGTGGCACACTGCCGGCGGCTCTGGTGCTGTTCGGGTCGCTTGTGGCTGGGTTGATGGGGCGGCCCTGGGTGCTCATGCAGCCGGACGGCTCGTTCTACCTTTCCCTCGCCGACTCATTGAGGCAAGGGGGCAAGTACGCTATCGGGGGAGTGCCGCACCGGGGCTATCCCCCGGGCTTCCCGGCAATGCTCGCGTTGGCCCGCTGCGCGGGGGCCGAGACCTTCGCAACGGTCAACCTGCTCATTGCGGGGTGCGGGCTGGGTGCCGTCATCGCCTGCTACTGGCTGATCTCTCTGAATTGTGGCGGTTTGAGGCGATTCATCCTGTGCCTACTGATCGCGGCCTCGCCGGCCGTGCTCATGTTCAATGGGCACCTGTTGAGCGAGATTCCGTTTCTCCTCCTCATGGCCATCTTCGTAGCGGCGACTGGCGCCTACTGGCGGCACGAGAGGGCGCACTGGGGGCTGGGGGTGCTGGCAATGGGTGCGCTTGCCGCGGCGGCTCTCACGCGGCTCGTCGGAGTGGCCTTCTACGTCGCCGTTGCGGCATGGCTTGCGCGGCCGGGCCTGTGGCGGCGGCGAGGGCGCCAGTGCGCCGTATTCGCGATCCTCTTCGCAGCCATTGCGGTGCCGCCGCTCGCAGCCTGGGGGCTGTGGGTGTTGACGGCTGGCGCTGGTGCCTCGGGCACGTACAGCGACTACGTGAAGGTGCAGTTCCTGGCCAAGCAGTCGCCGCTGTCGGCTGACGGCTTCCGGAGGCTGATCGAGATGGAGTTGGAGACGATCCCAAAGCAGTTGCAGCTGCTCGGAGCGTCGGTGGCCGCCAATCTGACGGGGAGCTCTGTGAATGCCTGGGCGCTGGTGTTCACAGCGTTGGTCCTGGCCGGGCTTGCTCGGCGGCTTCGTGCCGCTAAGCCGCAGGAGTACTGCTTCATTGCCTACTCGCTGGTGACGGTGGGGTGGCCGTGGACTCAGGGCTACCGTCTCTGGGTGCCTGCTGTGCCCCTGATGCTGCTGTATCTGACCGAAGGGGCGGAACTCGTGGCGACTGGTATTGGCCGCCTCACGCGATTGGGCGAGGCGAAGGCTGTGGCCATCAGGCAAGGCGCCTTGGCGACGGGCGGCCTGGTGCTGTTCGCGGCATCGTTGTCTGTGGACTATAGGATCGTCAAAGGCTTCTGGAAACCCCCCGTGGCGCCGATCAATGGCGTGGTACTGGTCGGGATTCGGCGGGATGTTGCGCTGTTCCTCCTGGAGAACGCCGCCCGGCCGCTTGGGGTTGCCTGTGCCAGCTCGCTCGAGGTGAACCATGCCCTGAGGAACACGCGCGGGAAGGCTGTGGCCTTCCCCGCGCTGAGCAGGGACGACCTGGAAGGTGGGCTTCGCGCGCTGTCCAGGCGCGAGATCACGCATCTGGCGTTCCCTGTGAGGCCCGACCGCTTGGCGTGGGCAGCCCAGGAGTCGGCCGCCCGAGAGTTTGTCGAGGCTCACCCCGAGGCATTCCGTCTTGTCCGGGAGACGAAGGCGGGCAGGATCTTTGAGCTGGCCGCGCAGGCGAAGCTACACTGAGAGGCCCCGCGCTTACTGGTAGCGATAGCGGAGCGAGAGAGCGGATTCGAGGAGAGAGGTCAGCGCCGCGAGTGCGGCAGGGAGCCACATCGTTGCGTCACCCCAGGCCAGCCTGGCAAGAAGCAGCACGGGCAGGATGCGGAAGAGGGCGAAGGTGAGGCCGAGGTAGTGTGACGGCAGCTCGCGAACGAGGGAGGACGCGCCAGGCCGCCTGCGGGCTGTTCGGGCGTGGAGGGCCGCACCGAGCGCGACGGCTGTGGTGGCAGCGAGAAGCGGTATCGCCGAGAGCGGCAGGACGGCAGCGAGGTATGCGAGGAGGGCTCCCAGCGCAAGCGACGCCAGGTGAGCTGCCCAGACGAGTGTCCGGCGCGCGCGGGGGAGGCCCGTTGCCACGGCATAGGTGCGGGTGCCGGATGCGGCGTCGCTGTCATAGTCGATCACTTGATGGAAGTGCAGGTTCACCCAGCGGTCCAGGGACACCGCGAGGACCAGCACCGTGAGTCCGGCGGGAGTTCCCCCGAGCCACGCCCAGGGCAGCACGGCATAGGCGGCTCCACACGAGGCAGCATAGGCGACGAGACCCGCCCACCCCCGCTTCTTGAGGCGGAAGGGGGCCAGCGAGTAGGCCAGCCCGAGGGCCACCGCCGCGATGTAGGCAGCGGAAGCGGCGATGGGCGCGCGGGCGGCGGATACGGTTGCCGTGCCCGCGGCCAGGAGCCCGACCACCGCCGTGATGCCCGCGGGGGCGGGCAGGCGCAGGATCCAACGGGACTTGCCCGCCGCCGTGTCTTCGGCGCGGTCGGCCAGGTCGTTGGCCAGGATGAGACCCTGAGTGCGGCAGACGCTCGCCACGAAGAGAAGCACACAGGCGAGCCAGGCGGCTGCGTGGGAGGGGGCCGCGCCGGTTGACAGGACGGCCGCAACCGGAAGCCAGAGAGTGCCCGTCTTGCTCAGGCCGCGCTTGCCCCAGGCCGTCTGCCGCACGATGTCCCGCCAGAGCGGGCTCGAGTCACGGGCTGGCATGGGCGAGCGCGCCTCGGCTCAACTGGGCGATGCGAAGGGGGCAGGAGTCGTCGGCACCATCCACACGGCCGGTCAAGGCGAAGGCGGCGGCCCTGCACCCGCCGCCGCAACGCGCCACGTGCGGGCAGTCCAGGCAGATCCCGTGGTCCTGTGGGCGGCGCATCATTCGGGCGAGGGGCGAGTCGTGGAAGACAGCACCCAGGCTGTGGGCCCGCACGTTGCCCATGCTGGCCTGGGGCAGGTCCATGCAGATGCAGGGGGAGATGTTGCCGCACGCGCCGATGGCGAGGCGGCAGCGGCCGGCTCCGCAGCCGGCATGCGCGACGCGAATGCGCCGGGAGAACTCCTGGAGGACGGGGTGGAACGGCCCCCAGGGGATATTGGTCTCGATGAGCCAGTGATGCGGGAGGGCCAGGAAGTGCTCGAGAGCGGGTCGGAGCTGCGCGATGACGTCGGCATTCTGAGGCCAGGCGCCGCCCGAGCGCCCGGTGTGAAGCGGGCAGTGAATGGTCACGGTGGACCACCCCTCCTCGACGCCTTTGTCGAGCAGGTCGGGAATGCCGGGGAGGGTGCGGGGCGACAGGCGCGTGGAGACGGTGGTGTGGAAGCCGAGGGCGCGGATGCATTGGAGAGCGTCGAGCGCCATGCCGAGCGTGCGGGCGGGGGCGCCGTGGATCGCGCTATACAACGCGGGGTCCAGAGTGTCGAGGCTGACCTGGAACGACTTGGTGGTGGTCTCGGTTCGCAGGCGGCGGAGGAGGCGTTCATTCAGCAGGCCGCCGTGGGTGGCGATGCGGGCCGTGATGCCGAGTTCGGCCATGGTCGCGAGGATCTCGAACAGATCGCTGCGAAGGAAGGGCTCGCCGCCGGAGAGCACGATGTCGGTGACGCCGGCCGCGTGGGCATCGCGGATCATCGCCCGGGCCTCGTCGGTGGTCAGCTCGTCGGGAGCTCGTTCGCCAGCATTCGAGAAGCAGATGGGGCAGCGGAAGTTGCAGGCGTACGTCACGTTCCAGAAGAGTTGCCATAGGGGGGAGGGTGCCATCCAATCCAGGTCGCCCACATGTCCGGGCCGGAGCTTGAGTTTGACATCAATCATTTTCGGGCTCGCGCGGTCCACGGGGTGTACTTGCGCTGCGGGCGCTATTATACTTGCGAAGCGTCCGCCGGCAAGGCGAATGTTCAAACAGGGTTTGCCCCCGCTGGGCGGTTCGCGTAGGATCGGGCACCCTGGAGAGAGGCCATGCGTGGCGAGCGGCGCGAAATCGTGATCATCGGGGCGGGGCCCGCGGGCTCGGCCGCGGCCCGCGAGGCGGCACGCGCCGGACTCTGTCCGCTGCTGGTAGAGAAGGACGCCTGCCCCGGCGCTACCAACGCCTGCGGTGGATTCGCAGCGGCGGTATACCGCAGGCGCCTCGAGCTGCCGGACCAGGTGGTCGAGCGGGAGATTCGGCGAACAAGGCTCCTGATTGACGGCACGCCTCTGGAGTACGGCGGCAGGCGTGCGCACTACATCTCGTTCCGCCGCGCGCCGTTCGACTCGTACCTTGCTCAGCGCGCGGTGGACGCTGGCGCCGAGCTGGTGACGGCGACGCGCGCATCGGTCCTCGACGCGGCGTCGCGGAGAATCGGCTTGCGGAACCTTGCCACGGGTGCGGAGCGGGAGATTGAGGCAGGCATCGTTCTCTTCGCCGATGGCCCCTCTACGCTGGCGGCCGAGACCTACGGGATCGGCCACCGGCCCGGTCCGCGGACCCGGCATGCGATCTTCATCGAGCTCGAGGGCGACTGGGGCGACGGCTCGACGTGCGAGCTGGTGCTGGACACGCGCTACACGAAGAGCTACTTCTGGCTCTTCCCGAAGCGCGGCTGTGTGTGGGTGGGGGTGGGCGGTTCGCTGACCGGCGGGGGGCCACCGCTGCGCTCGAGGCTGGCGGAATTCATCGAGGGGCGCGAGGACCTTCGGGGACGGCGCATCATGCGCCAGGGGGGTGGGCTTGTGCCGTCGGATATGGCTCGCGCGTTCGTGGCCGAGGGGGCGATGGTTCTGGGCGACGCGGCGGGCCTGGTGAACCCGATGACGGGCGGAGGCATCGCCTTCGCCCTGGCGAGCGGGGAGATCGCGGGGCGGGTCGCCGCGAAGGCGATTCAGGTGGGCTGCGTGAGCGCCGAGCGGCTGCGCGAGTATCCGCGGCGGTTCAGGCGGACGCCCCACTACTGGTGGTTCATGCTGATGGCGTCCCTGCGGCGAAGGCTAGATGGCAGGCCTCTGGCCGAGCAGCCCGTGGCCTACGCGCGCGCCCTGCGGCGGTACCTGGCCTTCTTCCATCACGTGCATGCGCTGGTGGACTTCGCCCTGGATTTCCCGCGCCGATGAGGAGCGGCTGCAAGGGGCCGAGGCGGTTTCCCATGCCTCTATCGGTCGGATGGGGGTTCTCCCGTGCGGGCAGGGCCCGGGGCGCTCGGCGTCGCGGGGGCGTTCACTACATAGGCGGGAACGAGGCGGGCCGGGCGGTAGGCCAGCTTGGCTCGGGCAAGGTTGGGAAGCTCGGAGTCGGTTCCGACATTGAGATGGGGGTAAGCGCGTGCCTCGCGGCAGAACTCGCGGAAAGTCCACGCCGCGAGACCCGGGACGGCGAGGTCGGCGACCTCGATGAAATCGCAGAAGGTCTCCCCGTCGGCGAGAGGGAAGCCGAAGGTGTAGGCCGAGAGGGTGGGATGGCCGGATGAGCGGATGAGTGGGTGGGTGTCAGACTGGCCCGCCTCCCCATCCATCCCTCCAGTCGTCCCGTCCGTTGCCAGCTCGACCACGAAGCCCTGAATGCCCAGTTCCTGGGCCTCGCGCAGGGTGCGCAGATGGAGGCAGCCGCTCGCCTCGAGCTGGTTGCGGTAGAAGGGGTCGGGGTATTGCCGCGTGCGCTCGGCCTGCCACCGGCGCAGCAGGGCGACGCAGGCGGGGAAGTCGCTGGACGCGTAGGGCCGCCAGGTGGCCCTGTAAGTGCGCTCGAAGCGGCGAATGTCGTGGCGGCGGCCGTCGAAGTGGCGGCCGCGAAGCTCGACGAGCAAGGCGGTCTCGCAGAGGTACTCCTGGGCGCGATGCCCCACTTGCCATCCCTCGGTGGCGAAGATGGGCAGCAACGTCTCGTCGACCTCCTGAGCTCGTGCGCCGCCGCGGCCTCCGTTGAGCGCGGCCATGACTTCGGTGGCGTAGCGCAGTGCTTTTCGCACGTCGCCCGTGCCGAGGGGGGGGGCCATGAGGAAGCTCACGCCATCCGCCTCGGCGAACACCAACAGGCAGTCGGCCTCGGCCCGCCAGTGGAGGTTGAACAGGTCGGCCCAAAGGTAGATCGCGGGGAAGGCGTGGCCGGTGAGACACGTCGGTCGGGCACGAAAGTAGTCGGCCAGTTCGGCTCGGCTGGTCGCGACGAGGCGTGCCAGGCCCAGGTCGGAGCGGCAGACGCGGCGGGTGGCCTCGGGCAGCACGCGGAGCGGGCGGATGTGGTCGTGGAAGCGGCTCACGATACCCGGCGCCGCGGCAATTGAAGGTGCAAGCGGGCCGTCGAGAAGCTTCGCTGCCTCGTCGGTCGCCTGGAGCAGCGCGGGGCTGCCCTTGAGGCCGCGAGCGAACGGGCATACCTCGTCGAGGCCGAGCCATACCTGCCGGCCTGCCTCGTCGAACATCAGCACGAAGGGATAGAGGCGGCAGTCGAGCGGGCGTTGATCGTAGAGAGTGCATGCCTGCGACTCGGCGCGGCGGAACGGGCAGCGCCAGTCGGCTCCGTCGGGCAGCGCGAACGGCCTGTCGCCGGGGCTGGCCCCCGGCGCGAGGAAGTGCCGCGAGGCCGCCTCGCTCAATGTGGCCAGTTCGCGCGCCGAGAAGAACGGCACGAAGCTGGCCGTGGGCGATGCGAAGCGGCAGCAGACGTCGCACGCGAGACACTGCGACGGCGTGAGGCCGGCCCGCTCGAGAATCTCGCCGATCTGCTCGCAAGCCTGTGACACGTGCGCCTCCGTTCGTTCGGCACCTGCCTCCATTCTATGCCACGCAGGCGTTGCGCTGCAATGACCGTGCGCCCTTCCGCTGGCCCCGCGCTTGACAACCCGCGGTCCACGCCTACGATAGGCTGCTGCCCATCCAACGGTACGAGGAGGCCCTGGCATGCTGGCTCACTGCTCAACCACGGTGCCGCTGTCGGTCGCGTTGCTCATCGTGGGATTCGCTGCCCTCGCGGGGGGCGGCGAGGCCCTGCCGGCCGGCGCCGCGCCGAAGGGGCTGGACTTCCCACACTTCCCCGACCGCCTGCACGCCTTCGTGTGGCGCAACTGGGGCCTGGTGGACCTCGACCGGCTGGCGAAGGTGCTCGACACGTCGCCGGCGAACGTAGCTGCCGTAGCCGCTTCGATGGGCCTGCGGCCGGCGCCGTCTGTGCCGCCCGAGCAGAAGGCCCGCGGCTACATCACCGTGCTCCGCCGCAACTGGCACCTGCTGCCGTACGATCAGCTTCTTGTGCTGCTGGACATGACAGCCGACCAGCTTGCCTATGCGCTGCGCGAGGACGACTTCCTGTTCATCAAGCTCGGCTCGCTCAAGCCGCAGTGCGAGCCGTTGCGCTACGCGCCCCCGAGCGACCTTGCGAAGACTCGGGCGGCCGAGGTCAAGCGCACCGTTGAGGAGGTATTCGGCGCCGAGTGGCTCGAGCCGGCCGAGCCGCGCTTCGCCTTCATCCGTGAACTGAGCGCGCCTCTCGCCGCCCCGCCCGCCAAACCCGCAGGCGGCCTGCGGTTCATCTACTCGTACTTCGCCCTCTTCGGCGACCCGTTGATGAACCCCGAGTTGGACCCCTTCCCCGACGGCCTGCTCCAGCGCCTCGCCGCGCTGGGCGTGAACGGCGTGTGGATGCATACGGTGCTCTACACGCTGGCCCCGAGCGCGACATTCCCCGAGTTTGGCGCGGGTTGGGAGACTCGCCTCGCCAACCTGCGCAAGCTGGTCGAGCGCGCGGGGCGCTACGGCATGTCCGTCTACCTCTACATGAACGAGCCGCGCGCCATGCCGGCCGCCTTCTTCAAGGACCGCCCGCAGATGCGCGGGGTGCAGGAGGGCGACCACTTCGCCCTGTGCACCTCGGCGCCCGAGGTGCGCGCGTGGCTGAGCGACGCCCTGGCCCACGTGTTCCGCAGCGTGCCAGGCCTCGGCGGCGTGTTCACCATCAGCGGCTCGGAGAACCTCACGAACTGCGCGTCGCACGGCCAGTGGCTCAAGTGCCCGCAGTGCAAGACCCGCGCCCCGGCCGAGATCATCGCCGAGGCCAATGCCGCCGTCGAGGCGGGCGTGCGCCGCGGCAGCCCCGACGCCAAGGTGATCGTGTGGGACTGGGGTTGGAACGACGCCTGGGTGCCCGACATCATCGCGCGGCTGCCCAGGTCGGTGTGGCTCCAGTCGGTGAGCGAGTGGTCGCTGCCCATCGAGCGCGGCGGGGTGAAGACGGCGGTGGGCGAGTACTCGATCTCGGCCGTCGGCCCCGGGCCGCGGGCGACGAAGCACTGGGCGCTGGCGAAGAAGGCCGGCCTGAAGACCTCGGCCAAGTGCCAGTTCAACAACACCTGGGAAATGTCGGCCGTGCCCTATCTGCCGGCGCTCGACCTCGTGGCCGAGCACTGCGACAATCTGGCGGCCGCGGGCGTGGACGGCTTTCAGTTGAGTTGGAGCCTGGGCGGCTATCCGTCGCCCAATCTGGAGATTGCCGAGCAGTTCAGCCGCCGCCCGTGGCCGACCCGCGACGCCGCGCTGGACGCGGTGGCCCGCGCGCGCTTCGGTCCCGACGGCGCGCCGCTGGCCCGAAGGGCCTGGACCACCTTCAGCGACGCTTTCCGCGAGTTCCCCTACTCGTGCGGCCTCTACACCGCTCCGATGCAATACGGCCCGTCGAACCTGCTCTTCGAGCGGCCGACAGGCTACCACGCCACGATGGTCGGCTTCCCCTACGACGACCTGAGAGCGTGGCGGGGGGCCTATCCCTCGGATGTGTTTGTGTCGCAGTTCGTCAAGGTCGCCGACGGCTGGAAGCGGGGCCTCGCGCCGCTGGCTCAGGCCGTGGAGAAGGCGCCGCCCGAGCGCCGCGCCGATGCCGAGGCCGAACTGCGCTTCGCCGAAACCTGCTGGTTGCACTTCCAGAGCATCGTGAACCAGTCGCGCTACATCCTGGAGCGCGATGCCCTGCTCACAGGCCCCGCGCCCGCGACGGCCGCTGAGAGCATCGAACGGATGGAACGAATGCGCGCGACCCTGGAGAGCGAGATCGCCATCGCCCGGCGCCTCTACACGCTGGCTCGGCTCGACTCGCGCATCGGCTATGAGGCGTCGAACCACTACTACTACGTGCCGCTCGACCTCGCCGAGAAGGTGCTGAATTGCCGGCGCCTTCTGGCGTTGCTGGGCAGGTAGTGGCGGACATGCGCGTCAGCGGAGAGGCCGGCTGGGCTGGGCAGAGGCCGCAGCCGCCTCGACGTCCCGTACTTCGGTGACACGGGAGTCCGCAACATCCGAGTCACCGGGATCCCGGGGTTCGACGGCGATCAGGGCGGGGGCGCCGGCTTCGGTCATCAGCTCGAAGACCAGAGTCACGTGGCCCAGCCGCAGCGAGTCGCCGTCGGCCAACGGCTCGGTGGAGACGGGGCGGCTGTTGATGAAGGTGCCGTTGGAACTGCCGACGTCGGTGACGAGCCACTTGCCGGGGGGCACGCACGAGAGCTTGCAGTGGCGGCGTGAGACCGAGGGGTGCTTGATCACGATGTCGGCCCGGCGGGAGCGCCCGACAAGATAGCTTCCCCACGCGCGCAGGGCGAATTCGCGGGACTCACCCAGGCCATCCGTGGCCACGAGCTTGGCATTCATCAAGTCACCTCAGGCCCTCCGCCAGGGGCAAGGCAGCAGACCCGCGCCACCCTCGAATGGTAACACTGTTGCGGCGCGATGTCAACGGCTTGGCGGCGCGCGCCCGCGGCCCGGGGCGCGCAAGCTGAGCATGGCCTCCAGGCCTGAGCGGCCTGCCACGGAGGCATCCGGAGCCCACCCGTTCCTCACCTGCATCACGCTGTGGGGCCGAGGGCGATGCAGATGGGCGGGAACGGCCCCGGAATGCCCCGGATCTCCCCGGCGCCATACTTGCTCAGCTCTCGGCAGCGGCAGGGCCGAGCACGTATGGCGGCGCTGTGTCTGGTGTCCAAGACAACGGGGATGTGAGAGCGGGGAGGCGCCAGGATCGTGGGCCATGGTTGCCCAGGCTCCCAGAGTTGAGCTCGTGTGGGACATCGCGTATCCTGAACACGGTGACTGCTACAGACGCGAACGAGCCTTGGCAGAAAGGAAGAGCCGTGAGGGCACGGGTGTGTCTTGCATTCGCTCTCGCCGCGGGCGTGGCCGCCGCGGGGGACTTGCCCAGGAAGGTCTACGCTCACTACATGGGCTGCTTCTGCGCCGGCACCGACGCCATCTGGTGGCACGCGCAAAGCGGCCTGGGCACGATGGACTTTCCCGGCGAGGTGGTCAACCAGAAGGACCCGCTCAAGCGCGACATCGTGAGCGTCATCAACCGAGCGAAGAACGCCCCATCGTTCGGCGGCACGTACCGCAACTTCGCGCTGGCGCCGACCCGGCGCCTGTCCCGTGAAGTGGCCGCCGATCTCGAGATCCGCCGGGCGATGCGCATCGGGGTTGACGGCTTCACCTTCGATGCCTGGGCCGGCGGCCAGGGCGCGCGGGATCTATTCGACCTGATGTTCCGCATCTGCGAGGAGAGGGACTACCCCTTCGAGCTCACCGTTACCCTGGATACCACCTGCCTGGATGTCAAGGACCCTGGCCTCAAGCAATACGAGGGCAACCAGTGGGTGAAGACTCTGAAGTGGTTAGTGGACAAGCACGGCAAGAGCCCCAAGCTCGCGCGGCGGAACGGCAAGCTGCTCGTCCTCGGCTACCAGTCCGTGTGGCCCTGGGTGGGGCACCTGTGGGACGTTGTGGGGAAGAAGACCGGTTGGGAAGACAAGGCGAAGATCGAGGCCGAGGTGATGCGGCTGCGGTCAACTCCCGAGGGCTGGGCGCTCATCGGCGAGGCCTACCGCGAGATCGAGCGCCAGGTGGGCCAGCCCATCTACTGGGAGTTCTGCCTCAGCGCCTTCGAGCACGGCCTCACCCCAGCCGCGCAGGCCAACCTGAAGCCCTTCGCGCCCGACCCCCGCGTGAAGGCGGTCGAGATCATCGCGAAGGACCTCCCAGCCATCGGGATGTTCCTGTGGGAGGGCAGGGACGTGCCAGGCGTGGCCAGGGCGGCGCTGGGCGCGGGAGCCGAATGGTGCCACCCGATGAAGCTCCAGTACGAGAACTACGGCTGGCTCCAGATCGCCAGCCCCGGCCTCGACTGGGTGCGGGGCGACTGGGCCGCCGCGCGCGAATGGCCGTCCACGCTCATTCAACTGATCACCTGGAACGATTACCACGAGAACACGAACCTGTCGCCCGGCATCAACACCCGCTATGCGTACTACGACCTGATGGGCCACTTCATCCAGTGGTGGAAGACCGGCAGACCGCCCGCGTCCGACCACGACCGCGTCTACATCTTCTCCCACAAGTACACCCACGGCTCGAGGGTCTTCCCGTTCAAGGAGAAGACACGTGCCGACAACGTGATCGAAGTGCTCACCATTCTGCCGAGGCCCGCGAGGATGCGGCTGCCGGGGCGCGAGGCCGAGTGGGACGCGCAGGCGGGCATGTCGTTCCGACAGGTGCCGCTTACGGCCGGACCTGTTGTCGCCGAGCTACTTCGTGACGGGAAGGTGGAGATTCGCCTCGAGCATCCCGAGCCGGTCAGCGACCGCCCATTCCGCCAGGACACGGGCAAGACCGCCATCTCGACCGAGGAAGCGCGGCTGTGGCGCGAAGACTTCGGCCCCGACGAGCCGATGTACGTCTACAGCGAGTACGGCGATGTGGATGGCGACGGGTTGCCCAACTGGTTCGAGATGCTGTGGTTCGGCAAGTTCGGGGACATGGCCACGGCCACGGTCGCCGACCCAAACGCCGACCCAGACGGCGATGGGAAGAGCAACCTGGAGGAATGGCGGGCGCAGACCGACCCGACCCAGCCGCCGGCTGCTCCGCCCGTGCCGTCCGAGCCGAAGCTCTAGAACGTGGCTGCCAGGGCCTTGGCCTTGGCGATCGCCTCGGCCTGCCTCTTCGCAGCGACGTCTGGGCCGCCCATCAGCATTGGTTCGACGACCGCCGACCTGATGTCGGTGAAGCCCATGAAGCCGAGGGCCAGCTCCAGGTACTTCTTCTGGAGGTCATACGCCTCGCCGGGCGTGCCCTCGGGGTACTCGCCGCCGCGGGCGTAGGCCACGAAGGCGGGCTTGCCCGTGACCAGGCCCGTGTAGCCCTTCTCGGGATCGTACGAGAAGGTGTACCCCGGCTGGATGAGGATGTCGAGGTACTGCTTCAGGCGGTAGGGGATACCGAAGTTCCACATGGGAACGGCCAGCACATACTTGTCGGCTGCCTTGAAATCTGTGATTACTGCCTCGACGGCTCGCCAAGCTGCCCGTTCCTCGGCGGTGTGCTGGTTGCCGTGCAGAATAGTGTACTTCGCTTGAACGGCCAGGCCGTCGAAAGCGGGCAGATCGGCCCGGAACAGGTCTAACGTCCTCAGCTCGTCGCTCGGGTGTGCCGCCCGATATGCCTCGACGAAGGCATCGGCGACCGCGACCGAGTGCGACCGCCTTTCGCGCGGCGATGCCTTGATGTAAAGAAGCTTGGCCATGCTCAGCCCCTCCTTTCGAGGATGAAGGCCCATCCCCGCCCCTGATTATAGCGCGTCCGGCGCGCGGGGGAGCGGAATTCCTCACGGCCCCGCATCCTCGGTCACGTCGACGGTCCTCGGATCGAGCTTGAGGACGAACATCCGGCGGTAGCACCCGGGCGCCCAGAGGACGCCTCGCCGAGCGTCCCAAACGGGCGAGAACGTGATGCCGCCGAGGATGGACTCGGTGTCCTTTGGGCTGCGCTTGGCAAATGACCACTTGCCGTCGGCTCCGCGCTCGGCCTGGAGGCTGGCCTTGGGGATGCCCAGGCGCACCCAGCGGTTCCTCGCGGCGTCGTAGGCCACCTGCTTGTTGTTCAGGAACCCGATGCCGAGAAGGACCATGTCCAACGGGGGCACGTAGCAGGTCTCGCGCGGCCTCACGTGCTCGCCCACCTCCACCATCTCGGGGTTCCTCGGCTTCAACGGCTCGACCGCCCCGCTCTCGAAGTCGTAGCGGAGGACCTCTCCGCTCATCTTCCCGTAGGTCTTCGAGGAGTGGAGATAGAGGACGTTGCGCTTGGGGTCCCAGGTCATGCCGTCCTCGTCGCCGTGAACGGCCTTCGGGAGATTCCCCTTCACCGGCAGGGCCGTCCACTTCATCGTCTTGGCGTCGAAGAGGCCGAAGAAGGGCTCGGTGCGGGTGCCCTCCATGCTGCCGCCAGTCCAGGCCACGACGCCCCGCGGCGTGCCGACGCACTTGGTGGTGTAGGTCTCGTAGCCGAAGGGCTGCTCGCGGGTGAAACGGGTCCAGTCGCGGGCGTCGGGGTCGTAGACGTGGGTCCCCGCCTGGTGGGGCGCCACGATGAGGCCGGTCGCGGGGTCGAAGGCAAAGTTCTTGTAGGTGTGGTTCAGGCAGTCGGGGCGGCCGGTGAAGAGCGTGCCCTTGCCGATGCCGCCGGCGATGTAGCCGATGCTCCAGCGGTTGATGGCGACGTGGTAGGTGTGCACGGCGTCGGAGGGGTCGGCGCAGTGGCCGCCCGACCAGGTGTAGAGCTGGTCGCGGCCGGGGTCGAAGAGGGCCGTGCCCCACGAGGTCTCGCCGCAGGTCGCGGGCGGTCGCGGGACCTCGACCCAGTGATTGGCGGGCATCGCGGCGAGCATCGAGTCCACCTCCTCGCGGCTGCCGCGCGGCGCGGCGTCGTACCACTGGGGGTTGTACTCGGGCACGACGCTGCGGTAGAGGCGGACGGGGCCTGGCTCCGCGGGCGCCTCTGTCGGCTTCGGGGCCTCGACGCGCACCATCCACGTGCTGCTGACCATGTAGTCGCGGTAGTAGTTCCCGCCGATGGCCAGGGCCACGAGCGTGTCGTCCGCAAGGCACACGACGGGGTTCAGGTTCATGAAGAGAGGGAAGTTGTCCTTCGTCTTCACCTTCACCTCGTCGCCCGCCTTCACCGCGAGCTGCCAGCCGCTCTCCGGGTCGAAGAGCCAGACGTCGGGCGAGCAGGGCTGGAGGAAGTTCTGGTAGGTGAGCTTGCGAAGTGCCGTGTTGCCGCCGAGGAGTGCGAGCTTCTTCGCCTTGGGCAGCCACACCATCTGCCCGCCGCAGCGGGCCTCGGGCACGGCCTTCGACCAGAATTGCCGCCACGAGCGCTTAGCGGGATCGTAGAGCCACGTGTCGGCCAGCACGAAATCCCCGTGGTCGCCGCCGAACAGCACGAAGAGCTTTCGCTCGGGGTCGTAGCCCACAGTTGCCGCATAGCGCGGCGAAGGCTCCATCGCCAGCGATGCTGCCTTCTCGTCGAGGCGCCAGAATTCGTTTTCGGCCTTGGCTATGGTCTCAACTGAGACCTCGACATTGCCTCGAGCGCCGTAGTACGCATTGCGGGCCGCTGCGACGGCGTTCTTCTGGCGCGCCGCGGCCTCGAGCACGTCGCGCGGCTCTCTCGCCGGCTCTCCTTGGTGCAGGCGTCGCCACTCGCCGTTCTCGAGGGAGAGCGTCCAGTTGCCGACCGTGCCGCGCTCCATGCCGCCGGCGAAGCCGCCGAGGAGGAGGATTTCCTTGTTGAGCGGGTCGGGCACGAGGGCAGCGCCGATGAGGCGCGGGTGGCGGGTGCGCAGGAAGCAGGGCGAGAGGTCGGCGAGCGGGGAGTTGCTCGGCTTCATCTCGCCCGCGAATTGCTTCAGCTCGGGTGGCAGCTCGACGACGAACTTCTGAATCGGGTCGGCAATGACGAGCGTGTGCGGAGAGGGGGGCGGTTCGCCCTTCCATGCCTCCCAGTTGCCCGTCGCAGGATCGAACGCCATGTCCTTCGAGGGCGGGTCCTCCTCGCGCTTCGACTTCTTCAGGTCGCCGCCGAGGACGAGGAGCCGCTTGGCTGCCGCGTCCCACACGACTCTGGCGCCCAGGCGGTTGCCGAACTTGTGTTGGTCCAGCAGTTTCCACTGGTTGGCGGGCAACTCCGCCCCCGTGCCGGTTCGGCAGAGGAGTGCCGCGATCAGGAACAGGCCCGCTGCGTTCCGCATGGGAATCCCCTTCCTCGACCGGATTCGTCCGCTCAGCCCGCGACCATCCTACAACGTCTTGACTTGACCGGCAAATGGGACTACAAAGGCCACGGGGAGGCGGAGGCCAGGGACATGACCAGCCGCGAGCGGTTCCGTGAGACGATGCGATACGGGATGCCCGACCGCGTGCCGTATTTCGAGGAGGGGCTGCGCGACGACGTGTTGGCGGAGTGGCACAAGCAGGGCCTGCCGCCCGATGCGGACCTGGCCGCGATGTTCCACGTGGACGCTCGCGAGCGAATGCCGGTGAACATCGAGCCGATCCCGCCGATGGAGCGGCCGCTCACTACGCGGGAGGACTTCCTGGAACTTCGCCTTCGCCTCGACCCCGACGACGCGAAGCGCCTCCCCGACGACTGGCCTGCGCGCGTGGCCGCCTGGCGCACGCGTGAGCACGTGCTGGAACTCCAGCTTCACCGCGGCTTCTTCCTCTCGATGGGCGTCCGCGACGCCCGGACGTTCGATCCCGTGGTCTACCTGCTTCACGACGACCCGCGCCTCGTTCACGACACACTGAATCTCTACAGCGATTTCGGGGCTCGCCTCGCCGAGCGAATCCTCCACGAGGTGGACGTGGATTGCGCGATCTTCTCGGAGCCGATCGGCGGCAACGACCGCCCGCTCCTCTCGCCCGAAACCTACGGGCGGTTCGTGCTGTCCAGCTATCGTCCCATCCTCGACGCGGCGCGACGGGGTGGCGTGGGGACGCTGGTCTACATGACCTACGCCAATGCGCGTCCGCTCCTCCCGGGCGTCGTGAGGGCGGGTTTCGAGTGCTTGTGGGCCTGCGAGGTGAACGTGGAGGCGATGGACTACCTGTCGCTGCGGCGGCGCTTTGGGCGCGACCTGCGTCTGATCGGGGGAATTGACCTCGACACGCTGCTCGAGGACAAGGCGGCCATTCGCCGCGAGATGGAGCGCGTGATCCCTCCGCTCCTGGCTCAGGGCGGCTACATCCCTCTCGCCGATGGTCGCGTCCGCGCCAACGTCCCCTTCGACAACTACCGCTATTACCGCGAACTCCTTGAACAGCTCACACGTCGCCGGGGTGGAGAGTAGCGGCAAGCGTCCCGCTTGGGGTCATGCTCACCAGGACGACAAGCGGGACGCTTGTCGCTACAGGGATCCGCGATGTGGGCTACCTTGCATCCTTGGCTTTGCGCTGCTTCGACAGGCTGCCGAGGACGGCCGAGATGCCGAACCAGACCTCGGCGCCGTCGGCGCAGTGCATCACATCGAACGCCTTGCCGTCGTTGTGGCGCAGGCCCTGGGCGTTTCGGGCCTTCCTCAGGTGCCGCAGCACGCCCTTGCAGGCCCCGCGGTCCGCTTACCCTCCCGCGGGTGTTGGAACCCGCGGGAGGGAAGAGGATCAGAACTCGATCTGGCCGACGGTGAAGGTTTCCTTCTTCTCGGTGAGGCGGAGGGTGAGGCTCTTGCGCTGCTCGTTGGGGCGGCCGTAGTTGGTGAAGACGTCCACCTGGAGCGTCACGGCGCCGATGAGCTGGGCGGCGTTGCTGCCATAGAAGTTGGCCTGGATGGTGTACATTCCTGGCATGGCCCGCTTCAGCAGGTACTCCTCGGGGCCGTAGCCCTGGGTGAAGTCGCGGCTCACGTTGCCGCCGATGGTGGTGCGCTGATGGCCGTAGAAGGCGCGCTCCCCCGAAGGCTCCACCACGTGGAGGTCCATGTCCGTGTTGTCCGCATCCCAGGTCAGGACGATTCGCACGTCCACGTCCAGCAGCTTCACCAGCCGCGGGTCAACGTTGGTCTTCTCGACCCCCACGGCCTTGGCCTTGGGCAGGATGGCGTTGAGCTCCATCAGGGCGATCAGCTCGATCTGTTCGAAGCGGTCCCAGGTGTTGAGCACCACGTGGTAGAGGAGCTCGATGGCTCGGGCGTAGAGGGCTTTCGCCTCTTCGGGGCGGTCCTTGCGAAGGAGGTCGGCCCGGCGCGCGAGGACGAGGGCGAGGTCGCGCCACGACTGTGGCTCCTCGGGGCGCATGCGAAGCGCTTCCTCGAAGAGCATCGAGGCCAACTCGAGGTTCCGCGGGCCGTCGAGCTGCGCGAGGCGATGGGCAAGCACGCGAACGAGGGCGGCGTTCTCCAGCTCGAGTTCGGCCACGTTTGAGAGCACCTGGAGGGCAGTGGCCTCCTGCTTGAGGCTGAGGAAGTGGCTCGAGCAGTCGAGGAAGAAGGCGGGTGAGGCGCCGAATTCGTCGCGCTGCTTGAGGTAGACGGCGAATGCCTCATCGGGCTTCGCCTTGCGGATGGCCTCGATGTAGGGGGTCTTGGGGTCCCAGGCCTTGATGGCGATGGCGGGCGCGGTCGAGCGCTCGGCGGCGGCGCCGTCCTTCTTCGCCTCCAGGCGTCCGAGGAGTTCGCCGCCACGCGCGGGCGCGTTGCCCTGAACGGCTTCTTCCGCGCGCGAGGCCTCGGCATCGCCGAGCGGCCGGCCGGTCGTGGCCGGCGCGGCTGGGCGGGCGCCGTGCGGGTCGCGGGCGGCGGGGGCTGGCGCCCTCTCGGCCAAAGGTGCCCCCGCTCCACCCTGTGGCCGCCCCTGATCCTTGGCCTCTTGCTCTTTGTACCGGAAGTTGGCGGGGTAGCGGAACACCGTCTCCCACCATTTCAGACGCTCGTTCCACAGGGCGACCACGGCGGCGAGCTTCTGCTCCTTGCTCCTCTCGTCGGCGAGGCGCTGCTTCTCGACGATCTCGATGTACTGCTCACGCACCTTGGGCAGGGTCTTGGGCGGCAGGATGCGGTGCTGGACGTACTGCTCGAGGCTGTCGAGCACGATGAGCGAGGTGTAGGGGGTGACGATCTCGTACTGCTTGCCGACGGCCACGATCTCGCTCTCGTTCTTCTTGGGGAACACCTCGAGGTCGGCGACCTTCTTCTGCGCCCACAGGCGGCGCAGGAGGTTGCCCTCGACGGCATCTGAGCGACGGACGGTGTGGACGCTGTGGACAGAGGGCTTGCCGCCGGCGCCATAGGCGAGCGTGAGTTCGCCTGTCTCGCCCTTGAGCTTGCCGGCGAGGGTGAAGCGGCCGTGGACGGGCTGGGTGAGGCGGGGATAGGTTTCCTCCACTCCTGCCCCGTCGGCCTGGGCGCCCAGGAAGGCGAAGGCGGGGCGGCCGATGCTCGGCACAATCGCCTTGTCGTCGAGGCGGGCCAGGTTGAAGTACTCGCCGGCCGTGGCGAGGGCGAGGTACCGCAGGAAGGCGTGGTTGGCCGTGGCCTGGCCGTTGAGGATGTAGATGGGGCACTTGATGCCGACAGGCTCCTCCTTGCCGAAGTTCGAGATGCCGTCGGTGAAGAGCAGGCACAGGTCGGGCTGGTCGCCCTCTGTGAACGCCACGCTGCCGATCTGCGTGCCGCCGTCGTAGACGACGCTCTTCAGCTCCGTCACCAAGTCGTTCACGTTCGCGAATCGCTTGGGCTTCTCGGCCTCGTTGCGGAAGACGATGAGGTCGATGGCGGGCGTCTTCGGCAGCGAGCCGAGGTAGGCGATGAGGATTTCGAACTCGCGGAGGTGGTCGGCCTTGGCCCGCGAGGCCGAGGCGTCCCACAGCACGGCGACCCGCTGCGGCGCGGCTTGCGCCTTAACCTCCCGAAGGTTTGGAACCTTCGGGAGGTTGTCTTCAGGGAGGTCGTTGATGCAGAAATAGACCTGGCCGTCGGGCGCCTTCTCCACCAGCACCTTCTGCTTCTCCACGTCGGGCAGGGCCACCACCAGGTCGCGGTCGAGCGCCACGTCCTTCCCCTTGCTCTCCGCGATGAAGGCGTCCTGGAACTTCGAGAAGCTGATGCCCGCCGGGCCGCCCGTGGCCTTCGGCTCGGCGGCGCCCTTGACCACCTCGATGCGGAGGGCGAACTCGTCGAGCTTCTCCTTGAACGCCAGCGGCAGGCGGTAGCTGCTGCCCTCCGCGCCGTCCATCACCTCGGCCACGTAGTCCACGCGGATCGTGCGCGTGCCCTTGGCAGGAATGGGGAAGACGCGGGTCTTGAAATTGTTCCCCTTAGTCCACTCGACCAGGCCGGGGTCAATCCCCTGACGGACGATCTTCTCGTAGACCGTGCGCCCCTTCTCCTTCTCGACCACCACGCCATCCACCATCTGGCCCGCGATGTCGAGGGCATAGCCGCTCACGGTGGAGCCTTCGGGCAGGGGGAAATACAGGTCGCCCTCCAGCACCCGCTCGTGGGGGTTGAAGAAGGTCATGGTCATCTTCGTCTCGGCGATGAAGCCGAAGATGCGCGCCTCGACGGCAAGTTTCGTGATACGAAGGGCTTCGGGCTTCGGCGCGTCGGGCCGCACGCGCACGACCAGCGCCGGCGCCACGCTCTCCGCCAGTGCCACCGAGCCGACCAACGCGACCGCCGCCAGGATCAGAAGCCTCTTCATCGCAGGTCTCCAGAGCAGGTCAGGGGGGATTCCCGGTGCGCATCATAGCCTGTTGCTTAGACGCGCGCCAGTCTCAGAGGTTCCGGGGAGGCGGCCATGTGGGATTTCGGCAACATGCCGCCCATCTGTATCACCTGAGAGGGGAGAGAGTGATACAGATGGCCGGAATGGCCGTGCAGGCCCTTGAATCGCCAAAGCGCCGTGCTGTATCACGTCGGGCGATGATACAGATGGCGCAGGAGGGGGGAAACACGTCGTTGCCCTCTGCGTCGTATGTGTTGCATCTCGTGACAGGCCAATGGTCTATGGCTCAGGCTCGGGGGCCGAGCCAGGGAAGCGCACCCCCGCCCGCTCGCCGATCGGTCAGCGCACGCCGCTCCCCGCAACGTACTGGCGGAGAATGCGACGTGCGTTCTGGGAGAGAATGGCGCGCTTGAGCGCATCGGGCACGCGGGCGTAGAGGATGGGGCCGAGGCCGAAGGCAATGTCGAGGTCCAGGAAGTCAGAGCCGTAGACGATCTTGCCGGTGTCGAGAGCCTGGCACATCCTCTCGAACTGCCCCTTGTGAAGGACGGCGCACGTGTTCTGGTAGACGTTGGGCAGGCGGTTGACGGCCTCAGCGAAGTCGGTGGAGGCGTGGCCGATGATGAAGCAGGCACGAGGGAAGTCGGCCGCCCATTGCCTGAGCCGGGCCGGGTCGTCCCACGAGTGGTTGAGGACGGGGCAGCCATGTTCGTCGGCCCAGGCCAGGAGGGGCGTGAGGTCCACGTTCAGGCTCGTCTTGCCCTGGTAGTGGGGGATGAGCTTGATGCCGCGCAGGCCCGCCGCCCAGCAACGGTCCAGTTCGCCCAGCCAGAGCTGAGGGTAGTTGGCGTTCAGGGTGGTGAAGCCCACGAAGCGCGCCGGGTGCTGTCGCACGAGACGGATGATCGCGTCGTTGCCGATCGTGTAGTCGGACCCCACGCCCGTGAAGGAGAACGTGAAGGCCTGAACGATGCCGTAGCGGTCCATTTCGCGGACGACCGCCTCGTCGGTGCTGAAGGGGATGTGGTAGTAGGTGAAGCCGGACTCAAAGTGCGTGTGCGTGTCAATAATATCTTCGCCGATGGGCAGAATGCCATTTCGGGCGGCTTGAAGCAGTTGGTCAGGCACGGCCGGCCCTCACAGCTGAAAGGAGCGCGTCGAGGTTGCCCGAGGCGATGGACGTCTTGGCCTCGTCCGGAATCTCGGCGAAGCGGAGCATGGACACGGGAATTGCCGGATCGAAGGCCGGAGTGTTGGTGCCGAACACCAGCCGCGCGGCGCCGAACTCGGCGACGATGTGGTCGAGGTTCTTGTAGAGCCAGATGGCGGAGGTGCAGACCCGCAGGTTCGGGCACAAGGCCAGTGCGCGGAAGAGCATGCGGTTCGAGCGAATGCGGTATTCGGTGGTGATGATCGGCAGGTCGGGGAACGCCCGGCAGACGGCAATGAGGCTTTGCCAGTCGGTCTGGAACTGGCCGTAGCCCGTGTTCGTCGAAAAGTCCACGACCAGCGGCATACGATGCTCCTGCATCGTCTCGCAGAAGTCGCCAATGGCCTCGACGCGGAAGGGGACGAAGAAGTCGCCCGGGTAGAAGCGCAGGATGCGGACGCCGGCCGCACGGGCGGCGCCGACGAAGTGCGGGGCGTCGGACTCGTGTCCGACCGAGGGGACAAAGCTCCAGGCGGGGACAAGCCGCTCGCCCACGAAACGCAGCGTGGCGGGATTCCCGATATCGGGGTGCGCCTGGCGGGCCGCGTAGTGGGCCACCACGGAGCGGGCGATGCCGTAGTGGTCCATCTCCGCCAGCAGCGCCTCGGGCGTGTCGTACCATTCGGCGGCCGGCTGGGCGGGCTTGCCCACGTGAGCGTTGAGGTCGAACAACTCAAGCATAGACCGAGAACACCTTGTTGATGGCGGCGGCCACTTGGCGGCAGTCGCGGGCCGTCCACCACTGGTCGATGCCTACGCAGATGGCGCGGTTGGTGAGCGAGACGGTGCGGGGGCACATGTCCTCGGCGTAGTGTGCGGGGGCATCGCCAAGGTAATAGGGGCACGTGTAGGGGCAGCCTTCTTTCGTGGCGGACTTGCGCTCGAGGATCTGCTCCCAGTACTGATAGTAATGCCAGTCGCGCCCGCCGCGCGTGCCGCGCGCCCAGGCCCCGACGCCCTCGGCGCGCAGGGCATCGGAGAGCTTGTCGGCCAGCGCCTCGTCCTCGGCGATGAAGAACAGGTTGTTGCCGATGTCGCCGTGGAGGTCGTTGCTGCGGCGGGGGACGACCCGCTTGAAGTCCCCGACGCCGGCGAGCACGCGGCGCGCGTTGGCGTTGAACCGCCGCGCCTGGGCCCTGGCCTTGCGGAGCTGCACGAGGATGACCGCGCCCTCCAGCTCGCTCATCCGGTAGTTCTCGCCGCAGAACAGCTCGCCGGGCCGCCGCTCGCGGGCGTAGCGGTCGGGCCGCCAGCAGCCGGAGCTGTCGTGGAAGCCTGTCGCGCGGGTGTGCAGCCATTCGTCGTTGGTGAGCACCAGGCCGCCCTCGCCGCCGCCCGTGATCTTGAACGAACTGACGCTGAAGCAGCCCACGTCGCCGAGCGTGCCCAGGAATCGGCCCTTGTAGGTGCCGCCGCAGGCCTGCGCCGTGTCCTCGATGACGAGGAGCTTGTGCTTGCGCGCCACGGCCCGCAGCGCGTCCATGTCGCACGCCAGGCCGCTCATGTGCACGGGCACGATCGCCTTCGTATGGGGGGTGATCTTGCGCTCCACGTCGCGCGGGTCCAGAGTCAGCGAGTCGTCCACCTCGGCGATGACGGGGATGGCCTTGGCCGTGACCACCTGCGACGCGGTGGCGTAAAAGGTGTAGCCCGGCACAATCACCTCGTCGCCCGGCCCGATGCCGCAGGCCACGTAGGCCGCCGTGAGGGCCGACGTGCCCGAGTGCACGGCGAGAGCGTGCTTGACCCCGAAGAGCTTGCGCGCGTAGGCCTCCAATTCATCCACCTTCGTGGGCTTCCTCGGGCCATAGTAGCGCGCGAGCCAGGCGGAGGGCACTTCTTCCCTTTCGAGGACGCGTCGGACCTTTTCGCGCGTGGCGGGGCCGTAGCCCCACACTTCGCACAGGGCGAGCAGCTCCTCGACGCCGATCTTGGGCTTGCCCTTGCCCTCGAAGGCCGTGATCGCTTTGCCGCCGCCGTTGAGCGCCAGATCGGTCTCACACCATCGCTTCATGACGGTTCTCCTGTTGCCCCGATGTTATACACGTTCCCCCCGCCGACGCAAGCAGGGTTGACCCCTCTCCAGGCGTCCCTGGCGGGGCGCACCCCGCCTGACGCGCCCTTCGCCGGCTGGCGGCACCACGGGGCGCAGGGGCCCCGCCCACGGCGATCCGGGATCGTGGCCGCTCTCTAGAAGTAGGATGCCGCCGCCTGGAGAGCCTCCGGAATCTCGTCGCGGTTGATCTCGAGCAGGTCGCGATAGAGGGCGTGCGCGGCTGGGCTGTTGTGCCTCACGGGATAGGCGTAGAGGGCGTGGTATAGCGTGCGCGGGTCCTCGGTGGCGATGGCATCGCCGAGGAGCGTCTGGTGGATGGCGAGAGCGCTGATTGTGCCGTGGAAGGCGTCGGGGATGGTGTAGTGGCCCGCCGCGCGGAAGCGCTGGGCGCCCAGGAGTTGCGAATACTCGAGCACCGTGCGGTCCTTGAAACCATCCACCGCGCGCCGATTGGGATGGCTGGTGACGATCCGCTCCTCGCCCAGGCCGGCCAGGGCGCTGAGGATCTTGACGATGATGTCGTGGTCCTCGCGGCGGAAGGCGAAGTCGCTCTTCCAGTGCTCGGCCCAGAAGGCGGCATCGAGGTCGCGGTCGAGCAGAGCGCGGAAGTGGCGGTCCGCCTCCTCGCGGGCCTTGGCGCCACGCTTGAGGCCGGCCTCGATGCCGGCCCGCGTGAGCCGCGTCTTGTTGCGGGCCATCATCTGCTCGTAGAACAGGTGGGCCATGCCGTCGCCCTCGGTGGAGAAGATCACGACGCCGAACTTGTGGAACAGCTCGACCAGGCGGCGCAGGCCGTACGTGATGTTGTGTTTCGTGATCGCGTTCCACCAGGATTGGAAGCGCGGCGGCCGCCAGTCGGGCGTGAGGCGTTTGGCGAGGAGCCTGTAGAGGTCCTGGCCTCGGTAGGTGCCGCCGAGGATGAAGCTGAGGTGGTTGATGCCGGCCACGTCGAGGACGAAGCCGTGGTCGAGTTCGTCGCGGCCCATCAGGCGCGGCAGGTCCCAGGCGTGGTTCTGGTAACCCGCGCACACGCCGAGGCAGCGGATCTTCGTGTGGTTGTTCACCGCCGCGCTCAGGACGGCCACGGGATTGGCGAAGTCAATGAGCCAGGCCCTGGGGCAGCGCCTCTCCATCTTGCGGGCGATCCCCATCAGAATGGGGCCGCCCTTGAGCGCCAGGAAGGCGCCGTTGGGCGAGAGCTGGTCGGAACTCATGAACCCGTGCTTCTGGCTGGCCAGGCTGCCCAGGGCGAACGAGCGGGGCGAACCGGCCATGAGCACCACGCTCACGGCGTCGGCGCCGTCCAGCGCGCGATCGAGCGACGAGGTCCACGTGATCTTGCACGAGATGGCGGCATACTCCGGCGTCTTCTGGAGCATGCGGCCCATGGCTTCGGCGCGCGGCAGATTGAGGTCCACCAGCGCGATCTCGCCGCCGTCGAAGATGCCCTTGCGGGCCATCGCACCGCGCAAGATGCCCAGATGGCGGTGAGCGCCGCCGCCGACGAAGACCACCTTCATTTCGGATTCCTTCCTTCTCCGGCACACAGAGGACCCGCGGCGCCCTCCCGAACGTTCCAGCACGTTCGGGAGGGTAAGGTCTCGCAGCCAAGTCGCAGCGTCCCGCAGGATTACCCTCCCGAAGGTATTGGAACCTTCGGGAGGGAGGCACCCCTTTCAGGCGACAACCGCCCGGTCGGTGATGAGCAGGGGATAGTCGAGCAGCGGCAGATTCTCAAAGGCCACAGAGCCGTCCGCCGTTCTCGCCGCCACGAGCTTGTGGACGCTGCTCGTGAGGGGGTCAATGAGCACGGGCTCGCCGATCGCTGCGTCGGGCGCCGTGGCGACTTCGAGGCTCAGCGCCCGCGGCTCGAAGGGCGCCTGAAGGCTCGCGGGGAGCCAGTATGCGTGGATGGCCTTTCCGTTGCGGGCGAACGCGGCGGCCTGGAGCTGCACCTTCCGCTGCCCGAAGAGGTTGAGCGCAAGATTGGCCCGCCACCGGGTCTCGGCGTCGAAGAGGGCGCACAGGCTCTGGTAGGCGAAGTAGGCGGGCTTGGGCGTGTAGTCGGTCCCACGCAGCAGGCCCTTGAAGTTGGTCTTCCCGCGATAGCCCACGAGGTCCACCGTGTGGAAGTAGCTGGTCAGCTCGACGCCGAGGCGCAGGTCCGAAAGGATGCGGCGTAGCAGCCACTTGGCCTGGCGCGTCTCGTCCCATTCCAGGTTGGCGAGTGCCCCGGTGCTCTCCTTGCCGCCCTGCGAGGGGCAGCCGCATTCGCCCTGCCAGAGGGCGACGCCCCTCTTGTAGCCGTCGAGGAGGTTGCGGAGCGCGGCGATCTCGGCTTCATAGCCGGCCTCCGGTATCGGGCGGTAGGGGTGGTAGGAGAGCTTGTCCACGTGCTCGGCCAGGCCGGCGTCGAGGCAGGCCTTGATATAGGGCATCGGGATGCCGGCATAGGCGCCGCCGATGAGCACGGCGTCAGGCACGGCCTTGCGAATCTCGGGCGCCGTGAGCTTCACGAGGGCCACGTAGTCGGCGGCCTGGGGCTTGGCCGGCTTCCAGAACTGGGCGATGTTCGGCTCGTTCCACAGCTCCCAGTGCTTCACCCGGCCGGCGAAGTGATGGGCGATGGCCCGCACGAAACGCACCCAGGCCTGGCGGGCCGCGTCGTCGAATATGGGCGCCCAGCCGACCGCTGTCTCGTCGGCGTCCGGCGCGTAGAGCCTGTTGCCGTAGCCCAGGTTGAACCACGGCTGCACGCCGATCTTGAGCAGGGAGTTGACCACCTCGTCGAGCCAGGCGAAATCGAGCTTGCCCCTCTGGGTCTCGCAGCGGCACCAGCCGGTCTGGCAGCGCGCCCACTTGACGCCCAAGGCCGCCAGCAGCGGATGGGCGCGGGCGGGGTCGAAGTGCCTGCGGTCGAGGGTCTCGAAGCCCACCGACAGCGGCGAGGCGGCAATCGCGCGCGAGGCGCGTGGCGCCACCGCGCCGATGGCCTCGAAAGCGATGGGCGAGTGCGGAGCCTCGGTGGCAAGTGCCGCCGCGGGCCCCCACATCGTGGCGGCCCAGGCCCCGGACTTCAGGAAGGTGCGGCGAGCCACGCGAAGCACGAGCGGCCTCCTGTCCTGATGGTTCCTGCCGTGGACCTGCGGCCATTCTAGCCAGGCCAGGCAGTGGCTGCAAGCCCGCGCTTGATTCGCGCTGCAATCTCAGGTATATGGATGGGGCAAGGCTGAACAACCCGACTCCAGGAGGACAACCGTGAGACGACGCAAGATGGCTGGGGGGCTGCTGGTGGTCCTCGTGGCGCTGGCGGCGACGGACGCCGGCGCCGGCGAGGCCCCGAAGGAGGCCCCGAAGGAGGCGCCCAAAGAGGCGCCAAAGCCCACCACACACACGGTGAAGCCGGAGCTCTTCAAGGTCGAGGCGCAACTCAAGGGCGTCTTCGAGTCGCCTCACGTGGCCGAGATCGTCTTCCGCCCCGAGGCCTGGGCCGAGCTGACCGTGCTGGACGCCGCCGCGCCCGGCACCCAGGTGAAGAAGGGCGATGTCATCCTGTCGCTCGACACGCAGAAGATTGACGAGGCCATCAAAGAGGCCGAGGCGGCGCTCGCCCAGATGGACCCCGCGCTCAAGGTGGCCCAGGAGGAGCTCGTCGCGGCCGAGAAAACGCTTGAGATGGACCTCGCCGCCGCCGAGCGCGCCAAGCAGTATGCCGACGAGGACCTCAAGCGGTACACGCAGACCGACCGCCCGATGGCGGTGAAGCAGGCGGACGTGGCCGTCAAGAACGCCACCAACTACCTCGAGTACGAGACCGAGGAGCTGCGCCAGCTCGAGAAGATGTACAAGGCCGATGACCTGACCGAGGAGACGGAAGAGATCATCCTCAAGCGCCAGCGCGACACGGTCGAACGGGCCAAGTTCGGCCTCGAGCTGGCCAAGCAGAAGTCCGACCAGACGCTCCACGTCGAGCTCCCGCGCCAGGACATTGCGACGAAGGAAAACGCCACCCGTCAGGGCATTGGCCTGGTGAAGGCCAAGGTCGCCATTCCCGCGGCGCTCACCAAGAGGCGGCTGGATGTCGAGAAGGGCAAGAGCGACCAGGCGAAAGCCGCCGAACGGCTGGCCAAGTTGAAGAGGGACCGCGAGGCGATGGTCGTGAAGGTCCCCTGCGACGGCGTGGTGTACATGGGCGGCTGCGTGCGCGGGGCGTGGCCGAGGCTCGGCCAGACGCTCGAACGCGGCGCGCAACTCAAGCCGCACGATGTCGTCATGTCAGTGGTCGTGGCCAAGGACCTCTTCGTGCGTGCCGCCGTGCCCGAGGAGCAGCTGGAGCGCGTGACCCCCGGCGGCGAGGCCGAGGTCGTGCCGGTCGGCTTCCCCAGCACGAAGCTCACCGCGGAGCTTGAAAGCCTGTCGCCCGTGCCCGTCACGCCCGGGAACTTCGAGGCGAAGCTCCGCGTCACCGTGCCCCCGGGCGCGCCGCCGCTGGTTCCGGGAATGAACGCCAACGTGAAGCTCACGTCGTACGAGAGGCGGGATGCCCTGGCCGTGCCCGTGGGCGCGCTGGCCACGGAGGGCGGGGCCACGTTCGTGTGGGTCCAGAAGGCCGAAGGCGGGCCCGAGAAGCGCGCGGTCACCGTCGGACGCCGGTCCGACGGCAAGGCCGAAATCACCAAGGGGCTGAGCGCAGGCGATGTGGTCCTGCTGGAGAAGCCCGAGAAGTGAGAGAGTGCGGAGTGCGGAGTGCGGAGTGCGGAGTGAAGAGGCGGGCGCTGGCTCTGGCCATCGCGCTCGCGGGGTGTGCGCGCGTGCCGCTGGCCGAGCGGGGGCCGAAGCCCAACCCGATCACGCCCCCGGCGCGCGAGGCCATCGAGCGGTCCATCCAGCGCGGCGTCGAGTTCCTGCTCACGACCCAGAACAAGGACGGCTCGTGGGGCTCGGCCCGCCGCACGAAGGGGCTGAACATCTACGCCCCCGTCCCGGGCGCACACCATGCGTTCCACGGCGCGGTGACGGCGCTGGCCGTGGCGGCGCTCATGGAGACGAAGGGCACTCAGGCCAGCGAAGCGATTGACAGGGGGGAGGCCTGGCTTGTGGCCAACCTGCCCCGCGTGCGGCGCGCCGAGCCGGCGGCCCTCTACAACTGCTGGACCCACGCCTACGGCATCCAGGCCCTCGTGCGCCTCGCGGAGCGTCACACGGCCGACCCTCCGCGCCGCGACCGCCTCCTGAAGCTGGCGCAGGAGCAGGTCCATATGCTCGAACGCTACGAATCCGTGGATGGCGGCTGGGGCTACTACGACTTCGGCGCCCACACGCAGAAGCCCAACAGCCACCCCACGAGCTTCACCACGGCCGCCGCGCTCGTGGCGCTCCACGAGGCGCGGGCCGCCGGTGTCGCCGTGCCCGACCGGTTGGTCGAGCGGGCCATGGCCACGATGCGGCGCCAGCGCAGCCCCGACTTCACCTATCTCTACAGCGAGAACCACCGCTGGTGGCCCAGGGCCAACATCAATCTCCCCGGCGGCAGCCTGGGCCGGTCCCAGGCCGGCAACATTGCCATGCGCCTCTGGGGCGACACCGCGGTGACCGACGCCATCCTCAAAGCCTGGCTCAACCGCCTGTTCGCGCGCAACGACTGGCTGGGCATTGGCGCCAAGAGGCCGATCCCCCACGAAGCGTGGTTCCAGGTCGCCGGCTACTTCTACTACTTCGGGCACTACTACGCCGCCCTGTGCATCGAGGCGCTTCCGCCGGGCGATCGCCCGTACTTCCAGGGGCATCTGGCACACATTCTGCTCGGGCGCCAGGAGAAGGACGGCTCCTGGTGGGACTATCCGCTCTACGACTACCACCAGCCCTACGGCACCGCCTTCGCCCTCATGAGTCTGCGCCGCTGCCTGCCTGCCAGCTAGGCCGATCTCCTACAGCAGCCTTCCGTATCTTCCAGCACCATGCCCCGGTCGCCCACGGTGCACACCGGGCCGATGCCGAAGCAGCCCCGCAAGCGGTCCACGACCGGCAACAGCGTCGTCACACCGGTCGTGTTCCCCGGCCACAGCTCGCACGCGACCGGGTGACCGTCGCCGTCGAGGACCGCTTCGACGACCATCTGCTTGCGGTCGGGCTCGTGGTCGCGGCCGTAGCCGAACTCCCCCCGGCGTCTCGCCCCCCTCGCCCTCGAAGTAGACCGACGTCGTGTCGAAGAGCACCAGGTCGAGCATCGAGATCGGTCTCATGCCCGAGCCGGACCGAAAGGAGCGTCCGGCGGCCCTCCGGCTCCTCGACGCCCATCCTGAGATGCCCCGAACTGGCAAGAGCTGACTGCATCGGGCGGCCCGGAAGCAAGACGGCTTCGGACGCATGAAGAATCCAGGCGGGTGCAATGGAGGGGCAGGTCAAGGCGGGGTGCGGGCCGGAAGTGTAGGTGGCTGCGGGAGCTCCGAAGGAGCGAAATGGGATAGCTCAGGACGAGGCTGTAGGCGGGATGTCCACATCCCGCGAAGCCTCGCGGGACGGGGACGTCCCGCCTACAGGGGAGGCACTGTCTCGGGGGCGATCTGGTTCCCAGGCGTTGCCATGGCCTTTACGCTACGAGCCGTTCAGGCGGAAGAGAGGAGCCATCCACCTACATTTCCGGCCCGCAGCCGTCAAGGCACTCGCCGGTTGCTTTGCCCGCCGAATCTGCTATCCTGGGCAGACGCGAGCAGGGAAGGTACTGGAGGAGTTTCGCGTTGCCCGACACACCAGAGGCCAAGGCACAAGCGGAACCACTTGCCGGCGAGTCCGCGTCAATCGGCTGGTCGCCTCCGGACCCTGAGCGTCCCCGGGTCAGCGAGCTGTTCATCGCGGCCGTGATGGTCAGTCTCCTCGCTGCTCTTGTCCTTTGGGGAGGCGCCACGACGGAAGGCGACTCGCTCGTGGTGCTGGGCGAGGTGGAACCGGCCCGAGCGCTCGACGCCACGGCTCTGCCGGCGGGCGCATTCATCACCGTGACCGGCCACCCCGACACCAGCCGAGTCGCTCCCGTCCAGGCAATGCTCCAGCCGCGCGAGCAGGGCGTGATGCTGCCGCTGCGGGAGGCGCCCGGCCTGATCCTTCACTGCCGCCACGACCACCCGCTCACCGATGCTCTCCGACGCAGGCTTCGGCCGGCCCTCGACGCAAGAGCCACGGGGCCTGCCGCGGACCTCACGGTTCCGTGGACTCTCTCGGGGCGCATCTGCGATGCCGAGACCTACACGGACCCCCAGGGAGCATCGACCGGAGCGTCCGTGCGTGAGTTCGCTGCCGAAAGACTCGGCCTCAAGGCCGACCAGGCCGTGCGAGTGCTTGAGGTCGGCACCACGCCGGCGGATGTGCACCGCTCGGCCCGCACGGCGGCCCTCTTCGGCGCAGGGATGACGCTCGTCGCCATCGTCCTCTGGACCCTCGCCATCCACGGCGTCGTCCACAAGCGCAAGGAGGCAGGAACGTAGCCGCAACCGTCCCGGTTGCGGTCGGCAAGCGGGACGCTTGCCGCTACATCAGCGAGGCAGAAAGTGAGACAAGACAGCGGCGCGCCAAGCATCACGGGCACCTTCTCGATTGTGGCCGTGGACCCGCAGGCGGGCGAATGCGGGGCGGCCGTGGCCAGCAAGTATCCCGCCGTGGGCCGCGTCGTGCCCTACGTGCGGGCCGGCGTGGGCGCCTTCTGCACCCAGCACCACGCCGAGCCGGCCTGGGGCGAGAAGGCCCTCGACCTCCTCGCCCTCGGCAAGCTGCCCGAAGAGGTCCTCGGCATCCTGCTCAGAGATGACTCCAAGCCCGGCAAGCGGCAGCTCGGGATCATTGACATGAAAGGCCGCGCGGCCAACCGCAATTGCTGGGACGCCGACCCCTCCGGCGTCTGGTGGGGCTGCGTGGCCGGCCGCAACTACGCCTGCCAGGGCAACACGCTGGCCGGCCGTGAGGTCATCACCGAAATGGCGAGGGCCTTTGAGGAGACAGGCGGCCCCCTCGCCGGCCGCCTCATCGCCGCACTCGTCGCCGCCGACCAGGTGGGCGGCGACCACCGCGGCCGCCTCGCCGCGGGCCTCCGAATCGCAAAGGTCGGCGTCCCCGGCTACTCCATCGAGCTTTACGTGGACAAGAGCGACGATGCGGTGGGCGAGCTGGCCCGCTTCTATCAAAGAAGCATTCCACCACAGAGGGCACAGAGAACACAGAGGTGAAGCACAGAGGCAGAATCCTGGCAGGGCATGCACACCTGCGCGCGGAATGAGCCCGGCAGGCCTGGCCAGGCTATGATGAGCTATGACCGCGGAGGTTGACTTCCCCTGCCGAAATGCGATAATCGGGGTTGGGCAGGTGTCCCTTAGCCATCGGCTGGCGACGCGCGGCCCCCCAAGCGAGTTGGAGAAGCTGCCATGATCACACGAGAAGACGCGATCAAGCGCATCGAGGGGATCGAGCGGGAACTCGCCCACTTGCGCGAGGAGCTGGCCCAATCCTGGGCTGATGTCACCCCAGAGGAACGGACACGGGAGTTCCTTCGCAAGTGTGGCGGCTGGGAGGATACACGGAGCCCAGAGGAGATCGTCGCCGAGATATACTCCTCACGCACCGTCTCGGATAGAGGAGCCCACATGTTCGACGAGGGGCAGAAATGAGCACCGCGGTGCGGTACGTCCTGGACACTGACACCTCCGTTCACCTCCTCAATGGCGTCCCACGGGTAACAGCGCGGCTGGAGCGGGTCGGCGTAGACGCCGTGTCGATCGCTCTCCCATCGCTCGGCGAGTTGTACTTCGGCGCCTATGGCTCCGAGCGAGTCGAGTCCAATCTGGCGCGAATCCGGGCATTCCTAGCCGCCCCGGGGCCGGAGGTCCTCCCGCTTGACCACGCAGCGATCGAGTGCTTTGGCAGACTCAAGGCGGAGCTGCGTCGGATCGGGCAACAGATAGGGGACATTGACCTGCTGATCGCCGGGCTTGCCTTGACCCGCGGGCTCACTCTGGTCACAAACAACACCCGACACTTCGCCCGCGTGCCTGGCCTTTCCGTGGAGAACTGGCTCACCGACTGAACTGGCCTTCGGGAGGACTGGCCCCAGTTCGCATTCTGTCGAGGTGCTTCCGGGAGGCTCCGGATGCCGGCTATCAATGAGCCCTCGGCCGAACAGTGGAAGCAGACAATCGCCGCGTCCAACGAGGCGGCCATGAACAAGCGGCACAAGTATCCACCTTGCGAGGGGGAGTTCCTCCAGGAGTGCTGCGTGTTCGTCGAGCAGGACTGTCCCCCAACGTGTTTCTGTCGCAAGGTCGGCTGCAGTGGCGTGTGGACTCTGAGAGCGGACCTCGACTTCGGGCTCTTCGTCCGCCACTACGCAAACCTCTGGATCAGGGGGCTCGACCGTTTCTGCGACTACGTGATGATCGGAACCGGGTACCCCGAGCCGCGGTGGCGTGCCGGGGCGGAACTGCTGCGGAATCTGAAACCCGCTTGGCATGACTGGGACGGCCACGGTCGCAGCCTCGCGCAGATTGCCGCCAGCGTGCGACGCTGTTACTTCTGCAATGATGCCTTTGAGCTCATCGCGCCTGTCGCCAGCAAGGTTCGGCAATGGGCGCTCGGCACAAGCGGAGTCCATGCGTCCAAACTCCTCAGCCAGCTTTTCTATGACATCGCCGTGCCAGCCGACACCCAGGCGCGACGGCGCCAGGCAAGCGCGAGATACGACCCGGACCTCTTCGGCGGTGGCCGCATGCAGCAGGAAGCAAGGAATTGGCTCGTTCGGAACGGCATGTCCGTGGACGCCTTCCGGCAGCTTGACGATGCTCCCAGGCGCTACTGGCGACCTGGCAGACGTCCTGAACCTTCGATGGGCGCCCCGTGCAGCCGAGTCCTGGATAAGCTGTTTTACGGCCACGATAACCAATAGGGGGCTCCCAAGAAAGGTGAGTTCGATGCGTGTGCTCTACATTGACCTCGATTGCTGCCGGGCCGATCACCTGGGCTGCAATGGCTACCAGAGGCCAACAAGCCCGAACCTCGACGGCATCGCCGCCGAGGGGGTGACGTTCACGCACTGCTACTGTGCGAACTCGCCGTGCCTGCCGTCGCGGGCCGCGCTCTTCAGCGGGCGGTTCGGCTTCAACAACGGCGTCGTCACCCACCACGGCACGGGCGAGGACTTCCGCTACCACGATCTCTACAACTGCCACTGGCGCGACAACTCCCGCCCCATGCTCCAGATGCAGCTTTGGCAGCAGGGGATGAAGACCGTCACGTTCAGTTGCTTCGCCGACCGCCACAACGCCTGGTGGTTCAACGCCGGCTGGGAAGAGGTGCACGCCTTCACCCGCAAGCGCGGCCAGGAACGCGCCGACGAGGTGAACGCCGCCTTCCTCCCCTGGATCCGCCAGCACGCACGCGAGGACAACTGGTTCGTCCACCTGCACTACTGGGACATCCATAGCCACTACCGCACGCCCGCCGAGTGGGTGGAGAAGTTCCGCCGCCTCCCCGGCCCCGCCTGGCCCGACCAGGCGACGATTGACCGGCACCAGAGCTTCTACGGCCCGCGCTCCGCCGTGGACCTCTACACGGGCTACGAGGGCGGCAAGGGCGGCGGCTACGCCCGCCCCGTCGAGTACATGCCCGACGCCATCCGCACGACCGACGACCTGAGGCTGCTCATTGATGGCTACGACGCCTCGATTGCCTACGCCGACTGGCACGTGGGCGAGGTCTTGAGCGCCCTCGACGACGCAGGAGTGCTCGCCGACACGGCCATCGTGGTCAGCGGCGATCACGGAGATTCCTTCGGCGAGCACGGCCAGTACATGGACCACGGCATCGCCAACGAGGCGGTGCACAACATCCCCATGATCGTCCGCTGGCCGGGCATCACCAACCAGCCCGGCCGCAGCGAAGCAATGATCTACAATCTCGACCTGGGGCCCACCTTGTGCGAACTGCTCGGCTTCCCCATCCCCTCACGCTGGGATGGCCGCTCCTTCGCTCCCGCCCTCCGCGGCGAGAGCTTCGCCGGCTGGCCCTTCCAGGTATGGGACCACGGCATCTACACTCTCACCCGCACGGTCCGCACGCCCGACTGGCTGATGATGCGCGTCCTCCACCCCGGCCTCTACCCCTACGACGAGCCGGTGCTGCTTCATGACATGCGAAGCGATCCTCACCAGACGACCAATCTCGCCTCCGGGCGCCCCGACGTTGTCGGCGAGCTTTCGGCACTCCTGGCCAACTGGCGTCAGGAGCAGCTCCAGAAAGGCGCCCCGTGCGACCCCTTGGAGGCGATGATCTCCCAGGGCGTGTTCCCCTACTACAGCCCCGAGCGCATGTTCGAGCGCCTCGAGAAGACCGGCCGCGGCCAGCAGGCGGCCGAGTTGAGGAGGAGGCTGAACCGGTATCATCCAGGACGCTACACCCTCTGAGGAATCCGCAATGCGTAATCCGTAATGCGTAACTGGAGAAGAGAGGACCCCGACCGCGTGGTTTCTTGGCTTCTCTGGTTACGGATTACGAATTACGGATTACGGATTCCAGATGCCAGATTCCAGACCGAGGGGAAGACCCTTGCCCCACCCCAATATCCTTGTGTTCATGACCGACCACCAGCGCGGCGACACGGCGCTCGCCGAGCACCCCTGTCTGAGACCGAACCTCGACAAGTTCGCCCAGCAGGGCGTCACGTTCACCGAAGCCTACTGCCCCTCGCCCCACTGCTGCCCCTCCCGTGCGACGTTCCACTCGGGGCTTTACCCGAGCAGGCACGGGGTATGGAATAACATCTGCAACGCCCAGGCGATCAACCGCGGGCTCAACCCGGGCGTGCGGCTCTGGAGCGAAGACCTCGCGGGGGCAGGCTACCACCTGGCCTGGAGCGGCAAGTGGCACGTGAGCGTCGAGGAGACGCCCGCGAAACGCGGCTGGCACGACGAGCTGTTCGTCAGCGGCCACAAGCCGGCCGAGCACGAGACCCAGTGGCAGCACTATCAGAAGCTCGCCCAACAGCCCGAGCCCACCCAACGCGGCGAGGGCCAGGCCCTCCGGCCCGGCTACGGCGCCTACACGATGTACGGCACCCGCGAGACCGGCAACCCCCACGACGAGAAGGCGGCGAAACTGGCCATCGAGGCCCTGCCCGACCTCGCCAAGCGCGGCAGGCCCTGGTGCCTCTACGTCGGCCTCACGGGGCCGCACGACCCCTACTTTGTCCCGAAGCGCTTCCTCGACCTCTACAAGCTCGAAGATGTGCCATTGCCGCCGAGCTTTGCCGACACCCTGGCCGACAAACCTCGTGTCTATCAGCGCATGCGCCGCACCGTGTGGGGCCAGATGACGGAGCGCGAAATCCGCGAGGGCATCCGCCACTTCTGGGCCTACTGCACCTACCTCGACGACCTGTTTGGCAAGGTGCTCGCCGCCCTCGACGCCACGGGCCAGGCCAACGACACGCTCGTGCTCTTCACGTCCGACCACGGCGACTACTGCGGCGACCACGGCCTCTTCGCAAAGGGCATCCCCTGCTTCCGAGGCGCCTACCACGTTCCCGCGACCATCCGCTGGCCGGCGGGCGTCCGCAAGCCGGGCAGCCGCGTGGGGCAGTTCGTCTCCCTCGCCGACTTCGGCCCCACATTCACCGAGTTGGCCACGGGGAAGGCCCCGACGGGTCTGAGCGGGGCGAGCCTCGTGCCCTTCCTGCGTGGCGAGGCCCCGGCCGCATGGCGCGACGCCATTTTCACCCAGAGCAACGGCGTGGAACTCTACTACACACAGCGCTCGATCACCACCCGCGAGATGAAGTACGTCTTCAACGGATTCGACGAGGACGAGCTGTACGACTTGCGGAAGGACCCGCACGAGATGCGCAACATTGCCGCCGACCCTGCGTACGCCGACACCAAGCGCCAGCTCGTCCGCAAGCTCTGGCAGTTCGCCCACCGCGAGAACGACGCCGCGATCAACGGCTACGTCACCGTGGGCTTGGCCCCCTTCGGGCCGGCCGAGGCGTTCCGCGGATGAATCAGCAACCAGCCAATGCCTTGCCCAACGCAGAGTGGGATGTGGCGGTGGTGGGTGCAGGCCCCGCCGGATCGGTTGCCGCCCTGCTGCTGGCCCGGCGCGGCCACCGCGTGCTGCTCCTCGACCGGCGCCTGTTCCCGCGCGAGAAGGTGTGCGGCGACGGCCTCACCGAAGCGTCCATCGCCATCCTCGAACGCCTTAGAGTGGCCGCGACGGTCCTGGCCGAGGCGCACGAGGTGCGCGGGGTACGCGGCTTCAGCCCGTCCCAGCACGAGGCGGTCATGCCCGCCCGTCTACTCACCCTGCGGCGGACGCGGTTCGACGCGCTCCTGGCCGAGCGGGCGGTGGCAGCAGGCGCGACTTTCGGTTGCGGGGAAGTGACGGAGGTGGAGCCGGGGGGCTCCACGGTGTCTATCCGCGTGGCGGGCCGAGGCGAGCCCCTCACGTCGCGTTTCGCCGTGCTGGCCACTGGCACACGTGTCGCGCTTCTTCGGCGCCTGGGCATGGTCCACAACGAGCCACCGACCGCGGTGGGCGTGCGCTGCTACGTGCGCTCGGCCTGCCGCCTCGACGCGATGGTGGTCTTCTTTCCCCGGGCCATCTCGCCCGGGTACCTGTGGCTGTTCCCAATGGGCGATGGCGAGTACAACGTCGGCTGTTGTGTGCTCCGCCGCGCGGGCGGCGGCTGGCGTGGCAATCTGAAGGCGGCTCTCGACGGAGCAGTCGCGGAGCTGCCCATCGCTCGCGACCTGTTCGCCGCCGCCACGAGCGTGTCGCCACTCGGCGGCGCGATGGTGCGGTGTGGCTTCGATGGGACACGCAGGGTCGCTGTCGGACGCGTCCTGGCGGTCGGCGAAGCCAGCGGCTCAACGCTGCACTTCACCGGCGAGGGCATCTCGCCGGCCATGCGTACCGCCGAGCTGGCGGCCGACGCGCTTCACCGTGCCCTCGACCGCGACGTGCCCGAGGCGCTGGAGGCGTTTCCCCGCCAGATCGAGACCTTGTTGCGGCCGCGCCACCTGGCCTACGCGCTCGCCGAAAAGGCGGCCTCGCGATGCTGGCTCAACGACTTCTTCGCGCGCCACTCGAGCCCTGGCACCTGGCTGCACCGCCTGGGCATGGCCGCCCTGTCGCCCGAGCCGAACTCCCCCTCGTTCCGCATCCTTCGACGCATCTTCCGAGGTGCCGTGCGGCTCGGCGGGCGCCGGCTGCGCGGCTGAGATCGGGCGCGGGCAGCCCCTACGGCACAAGCTCGATCTCCGACACCACAATCCACCCGCTGGCCTTGGGCTCGGATGCGGTGCCGTGCAGGCCGATGATCAACTGCGCGATCTCGCCGAGATCGAGCCGGCCGTTGTCGTCCCTCGACCAGCCGCCGAGTCTCAGGTGGTCGAAGGCGATCTGGGCGGTCACCCATTCGTTGCTCGCCGGTGGGGGCGGCTCTGCGACGTATTGCGCGTGGTCCCCGCGCTCGCTCGCGCACACCAGCAACCCGCCTATCCCGGCAGGCAGACTCGCCCTGTAGGCGAACCGGAAGCCGCGATAGCCCTCGGCCTCTACATCCTGCACTGACAGTGCCGGGGTGACGTACATGTGCCGCCCGCCCGGGAAGGCGAAGTCGAGCCGGACGGCGGGCTTGCCGCCGGGCCCGTCGCTGGTCACCGTGAGTCTCGCTTCGGCGGCAGGGTCCTTGCCGATGGTCCAGAGCGCCGGGCTGCTATAGGCCACTGGCAGTGGCCCCGTCGGCCTGTAAGATTCGGAGGTGAAGGCGATGCGGCCGAGCTCAAGCGTGCCTTCGGCGGGGCCGTCCACCACCATCCCCACCTGGAAGCGCGCGGCCTGGTCGGGATGGGGCTCGGCGTCCGCATCCTGGGCGAACTCCGCCCGGCTCAGGCCCTCGAGCGGCAGACGCGCCTCGAGCGATGCATCGGCCACGAGAGGCGCCCCGGCGACTCTGAGCCACGCCCCGCCATCCTTCTCGAAGAGCAGGAACGCGAGTTTCGGGGCGGAGCCATTGTCCAGGGTGAGCCGGTACATCACCGAGAGAGCCTTTGCCCCCGCAGGGTCGCCGCAGGGCCGGCCCTCGATGGCGATGAACCGCCGCTCGGCGCCGGCCTTTGCGAACTTCAGACGCAGGGCCTGCTCGCCGCCCTGGCCCGCGTCGAGTGCGTCGAGCGTGGTCGTGACCCCGGCCACGGGCACGGGCCGCCAGGTGGCCTTGGGCCGCACGGCAGCCGGATGCCGCGCACAGCCGAGGGTGAACGCAGCGGAAACCAGCACCACAGCCAGCAGGTGCCGCAGCATAGCGCGCCTCCTCTTCTTGTGTCCTATCGGTCCTACCCGTCCTATCTGTCCTACCGCCTACGCCGGGGACATAGGACCGATGGGACGGATAGGGCCGATAAGACAGCCGCTCTCTCACGGGGCCGCCGAGTTTGTCAACTCGACGTTGTCGAGATAGAACACCGCCTTGTCATTCGCCGTGCTGGAGAAGCCCAGCCAGTCGAGCTTCTTCCAGCCGGGCTTGCCGTTGGCGATGCCCTTGAACGCCTTCGGTGGCTGTCCGGGGAACGTGACGGCGAGGTCCCAGGTGCCGTTGCTCTGGGGGCCGAGGCCGGCCGTCATCTCGTAGTGGACCCACTGGCCGGCGGGAATGTCGAGCGGCGGCTGGTCCTTGACGTGGAGTTTGCCGCCGGAGAGCGCCATCGTGGGGCCGACGTTGTAGGGGTTCGCATCGTCGCGCCATTCGACGAACATCACGGTGCCGGCCTCGACCCGCATGTCGAAGGCAAACCTGGTCATCCCCTCGCGGTGGTGCGGCACGTAGAAGAAGTGGGGGTTGAAGGCGTGCTGGAGGCCGGGGGCGTCGAGCACCTTCAGGCCTCGCTTGCCATTCGCCGCCGCCTCCTCGGTGACTGTGAGGGCGTCGCCCTTCTTCTCGGTGAAGCACTTGGCCAGCGGAGGCGGGGCGCCGATGGGCACCGTCTCGAAGTCTTCGCGGAACACGACCGGCGGTGGGGGAGGGGGGGGCGGGGCGAACTCGACCTTCGGGTATCGGACGCTCGCCGCCAGCTTCACCCACGCAGGGTCGCCGTAGACGCCCGCCTTCGCGTAGTCGAACGGCTTGAAGCCGATCTTGAGCGCCGGCGAGCCGGGCCTGAGGCGGAAGTCGCCCTTCTCGACGTCCACAAACATCGGGTCCGCGATGAGGCTCCCCTGGTCCTTGCCCAGCCTCTGCCAGTCCTCCCAGGGCAGCCCGCTGAACGAGATGGGCTGGCCCGACGTGTCCCAGTAGAGGTTGTTCTTCAGCACTACCTTGTCGTCCTTCGCGCCGCTGCCGGTGAAGAGCGGTCCGCCCGTCCAGTAGACGATGTTGCGCTCGAAGGTGAACGAGAGGTGCGGCTCGATGCGCGAGCGCTGAATCTGCCCCTCCATGCTGCTCACCAGGATGTTGTTGCGAACGACCTGCTCTCTGCCGTAGTGCTGGTGGTAGTTGCCGGTCTTCGTGTGGTAGACGAGGTTGTTCTCCATGACGATGTTCGAGCTTCCCTCGTCGTTGTAGAGGCCCCAGCCGCCGTAGCTGTACGAGTAGACGTCGTGGATGCGATTGTTGGAGACGGTTGTGCCCTCGGAGGGGCCGAGGGTGTAGACGCCGCCCATGTCGGAGAGCACGCCCCAGCCGAGATGGTGGATGTGGTTGAACTCGATGGTGTTGCGCTTGGCGACGCTGGGCGCATAGCCCCATCGCCAGCCGACCGAGATGCCGGTGTAGAAGAAATCGGCGATGTCGTTGTGCGTCACGCGGTTGTCGGGGCTGTGGCCGATCCAGACGCCGTGCGCGCCGGTGTGGATGCGGCCTCCGCCGCGGATGATGCAGTTGTCCACCGTGATGTGACTGGTGAGGTACGGGGGAGCCGGGTTGTCGCGCTCCCAGCCGTGGCCGATCTTCACGCCGCCCCCGCCCAGGTCCTCGAACAGGCAGCGGACGACGCGGCAGTCGCGGCACGCGTCGCGGAACCAGACCGCGTAGGTGCCGATGCGGCTGATCTCGCAGTCCTCGATCGCGATGTGCCGGGCGCCATTGGCCATGACGACCGCGGGCACGGTGACCTCGGCCTGGGCGTCGGCGTGGCCGGCCGGCGGCAGGATGTACTGAGAATGCCGGAAGGTCAGAGCGCGCAGCGTCACGTGCTCGACAGTGAGCCCGAGCGCCGGCTCCCCCGCAAGCTTGACAAAGGTCTCGGTGACGGGGGCGATGACCTCGGCGGTCGCCAGGTCCTCGCCGGGCAGGGGCTTGTAGAGGAGAGTGCCCTCGCGGTCGAGGAACCATTCGCCCGGCTCGTCGAGCGCCGCGCGGAAGTTCTCCAGGTGGTAGCGCTGCGCGTGCTCCCAGTCGAGGAACTTCCAGGGCGCATTGCCGGTCGTGATGAGTGCGCCGGTCTTCTCCTCCACCGCGGCGATGCGGTGGCGCGAGGTCTCCCAGGCGTGGTAGGCCACGAGCGTCACGTCGCCGAGGCGCTCCTTCGGCACGGCGAGGAGCGGCTTGACGTCGTCGGCTCGGCCGAGGAAGGCCCGCTTCGACAGGTCGGCCTCCTTGCCCGTCTGCGGGTCAATGCCTGTGGGGAACGGGCGCAGCATGTGGAAGTAGAACTTGTTTGGAGACCTCGCGCGAGTCGCCCGGCGCCCGTTCACCCAAAGCTGTTCGAAGTACCACTTCCCGTCCCGGACCTCGGGCACCTGGGCGCGCCACAGTCCGTCCTGCCCTGCCTTGAAGCCCGAGATGCGGCGTCCGCCGGTGAAGACTGGTTTGGCCCCTCGCTCGGCTTCGTAGGTGATCGGGCACAGAGCGGTGCCACTATCCTGCGGCGTGAGCACGAAGGGCCGTGTGAGCGCGTACTCGCCATCGGCGATGACCACGCGCACCGGCTCCGCCGGTGCGGCTTCGGCCCGCCGCGCCCGGATCGCGTCGCGGGCATCTTCCAGGGACTTGAGTCGTCCGCCTGGCGACACGTGCAGGGTCATCGCCAGGGCCGGGGTCGCCGCCAGGGCTATCCATGCCAACGAGGGGATCTTCATCTGCGCCTCCTTCGTGGGGGCAAGGCTAGCGCAAAGGCCCCGACTGCGCAAGCGCCGAGGAATCGAGCTTGACTCCCCGGCAGCGACTTGCTATCGTGGCGCGTCACCTTGTCTAGGAGAATGCGATGGCAACGCCCGAGACGGCGAACGTGGGCATCACTCAGGACGACGAGAGGGCCGTCGAGAACCTGCGCGCAGCGCGCGACAAGATTCTGGCCGAGCTTCGGCGGATCATCGTCGGCCTGGACCAGGTGATTGACGAGATGATGATCGCCATCTTCTGCCGCGGCCACTGCCTGCTGGTCGGCGTGCCGGGCCTGGCGAAAACGCTCCTCGTCAGCTCGCTCGCCCAGACCCTGTCATTGTCGTTCCGACGCATCCAGTTCACGCCCGACCTGATGCCGAGCGACATCACGGGCACCGAAATCCTCCAGGACGACCCGCAGACGGGGCAGCGCATCTTCAAGTTCATGAAGGGCCCCATCTTCTCCAACATCATCCTGGCCGACGAGATCAACCGCACTCCGCCCAAGACCCAGGCCGCGCTGCTCGAATCCATGCAGGAGAAGAAGGTCTCGATGGGCGGGGAGGACTATCCCGTTCCCGAGCCCTTCTTCGTGCTGGCCACGCAGAACCCCATCGAGCAGGAAGGCACCTATCCCCTGCCCGAGGCCCAACTCGACCGTTTCTTCTTCAACATCCTCGTGGATTATCCGACCTGGGACGAGGAGATCGCGATCATTGACCGGGTGACGGGCACCATGCCCGACCGTCTGGCGGAAGTGATCGCGCGCGACGAGATTCTGGCCCTCCAGAGCCTGGTGCGCCGCGTGCCGGCCGCTCCCCACATCTGCCACTACGCGGCCAAGCTGGCTCGCGCCACGCGTCCGAGCGATGGGGAGGCGCCCGACTTCGTGCGAAACTGGATCACCTGGGGCGCGGGGCCGCGCGCCAGCATCTTCCTGGTGCTCGCCGCCAAGGCCCGCGCCGTCCTCCACGGCCGTTTCGCGGCCTCGACCGACGACGTGCGCGCCGTCGCGCTCCCCATCCTGCGCCACCGCATCATCCCCAACTTCGCCGCCCAGTCCGAAGGGCTCAAGAGCGACGACATCGTGAACAAGCTCCTCGAGGCCGTCCCTGCAGACGAACGGCTCTACGATGGCAAGTCCAAGACAGCACAAGCTGCGGTACCTCGATCCTGAGACCCTGCAGCGGATCGGCCCGCTGGAGCTGGTGGCCCGCGAGGTGGTCGAGGGCCTGCATGTCGGCATGCACAAGAGCCCGCTGAAGGGCTTCTCCACCGAGTTCTCGCACCATCGCCAGTACGTGCCGGGCGACGAGACCCGACATCTGGATTGGCGAGTGTATGGACGCACCGAGCGGTACTATCTCAAGCTCTTCGAGGCCGAGACCAACTTCACGGCCAATCTGCTGCTCGACGCCAGCTCGTCCATGCACTTCGGCTCCCACGCGGTCTCGAAGCTGGAGTACGCCAAGTTCATGGCCGCCAGCCTGGCCTACCTGTGCGTGCGCCAGCGCGACTCGGCGGGCCTCGCGGTGTTCGATAACCATCTCCGCTCCTACATTGAGCCGAAGACCACGATGGGCGTCGTGCGCACGATCGCCGAGGAGCTGGAGAAGGTCGAGGGCCTGCCGCGCACCAACGTGGCGGCCATCCTTCACGAATTCGCCAACCGCATCCCGAGGCGTGGCTTCGTGATGCTCTTCAGCGACCTGTTCGACCACGTGGCCGAGTTCGTGCAGGGCATCGAGCACCTGCGCTTCAAGGGACACAACGTGGCCGTCTTTCACGTGCTCGACCCGCACGAGCTTCAGTTCCCGTACGACGGCTCGTGCAAGTTCATCGGCCTGGAGGAGGACGGCGAGATCGTCACGCAACCGAAACGCATTCGCGCGGCCTACCTGGAGGAACTCCGCAAGTTCCTCCAGGAGATTCGCCGCGCCTGCGAACGGGCACACGTGGATTACACGCTGGTGGACACCTCGCGGCCGGTGGACGCCGTGCTGTCGGGGTACCTGATCGGGAGAATCCGCAGCGTCCACGTGCGCTGAGGTGGCCAGGTGGGAAGAGCAGGACGGATGGGACAGATGGGACTCCGAGCCCGGGATTGTCTTATCGGTCCTATCTGTCGTATGGGTCCTATGGCGCTGTGTCTGGCCGCGCTGTCCGCCCGGGCCGACGTGGTGCAGACGCTCAACGATCGTCTCGAGGGCAAGGTGGCCTTCGTGGATGGTACGCTTCAGGTGGCGGGCAAGCCTGTTGCCTGGGGCGACGTGCTCTTTGTCATTCGAGAGACCGACACGCGCTCGATCCGCCCGCCCGAGGCTCTGCGAATGGCCAGCGGCGAGGTGTGGCTGTGCAACGTCGCCAGCCTCACGGCGGGAAAGCTGAAGGTGCGGCTCCCGCTCCTGGGCGAGCGGGAGCTGGACGCCTCGGCCCTGCGGGCGCTCGACTTCCTGCCCACGCTGCCGCCGCCCGAGGCCGCCGACAAGCCGGGCACCCTCTACCGCGTCAAAGGGGAGCCCGTGCCCGGCCGCCTGATGTGGGTGGATGAGCAGCGGGTGGCCATTGACAGCCCCCTCGGCGTGCTCACGCTGTCGCGTGAGGGCCTGGCCCGTTACCTCTACCGGAGCGGGCCGACGCCTCCGCCCGGCACCGAGGACGAGGTGAGCCTGGTGGATGGCTCGGTCCTCCGCGGCAGGGCGACGCCCGGCAAGGGCGTCCTGGAGATGGAGCATGCGGCGCTCGGGCGCATCACCGTGCCTGACCGCCTGCTCCGCTCAATCCTACGGCGCCCGGCATCCGTCGTCTACGTGGCCGAGGGGGCGCCGGCCAGGGTGGACGCCGTGCCACTGGTCGCCAAGGGGGCGCCGCCCGAGGCCCTGGAGTATGTGACGCAGGGCGATTCGAGGGCCTGGCCGGGCCCGTTGGTGGCCCTCCGCGGCATTCGCATCGAGCCGAAGTGCTCGGCGAGCTGGCGGGTGCCGAGGGGTCAGGGGCAGCGCCTCACGCTCCGTGCCACGCTGGCCCCGATTGAGGGGATGCGCGGCGAGGTGAAGCTGCGGCTCGTGGCGGCGGGCAAGGTGCTGCTCGAACGCGAGGTCGGGCCGGCCTCGAAGCGCGAGGCGGTAGCCGTCGATGTGCCGCCGGACGCCGAGCTGGCCGTCGAGGTGGACTTCGGCCCGCTCCTGCGGTTCCCCTGTGGCGTGCTGATCGGGGACCCCGTGGTCGTGGGGCAATGACCCGATAGAGGTCTGTATGGGCTTTCTGGACTTTCTCTACAAGCCGATGCTCTGGGGCACGCTGGCGATCGCCGTGCCGATCCTGATCCATCTGCTGAACCGGTACCGGCACAAGCGGATTGACTGGGCGGCGATGGAGCTCTTGCGGCGCGCTCTCGTGATCCGCGCCCGGCAGATTCGCATCGAGGACATCCTCGTCCTCGTGCTGCGCTGCCTGGCGGTGCTCCTCCTGGCGCTCGCCATGGCCCGCCCCACGCTCACCACGGCGGGGGCCAAGTGGTTCGGCGCCGAGGCGCGCGTGGGCGTGGTCGTCGCTCTGGATGCCTCGTTCAGCATGGCCCACCGGCCCGGCGTGAACACGCGCTTCGAGCGGGCGCTCACGCGCGTGCGCAAGGTGCTCAGCACGCTGGAGCCGGGCGACCCGGTCAGCCTGGTGCTGATGGGCAGCACGCCGCGCATCCTGCTGCGCGACGTGGGCTACGACGCCGCGCGCGTGGAGGCCGCCCTCGCCGAGGCGGCGCCCGTGCCGGAGCGCTTGAACCTCGAGTTGTGCCTGGAGGAGATCGAGAAACTCGTCCGCGAGGTCCGAGCGCCGATGCGCGAGTGCTACCTCGTCACCGACGCGCAGAGGACCTCGTGGGAGGAACTCTCCGACAAGGTGAAGATCTCGCTCCGCGAGATGAGCCAGGTCGCCAGGCTATTCGCGCTGTCCGTTGCCAGCGACAGCGCCGAGAACCTGGCGCTCACCCACTTCGCCGTGGCCTCGGGCACGTTGCGTCGGGGCGCCATTGCCCGCTATGTGGCCGAGGTGACCAACTTCGGCCGCCAGCCTCAGGAGCGCGTGGGCGTCACCCTCACGCTCGATGGCAAAGCAGTAGATCAGCGGGTCATAGACCGCATTCTCGCGGGCCAGGCGAGGACCGTTCCCCTCTTCGCCCGCCTCGACGCCGCGGGCGACACGCGCCTCGCCGCGCAGCTCGGGCCCGACCCGCTGGCGACCGACAACGTGCGGTACGCCGTCACCCACGTGGCCGAGCAGATGCGCGTGCTGGTGGTGGACGGCGCGCCCAGCGACGAGCCGTACAAGAGCGAGACCGATTTTCTCGCTACCGCCCTCTCGCCGCGCCGCGGCGGGCCGGCTGCCGCGGCCCTCGCTCTGAAGGTCATCCCCTGGCTCTCTCTCCCCGCCGAACGGCTCTCGGACTACCAGGTCGTCATCCTCGCCAACCTGCCCGACGTGCGCAAGGACCAGGCCGCGGCGCTCCACACCTACGTGCAGCAGGGCGGCGGCCTCATCGTCTTCCTGGGCGACAAGACCATCCCGCGCCTCTTCAATGCGCGCATGGCCCTCGGCGAGAAGTCACTCCTCCCCGCCCGTCTCACCGCTCTGGCCAGCCCCAAGGACCCCGACGGCGTGTCGCTCGAAGTGGCCATGCCGGGCCACCCCGTGGCCGCCGCCCTGGAGGGCCTCCCGCCCGAGCTCCTGGGGGCCGCCCGCTTCACCCAGTACGTCAAGGCCGAACTCCTCGAGGGCGGCCGCACCATCCTCAAGTTCGCGGGCACCGACGACCCCCTGCTCGCCGAGAAGGGCCTCGGCCGCGGCCGCGTGCTCCTCTGCACCAGCACCGCCGACCGCGAGTGGACCAACTTCGTGGTCAACCCCGTCTATCCCATTGTCCTGCATCAGGCGGTGACCTACCTGTCGCGCCAGGAACACGAGCGCTCATTCGCCATCGCCGAGCCGATCACACTCACGCTGCCCAGGGCGAACGTGCAAGCGAGCGTGCTCATCCGTGACCCGGCGGGGAAGGACTTCCCCCTCCAGGTCAGCGAGCGAAACGGCCAGCGCGTCATCACCCTCGCGCGGCCCGAGCTGCCCGGCTTCTATGAGGCCCGCTACGCCGCCGGCATGCCCCCGATCGCCGTCGCCGTGAACGTCGAGCCCGCGGAGAGCGACGTCCGCAGCCTGCTCGAGCGCGACCTCGCCAAGGCCTTCCTGGGCACGCCGGTGCGCCTCGTGGACTGGGGCGACGACCTGGAGATGGCGATCAAGACGGGGCGGGTGGGCCACGAGCTATGGCGCACGCTGATGATCCTCGGCCTTGCCATGTTGGCCCTCGAGTCGCTGCTCGCCTGGCACTTCTCACGTCGCATGGCCGGCGCGGCGGCCCGCGCGGCCACCAAGGAGGAACTGCTCGGCGGCCGGACCGCCGAAGTGAAGGGATAGGAAGAGGCGGATGCTCCGACGCTGGTTCACCAAGCTGCTCGGCCTCGAGGAAGTGGGGCCTGTGACCTACTTCGAGTGGTTCCTGCGCCACCCGTGGCCCAGCGTGATCGTGCTCGCGTGCATCCTGGCGGCCGTGGCGTTTGCCGCCTGGCTGTACTGCCGCGAGCGCGGCGTCTCGCGCGGCCGGCGCATCTTCCTGGGCACGTTGCGCGCGCTCCTCTACACGCTCGTCATCCTGCTCCTCTTCGAGCCCGTGTTCGGACTGGAGATGTCGGTGAAGCTGCGCGAGAGCCTGCTCGTGCTCGTGGACAACTCCGAGAGCATGGCCATCCGCGACGCGCGCAAGAGGGAGCGCGAGCTCGAGGACGCGGCCATGGCCCTCGGCAGACTGCCGTTCGACAAGGCCGCGCCGCAGGCGATGGATGCCAGGGCGCGCGCCGACGCCTCGTCCGCGGCTCGCCTCGATCTGGCCAAGGGCCTCCTCGAAAACCCCCATCTCGAGCTCTTCACGCGGCTCGCAAAGGACTTCCGCCTGCGTTACTTCTCCTTCGGCGATGCCGTGCAGCCCACCAGTGGCGAGGGCGACGCGCTCGCCGCCGCGCTCCGCAAGCTCGAGCCCAATGGCAAGTCCACCCGTCTTGGCACAGCGATCGATGACGTGGTCTCGCGCTACAGCGGCCAGCCGATCGCCGGCGTGCTCCTGCTCACCGACGGCGCCTCGAACGAGGGCCTCGAGCCCCTCGAGGTCGCCCGCAAGATGAAGGACCGCGGCATTCCCCTCTTCCCCGTGGGCATTGGCGTGCCCGACCCGCCCGACGTGCGGCTCGAGGGCCTGGTGGTGCAGGACACCGTGTTCGCGAAAGACCGCGTGCCCGTCCGCTTCCGCATCACATCCAAGGGCTTCACGAATCGGCACGTGGACGTGACGGTGACGGTCAACGGCAAGGAGATCGCGCGCAAGGACGTCGTGCTGACCGGCGAGCCGCAGTTCGAGGAGTTGAGCTTCCTCCCCGACGAGACCGCGGGCACCCTGAAGCTCGAGGTCGCGGCCGCGCCGCTCCCGGGCGAAGTCGTGGCCGACAACAATCGTCTGGCCCGCGACCTCCGCGTGATTGACGAGAAGATCAAGGTCCTCTACGTCGAGGGCAAACCCCGCTGGGAGTACCGCTACCTGCGCGCCGTGCTCCTGCGCGACCATCGCCTCGACGTCAAGTTCCTCATGACCCAGGGCGACCGCGACCTGGCCAAGGCCTCGGAGCGCTACCTCGACCGCTTCCCCGAGGTGGCCGGCGAGGCGTTCGTCTTCGACCTCGTGATCCTGGGCGACGTGCCGGCCTCGTACTTCACCCCCGCGCAGCTCTCGCGCATGGAGCAACTGGTGCGCGAGCGCGGCGGCTCGCTGCTCGTGCTGCCCGGCCACCAGAACCCGCTCACCACCTACCTCGGCACCCCGATCGAGGGCCTGCTGCCCGTCCGCCTCCAGCCCGAAGCCTGGGAGGCGGTGGAGGAGACGGTGTATCCCACGCCCGCCACGAAGGGCGACGAGATGACCGTCGTGACCCTGGAAATGCCCGAGGAACGCAACAGCGCGCGCTGGGCCCACGTGCGTCCCCTCTACCAGGTTCCCGCCCTCGCCGGCGCCAAGCCGGCCGCGACCGTGCTGGCCACGCTGTCCGACGCCCCGCGCCGCCGCGAGCCCTACCCGCTCATCTGCTGGCAGCGCTACGGGCGCGGCAAGGCCATGTTCGTCGGCACCGACCAGCTCTGGCGCGTGCGCTTCAAGGTCGGCGACCAGTACCACGCGCGCTACTGGGGCCAGGTGATTCAGTTCCTCACCCTCTCGCGCCTGCTCGGCGAGAACAAGCGCATTCAGATCGAAACCGGCCGCCGCAGCTTCCGCACCGGCGAGCGCGTGCAGCTCTACGCCAACGTGCTCAGCGAAGCCTACGAGCCGGTGAACCTCGCCAGCTACAGCGTCTACGTCGAACGTCCCGAGGGCCAGGCCGAGACCACGCAGATCAAGCTCGACCCTGTGAAAGACGTGCCCGGCCTCTATCAGGGCTTTTTCACGCCCGAGCTCGAGGGCCGCTACCTGCTGCGCACGGCGCCCGCTGACCGCGACTACTCGAACACCGTGGAACTCCAGGTCGCCACGACCCCGCTCGAGCAGCTCGAACCGGCGATGCAGGAGGATGCCCTGCGGAAACTCGCCGAGATCTCGGGCGGCCGCTACTTCGCCATCCGCGACCTGCCCGAGCTGCCCGACGCCCTGCAACGGGAAGTGCAGACGACCATCATCCGCCGCGAGAAGGAGCTCTGGGACCTCCCCGCGATCTTCGTCCTCCTCCTCCTGTGCGCGGCGACCGAGTGGTTCTTCAGACGGAGGTACGACCTCATCTGAGGTCGAATGGTGAGAACATGGCCTCGATAACAGCGGCGCAACCCGAGCCCGAGCTTCCCGGCGCGCACTTCGTCACCGACAAGCTCCGCCGCGCCTGGCGCAAGGAGCGCCGCTTCCACCACACCCGCGGCCTGTGCTACCTCGTGCTCTGGGCGCTGGCCATGGTGCTGCTGGACCTGCTGGTGGACTTCCTGTTCCGCGTGCCCGGCTACTGGCGCCTCGCGCTCGTGGCGTCGAACGTGGGCGTTGTCGGCTGGGTGGTCTGGCATCACTGGCTGCGCCACCTGCGGCGCTACGACGCCGTGCGCACCGCCCTCCAGGTCGAGGGCCGCCACCCCGAGCTTCAGAGCCTGCTCGTCTCCTTCGTGCAGTTCGGAGCCGGGCGCATCGAGGGCAGCCACATCTCGCCCAGCCTGGTCCGCGCCCTGCGCCGCCAGACCATCGAGTACACGCAGCCGATTGACTTCCGCGAGATCATCAGCTACCGCGAGCTCAAGCGCATCGTCCTCGTCTCGGCGCTCGTCGTGGCCTTCTTCGGCGCCGTGAGCGTCAACTGGTCGCAGCACCTGCGCGTGCTGTTCTACCGCCTGCTCAACCCCGAGGCCCGCCTCGCCTACCCCACCCGCACCCGCCTGCTCGCCGTCACGGGCAACCAGGCCATTCAGCAGGGCGCCAAGGTCACCCTCGAAGCCAGGGCTGCGGGGCTCCTCCCGCGCGACGGCACCCTCTACGTCCGCCCCGAGGCCGGAGCCTGGGAAAACGTGCCATTCCCCAGAACCGCTGCCACCGACGACACCTACTCCTACGAGTTCAACGAGGTCTATCAGACCTTCCGCTACCGCATCCGCCTCGGCGACGTGTCGTCCGAGGAATACCAGATCACCGTCGTCCCCCCGCCGCGCATCGTCGGCACCAGCGTGCGCCTCGACTATCCCGCCTACACCGGCCTCGCGCCTCAGACGCTCGACATCCTGAACCTCGAGGTCCCCGAAGGCACCACGGTGCGCTGGGACCTCCGGTGCGACCGTGCCCTCGCCTCGGCCTCCGTGCTGCGCGAAGGCGCCCAGCCCATGCTCATGCGACTCGAAGACGGCGGCCGCCTGGCCCGCTTCGAGACCGTCGCCACCGAATCCTTCGACTACTCCTTCCAGTGGATCGAGAAGGAGCACGGCTACGAGTACAAGGACGAGGTGCGCTACTTCGTGCAGGTCATCCCCGATAGCGCCCCGCAGGTCGAGATTCTCCGCCCGCTCGAGGACGAAAAGGCCACCACGCGCAAGACCCTCACCATCCAGTTCCAGGCCCGCGACGACTACGGCCTGGCCGACGCCGCGATCATCTACACCGTCAACGATGGCGAAGAACAGCGCGCCCCGCTCGGCGCGCTCAAGGGCCGCCTCGTCGAGAAGGAGGCCAACTGGGTCCTCAAGCAGACCATCCCCGCCCTCAAGGAAGGCGACGTGGTGACCTACCTCATCGAGGTGGCCGACAACCACAGCGGCGCCGATGGCGCCTTCAAGAGCCGCTCGCAGGGCCGCCGCCTCTACATCGTCAGCGTGGACGAGTATCTGCGCTACCTCGCCGAGCGGCGCCGCAAGCTCGTCGGCGACATTCGCACCATGCACCAGCAGGAAACCGAGGCCACCGAGAAGGTCGGCGAGATCGACGCCAAAGCGCCCCCCCCTCCGCCCACCAGGTGAATCCGCGCGGCCGCCATATACGTGAGGCGTTGCCAGGCAGAGCGCCGCGGCCCCAGGGTTGCGCAATCCCCAGGCACCCACCCCCCAAGCCGCGCCCCCCTTTCCCTCCTGCGGCCAATCCGTTAGTTGTCAAAGAACAGCGCGGGCCTCGCTCCGGACGCCGCTCATGCCCCCGAAGGGCTGGAAGCCTGGCCTTCGCTCCGCCTTTCCCCACCGCGCGGTTCCCCGGGACGGTCTG
>Ga0209381_1000843_pt1 | contig 61672 bp, 58 predicted proteins | sample DewCreD2012metaG_FD_184111 | JGI IMG/M metagenome (GOLD analysis project Ga0209381, IMG submission 184111) | Hot spring sediment bacterial and archeal communities from British Columbia, Canada, to study Microbial Dark Matter (Phase II) - Dewar... ... | reverse complement strand
CGCTCGACGTCGAGCTCTCGGCCGACGAGCTCGAGCGTCGGCGGGCGGCGTGGAAGCCGCCCGCGACGATCTACACGAGCGGTGCGCTCTACAAATACGCCCAGCTCGTGGGCCCGGCGGTCAAGGGAGCGGTCACCCATCCGGGTGCCTCGGCCGAGGTCGTCTGCTACGCCGATCTCTGAGGCCGAAAGGCCTCAGCCGGCCGCCGCGACCGTCCGCTCGAAGCGCCGGAGCAGGACCTCGGCGAGGCCCTCGCTCTCGCCCGTGACCGGCAAGGGTTCGAGCTCGCCGAGCCGGTGGCGGAACCAGGTCCGCTGCCGCTTGGCGTAGGCCCGCACCTGACGCGCGATCTCGGCCGTGGCGGCGGCGCGCTCGAGGCGGCCGTCGAGCACCGTCAAGAGCTCGCGGCAGCCGTGCACCTTGAGGATCGGCCAGGGCTCGATGCGGCCGCTGCGTGCCGCCTCGGCGAGGCCGGGCTCGGCCGCGGCCAGCGCCGCGACCTCCTCGAGGGCACCCGCTTCGAGCTGCGCCTCGAGCCGCCGCGCGATCCGCGGACCGGTGAGCTCGGCGGGTGGCAAGAGCGCCACGCCCAGGAGCGCACGCGGGCGGACGAGCGGGCGGCGCGGCTCCTCCTGCCAGAGAGCGAGCGGTCGGCCGGTGGCCTCGAGCACCTCGAGGGCGCGGAGGATCCGCTGCCGATCGGTCGGGCGCACGCGGGCGGCGCTCAGGGGGTCGAGTCGGGCGAGCCGGGCGTAGAGCGCGGACGTCGGCATCTCCCGGCTCTCCTCGAGGAGACGGCCGCGCAAGGTGGCGGGTACCTCGGGGATCGGTGAGAGGCCGTGCAGCAGGGCCTCGAGATAGAGGCCGGTGCCGCCCACCAGGATCGAAGGCCGCCCGGCGGCGGCGAGCTCCATCAGGAGCGGCAGCACGAGGGCGAGCCAGCGGCCCGCCGAGGGCTGCTCGCGGGGACCGAGGACGCCGTAGAGCCGGTGCGGCAGCCGCTCCTCCTCCACCGCCGTCGGCCGGGCGGTGAGGATCGGCAGATCGGCGAAGAGCTGCTGACTGTCGGCGTTGACGATCACGGCGCCGATCCGCTCGGCGAGCGCGAGCGCGAGCGCCGACTTGCCGCTCGCGGTGGTGCCGGCGAGCACGAGGAGCGGCCCGACCGGTGCCGGCTCCGAGTAAGCCCCGAGCCGTGTGGAGAAGCTCACAGCGCCCGCCTCGCCGCCCCCGTTACGCTCGGCGCCGCGATCGCCGCAGGGAGGACGCCATGCGCGAGGAACCGCGCGCGCGGGGCACGGGACGGGACGACGTCACGGTCCACCGGGTGGAAGACCGGGAGAGCGGGCTTCGGGCGGTGATCGCCCTCGACACGCCGCTCCTCGGTCCCGCGGTCGGCGGCTGCCGGATGCGGGCCTACCCGCACGAGGCCGCAGCGATCGAGGAGGCCCGCGCGCTCGCCCGGGCGATGAGCCGCAAGGTGCTGCTCGCGGGCTTGCCCTTCGCGGGCGGCAAGGCGGTGATCCGGGCCGACCCGCGGACCGACAAGACCGCCGCGCTCTGGGCGGCCTTCGCCCGCGCCCTCGAGCGGCTCGGCGGCCGCTACTGGACGGGCGAGGACAGCGGCACCACGCCCGCCGACATGGACGCGATCGCCCGCGGCAGCCGCTACGTGCTGGGCCGCAGCGCCGGGGCGGGCGATCTCGGCCCGATGACCGCACTCGGTGTGCTGCGCGGCCTGCGCGTCGCCCTGCGTCATCGGCTCGGTAGCGATCGGCTCGAGGGCGTGCGGGTGGCCGTGCAAGGACTGGGGGCGGTCGGCATGCCGCTCGCCACGTTCCTCGCCGAGGCCGGGGCACGGCTCCTCGTGAGCGACCTCGACCCCGCCAAGCTGGCGAACGCCGTCGATCGGCTCGGCGCTCGACCGGTGCCGCCCGAGGCGATCCTCGAGGTCGAGGCGGAGGTCCTCGCCCCCTGTGCGCTCGGCGGCGCGATCGGTCCCTTCGAAGTCGATCGGCTGCGCTGTGCGGTCGTGGCCGGAGCGGCCAACAACCCGCTCGCCACACCCGAAACGGCCGTCCTGTTGCATCGCCGCGGCATCCTCTACGCGCCCGACTATGTGATCAATGCCGGTGGCGTGATCGCCGCCACGGCCGAGCTCGACCCGGGCGGCTACGATCCGGACCGGGTGCGGGCGCGTCTTTCGGTGATCGACCGGCGCCTCGAGGCGATTCTGGCCGAAGCCGAAGCACGCGACCTGCCACCGCTCGTCGTGGCCGAGGCCGTGGCGGCGCGGCTGCGGGCCGAGCGGATCGCGGCCGCGACCGGCCGCCGCGCCCCGGGCCCCGGCCGCTCGCCGGCCGCCGCCGCGGCTGCTAGCCTCGGCCCGGCAGCCCAGCGCGCGCGGAGTCGATGAGCCACGTCCTCGTCCTGATCGCCGATCCGACCCGAGCCCCCCTCGAGGCGGCGCTCGTCCGCACGCTCGAGGCGGCCCTCGAGGGGCGCACCCGCTGGCTCGCCGAGGCCGAGGCGGTGGAGATCGTGAGCGACCTCGATCCCGCGGCGATCGTGGACCGCGCCGACCCGCTGCTCGCCGGCCGGCCGCTCGATCGCGCGATCCTGCCCGCGGCCGGCCGCCGCAAGCGGCTCCTCTTGGCCGACATGGACAGCACCATGATCACCGTCGAGTGCCTCGACGAGCTCGCCGACTTCGTCGGCTGCAAGGCCGAGGTCGCGGCGATCACGCGGGCGGCCATGAACGGCGAGATCGAGTACCGCGAATCGCTGCGCCGGCGGGTGGCGCTGCTCGAGGGCCTGCCGGAGCGGGTGATCCGCGAGGTGATCGCCGAGCGGGTGCGCACGACCCCGGGCGCCCGCACACTCCTCGCCACCATGCGTGCCGCGGGCGCGCGGAGCGTGCTCGTCTCCTCCGGCTTTCGCCAGTTCACCCGACACGTGGCCGAACTCTTGGGTTTCGACGAGGAGCGCGGCAACGAGCTCCTGATCGAGGGCGGGACGATCACCGGCCGGGTCGCCGAGCCGATCCTCGATGCCGGCGCCAAGCTCGCCACCCTCGAAGAGCTCCTGGTCCGCCACGATTTGCCGGCCGAAGCGGCGCTCGCCGTGGGCGACGGCGCCAACGATCTGCCGATGCTCGAGCGGGCGGGGCTCGGCGTCGCCTTCCGTGCCCATCCGCGGGTGCGCGAGCGGGCCCGGGTGAGCGTCACCCACGGCGATCTCGCGGCCCTGCTCTACCTGCAGGGCTATCCCCGCGCCGAGCACCGCGCCGGCTGAGCCCCGCTCGTCGCCCGCCCGGCCCGGCCGCCGCGGCCCGGCTCACTCCTTGAAGCGGGGTGCCACGAAGCGCACGTCGCCCTGCCGCTCGACCAGGAGCAGCGCCGCCTTGCGGCCGGCCTCCCGGGCCGCCTTGACTTTGGCCGCGAGATCGCCCGGCGCCTTGATCTCCTCCTGCATGGCCTCGACGATCAAGTCGCCCGGCCGGATCCCCTCCTGGGCCGCCGGGCCGTCCGGGTCGACCTCGACCACGACCACCCCTCTCGCCTTGTCGGGGAGCTGGAAGCGCGATTTCAGCTCCGGCGTGATCGGCGCGACCGAGACGCCGAACTCCTTGATGCGGGTGGCGCCACCGGGTCCCGGCTTGGCCGGCTCCTGCGGCTTGCCGAGCTCCGCCACCTGCTCGTCGTCGGGCAGTTCACCGAGCTTGACGCGCACCGTCTTGCGCTCGCCCTTGCGCCAGATCACCACGTCGACCTCGCGGCCGACCGGGGTCTCGGCCACGATTCGTGGCAGGGAGCGCATCTTGTCGATCTTCTTGCCGTCGAACTCGAGCACCACGTCGCCGGGCTCGATCGCCGAACTCGCCGCCGGGCCGCCCGGCGTCACGCTCGCCACGAGCGCCCCGGCCACCTCCTTGAGGCCGATCGATTCGGCGATCTCCTCGGTCACGGTCTGGATCCGCACGCCCAGCCAGCCGCGCGCCACCCGGCCCGTGCGCTTGAGGCTGTCGATCACCGGCTTGGCGAGGTTGGCCGGGATCGCGAAGCCGATGCCGATATTGCCGCCCGAGGGCGAGAAGATCGCGGTGTTCACCCCGAACACCTTGCCGTCCATGGTGAAGGACGGGCCGCCCGAGTTGCCGCGGTTGATCGCCGCGTCGACCTGGATGTAGTCGTCGTAGGGACCGCTTCGGATGTCGCGGCCGCGCGCCGAGATGATGCCCGCGGTGACGGTCGAGCCGAGCCCGAAGGGATTGCCGATCGCCAGCATCCAGTCGCCCACTCGGACCTGGTCGCTGTCGGCCCACTCGACATAGGGGAACGGCTTGTCGCCCTCGATCTTGAGGAGGGCGAGGTCGGTCTTCTGGTCGCGACCCACGAGCTTGGCCGGCACCTCCCTGTCGTCGTTGAAGACGACCGAGATCTCGTCGGCGTCGGCGATCACGTGGTTGTTGGTGACGACGTAGCCCTCCGGGTCGATGATGAAGCCCGAGCCGAGCGAGAAGCTGCGCCGCTGCTGCTGTTGCTGCTGCTCGCGGTCGAAGAACTCCTTGAAGAACTCCTCGAAGGGCGAGCCGGGCGGCACCTGCGGGAAGCTCGGCGCTTCGGAGCGCGCCGGCGCCACCTTGCGGGTGGCGATGTTGACGACCGCCGGGGCGACCCGGGCCACCAGGTCGGCGAACCCGGGCGGCCCGGACGGTGCGGCGGTCGGCGCGTCGACCGGCACCAGGAGCAGGGCCAGGAGGAGTGCCGCGGCCCGCAGCGCGCCGCCGGGGCGGCGGACCGCGAAGCCTTCGCGGCGGGTCTCGTTCCTCGTCATGCCGTGACCTCCTGCCCCCGGCCCCGACCGGGCCGTGCCTCGCCCCGGGATGCGGTCCGCGCACCCCGGGGCCGACCGTTGCGCGATGATGTCACCGCGTGCGCGGTCCCGTAAAGACCGGCCGGTGCCGAAGCGCTCAACCACGGATCAACCAGACCGCGAGCACGCCGGCCGAAGCGGCCAGGAGGCCGGCCACGCGCAGCTGACCGTCGGCGAGCTCGAGGACGCGCCGGGCAACCTGCTTCATGGCGCCGGGCGCCATCGCCCAGGACAGGCCCTCGACGACGAGCACGAGGGCGAGGCCGGTCGCCAGATCCCGCATGCGCAGGCGCGATCCTCGAGGTCGGGGAACCCGCGAGCGGCGCTCAGCGCGCCGGCTCGGCCGCGGCGGCGGCCGCTGGCCGGGCGGCGAGATCGGGTGCCGCGGGGCGGCCGGGCGTGCCGTCGACCAGCCCGGGGCTGCCGAAGAAGCGGAAGAAATCGCTCTCCGGCGACATCACGATGCTCGTGTTGCCGTCGGCCAGCGCCTGCCGGTAGGCCTGCATGGTGCGGAAGAACTTGAAGAAATCGACGTCCTGGCCGAACGCCTCGGCGAAGATGCGGATGGCCTCGGCGTCGCCCTCGCCGCGCAGGATCTCGGCCCGCTTCTGCGCTTCGGCGATCAGCACGCGCCGCTCGCGATCCGCCCGTGCGCGGATCCGCTGGCCGATCTCGGCACCCTGTGCTCTGAGCTCCTTGGCCTCGCGCTCGCGTTCGGTCTGCATCCGCCGGAAGATCGCCTGGCTGTTCTCGGCCGGCAGATCGGCCCGTTTGATCCGCACGTCGACGATCTCGACCCCGAACCGGCCGAGCGCCTTGTTGGCCTCGTCGCGGATCCGCGCCATCAAGGTGGCGCGGTCCTTGGAGAGCACGTCCATGAGCGAGGTCTCGCCGAGCACGCTCCGCAGCGCCGCGAAGACCGTGGGCTCGAGCCGCTGACGGAACAACCCCTCGCTGCCGGCCGCCTGGCGGAAGCGCAAGGGATCGACGATCCGATAGCGGGTGAAGGCGTCGACCACGAGCCGTTTCTGGTCGCCCAGGATCAGCTCCACCGAGGGCGCGTCGTAGTCGAGCACGCGGCGCTCGAAGAACTCGACCTGCTGGATGAAGGGTACCTTGAAGCCGAGGCCCGGCTCTTGGACCACGCGAACCGGGTTGCCGAACTGGAGGACGAGAGCCTGGCGGCTCTGATGAACGGTGAAGACCGAGCCGATCAGGAGCACGACGGCGAGGGCGAGGAGGGCCGCGGCCGCGACGAGCAGGCGCTGGTTCATTGCTGGCCTCCCTGGCCGCCCTGCGGTTGCGGAGCGCGTCGCTGCTGGAGCTCGGGCAGCGGCAGGTAGGGCACGATCTGGCCGACCCCGGCCTGCGCCTCGACGATCACCTTGCTCATGCCCTTGAGCACCTCCTCCATGGTCTCGAGGTAGAGACGCTGGACGGTCACGTCGCGGGCCTTGCTGTACTCGGCGAGGATGGTCTTGAAGCGCTGCGCCTCACCGGTCGCCTTGGCGACCACCTCCTGGCGGTAGGCCTCGGCGTCCTGGAGGAGCCGCTCGGCCTCGCCGCGGGCGCGCGGAATGATGTCGTTGGCGAACGCCTCGGCGATGTTCTGCTCGCGCTCGCGGTCGGCCTGGGCGCGCTGGACGTCGCGGAAGGCGTCGATCACGTCGGCCGGCGGGTCGGCCTTCTGCAGCTGAACCTCCTGGATCTCGATGCCGGCGCCGTATTCGGCCATCAGCTGCTGCAGCATCTGCCGCGCCCGGGTCTCGATCGATCGCCGCCCTTCGGTGGTGACCTGGACGATCGGCGTCTGGCCGATGATCTCGCGCATCACGCTCTCGGCCGCGGCCTTCACCGTCGCCTCGGGGTCGCGGATGTTGAAGAGATACTGAGCCGCGTCGGCGATCTTCCACTGTACGACGAAGTTGATGTCGACGATGTTCTCGTCGCCGGTCAGCATCAGCGCCTCTTCGGGCAGCTCGCGCCGCCCCACCCGGCCGCCGATCCCCGTCCCCGCCGAACTGAAGCCGATCTCGATCCGATTGACCCGGGCGACCTGCGGGGTGAGCACCTCCTCGATCGGCCAGGGCAGCCGGTAGTTGAGGCCCGGGCCGGTCAGCCGGTCGAGCTTGCCGAAGCGCAGGACCACGCCCTGCTCCTCGGGCCCCACCCGGTAGAAGCCGGAAGCGAGCCAGAGGCCGACCGCGGCGAGAGCCACGATGGCCGCCGCCCGGCCGGAGCGCGCCGGTCCGCCCGCGCCCCCGGGAAACAGGCGCTTGAGCCGCTCCTGGCCACGCCGCAGGACCTCCTCGAGATCCGGCGGCTGCTGGCCGCCGCCGGGGCGTCCGCCCCAGGGACCCTGCCCGCCCTGCCAGCCACCGCCGCCTTGCGTGTTCCAGGGCATCCTGCTTCCCGTCGGTCGCGAGGTTGTGGAAAAGCCTCCGACGCGGGTGCTTGCGCGCACCCGCGACGAGATCACTATATCGCGCGGGCGGGGAAAGGGATCAACCGTGAGCGGATTAACAAAAGAACAGGTTCTCGACGCGCTGCGCGCGGTTCGTCATCCGCGGCGGGCGGGCGACGTGGTCGGCCTCGGTATGATCACGGGTGTGGTGATCAAGGGCTCGAACGTCGGCCTGTCGATCGAGGTCGAGCCGGGCGAGGCCCAGGCCCTCGAACCCTTGCGCCGGGCCTGCGAGGCGGCCGTCAAGGCCTTACCGGGCGTGACCTCGGTGACCGCGGTGCTGACCGCCGAGCGCGCACCCGCCGGGCGGGCCGGCCCGCCGCCGAGCCTGCCCGGCGAGAACCGTGCCCCGGCCCGCCCGCTCGTGCCAGGCGTGCGGGCGATCGTGGCCGTGGCCTCCGGCAAGGGTGGGGTCGGCAAATCCACGACCGCGGTCAACCTCGCGATGGGCCTCGCCGCCCTGGGACGCCGGGTGGGCCTGCTCGATGCCGACATCTACGGCCCCTCGCTGCCGCGCATGACCGGTGCCACCGGCCGCCCGAGCAGCCCCGACGGGCAGAAGCTGCGGCCGATGGAGGCCTTCGGCGTCAAGGTCATGTCGATGGGCTTCCTGGTCGAGGAGGACGCGCCCATGATCTGGCGCGGTCCCATGGTGCAGAGCGCCATCCAGCAGATGCTGGGCGACGTCGCGTGGGGCGAGCTCGACGTGCTCGTGGTCGACCTGCCGCCGGGCACCGGTGACGCCCAGCTCACCATGGCCCAGCGCGTGCCGTTGAGCGGTGCCGTCATCGTCTCGACCCCGCAGGACATCGCACTCCTCGACGCCCGCAAGGCGATCAACATGTTCCGCAAGGTGGACGTGCCGATCCTCGGCATCGTCGAGAACATGTCCTATTATTGCTGCCCGAAATGCGGGCATCGGGCCGAGATCTTCGCCCATGGCGGGGCGCGCGAATGCGCCCGGCGGTATGGTGTGGATTTCCTGGCCGAGATCCCGCTCGATGCCGAGATTCGCGAGCTCTCGGACGCCGGGCGGCCGATCGTGCTGGCCCGGCCGGAGAGCCCGCAGGCGCAAGCCTATCTGCGGCTCGCCATGAGCGTGCGCGACAAGCTCGCCGAGCTCGAAGGCGGCAAGGCCCGCCGGTTCCCGCGCATCGTCTGGAGCTGACCCCGCGCCTGCGCCCTTGACGGGCCGGCCGCCCGGCCCCATCGTGACGCTGCGGCGCAGCAGAATTGCTGCTGTGCAGCATCGATCGGACCTGCGATGTGCCGCACGGCCTCTGCCGGCCGAGCCCGGTTCCGGCGCCTCGGCGCCGCGGACCGGGCCGCCCGGCTGGCCCATCTGGCGCGACTCGGCGGCGAGGCACGCCGCGCCCGCTTCCTCGGCGTCGCCCCCGCCGCTTCCGCCCCCGAACCGGCGCTCGCCCTGGGCGCCTGGATCGGTACCCGCCTGCGCGGGGTGGCCGAGCTCCATCCCCTGCCGAGCCGACCCGATACCGCCGAGCTCGCCATCAGCGTCGAGCCCGCCTTCCAGGGCCGCGGCCTGGGCGGGGCACTGCTCGGCCGCCTGATCGTGCTCGCCCGCAACCGGGGGATCCACCGGATCCTGACTTTCTGCGCCGAGGACAATGCCCGGCTCCTGGCCCTTCTGCGCCGCGCCGGTGCTCGGCTGCGCTTCGAGCCGGGCGAGGCCCGTGCCGAACTCGAACTCCTGCCGGCGAGCCCGGCCACGCTCGCGCTCGAGGCGCTCGATCATTGGGAGACGGTGGCGCTGCGCCTGATCGCGCTCGCCCGAAGCGGAGCCGCCCGTGCGACGGGGTGTGCGGCCTGGCGCCTCCCGCCGCCGCTGCCGGCGCTCAGTCCCTGGCGGTCACCGCCTCGAGCCGGGCGCGGGCGATCGCGATCGCCCGCTCGAGCCGAGCGCGCTCCTCCTCGCTCGGCTCCTTGGCGTCGGCGAGGTCCTCTTCGGCGTCCTTGAGGGCCTGCTCGACGGCCGCCCGGTCGAGCTCGTCGACCGCCTCGGCGCCCTCGGCGAGCACGATGCAACCCTGCTCCCCGACCTCGGCGAAGCCGCCCGCCACGAAGATCCGCCGGACGACCCGGTTGCCCTCGTAGAGCCTGATCACCCCGGGCCGCAGCAGCGAGACGAGCGGGGCGTGGTGCGGCAGGACGCCGAAATCGCCCTCCACGCCCGGCAGCACGACCATCTCGACGGCCTCGCTCGCCAGCACCCGCTCGGGGTCGACGAGCTCGAGGGTGAAGGTCTCGGCCATCGGCCTCAGACCTCGGCCGCCAGGCGCTTGGCCTTCTCGACCGCCTCCTCGATCGTGCCGACCATGTAGAAGGCGGCCTCCGGCATGTGGTCGTAGGCGCCGTCGCAGATGCCCTTGAAGCCCTTGATCGTGTCCTCGACCTTGACGAACTTGCCGGGCGAGCCCGTGAACACCTCGGCCACGTGGAAGGGCTGGGAAAGGAAGCGCTGGATTTTGCGCGCCCGCGCGACGATGAGCTTGTCCTCTTCCGAGAGCTCTTCCATGCCGAGGATGGCGATGATGTCCTGCAGCGACTTGTAGCGCTGCAGGATCTCCTGGACCCGGCGCGCCACCTGATAGTGCTCCTCGCCCACGATCGACGGCTCGAGGATGCGCGAGGTCGAATCGAGCGGGTCGACCGCCGGGTAGATGCCGAGCTCGGCGATCTGCCGCGAGAGCACCGTCGTGGCGTCGAGATGGGCGAAGGTCGTGGCCGGAGCCGGGTCGGTCAGGTCGTCGGCCGGCACGTAGACCGCCTGGACCGAGGTGATCGAGCCTTTCTTGGTCGAGGTGATGCGCTCCTGGAGAGCCCCCATGTCGGTGCCGAGCGTCGGCTGGTAGCCTACCGCCGAGGGGATGCGGCCCAGGAGCGCCGACACTTCCGCACCCGCCTGGGTGAAGCGGAAGATGTTGTCGACGAAAAAGAGCACGTCCTGCCCTTCCTGGTCGCGGAAATATTCGGCGACCGTGAGGCCGGTGAGGCCCACGCGGGCACGAGCTCCCGGCGGTTCGTTCATCTGGCCGTAGATGAGCGCCACCTTGGACTTCGAGGGATCCTCGAGGTCGATGACGCCCGATTCGATCATCTCGTGGTAGAGGTCGTTGCCCTCGCGCGTGCGCTCGCCCACGCCCGCGAAGACCGAGACACCGCCGTGCGCCTTGGCGATGTTGTTGATGAGCTCCATGATGAGCACGGTCTTGCCGACGCCGGCGCCGCCGAACAGGCCGATCTTCCCGCCCTTCGGATAGGGGGTGAGCAGGTCGACGACCTTGATGCCGGTGACCAGGATCTCGGCCTCGGTCGACTGGTCGACGAAGGCCGGCGCGGGGGCGTGGATCGGCGCGGTCGCCTTGGCGTTGATCGGACCCCGCTCGTCCACCGGCTCGCCGATCACGTTGAGGATCCGGCCCAGAGTCTCGCGGCCGACCGGCACGGCGATCGGTGCACCGGTGTCGATCACCTCCTGACCGCGGGTGAGCCCGTCGGTCGAATCCATGGCGATCGTGCGGACCGTGCTCTCGCCCAGATGCTGGGCGACCTCGAGGGTGAGCTTCTTGCCCTGGTTGTCGGTGGTGAGCGCATTCAGGATCGCGGGCAGCGCGCCGTCGAACTGGACGTCGACCACGGCACCCATGACCTGCGCGATCCGGCCGCGCGCAACGTTGCCCTTGACCATCGCTCGACCCCTCTCCCGATCGCCCGGCGCAGCCTCAGACGGCCTCGGCACCCGAGACGATCTCGATCAGCTCCTTGGTGATGTTGGCCTGGCGCTGGCGGTTGTAGCGCAGCGTCAGCCGGTCGATCATCTCGCCGGCGTTGCGCGTGGCGTTGTCCATCGCCACCATGCGCGCCCCCTGCTCGCTGGCCGCGTTCTCGAGGAGCGCCCCGTAGATCTGCACCGCGAGGTTGCGCGGCAGCAGTTCGGCCAGGATCCGCTCCTCGTCCGGCTCGAACTCGTAGATCGCCTGCACCCCCTCGGCGGTCGCCGCCTCGCCCGGCTCGACCGGGACGAGCTGCTTGAAGGTGACGATCTGCGCCATCGCGCTCTTGAAACGGTTGAAGACGATGGTCGCGACGTCGAACTGGCCCGCCTCGTAGAGCGAGAGCACCTTCTGCGCGATCCGCTCGGCATCGGCGAAGCCGATCCGCCGCTTGCCGGCGATCCCGTCCATGAACTCGACGATCAGATCGCCGAACTCGCGGCGCAGCATGTCGCGGCCCTTGCGGCCGACGCAGATGAGCTTGACGCTCTTGCCCCGCTCCTTGAGCTCCAGGATCCGCCGCCGGGTGGCCCGCACGATCGAGCTGTTGAAGGCACCACAGAGACCGCGGTCGGCGGTGGCCACCACGATCAGATGGACCTCCTCCTTGCCCGTGCCGGCCAAGAGCGGATGGGCCTCGCCCCGGTCCTTCACCGCGGCGGCGAGGTTGGCGAGCATCGCCGCCATCTTCTGGGCGAACGGCCGGGCCGCCTCGGCGTGTTCCTGCGCGCGGCGCAGCTTCGAGCCGGCCACGAGCTTCATGGCACTCGTGATCTTGCGGGTCGCCCGGACCGAGTTGATCCGGGTCCGCATGTCCTTGAGGCTGGGCACGGGCGCTCGCCCCCCGGATCAGGCGAACTTCTTCGCGAAGCCGTCGAGCAGTGCGCGCAGCTTCTTCTCGGTCTCGCCGTCGAGATCGCCCGTTTCGCGGATCGTCCTCAGGATGTCGGCACCCTTCTCGCGCAGCTCGTTCAGGAACTCCCGCTCGAAGCGCTGGACGTCCGCGACCTTGATGGCGTCGAGATAGCCGTTCACGCCGGCGAAGATCGAGCAGACCTGCTCCTCCATCGGCATCGGGCTCAGCTGCGGCTGCTTCAAGAGCTCGGTGAGCCGGGCGCCGCGGTTCAAGAGACGCTGGGTCGCGAGGTCGAGGTCGGAAGCGAACTGCGCGAAGGCGGCCATCTCGCGATATTGCGCGAGCTCGAGCTTGATGCGCCCGGCCACCTTCTTCATGGCCTTGGTCTGGGCCGAGGAGCCGACCCGCGAGACCGAGAGACCGACGTTCACCGCCGGCCGGATGCCCTGGTAGAACAGGCCGGTCTCGAGGAAGATCTGGCCGTCGGTGATCGAGATCACGTTGGTCGGGATGTAGGCCGAGACGTCGTTGGCCTGGGTCTCGACCACCGGTAGCGCGGTGAGCGAGCCGGAGCCGTGATCCTTGTTCATCTTGGCCGCCCGCTCGAGCAGCCGCGAATGGAGATAGAAGACGTCGCCCGGATAGGCCTCGCGACCGGGCGGCCGGCGCAGGAGCAGCGACATCTGGCGGTACGCGGTCGCCTGCTTGCTGAGATCGTCGTAGACGATCACCGCGTGCATGCCGTTGTCGCGGAAATACTCGCCCATGGCGCAGCCGGCGTAGGGCGCCAGGAACTGCATGGGCGCCGGGTCGGAGGCGGTCGCCGCCACCACGATCGTGTAGTCGAGGGCGCCGTGGTCTTGAAGTGCTTTGACGAACTTGGCGACCGAGGAGCGCTTCTGGCCGACCGCCACGTAGATGCAGTAGAGCTTCTTCGATTCGTCCGAACCGGCGGCCTCGTTGTAACGCTTCTGGTTGACGAAGCAGTCCAACGCGATCTGGGTCTTGCCGGTCTGCCGGTCGCCGATGATCAGCTCGCGCTGGCCGCGGCCGATCGGGATCAGCCCGTCGATCGCCTTGAGACCCGTCATCATGGGCTCGTGCACCGAGCGGCGCGGCACGATACCCGGTGCTTTGACCTCGACCAGGCGGCGCTCGGTCGCCTGGATCGGCCCCTTGCCGTCGAGCGGGTTGCCGAGCGCGTCGACCACCCGGCCGAGCAGCGCCTTGCCGACCGGCACGTCGACGATCGACTTGGTCCGCTTGCAGACCGACCCCTCGCGGATGTTGCGGTCGTCGCCGAAGATGACGACGCCCACATTGTCGGTCTCGAGGTTCAGGGCCATCCCGCGGGTGCCGTCCTCGAACTCGACCATCTCGCCGGCCTGGACCTCGTCCAGGCCGTAGACGCGGGCGATGCCGTCGCCGACCGAGAGCACCCGGCCGACCTCGGCGACCTCGGCCTCGGTGCCGAAGTTCGCGATCTGCTGCTTGAGGATCGCCGAGATCTCGGCGGCGCGGATGTCCATCAGCCGATCCCCTTCATGACCTGCTCGAGCTGCTGCAGGCGACGCTTGAGCGAGGCGTCGACCATGCGCGAGCCGACCCGAACGACGAGACCCGCGAGGAGCGCCGGATCGACGCTCGTCTCGAGACGCACCTTGCGACCGGCGAAGCGGGCGACCGCCCCCTCGAGCGCGGCCAGATCCTCGGCCCCGAGCGGGGCGGCCGCGACGATCTCGGCGGTCGCCTCGCCCCGCAGCTCGGCGAGCTTCGTCCGGAAGGCGCGGGCGATCGCGGGCAGGGCGGCGAGCCGCCGATGATCGGCCAGCACGCCCAACGTGTTGCGCACCAGCTCACCGATCCCGGCCCGCTCGGCGAGCGCCAGGACGGCGCGCCGCTGCTCCACCCGGCTCACCACCGGGCTCGAGAACAGCCGGCCGAGCTCGCGGCTCTCGGCGAGCATCGCCTCGAGCCGCCCGAGATCGGCGACCACCGCGTCGAGGGCGTCGCGCTCGCGGGCGAGCTCGAACAGCGCCGACGCGTAGCGCTGCGCCACACCCGACGACGCGGCTGAACTGGCTGCCACCCGGTGCGTCCCCGTATCGATTCGCAGGAAGCCAGCATGCACGGGGCGAGGGCCCGGCTCCGGCTCCGCCAGAAGCGGGCGCGCCTTAACACGCTTCCCGGGACCCGACAAGCGACGCCCAGGCCGTCTCTCGCAGGGGCGCATTGCCGCAGGCGCGACCGCGGGCTTCCGCCCGCCCGGGCCGCAGGCGCGACCGCGGGCTTCCGCCCGCCCGGGCCGCAGGCGCGACCGCGGGCTTCCGCCCGCCCGGGCCGCAGGCGCGACCGCGGGCCCGGAGCCGGCGCGGCCCCGCGCCGCCTCAGCGGGCCGCCAGCAGCTCCTCCACCCAGGCCGGCACGGTCCGGCTCGCCGGGCCGAGCCGCCGCTCGGCGAAGCGGTCGCTCACCTCCGACGGCTCGAGGTTGAGCTCGATCGTGTGGGCGCCCGCCCGGCGCGCCCGCTCGACGAAGCCGGCGGCCGGCCAGACCTGCCCCGAGGTGCCGATCGCCACGAACAGGGCGCAGCCCTCGAGCGCCGCCTCGATCCGGTCGAGCCCGATCGGGATCTCCTCGAACCAGACCACGTCGGGCCGCAGGGCCGGCAGCCGGCCGCAGGCCGGACAGACCGCACCCAGGAGATCCCCGGTCCACCGATCCGACCAGCCGCAGGCCGAACAGCGGGCGCGCAGGAGCTCGCCGTGCATGTGCAAGAGATTCCTGGATCCGGCGCGCTCGTGCAGGTCGTCGACGTTCTGGGTGATCAGGAGGAACGGCCCCTGCCAAACGGCCTCGAGCCGGGCGAGGGCCCGATGCGCGGGATTCGGTGCGACCCGCGCGAGCTGGCGTCGACGGGCGTCGTAGAAACGCAACACGCGTTCGGGATCGCGGGCAAAGGCGCCCGGCGTCGCGACCTCCTCGACCCGGTGGCCCTCCCAGAGACCGCCGCCGCCTCGGAAGGTCGGCAGCCCGGATTCGGCCGAAATGCCGGCCCCGGTCAGAATCACGAGCGGCGAGCGGCCGATCGGCCCGTTCTTCTCTGCGCGCACCGTCGCGACTCGAAGCGACCCCGCTCGGCTGGCGGTGGGGTGGCTCCGGCGGTAGGACTCGAACCTACGACCCAGCGGTTAACAGCCGCTTGCTCTACCGACTGAGCTACGCCGGAACGAGCGCCGCCTATAGCAGGGCCCCGGCGGGCCGCAAAGGGGCGGACGATTTGGAGGCCCGGGCCGGAATCGAACCGACGTACGCGGATTTGCAGTCCGCTGCATGGCCACTCTGCCACCGGGCCGCTCCGCGCTCTCTTAGGTTCGCGGCCGGGGCCGGTCAACCGGCCGGCCGGGGCCGGGCCCGAGGCACCCGCCCCGCGGGCGCGGCCGATCGTCCGGGCCGGCGCTTCTTGCCGTCGGGGTCGAGCCGGCTCTATGAGCCCGGCCGTGCGCACAGTCCGGGGCGATCGATGTACGAGCCGGCCGAAGCCCGCCGCCGCATGGTGGAGAACCAGCTCAAGCCCAACCGGATCTCCGACCGCCGCCTGCTCGCGGCGATGGGCGAGGTGCCGCGCGAGCTGTTCGTGCCGCCGACGCTCAAGAACGTCGCCTATGTCGACGAGGACCTGCCGCTCGGTGACGGCCGCTTCCTGATCGAGCCTTTGGCGCTGGCCAAGCTCGTCCAGGCCGCCCGCATCCGCGCCGAGGACGTCGTCCTCGTGATCGGCGATTCGACGGGCTACGCCGGCGCCGTCGTCGCCCGGCTCGCCGCCACCGTCATCCTGCTCGTGGGCGATGCCGAAGAGGCGCGCGCGCTCGACCGGCTCGTGCCCCGGGTGGGTGCCGACAATCTGGTCGTCCAGGTGGGCGACCCGCGCGAGGGCCTCGCCGACCAGGCACCGTTCGACGTGATCCTCGTGCTCGGCGCGGTGCGGGCCGTGCCCCGCCCGCTGCTCGACCAGCTCGCGCCGGGCGGGCGGCTCGTCACGGTGCTGGCCGACGGCCGGCCGGGCGAGGTCACGGTCTTCGAACGCACCGATCACGGCATCGGCCGACGGGTGGTCGACGACGCGATGGTCCCGGAGCTCGTGGCCCTGCGCCCGCCGCCGGTCTTCAGCCTCTGAGGCCCGCCGAGCCGGCCCGGCAATCCCGCCGTCCGGGACGATTCGCGCAGTGGTTTTAAAAACGCTCTCGGACTAGCGTTTCGCGAGAGACCGTGCTAGAAGCCGGGCATGTTGCGTGGGTTGCTGCCCGGCCTCCTCCTCGTGACGCTGTTCTCGGCGCCGGGCTCGACCGCGACGCTGCAGGAGACGCTCGCCAAGGTCTACGAGACGAGCCCGCGCCTCGCCGCGGCGCGCGCCCGCCTGCGGGCGGTCGACGAGGAGGTGCCGCAGGCGCTGGGCGCCGCCCGGCCGCGGCTCGTGGCGAGCTCGAGCGCGATCGCGAGCCGCCGCGACACCGACCGCGGCAGCGCCGATCTCGCCACCTTCCGCCAGGTCCTGGCGGTCGAGCAGCAGCTCTACAGCGGCGGCGAGACCGCGGCGCTCTTGAGCCGTGCGGAGAACGCGGTGCGCGCCGAGCGGGCGCGGCTCGCCGCGGTCGAGCAGGACGTGCTGCTCGAGACGGTGGCGGTCTACAGCGCGGTGCTGCGCGACCGGGCGGTGCTCGAGCTCGCCCGGGCCAACGAGGCGAGCCTCAGAAAGCAGCTCGAGGCGGCGCGCGACCGCTTCCGCTTCGGCGAGGTCACCCGCACCGACGTGGCCCAGGCCGAGAGCCGGCTCGCCCGGGCGATCGCCGAGCGGCTGCGGGCGGAGGGCGAGCTCGCGATCAGCGGCGCCGATTTCCTGCGCCTCGTGGGCGAGCCGCCGGGCGAGCTCGAGCCCGTGGGCCTACCCCAGCCTCTGCCCGCGAGCCTCGAGGAGGGCCTCGAGGCGGTCGAGACCCACCCGATCGTGCGCGCCGCCCGCCACGCCCTCGACGGCGCCCGCGACGACACCGACGTGGCACTCTCGGCCCTGAAGCCGCGGCTCTGGCTGCACGGCGAAGCGTCCTACGCGACCGATCCGGACACGACCTACGGCCGGCAGGGCGAGCTCGCGCTCGGCGCCACGCTCAAGGTGCCGCTCTATCAGGGAGGCGGCGAGTATGCCCGGGTGCGCCAGAGCCGGCAGACCACGCTGCAGCGCCGCTACGACCTCGACGACGCCCGCCGCTCGGTCGCCCGCGACGTCGCCGCCGCCTGGCAGGGCCTTGTGACCGCGCGCGCCCGGTTGGCCTCGCTCGCCACCCAGATCCGGGCAGCCGAGCTCGCGCTCGACGGGGTCCGCAGCGAGGCGCTCACCGGTGCCCGCACCGTGCTCGACATCCTGGACGCCGAGCAGGAGCTGTTCGCCGCCCGGGTCGAGCGCAGCCGGGCCCAGCGCGAGGAGCTCCTTGCGGCGCACGCGCTCCTCGCCGCCACCGGCACGCTCGGGCCGGAACGGCTGCGCGTTCCGGTGGCGACCCACGATCCGGAGGCGCATTATCGGACGGTCCGCGGCAAATGGTTCGGAACCGGCGATGTCGACGATCGGCGGCGCCCTTGATCGCGGGCGCCCGCGGCGTCAGAAGGCGAGCATTCGATCGTCGGGAGAGCGGCCGGGCGGACCCGGGACGGAGGTTGGGACGATGTCCGATCGCAAGGACGCGCAAGAACCGTCGATGGAGGAGATCTTGACCTCCATCCGACGGATCATCGCCGACGAGCAAAACGAACCGCCGCGCGCCCCGGCCGAACCGGCCCGCGCCGGCGCGCCGAGCGAGCCGCGGCGGGCCCCGACCTCGGTCGAGCCCGAGGAGGACGAGCTCGAGCTGACCGAGCTGGTCGCCGAGCCGCCGGCCCGCCCCGCCCCGCCGCCACCGCAGGCGGCGGCCCCTCTCGCCCGTCAGAGCCAGCCCACGGAGCGCCCGAGCATGTCTCTCCCCGAGGATTCCCTGGTCTCTCCGGCCGCCGCCCAGGCGAGCACGAGCGCGCTCGCCCGCCTCACTCGCGCGGTGGCGCCCGAGGAGAAGCCGCCCGTCGTCGCCGGCCGTTCCGTCGAGGAGCTCGTGATCGAGCTCCTCCGCCCGCAGCTCAAGGAATGGCTCGACCAGAACCTCGCGCCGCTGGTCGAGCGGGTGGTCGAGCAGGAGATCAAGAAGCTCGCCCGCCGCGCCGAGCTGCTCTGAACCGGCCGCGGCCGCGCGCCGCGGCGCGGCCGCGGAGCCCCCGTTAGCCGTTCTTTGAGGAATCGCCGGCAGACTTCCCGCACGCGAACGCTGCGGAGGCTCGTCGATGCCGTCTGCCGGACCGGTGCTCGGCTCGGTGCTCGCGGTCAACGGCAGCAGCCTGGTCGTCGGCCTCGCCCCGCCGGCATCGGACGTGCGGCCGCTCACGCTGGGTGAGCTCGTGGCATTGCCGGGTGCCACCACGATCACGATCGGTGTGGTGCACGCGCTGCGCCACGGCCGCAGGGTCGACGACAACGCGGTCGCCGACGTCCAGCTCGTGGGCGAGGTGGTGAGCCCCGGGGGAGAGCCCCGCTTCCGCCGCGGCGTCTCGGTCTTCCCCGCGCTCGACGCGCCGGTGGTCCGCGCCGGCCCCGAGCTCGCAGCCGTGGTCTACGCCCCGCCGACCGCCACGAGCGTGTGCGTCGGCCGCCTCTCCAACGCCCCGGACGTGCCCGCCCGTCTCCTGGTCGACCCGCTGCTCGGCAAGCATTTCGCGGTGCTCGGCAGCACCGGCTCGGGCAAGTCCTGGACCGTGGCCGGCATCCTCCAGGCCGTGCTGCGCTGCTGCCCCGCGGCCCACATCGTCCTCCTGGACCCGCACGGCGAGTACGCCCCGGCCTTCGGCGAGCGGGCCGAGGCGCTCGATCTGGCCGACCTCGAGCTGCCCTACTGGCTCATGAACTTCGAGGAGACCGCGGCGATCCTGGCACCGGCCCGCGACGGCCGCGGCTACGCCGAATCGGCGATCCTCAAAGAAGCCCTGCTCGCGGCCCGGCAGACCTGGGTCGCCGGCAACGGCGGTGTCAATGGTCCGGTCACGGTCGACACCCCGATCCCCTACCGGCTGTCGGATCTCGTCAAGCTCATCGACGAGGCGATGGGGGCCCTCAACAAGCCGGAAGGCTCCGCCCCCTACCGCCAGCTCCTGGCCCGGATCGAGAGCATCCGCAACGACCGCCGCTACGCCTTTCTCTTCCAGTCGCTCTATCTGCGCGACAACATGGACAGTGTGCTCGGCCGCCTCCTGCGCTTCCCGGTGGCCGACCGGCCGGTCACCGTCATCGACCTGTCGGGCGTGCCGAGCGAGATCGTCGACGTCGTGGTCTCGCTCTTCTGCCGGATGCTCTTCGAGTTCGGCCTCTGGAGCGAGCGCGGTCGCGCCGTGCCCCTCCTCCTGGTCTGCGAGGAGGCGCACCGTTACGTGCCCGCCACGACCGAGGGCGGCTTCGAGCCGAGCCGGCGGGCGATCGATCGAATCGCCAAGGAGGGCCGCAAATACGGCGTCTCGCTGGGTCTCGTCACCCAGCGCCCGGCCGAGCTCTCGCCCTCGGCGCTCTCGCAATGCGGCACCGTGATCGCGCTCCGGATGAGCAACGAGCGCGACCAGGCCTTCGTCCGCAACACCCTGCCCGAGGGCTCGGGCTGGTTGCTCTCGGGATTGCCGGCGCTCGCCACCGGCGAGGCGATCGTGATCGGCGAGGGGGTGACGTTGCCGATGCGCGTCCGGCTCGATCCGCTGCCGCCCGGCGCCCAGCCGGCGAGCCACACACCGGCCTTCAGCGAGGCTTGGCGGGCGGACGAGGCCGGCATCGATCTGGTGCGCGAGACCGTGCGCCGCTGGCGCGAGCAGCGCCGGTGACGCCGCTCCGCTCCCGGCTCCTTCGCCCGGCGCCCCCGGTCCGGCCGCTCTCCGCCGGCCACCCGGCCGGCGCGCCGCGCCTCGTCCTCCCGCACCCGATCGGCGCTCCACGGCCCGGCGTCCGAGCCCGGAAGAGCGCCGCCCGGCCTGCGGCGAGGTCCGGCGGACCGACGGGGCCGGTATCGCCCTCCTCGGCGAGACCGTCCGCCGCTCCCGTGCGAGGCGCCGGCGAGGCCGGCGCGTCCTTGCCGGGCCCGGCCCGCTCGCGTAAGGGCAGCGGTCGCGCGGTCGGGCGCACCGGCCGCGGCTCGGTTGGATCGTCCCGATGCTCGAGAAGACCTACCGACCCGCCGAGGTCGAGGCCCGCCTCTACACCGCCTGGGAAGCCTCGGGCGCCTTCCGGCCGCGCCCGGGCGGTCGGCCCTACTGCATCATGCTGCCGCCGCCCAACGTCACCGGCAGCCTGCACATCGGCCACGCCCTCGACCACACGATCCAGGACGTGCTGATCCGCTTCCACCGCATGCGCGGCTTCGAGACCCTCTGGCAGCCGGGCACCGATCATGCCGGCATCGCCACCCAGATGGTGGTCGAGCGCAAGCTCGCCGCGGAGGGCAAGGACCGCCGCACGATGGGGCGCGAGGCGTTCCTCGCCGAGGTCTGGCGCTGGAAGGAGGAATCGGGTGGGACGATCGCCCGCCAGATGCGGCGGCTCGGCGCCTCCTGCGACTGGACCCGCGAGCGCTTCACCATGGACGAGGGACTCTCGCGGGCCGTCCGCCGCGCCTTCGTCCTGCTCCACCGCGCCGGCCTGATCTACCGCGACAAGCGCCTCGTGAACTGGGACTGCGCGCTCGAGACCGCGGTCTCCGACCTCGAGGTGCAGAGCCGCGAGGTCGAAGGCCGGCTCTGGCACCTGCGCTACCCGATCGAGGGCGAGCCCGGCAGGTACATCACGGTCGCCACCACCCGCCCCGAGACCATGCTCGGCGACACGGGGATCGCGGTCCACCCCGAGGATCCGCGCTGGCGCGATCTGATCGGCCGCTTCGCGATCCTGCCGCTCGTCGGCCGTCGGCTGCCGATCGTCGCCGACCCGCACAGCGACCCGGAGAAGGGCACGGGTGCGGTCAAGATCACCCCGGCGCACGACTTCGCCGATTTCGAGGTCGGCCGCCGCCACGGCCTCGCCCTCGTTCCGATCATGGACCGCCGCGGTCGGCTCAACGACAACGTGCCCGAGCCCTATCGCGGCCTCGACCGCTTCGCCGCACGGGAGAAAGTGCTGGCCGACCTCGAGGCCCAGGGGCTCGTCGCGAAGGTCGAACCGCACCGCCACGCGGTACCGCACGGCGACCGCTCGGGCACGCCGCTCGAGCCGTTCCTCACCGAGCAGTGGTTCTGCGACGTCGAGGGTCTCGCCGAGCGGGCGATCGCCGCGGTGGAGAGCGGCCGCACCCGCTTCGTGCCGCGGATGTGGGAGAACACGTTCTTCGAGTGGCTCCGCAACATCCAGCCCTGGTGCATCTCCCGCCAGCTCTGGTGGGGCCACCAGATCCCGGCCTGGTACGCACCGGACGGCACGATCTTCGTGGCCGAGGACGAGGCCGAGGCGCGGGCGATGGCCGAGGCCCGCTTCGGCCCGGGCGTGGCGCTGGTGCGCGATCCCGACGTGCTCGATACCTGGTTCTCCTCGGGCCTCTGGCCGTTCTCGACCCTCGGCTGGCCGGACGCGACCCCCGAGCTCGCCCGTTATTATCCTACGAGCGTGCTCGTCACCGGCTTCGACATCATCTTCTTCTGGGTCGCGCGGATGATGATGCTGGGCCTCTTCTGCATGGAGGAGGTGCCCTTCCGCGACGTCTACATCCACGGCCTGGTGCGCGACGAGCGCGGCAAGAAGATGTCGAAGACCCAGGGCAACGTCGTGGACCCGCTCGAGCTGGTCGAGGCCTACGGGGCCGATGCGCTGCGCCTCGCGCTCCTCGCTTCGACCGAGCAGGGCCGCGACGTCCGCTTCGGCCCGGCGCGCGTCGAGGGCTGGCGCAATTTCGTGACCAAGCTCTGGAACGCCGCCCGCTTCATCGAGCTCAACGGCGGCAGGCTCGACCCCGCCTTCGACCCCGCCGCTTGTCGACTGCCGCTCGACCGCTGGATCGTGGCCGAGACCGCGGCCCTGACCGCGAAGGTGACCGACGCGCTCTGCGACTATCGGCTGAGCGAGGCCACGCTCGGCCTCTACCACTTCGTCTGGGACACGTTCTGCGACTGGTGGATCGAGCTCGCCAAGCCCGTCCTCGCAGGCGAGGACGAGGCGGCGCGCGAGGAGGCCCGAAGGGTCGCGGGCTGGGTGCTGGCGCGGGTGCTGCACCTCCTCCACCCGATGGCCCCCTTCGTGAGCGAGGAGCTCTGGCGGGTCCTGTTCGGGGCCCCGGGCGGCATGCTGATCGGCGCCCCCTGGCCCACGGCCGAGCCCGACCTCGCCGACCCCGAGGCGGCCGCCGAGCTCGGCTGGCTCACCCGCACGATCGGTGCGATCCGCGCCGCCCGGGCCGAGCTCAACGTGCCGCCGGCGGCACGACTCGAGCTCCTCCAGCACGGCGCCTCGCCCACCACGCTCGCTCGCCTCGAGCGGCACCGCGAGCCGCTCCTGCGCCTCGCCCGGCTCGCCGGGATCGACCCGACCGACCGGCCGCCGCCCGGCCGCTCGATCGTCGTCGTGGTCGACGAGACGACCTTCGCCCTGCCCGTGGGCGAGGTCGTCGATCTCGAGCGCGAGCGCGAGCGCCTCGGCCGCGAGCTCGCCAAGGCCGAGGGCGAGACCGCCCGCCTCGAGCAGCGCCTGGCCGATGCCGGCTTCCTCGCCCGCGCTCCGGCCGAGGTGGTCGAGGAGCAGCGCGAGCGGCTGGCCGAGCTCGCCCGGACCCGCGAGCGGCTCTCTGCCGCCCTCGCCCGCATCGCCTGAGCCCCGCGGAGGCCCCTCGAGCATGAGCCCGCTCACCCGCCCGAGCCCGCTCGTCGCCGACCCGCACGGCAGCCGCCCGGTCCACCTCGTCCCGCTCGGCGGCTACCACGCCTGGCTCGAGGCGCAGCCGGCCAGCCGCCGCGCCTGGCTCGAATCGACCGGCTTCAAGGCCGAGGCCGGCAGGCTCGCGCTCCTGCCGGGTCCGGACGGCGCGGTCGCCGCCGCCCTCCTGCTCACCGCCGAGCCGGCGACGCTCTGGGACGCGGCGGCCGCCCCCGCCGCGCTGCCGGGCGGGCTCTGGCGGCTCGACGACCACACGGGGGCGCTCGACCCGGCCGAGGCGGCGCTGGGCTGGGCGCTCGCCTGCTACCGCTTCGAGCGCTACCGCAAGCCGGGCGAGCCGCCGCCGCGCCTCGCCGTGCCGGATGCCGCCGCGCGCGCCCGGGCCGAGCTGGTGGCGGGCGCGATCGCCCTCGCCCGCGATCTCGTCAACACCCCGGCCAACGAGCTCGGCCCGGCCGAGCTCGAGTCCGTGGCCGCCGCGCTCGCCCTCGAGGCCGGGGCCGGCTTCTCGAGCGTCGTCGGCGAGGCGCTGGTCGAGCAGAACTGGCCGCTCGTGCACGCCGTGGGTGCCGCGAGCCCGCGACCGCCGCGCCTGATCGAGCTCGTCTGGGGCGAGCCGGACGCGCCCAAGGTCACGCTCGTCGGCAAGGGGGTGTGCTTCGACACGGGCGGGCTCGACATCAAGCCCTCCTCGGCCATGCTGTTGATGAAGAAGGACATGGCCGGGGCCGCGCTGATGCTGGGCCTCACGAGGGCGATCACCGGGCTCGGGCTGCCGGTGCGGCTGCGGGTCCTGATCCCGGCGGTCGAGAACGCGATCGGCGGGCGGGCCTTCCGGCCGGGCGACGTGCTCCGCTCGCGCAAAGGCCTCACGGTCGAGATCGGCAACACCGACGCCGAGGGTCGGCTGATCCTGGCGGATGCGCTCGCCGAGGCCGATCGCGAGGCGCCCGATCTCCTGCTCGACGCGGCCACGCTCACCGGTGCCGCGCGGGTGGCGCTCGGCCCGGAACTCCCGGCGCTCTTCACTCCCGACGACGAGCTCGCCCGCGATCTGCTCGCCGCGGGCGAACGGACCGCCGAGCCGCTCTGGCGGCTGCCGCTCCATGCACCCTACCGCAGGTACCTCGAGAGCAAGGTGGCCGACGTCAACAATGCCGGCCAGAAGAGCTTCGCCGGAGCGATCACCGCGGCCCTCTTCCTGCGCGAGTTCGTCGCGACCACCCGCGCCTGGGCCCATCTCGACGTCTTCGGCTGGAACGACGAGAGCCGGCCCGGCCGGCCCAAGGGCGGCGAAGCGACCGCGCTGCGGCCGCTCCTCGCGCTGATCGAGCGGCGCTTCGCCCGCTGAGCCCGGCCGATTCCCGCGGAGACCCGCCCCTTGAGCCGCCGTCCCCCGCCCCAGCGCAGCGCCTATCCCTGGCACGTGCCGCTCGAGACGCGCTGGATGGACATGGACATCTACGGCCACGTCAACAACGTGGTCTATTACAGCTACTTCGACACCGCGATCGCTCATTATCTCATGCGCGAGGGCGGCCTCGACCCCTGGCGTTCGCCGGTCGTGGGTTTCGCGGTCGACACGGGCTGCCGCTTCCACCGCGCCCTCGCCTTCCCCGACCGGCTCGAGGCCGGGCTGCGCGTCGCCCATCTCGGCACGAGCTCCTGCCGCTACGAGGTCGGCATCTTCAAGGCGGGCGAGGAGACGGCCTCGGCCGACGGCCATTTCGTCCACGTCTTCGTGGAGCGGACGAGCCAGCGGCCGGTGCCGATCCCCGAGCCCTTGCGCGCGGCCCTCTCCCGCCTGCTCCCGGCCCCCACCACGGGCTGATGGTTGCTGATCGGCCGGCGACCCTCTAGCTTCCCTCGGAGGCTATGCAGGCCTTCGCCATGGACGCGCGTGCCCGGATCCGCATCAACCTCGCTCAACGGGAGCTCGAGATCGAGGGCCCGCGCGACTTCGTGGCGGCCTATGGCGAGCGGCTCGAGCGGCTCTTGGCCGCGCTCGAGGCGGGTCCCGCGCCGGGCCGCGCCACCGCCGCCCCCGACCCGGAATCGCCCGAGGACAATTTCGGCGCGTTCATCAGCCACCTGCCCAGTACCGCGACCGACGTCGACCGGATGCTCGCCGCCGGTTACTGGGTGCAGCGGCGCAGCGGCGACGACACCTTCGCCACTGCCGAGGCGAGCCGCCGGCTGATCGAGCACGGGCTCAAGGTCGGCAACCCCTCGCAATGCGTCAAGCAGGCCCAGCTCGCCAAGCGGGTGTTCGTCCATCAGCGCGGCCGCTACCGCGTCTCGCAGCTCGGCCGCCAGCATCTGCGCCAGGTCATGGGCCCGGTGATCGAGACCTGAGAGGAGCGATCGCGGGCCCGAGCGGGGAGAGGGTCGTGAGCAGAGGATCGCGCGCACGAGGCCCGGCGCGCCGCGCCGCGACCGGGATCCTGCTGGCCGCCGGGCTCGCCTCGGGCGCCGCAGCGGGGTTCGCGCAACCGGCCGCCGTGCAAGACCCGGGCCGGGCCGAGGCGCTCTGCGCCGCCTTCTCGATTCCCCCGGAGCTCGGCCTCGTCTGCGAGAGCGCGGGCGGCGAACAGCCGGGCGTGGTGGTCCGGCCGGCCGAGGGCGGCTTCGCCGCCTTGAGCCGGCTCGCCGTCCGCCGCCTCGACCGCAACCTCGCCGCCGACGCGCTCGCCTGGAGCGATCCGGCCGCCTGGCTCGAGCGGCAGATGACGCTCGACACGGCGGGTTTCGCCGCGGCCCTGCGCCGCCTGGTCGACGATCCCGACAGCCCGCTCGCCGGAGAGGGTACGCGGGCGGCCGTCGACACGCTCCTGGGTGCCGTCGACCGGCTCGGCCGGCTCGCGCTCCAGGCCTGCGAGAGCCCGCAGCTCCGGCGCGACGGCCGCCACGTCATGAGCTGCCGCTTCACCGCCGGCGGCTTCGGCCTCCTGCTCGACCTGCAGCTCCTGCGCGCCGGCGAAGAGCGCTGGGCGCTCGCGCTTCGGACCATGAACGAGCAGCGGCTGCGCCATTTCCAGGCGCTCGCCTCCGCCTTCGCCCCCTGAGCTCCGCCCCCGAGCCTCGTCCGGCGATGCCGCCCGCCGGCTCCGCCCCTCAGGCCCGGCGGGGCCCCTCGCCCGAAGCCGGTTCCGCCGCCATCCCGTCCTCGTCCGCGGCCTCGACCGCTGGCACCGCGTAGCGGCCATCGAGCCAGTCGAGCAGGTCGCGGTCGCGGCAGCCCGCCGAGCAGAAGGGTCGATAGCGGGGAACGCCGGGCCGGCCGCAGCGCGGGCAGCGCCACGACCGTCCCGGCCGCGGCTCAGAGGGCTCGTCCATCGGCCGCCTCGAGGACGAAGCCGCCCGGCCCGAGCGAGGGATCGACGGCGACCACGAGGGTCGCACGCAGCGGCTCGAAGACGGGGCGCGCCTCGCCCTCGAGGTAGCGGGCGAGGTCGGGTGCGAGGCGCACGCGGCGGACCGGGCTCGCCCCGAGTGCCCGCCGGAGCGCCTCGGCCACGGCCCGCAGGGAGGGTATGCGGCCGCTGCCGGAGCAGGCCGGGCAGGGCCTGGTCAGGAGCTGGTCGAGCGAGCGGCCGCGCCGGGCCCGGCCGATCTCGACGAGGCCGGTGGGTGTCATGGGATGGATCTGGACCGGCGCCGGATCGTCGCGGAAGGCCTTGGCGAGGGCCTGCTCGAGCCGCTGCCGGTCGCGCCGGTTCGGCAGATCGACGAAATCGACGACGATCACCCCACCGAGATTGCGCAGCCGCAGGATGCGGGCGATCTCGGCCGCCGCGCCGAGGTCGGTCTCGAGCGCCGGCCGGCCGCCGCCGTCGACGTCGATCGCCACGAGCGCGGCGGTCGGCTCGACGATCAGCCGGCCGCCGCCCGGCAGCTCGATCTCGCGGCCCATGGCCCGCTCGAGCTCGGCCTCGACCCCGGTCTGGGCGAAGGCACCCTTCGTCGGATCGAGCCGGACGAGCGCGATCCCGTGCGGCGCGAGCGGGCCTTCGAGCAGCGCACGGGCCCGGCCCAGGAGCTCGGGATCGGCGATCTCGATCCGCCGCAGCGCGGGGTCCAGCACCTGGCGCAACAGGCGCTCGAGCGGGTGTTCGTCGGCAGCGAGCCGGCCCGGCCGGCGGCGCGCCTCGGCCTCCGCCCGCAAGGCCCGCCAGCGCTGCTCGAGCCGCTCGAGCTCGGCGCGCAGCACGGCATCCTCGACCCGAGCGGCGTGGCGGCGGAGCGTGACGGCCCGCTCGGGGAACAGGGTCTCGCCGCGCAGCCGCAGGGCCTCGCGCTCGGCGCCGCGGGCCGGGCCGGTCTCCGGGCCGATGCCGTACGGCCGCCAGAGCAGATGGAAGCCCATGAGCTTGACGTCGGTGGTGACCCGCGCACCTTTGTCCTCGGCCGCCTCGCGGACGCCCTGGACGAGGAGCCGCTCGCCCTCGCGCACGAGCCGCCCGATCGGCAGCCGCTCCTCGCTGCCGGCGGCGAAGCGGGCGTCCTTGGCGGCGAGCATCGCCGGCCGCTCGAGGCCGATGTCGAGGAAGGCGGCGTTGAGCTGGCGGTCGACCGCGGTCACCCGGCCGAGGAACAGGGCCTCGGCGACCTGCTCACCGACCGCATCGACGTCCACGACCTCGATCAAGCGGTCGCCGTCGAGCAGCGCCCCGCGCACCCCGAAGCCCGTGGCCTCGACGACGAGGCGGCTCAGCTCGGCCATCGCCAGCCGAGCCCCTGGAGAAGCGCCACCGCCTCGACCAACGGCAGGCCCACCACGTTGGCGTAAGAACCGTTGATCGCCGGCACGAAGAGCGCCGCGCGGCCCTGGATGGCGTAGCCGCCGGCCTTGCCCTCCCACTCGCCGCTGTCGAGGTAGCGCTCGCGCTCCTCCGCCGACAGCCGCTTCATCTTGACGATCGTGGTGACGAGCCGCTCGGCCGAGCGGCCGTCGGGGGCGAGCACGCACACCCCCCCGAGCACCCGGTGCCGGCGGCCGGCCAAGAGGTCGAGGCAGGCGGCGGCGGTCGCCCTGTCCTGTGCTTTGGGCAGGATCCGTCGGCCACAGGCGACCACCGTGTCGGCCGCCAGGATCCAGGCCGGCAGGCCGGCGAGCCGCCCCCGCACCGCCTCCGCCTTCGCGCGGGCGAGGCGGACGGCGTAGCCGCGCGGCAGCTCGCGCGGCCGCGGCGTCTCGTCGACCTCCGGCACCTCGATGCGGTCCGGCTCGATGCCCACCTGGCGCAAGAGGGCCAGACGGCGCGGCGAGGAGGAGGCCAACACCAGGAGCGGGCGGAGGGAGCTCGCGCTGGGCTCACTTGAAACGATAGGTGATCCGTCCCCGGCTGAGATCGTAGGGGGTCATCTCGACGGTGACTTTGTCACCGGCGAGCACGCGGATCCGGTTCTTTCGCATCCGCCCCGAGGTGTGCGCCAGGATCTCGTGGTCGTTCTCGAGCTTGACGCGGAACATCGCGTTGGGCAGGACCTCGGTCACGGTGCCACTGAACTCGATCAAGTCCTCTTTCGCCATTCGGGCTCCCGAAGGGATCACGCCACCGGGCACGGCGGCCCACAGTTCATGGGGATGCCGAAGCCACAGGTCAAGGCGGGAAGGCGCTTCCGCGGCCGTCCGGGGCGCGGCCATCGGCCGCCGCCTGCTCCTCAAGGCGCTCCTCGCCCAGCCGCTCGCCTGCACGAAGGCGCCCCCGCCGCCCCCGCCCCGGCCGGGTGACCGGTTCCGGCGGGTGCAGGTCGGCACCGTGGTCGCCCGCGCCCGCCATCTCGATCCGCTTCTGCCGATCTTCCGCGCCGCCCTCGTGGACGCGCTGCGCCGCCAGGCAGGCGTGCTCGAGGCGCTCGACGGCGCGAGCGAGCCGCGGCCGGCCGATGCGGTCCTGCTGCGCGGCGAGCTCGCCGACGATGCCGACCCCTTCGTCCCCGTCGCGGTCGAGCCGGGCCGCACGCTCGCCGGCCGCTTCGAGATCGTGGGCCCCGACGGCACCGTCCTGCAGCGCTTCCTCGGCCGTCAGCGTTACGCCGGCGGGCCCGGGGTGGCGGCCTTCAGCGCCCAGGGCCTGATCGACCTCGCCCGCCTGTTCGGAGTGACGGTCGCCGAGACGGTCGGCCGCTGGCTCGCGGGCCTGCCGTTGGACCGACCGGCGGGCGGCACGCCGGGCCGGCAGGGCGGATCCACCGTCCGCGCCTCCTGAGACCGGGCGCCCTCGGCGAGGGCCGGCGCTCGCGAGGGGTCGCCGCTCAGAAGGAGGGCGCCTCCGGGGGCGGGAAGCGGCGGCGGATGCGCGAAAGCAGGAGGTCGCGCAGCGCCCGGTAGGCCTCGAGGCGCTGCTCGCGCGTACCCTCGACCAGGCTCGGGTCGGGCACTCGCCAGAACTCGACCTCGCAGGCCGTCTCGCGGGTGAGCTCGAGGGCCCGGTGATGGGCCTCGGGGGAGAGGGTCACGACCAGATCGAAGAAGCCGTCCTCGAGCTCGTCGAAGGTCTTGGGACGATGGCGCGAAAGGTCGATGCCGATCTCGTCGAGCACCTCGACCGCGAGCGGATCGAGCCCGCCTCTGCGGACGCCCACGCTGTCGACGAACATCCGCCGGCCGTGCAGCGCCTTGAGGATCGCTTCCGCCATCGGCGAGCGGATCGCGTTCATCGAGCAGGCGAACAGCACGCTACTCGGCAGCTCGGCCATCGCACGAGCCGACCTCAGCCACGGACGTGGAGGACGCAGACGAGGGTGAAGAGCCGCCGGGCGGTGTCGTGGTCGAGCTCGACCCGGTTCTCGAGCGCTTCGCGCAGCAGCCCCGCGCCCTCGTCGTGCACGCCTCGGCGGGCCATGTCGATCGTCTCGATCTTCGAGGGCGTGGCCCCCTTGATCGCCTGGAAATAGCTGTCGCAGATCAGAAAATAGTCCTTGATCACGCGCCGCAGCGGGCGCACCGGAAGCTCGATCTCGACCCGCGCCGCGTCCTCCGTCCCGCTCAGCGCGAAAACGAGCGTGCCGTCCCTGAGCCCGAGCACGAGCCGATAGGGACCGGGCGGCCCGGCGCGCAGCCGGAAGCGGTTGGCCTCGAGCAGGTCGAAGACGGCGACCGCGCGCTCGTGCTCGACCTCGGGCGACCAGCGGACGATGCTCTTGGCGTCGAGCTCGACGGCGACGATGTCGCGCTCGGCGCCCTTCACCCGGCGGCTCCGAGCCGGAGCTCGACCGCGAGCGCGTGCGCCGCGAGGCCCTCGGCACGGGCGAGGGTGACGGCGGCGGGGCCGAGGGCCGCGAGCGACGCCCGGTCGCAGCCCAGGATCGTCGTGCGGGTGAGGAAGTCGAAGACCGAGAGGCCGGAGGCGAAGCGCGCCGTCCGCCCGGTCGGCAGCACGTGGTTCGGCCCGCCCACGTAATCGCCGATCACCTCGGGCGTGTGCGCGCCCAAGAAGATCGCCCCCGCCCGCCGGATCCGGGCCGCGAGCGCCTCGGGGTCGGCCACGACGAGCTGGAGATGCTCGGGGGCGAGCCGGTCGACCAGCTCCGGTGCGCGTTCGAGGTCTTCGAGCAGAAGGACCGCCCCCTGCTCCGCCCAGGAGGTCCGGGCGACGGCGTTGCGCGGCGCCTCGGCGAGCAGCGCCTCGACCGCGCGCTCGACCGCCGAGGCGAGCGCGTCGCTGTCGGTGATCAGGATCGCCTGCGCCCGCTCGTCGTGCTCGGCCTGGGCCAAGAGATCGGCTGCGATCCAGTGCGGATCGGCCGTGCCGTCGGCCACCACGACGACCTCCGAGGGACCGGCGATCGTGTCGATCCCGACCCGCCCGAACACCTGCCGCTTGGCCTCCGCGACATAGGCGTTGCCGGGCCCCACGATCTTGTCGACCGGAGCGATCGAGGCCGTGCCCCAGGCGAGGGCCGCGATCGCCTGGGCGCCGCCGATCCGCCAGACCTCGTCGACCCCGGCGATCGCGGCCGCCGCCAGCACCGCTTCGTTGATCACGCCGTCCGGAGTCGGCACCGCGACGGCGAGCCGGCGGCAGCCGGCTACCCGGGCGGGGATCGCGTTCATGAGCACCGAGGAGGGATAGGCAGCCTTGCCGCCCGGCACGTAGAGCCCGACCGAATCGATCGGCTGCCAGCGAAGCCCGAGCCGCACGCCCTGCTCGTCGGTCCAGGCGAGATCGGCCGGCATCTGCCGTTCGTGGTAGGCGCGGATCCGTGTGGCCGCGAGCTCGAGGGCGGCGCGCAGCTCGGGTGCGATCGCGGTCCGCGCCCGCTCGAGCACCGCCCGGTCGAGCGCCAGGCCGGCGGCGTCGCCCGGATCGAAGCGGTCGAAGCGGCGGGTGAAGTCGAGCAGCGCCGGATCGCCCTCGAGGCGCACCCGCTCGACGATCGCCGCCACCTGCGCGCGCAGATCGGCGGTCTCCTCCCGCCGCGCCTCGACGAGGGCCGAAAAGGCCCGCTCGAAGCCGGGGGCGCGCTCGTCAAGTCGAAGCGGCATCGCCGGCCAACTCGGCGTAGCTCGCCTGAGCGAAATGGTCGCAGGGCGTGCGCCGGCAGGGCACCGGCTCGCCGAAATCCTCGAGCCGGCAGCGGATGGCATCGGTCCGAAGCTGGATCCACACGTCGCCCTCGAACACGAGGTCGATGTGGATGAGATGCCGGCGGCCGGGCTCGGTCGCGATCGTGAGCAGGCAGAGCTCGCGGTCGAGGTCGCTCGGATCGAGCCCGCGATACTTGACCTCGGCGACGTCCTCGAAGGTGAGCGCGGAGGGGCATTCGGTGAGGCCCACGCAGCTCGTCGGATCGGGCAGGAGTTCCCGGCGGTAGCGGACGAAGGCGGCCGCGAAACATCGCTCGCCGGGCATGAAGACCATCTCCCGAATCGGGATCCGCGCATCCTGCAGGCACGCGGCGATCACCGCGAGGTCCTGCGGATCGGCGGCCCGCAGACGCAGGCGCTCTCCGCTCATCGGCTCCTCCCACGGCTCACGGTACCCGCTCGATGCGGGCACCGACCGCGGCGAGCTTCTTCTCGAGGTGCTCGTAGCCGCGGTCGAGATGATAGATACGGTTGATCTCGGTCCGCCCCTCGGCGGCGAGTGCCGCGAGCACGAGCGAGACCGAGGCCCTGAGATCGGTCGCCATGACGGGCGCCCCCTTGAGCCGCTCGACGCCTCGGACCAGGGCCGAGCCGCCGTGCACCGTGATCCGGGCGCCGAGCCGCATGAGCTCGGGCACGTGCATGAAGCGGTTCTCGAAGATCGTCTCGGTCACCATCGCGGCGCCGCGGGCGACGCACATGAGGGCCATGAACTGGGCCTGCAGATCGGTGGCGAAGCCCGGATAGGGCCGGGTCATGACGTCCACCCCCTCGAGGATGCCGTTGGCGCGGCGAGCGATGAAGCCGTCTGCGGTCTCGACGAGCTCGAGCCCGGCCTCGACGAGCTTCTCGCGGGCAGCACCCAAGAGCTCGAGCGGGGCGTTGCGGATCTCGAGCCTGCCGCCCGTGATGCCGGCCGCCATGGCGTAGGTACCGGCCTCGATCCGGTCCGGCATGATCCTGTGCTTCGCCCCCTCGAGCCGTGCCACGCCCTCGATCTCGATCACGCTCGTACCCGCCCCCTCGATCCGCGCTCCCATCGAGCGAAGCAGAAGGGCGAGGTCGACGATCTCGGGCTCGCGCGCCGCCCCGACGATCCGGGTCGAACCACGGGCGAGCACGGCCGCCATGAGCGCGTTCTCGGTGGCGCCGACCGAGGGCTGGGCGAATTCGATCTCGGCGCCCGTGAGCCCGCGTGGCGCGCGCGCCTCGACATAGCCGTCGACCAGGTCGATTACCGCCCCGAGCCGCTCGAGGGCCTTGAGGTGGAGGTCGATCGGCCGCGGCCCGATGGCGCAGCCGCCCGGGAGCGAGACCCGGGCCTCGCCGCCGCGGGCGAGCAGCGGCCCCAGGACCAGCACGGACGCGCGCATCCTGCGCACGAGATCGTAGGGCGCCTCGCGCGCGAGCAGTTCGGGGGTGTGCAGGCGGACCCGGCCGGGCGCACCGCCCACATAGGTCGCCGAGGTGCCGATCCGCTGCACGAGGCGCAGCATCGAGCCGACATCGGCGAGGTCGGGAACGTTGTCGAGCTCGACCGGCCGGTCGGTCAGGAGGGCCGCGGCGATGAGCGGCAGGGCGGCGTTCTTGGCCCCGCTCACCGTGACCGCGCCCTCGAGCGGCACCCCGCCCGTTATCATGAGGCGATCCATCGGCCGGTCCCGCTAGAGCCGCGGCAGGGTCACGCCGCGCTGGCGCATGTATTTGCCGCCGCGATCGGCGTAGGACACCTCGGGCGGGCTGTCGCCCTTGAGGAACAGGAACTGGCAGATGCCCTCGTGCGCGTAGACCCGCGCCGGCAGGGGTGTCGTGTTGGAGATCTCGAGCGTCACGTGGCCTTCCCATTCCGGCTCGAGCGGCGTCACGTTCACGATGATGCCACAGCGCGCGTAGGTGCTCTTGCCGAGGCAGATGACGAGGACATCGCGCGGTATGCGGAAATACTCGATCGTGCGGGCGAGGGCGAAGCTGTTGGGCGGAACCACGCAAGAGGGGCCCTCGCGCTCGACGAAGCTCTGCGCCGAGAAGGCCTTGGGGTCGACGAGCGCGTTGTCGACGTTGGTGAAGATCTTGAACTCGGGGGCCAGGCGAGCGTCGTAGCCGTAGGAGGAGAGGCCGAAACTGATGCAGCCCTCCCGCCGCTGGCGGTCGACGAACGGCTCGATCATCCCGTGTTCGAGCGCCATGCGGCGGATCCAGTGGTCGGGCATGATGGCCATGGCCGGCGGCGCCTCGCTCCTGTCCGCACCGATGTAGGGCCGGTGGCGGTCGCCCTCAACCGTCCGCGCCGTCGCGACCCTCGCGGTCGGGCCCGGCCGGGTCGGGATCGGCGGCGCTACGGGCGCGGGCCTGCTCCTTGCGGCGGCGCAGATTGGCCCGCAGCGCCCGGGCGAGCCGCTCGGCGCGTGCCCGTGCATCCGAAGACCGCGCTTCGTCCGCGCCCCTGCGCCCCTTCCCTCCCGTCTCGCTGCCGTCCTCGCTGGACACGCCGACACCCGCGCGGCTTGCGACCGACGTCCGCTTATGGCATGGCTGCGCCGCCGGCAAGCGGCCCCGTGCCGCTGCGCTGCCGTAGCTCAGTCGGTAGAGCACGTCCTTGGTAAGGACGGGGTCGCTGGTTCGATTCCAGTCGGCAGCACCATTCGGATCCGAGGGTCGGCGACCGCCCCGCGACCCGGCCGGAGCGCCGATCCGACATCCGTCCAGCAGCCGAGCGACGCCGCCCTCGACGGCCCGGCCCCGGCGGGCCACCGGGTGCATCCTTCACCATCGACGCGGTCGCCCTCTTCCCGCGGGCCGACGGCACGCGCACGCGAGGCCCGGGCGGCGGGCCGTGCCGCATCGGCCGGGGCCGGGGGTTCGATCCCGGTCGGCAACGCCGGCCTCGCGTCCACGATCCCGATCGCCCGGTTCGGCTAACGCTTCGCCGGACCCGCCTCGGTCACGTATTCGAATCGGCTGTCTTTGCCCCTCGCTTTGGTGAGCCGCAAGCGGATCGCGGAGCCCGCCTCAAGCCCGGCGGGTACCTTGTTCGAATTCACGATCGGCCCCTGAAGCCCCGACTCCTCGTGCCGGGCGCGCCATTGACGGCTGCCCACGCGATCGACGAGCACGCAATCGAGAATGTCTCCCTCGGTCGGGACGGTGGGGGGCGGGGATCCGCCCGACCGCTCGGCCACGGGCACGAGCCGGCCGTAGCCGGCGGCGGTCTTGCCGCCCACGCCCCAGTCGGCGAGGGCCTCGAGCAGCAACGTCTTCGCGAGCCCGGTCCACTCGATCGGCCCCGAGAGCGCCAGGAGGAACCGCGCGCCCGGCCGCACCGAGAGGAAGGAAACGGGGTTCGGATCGTCCCAGTCGACCGGCGGGCTCTCGCCCGTCGAGTCGTAGTAACGCTTCTGGTGCACGGTCAGCACGTCGACCGCGAGCGGCCTCTCGGACGGTGTACTCGGCACCCAGAGCGCGTCGTGGAAGACGACGAGGCCGCGCTGCGCCGTCGCGGGCCGCCCGGATACCGCCTCGTCCGCCTCGGGGGCACCGAACAGCGCCCGGTAGACCTCGCCGGGCCCGTGCACGATCCGCCGGCCTTTCCAATCGACGCCCGCGAAGGGCAGCCGGTCGGAGGCGTCCTCGCCGGGGTCGGGCCCCAGCACCGCCGCGACCCAGTGCGCCAGGAGCCCCTTCAGCGCCGAGCCGGGGATCACCGGCACGCCCCAGGTCCGGTGCAGGGTGAGGCCGACGTCCGTGGCGCTGCCGAGGCCGTGGCCCACGAGCAGCCGCGAGGCCGCCTCGACCTCGACCGGCACGTCGCCCGGTGCCGAAAAGCTCTCCTTCCAGCGCGCGAAGGCTTTCGCGTAGTCGGGAGACGGCGAGCGGTCGGCGATCGCGGTCAGCCATTTCGGCCGATCCTCGTCCGGGATCTTGCCCTCCTTCGCGTCGAACGGTGCCCAGACCTCGTAGGCGAGGCCCGGATGGTCGGGAAGCATGCGCTCGGGCAAGGCGCTCCGCACGGCCTCAGCCCTTCTCGAAGGTCGCCTGGCAGGCGCGCCGCAGCCAGGAGACGACCGCGAGCGTCTCGCGCGTGGCGATCATGTAGGCGTCGACGTCGAGCGCGCGCGCCTTCTCGACGAGCTTCGCGCCGTCCGCCGCCTCGAGGCCCGGGATCCCCGCTTTTGCCAAATCGCCGAGCAGCCGCGCGCCGCGATCGCCCAGCCGCTGCACCGCGGCGAGCGCGGCCAGGAGCCCCACCCGCAGGATGTCGGAACCGAAGGCGAGGACCGCGTTCTGATAGTCCTTCCGCTCGCCCTCCGGCACCGCAGCCGCCCGCCCGTAGGCGAAGCGGGCGCGCGCCTGATCGCGCAGGACGGCACTCATCGCCCGCCTCCGGGGGCGGCGGGCGGAACCGGCACGATCCGGCAGCGGCCGCGGCCGACCGTGGCCTTGCCGCCGAACTGCAGCACCTGCTCGCCCGGCAGCGCGAGGCCGAGCACCTCCTCGGGGCCCATGGGATGCTCCTTGCGGCGGCTGCGGTCGGCCGCGAGCAGCCCGAGGAGCAGGGATTCGGCCGGCAGGCTCTCCTCGAGCCAGAGCGCCCCTTCCGCCACCGTGCGCGTGTTCGGGTCGAGGCGCACCCGGGCATCGAGCTGGGTGGCGGTCTCCATCAAGAAGCTCATCGTGTCGTCGTCGACCGCCAGCAAGCGCTTGGTGAAGAGATCCTCGCCGGGCGAAGCGAGCGGGGCCAAGAGCTTCGCCCAGCCCGCGAGCTCCTCCGATCGTTGCGCCGGCAGATCCAGATCCTCGAGGTAGATCTTGCCGTTGTGCACACAGACGCAATCCGCGCCCACACAGCGCGCACCGCGCCCGGGAGCGAAGGGCGGGAGCTTCAAATCCGACCGTCCGAGATCGCGCCGGGCGAGCTCGAGCAACAGGGGCGAAGTCACGTAGGCGAAGGTACCCCGGAAGCTTCGGACCGGCAGCGCCAGAAGGCGCGCATCGCCCACCACGAGGGCACCCGCGTGCTCGCCCGCCTTGTCGGTCTCGGGGCCGAAGACGGCCTTGAGCCGGTCGCTCTCCGCGCCGTTCTCGCGCCCCGCGTCCCTGATGACGCTCATGCGCGCATCGCGGAGCACGCCCTTGATCGAGGAGCCGGGCACGAAGGGGATCCCGGTCGCCTTCATCCGCGCGATCGGCAGGTCGACGATGCCGGCCGCCTGGCCCGTGCCGGCATGCAGCGGCGAGAGCGCGTGCAGGAGGAAGGGTCGGGTGAGCATGGTCGGTGCTAATCCGCGGGTTGCCAGATGCCGGGAACGACGCGGCCGAAGCCGTCCTCGCTCCGCCCGCCGATCGACGCGAGCCAGAGCGCCTTCGCTTCCGCCTCGCCGAAAGCCTGCCCGTCGGCGCGGGCGAAGAAGAAGACCGAGCCGGGCGGAACCATCCGGTCGGTGGGCTTGGGCCTGCGTTCGGCGAGGTCCCAGCCGGAGACGGCGAGCGGCCGGCCCACGAGCGCCGCGCGCAGGACGAGCTCGCCTCCGATCCCGGCGAGCCGCCCGCGGTACTCGTTTCCGTGCGCCGCGAACCCGTCCGGCAGCCAGCCGTGCCGGAAGCAGGCGGGAGTGACGCAGACGAGCCGGAGTCCCTTCGACCCTTTCCGGAACGCGTCGAGCAGCGCCTGCGGCGGGGCGAACAGTCCCTCGTCGAGCGGCGAGGTGACGGTCGCGAGCCGCTTGTCCGCGCCCAGCGTCAAGAAAGGGCCGGGCGCTCCCTCGCGCAGCTCGAGCTCCGCTCCGATCGCCCACTCGCCCTCCCGATCTAGCGTTTCGAGCACGTCCTCGGAGAAGAGCCGGCCCTGTTCGGCCGTCAGGGTGTCGGCCCGAATCCCGACATGGCTCTGGACGCGCCGGGCGGGTGGCACGAGCGTCAGCGTCGCCCGGTCGATCCGCTCACCCGCGAGCCAGCCGACGAGCGCCGCTTCCGGCCACCAGGGCGGGAGCGCGACCGGCTTGCGCGGATCCGTGAGAAGAGGGCGCCAGAGCGCCTCGCGCGCCGCGTCGTCGTCGCGGCCGAGCGTGGGAAGCTCGGGCGGCTTCGGGTCGAGCCGGACGAGCGTGCGGTCGCCCTCGAACGCGGTCGCATCCGCTGGCCGCGGCCAGACCCGTGTCCAGCCCGCTTCCCCGCGGCGTGAGCGCAGGACGAGCAGGCGACCGAGGCGGACCCCCTTCGTCCGCTCCTTCCAGTCCCCTTCGCCGAAGGTACGCTTCTCCCTCGCCTCGACCGAGCGGCCCCAGGCGGTCCGCAGCGCGCCCAGGATCGTCGAGGGCCAGGGCCAGTCGAGCGCGTGGGCTCGGCCGGCGCCGATCGGCGTCCAGCCGCGGCCGTCGCGGCAGGCGAGCCCGTCGCGCGGGGTCAGCACGAGCCGATGGAGCACGCTCATGCCGCCTCCTTCGCCTTTACCCGCGGCCGCGGGGCGGCCTCGGCGATCGCCCGGGCGATCAGCATCCGGTCGACCCAGCGGGCGACGGCTTCGTGAGCCCCCGCATAGTCCTCGGGCAGAACCAGGCCGATCTCGGCGAATCCGAGCGGCTTTCCCTCGTTGCGCGCGAGCGCACGGTGGACCTCGCCTTCGAGCACCCGGTGGAACGCCTCGGCCTCGCCGCCCGCGACCGCGCCGGGTGCGGGCAGGCGGCGGAGGATCGCGCCGATCTCGTGGATCTTCTTGATCGAGAGCGGACCCGCGGCGAGCGCGGCATCGGCCGAAAGGCGCGCGGCCGGATCCTCGGGCCAGCCTCCGAGCCACTCCCGCCGGCCGCCCGAGCGTTTGTCGAGGACGAGCGCGAGCGCGTTGCGCTGCGTCTTGGCGAGCTTCTCGGCCTCGCGGCCGAGCTCGAGCAGCGCCGCCATCCCCTCCATCGGGTGGCCGATGCCGATGCCGACCGAAAGCGTGGGCTTGTCGGCGTCGAGGACGGCGGCCGGGACCGCGGGCCGCACGAGCGCCTCGAACCGCTCGCGCAGCCTCTCGGCGCACGGCACCGCGTCGACCAGAGGCAGGAAGGCGAGCGCGTCGTCGCCGCCCGCATAGACGAGCGAGCCTCGGTGCTCCTGCTCCACGATCCGTCGGACCTCGGCCGCGAAACCCGCGAGCGCCTTCGAGAAGGCGCGGTGGGCATCGGGATCGCCGATCGCATCGAGGGCTCTGCCCATCCGGTCGCCGTCGGCCACGAGGCAGGCGACGTAGGGGTTCGGCTCGCCCATCACGCGGTAGAGCGGCCGCAGTTCGTGGCGAAGGAAGAGCTCGGGATCGGCCGCGATCTCGAGTTCCTCGAAGAGCGGGCGGATGCGGATTTCGATCAGCACCTCCGCGTCGAACGGAAACGCGATGGTCCAGCGGAGATCGGGCCGTTTCACCTGCGGCAGATCGAGCTCACGCGCGCGTTCGCGCAGCCGCCCGAGTTCCGCCGGCGCATGCTGCGCCGCGGCCTCGAGCCAGGCGGCGAGGGCGATGTTGACGATCGGCGGGAACTGCTGCGGATCGCCGCCCGCCCGCTTCACGAGCGCCACGGCATCGAGCTGTTCGCCCTCCCCGATGCGAAGGCGGCGGGCGAGGGTCTTCGAGCGGGGCTTGGCCAGGACCGATACGCGCGCTCCGTCGAAGCTCGATTTCGGTGCCCCCACTCGGTCGTGCCGCCACGGGCCGAAGTCCCGCAACAGCTTGCGGCCGGCGATCGCCCGCTCGAGCTTCTTTCGAGCCTCGGCATAGTCGCCCGAAAGCGGCGCCCAGGCGGCGTAGAACTCGACCGCGGTTTCGATCTGCTCGTCCCAGACCGCATCGATATTCTCGGCGAGCAGCGGCCGGCAGCGCGCGCGGACGCCTTCGGCGAGCCGCTTCCAATGATCGATCACAGCCGAGCGCGCCTCGCGCGCCGTCTCCTCCGGATCGAGGCCCTCGGGCAGCTCGGCCAAGAGCTTGTTGGCGATCGGTGCCGCCGGCTTCCTTTTCTCCGGATCCTCGTTCTGACGGAGGAAGCCCTCGCACGGCTCGAGCTCGGAATCGCCCTTCGCGAGCGCCGGCAGGATCAACCCCGCACCGACCTCGGCGAGCGCCCTGGCCCCGGCGCGGGCGAGCTCGGAGAGGACGTGGCTACCGAACCAGAGATCGCGGGTACGCCGCGACTGCTCGATGAACGATTGCACCGGCCCGAAGGTGATCAGGAGGAGGTGCGCGCTCATCCGGCGATCTTCCGCACGTTCGGCCGTGCGGCGAGCCAGTCGAGGAAGGCTTCGCGCAGGCTGCTCTTGCCGGCGAGCGGCGCGAACAGCGCCCGGTCGCCTTTGCCCAGGAGCTTGTCGAAGGGCGCTGCCGATCCCGGCACATCGTTCTCGCCCATGCGCAGCACGACTTGCCCGCCGGGTGGCCAGGCGCGGTGGAGCCAGAGCGCGATCGGCACGAACTTCTCGTTCGCGAGCGGCATGGCCTTGACGATCAACGGGCTCGCGAGGCGGTTGCGCGGTTCGTTCCCCTGCCGCCAGGCGATCTCGAAGGGGCCGGGTTCCTCGTATCGTCCGCCGCCGCGGGCTCGGGTCTGGAACTGGCCCACGATCGGCAGCCCGAAGCCCGCCCGGGGCCAGGCCGGATCCTTGCCGTAGCGTGGCGGATGGTCCTTCGTTTTGTCGGTGAGCTGGCGGATCTTGTCCGCCTCGGGCCAGTTCGAGATCGAGGGGCGGCTCGGCTCGGCTTTGCCGAGCCCGCTCTCTCGCGCCCCCGTGTTCGTGCCTTGCCGAAAGTCGCGCAGCCAACCGAGCGCCGTCGTCCAGGCTTCCTCGGCCTTCGGCAGGGCCGCCCCGACATAGAGCGACGCACCGGCCAGCCGCGGCGTCTCCGTCGGCGGCCGCGAGACGGGTGCGAAGAGGTCGCGACCGAAGAGGGCGGCGAGCGCCTCGCGTGTCGCCTCCCTCGGCAGCCACTCCGAACGGTCGGCCGACACGACCCCGAGGCTGCCGAGCCCGCGGCGGGTGCGGCTGCCGTAGCCGCCGAACAGGATCCAGGCGCGCACGACGTTGCGCAGCGTTTCCAGCACCGGCGCCGGCGCGCGCAGCTCGAGGGTGAACCGCGTGCCCGGCTCGCGACGGGGCGCGACCGGTGTCCCGCCCGCTTCGGCCCGCGCCGGGAAGAGCGCGTAGGCGCCGGGCGTCGCCGGCTTTCCGTCCTTGGGATAGAGGCGGATGTCGTCGTAATCGGTATCGCTGGCCGCGACATCCTTGACCCGCAGCTCGACCGGCGAGCGGCCGCCCGCCTCGTCCGCCGCCCGGCCGAAGAGCGCGCTCTCCGCCTCCCAGAGCGCGCGGGAGGAGGCGAATTCCTGCGCGTGCAGCGCCCGCCACCAGAAGCGCAGCTGGCCGCGAATCGACGGCACCCGCACCACGTCCACATCGTCGAGCGTCCGCGGCACCGCCGCCCCGCCGAGCAGCGGTGTCACGAGCTCGAGCCCGACCGAGAGTTTCTCGACCGCCGGTCCGCCGCACCGCGCCCGCACCCGCCGTTCCGGCAAGCTTGCCGGCGCTTCGATCGTCGGTGCCGTCATTTATGCCCCCTTTCACATATATGCCCCCGTTCAATTGTCGGTTATGATACGCTAAGGATCCTGGCTACCACAAGCCGCTCGGCGTCACGAGCCCGTCGTCGAGGCCCCGCTTCGAACCTGGCCCGGGGCTTGCATCTTCGCGGCCGCGGGCGCCCGGGTCCGAGCGCGGCCCCGGCCGGCATTCGGCCGACCCCGGTGAATCGGCCGGCCGCTTCCCGACGCCCGCCCAAGGGCCCCGTCGGGCCGCCCGCGAAGCGGGCCGAAGCAGCCTAGCCGCGGAGTTCGGCGAGCCCGCGCGCCCAGCCGTTGCGCAGCACGGCGATGTCGTTGCCGTAGCCCAGGACCGCGAAGCCCCGCTCGCGCAGCTTCGCGAGATAGGCGAGGTCGCCGTCGAGCCCGCCGAGCGCTTTGCCGTGCTTCTTCGCGGCGACGGCGAGCCGGTCGACCGCCGCCCAGAACTCGGGATGGTCGAACCGGGCCGTGATGCCCATGTCGTTGGTGAGGTCGAAATGGCCGAGCCAGGCGACGTCGAAACCGGGCACGGCACAGATCGCCTCGGCGTTCTCGATCCCTTTGCGGGTCTCGATCAGGCCGATCACCAGGTTGCGCCGGTTGGCCTCGGCCATGGTCGCGACCGGGTCGCCCGCCCGGTAGCCGTCGTGCGCCATGCCGAAGGCGCAACCCCGCTTGCCCTCCGGCCGGTAGCGCACCCACTCGACCAGCTCGCGGGCCTGCTCCGCCGTCTCGAGCATGGGCACCATGATCCCCTGCGCCCCCGCGTCCAGCACGGTGGCGACCGCCGCGTAGGACTTCTCCGGCACCCGGACATAGACCTCGAGCGGCAGCCCACGGGCGCAGGCGATCGTCGTCTTGATCGTCTCGATCCCGACCCCGCTGTGCTCGGTGTCGAGGATCACGAAGTCGAACCCGGCGGCGGTCAGGATCGCCGGCAGGCCGGGCGTGAAGAGCTCGAACACCATGGTCCCGTAGACCGGCTCGCCCGCGAGGATCCGCTCGCGCACGCAACGCCGCCCCTCCATCGCACCCCCTCCCCGCTGCACCCGGCCGGCCACCGCTAGGCCCCCGCGCGCCGCCTGTCGAGCCGGCCGGGCGCGCCCCTCCCCTCGCGCGCCCGCCACCGATCGCGGCGCGCTTCGGCGCCCCGGCCCGGGGTGCTAGCCTCCGCCGGGTCGCGGAGGGAGGCGGCGATGCGGGTCCTGATCCTGGGTGCGGGGGCGATCGGAGCCTCTTGCGCCTTCCATCTCGCCCGCCGCGGGGTCGGCGTGACGCTCGTCGAGCGCGCCGCCCCGGCCTGCGCCGCCTCCGGCAAGGCCGGCGGCTTCCTCGCCCTCGACTGGTGCGACGGGCTGCCGCGCGGCCCGCTCGCCCGGCGGGGCTTCGCACTCCATGCCGCGCTCGCCGGCGAGGTGGAGGACGGGCCGGGCCGGCGCCCGGTCGAGACCCTGCTCGTGGCCCCGGCCCGGGGCGGCGAGCGCGCCCCCGGGCTCGGCCGCGGTTTCCGCGTCCTCGAGCGGATCGGCACACCCGAAACCACGGCCTTGGTCGATCCGGCCCGGCTCACCCGGGCGCTCGTCGAGGGCGCGGTCGCCGCCGGCGCTCGGCTCCGGATCGGTACCGCCGTCGCGCTCGAGCCCGCCCCCCGGGGCTGGCGCGTGCTCCTCGAGGACGCGGCGATCGAGGCCGAGGCCGTGGTCCTGGCTCTCGGCCCCTGGACCGGGCGAGTCCGGGTGCCCGGATCGCTGCCGCCGGTCGGGGCCCTCTTGGGCCACAGCCTACGGTTCGAGCTCGCCGAGCCCTCGCCGCCCACCGTCTTCTTCGCCCGGCTCGACCCGGCCCGCCACGGCCTCCACGAACTCGAGATCTACCCGCGCGGCGACGGCAGCGTCGTGGTGGCGGGCCTCTCGCGGCCGGCCGCCCCGCCCGCCGATCCGACCGCGGTCGGGCCGGATCGGGGAGCCGCGGAGCGGCTGCTCGAGGCCGCCCGGGCGGTCCTGCCGGCCCTCGCCGCCGCCCGGAGGGTCGAGCCGCGCGCGTGCCTCAGGCCCTTGAGCGCCGACGGCACGCCGCTGATCGGGCCGCTTCCCGGCCGGCCCGGCCTCTGGCTCGCCACGGGCCACGGGCCCTGGGGGATCCTCGAAGCGCCCGCCACGGGCGAGCTCCTGGCCGATCTGCTCACGGGTGCCTCGCCGCGTATCGATGCGCGCGCCTTCGACCCGGCGCGGCCCTCGGCGGCCGGCTGAGCCCGTCGCGGGGTGGCGAAGCGCTTCGCTTCTCGTCCGAACGAGCGGAAAGCCCGTCAGCCCCCGAGCGCCCGGATCACCGCATCCGTCGTGGTGACCGCCGCCACGTTCCGCATCGCATAGTCGATCGAGGCCCGGTGCCAGTCGGCGTTCATGGTCGAGCAGGCATCCTCGGGCACGACCATCACGTAGCCCTTGTCGGCGCCGGTCCGGGCGGTGTGCTCGATCGACATGTTGGTCCAGGCCCCGGTGTCGATCAGCACGTCGCGGCCGAGGGCCTTGAGGATCGTCTCGAGCCGGGTCCCCTCGAACGCGCTCATCCGCATCTTCTCGACCACGAAATCGCCCGGCTGCGGCTCGAGCCCCGGCACCGGCGCCACCCCCCAGGTCCCGCGCACGAGGCCCTTCGATTCGACCAACCCCTCGAAGAGCGGGCAGTTGAGCGTGACCCCGGGCGCCCCGGGCTCCACGACGAACCAGATGTGGATCACCGGCACCCCGATCCGCCGGCAATGGGCCGCGAGCCGGGCGATGTTGGCGATCGCCCCCTGCTCCTTGCAGTGCTGCGGCGAACCCGAGGCGGCGAAGGCGCCGCCCTCCGCCACCACGTCGTTCTGCATGTCCTGGATCAGGAGCGCGCAGCGCGACGGATCGAGCCGGAAGGCCTCGACCGGCTGAACCGCTCGGGCCGGCTCGCGCGCCCCCGAGGGAGCCGGCCGACCGGCCGCCGCCGGCCGGGCCCCGGCCGGCCGGCCCGCGCCCGCGCCACCCGCTGCCGCCCGCATATGGGGCTCGCGCCGCGGTCCGACCTTGGTCCGTACCGCATAGAGCGAGCGCGAGGCGGTCAAGAAGAGCGTGCGCCAATCCTCCCCGCCCCAGGCGAGGTTGGCGGTGAGCTCGGGGACCCGCACCGTGCCGATGTGGCGGCCCTGCGGATCGAGGATCCAGACCCCGCCCGGCCCCGTGCACCAGATGTTGCCGCGCTCGTCGCACTTCATCCCGTCGGGCACGCCGGGCTCGAGCTCCGAGCGGATGCCCGAGGCGAAGATCCAGGAGGCGCCGAGACTGCCGTCCGACTTGACCTCGAAGGCGCGGATCAGCGCCTGGACCGTGTCGTTGACGTAGAGGAGCTTCTCGTCCGGCGAGAAGCAGAGCCCGTTCGGCTGATCGAACAGGTAGCGCTCGACCAGGAGCTGGGGCGCCCCCCCCTGCGGTGGCAACCGGTAGACTCCCTGGAAACCGAGCTCGCGCGGCCGCTCGACCCCGTAGACCGGCATCCGCCCGTACCAGGGATCGGAGAAATAGATCGAGCCGTCGGAGCGCACACAGACATCGTTCGGGCTGTTGAGCTCCTTCCCCTCGAAATGGGTCGCGAGCACCTCCCGCCTGCCGTCCTTGGTGAAGCGGACGAGCGCCGAGGTGGCGTGCTCGCAGGCCAGAAGATCGAGCTTCGCGTCGTAGGTGAGGCCGTTGGCCTTGTTCGACGGCCGCATCACCTCCTCGATGCCGACCCCCGGCCGCCAGCGCCGGCGCACGTCCGCCGGCATGTCGGAGAACAGGAGGAAGTGTTCCACCGGGTGCCAGACCGGGCCCTCGGTGAAGCCGAAGCCGGTGGCGAGCTGCTCGACCGGGGCGTCGGGGTCGATCAGCTCGCGGGCCTGCGGCGCCAGGATCTCGTGCGCCACCGCCGCCCCCATTCAAGCCGGGAACCAGGCGCGCGCCGGCAGCGAGGAGACGATCGGACCCGGCACCTGGTCGAACAGCCGCCCGACGATCTGCCCGCCCTCGACCTTGGCCGGCCGGTCGTGCACGGGCAGGAGATAACGGGCATTGGAGAGCAGCTTCTTGATGGCCGCCTTCTCCTGCCGCTTCGTGGTACCGTGATTGCCCGTGACCTGCGGCTCCATCGCCTGGGTGACGCGGAAGGGCTCGATGATCTGGTCGTGGAAGTCGTAGATCACGTCGCCGCAGATCGTCGCCACCCCGTCGGCCGTGTGCACGTGCACGTTCATCGAGCCCTCGGTGTGCGCGCCCGCCGCCTCGCAATAGAGGCCGGGGAAGATCTCGATAGGCCCGCTGATCTCGAGGTCGAGGAAGCGCAGCGCCCCCTTGGTGTGCAGTCGGTCGACCAGGTGCTTGATGTCCGGTGCCGGATATTGCGGGTGCATGAGCCCGGAAACCGAATATTCGAGCTCGCGGCGGTTGAGGACGACGGTCGTGTTCATCGGGAAGAGATCGTCCTTGCCGGCATGGTCGATGTGCAGATGGGTGTGGAGGATGTAGCGGATGTCGCCGAGCTTGAGGCCGTGCCGGGCGAGCTGGTTCTCGATCAGGTTCTCGTGGAACTGGAGCCCCCGCATGCCGAGGGTCTCCATGATCGCGTTCGAGCGGTAGCCCGTGTCGACCAGCACGGGCCACGGTCCGCCCAGAATCAGGAAGCCGAGCGTGGGCACCCGCCGCGTCCGGCCGCAATCGCGCCCGAGCACGAGGAAGCTCGATTCGAGCTCGATGTCGCCATAGTCCAGGATCTTGATCTCGAGCGGCACGGAGCGGGCCTCCCTTCAGTCCAAGCGGTAGACGCGACGGGCATTGTCCGAGAGCACGGCGCGGCGGTCCGGTTCGGCGAGATGGCCGATCCCGGCGCGGTAGGCGTCGAGCAGGTCGCGATAGCCGCACCAGAGCTTCTCGATCGGGAAATTCGAGCCGAAGAGGCAGCGCGCGGGGCCGAACAGCTCGAGCGCGGTCCGGCAGATCCGGCCCACGAGCGCCCGGTCGAGCCGGCGCACGAAGGTGTTCAGCCCCGAGAGCTTGCAGACGAGGTTGGGCTCGGCGGCGAGGCGCGCAAGCGCCGCCCGCCAGCGGGCGAAGCCGGCCTCGTCCGTCGTTTCGAGCATGAGGGCGTGGACGAGCACGAAGGTCGTGCCCGGGCAGGCGCGCAAGAGCGCGAGCGCGCTCTCGACCTGGCCCGCGAAGACCTGCAGCTCGAACAAAAGGCCGAGCTCGCCCAACCGCCGGCAGCTCTCGATCAGCCGCGGATCGCAGGCGAGGTCCGGCCCGGCCGCGAAGCGGTATTCGGCGATCTCGTGCCAATGGAGCTGCTGGCGCACCCCGCGCACGGAAGACCGGCGCGCGAGCTCCTCGAGCCGGTGCGCCGCGTCCTGGGCGAGGAGGTCGCAAAAGGCCACGATCGCGACCGGGAAGCCCACCCGGCGCGCCTCGCCCTCGACCCAGAGCACCTCCTCCATCGCCCGTTCGGGCGCCCAATTGGCCTGGACGTAGACCGCCCGCTCGACACCGGTGCCGGCGATGTCGCGGTGATACTCCTCGATTCCGTAGTCGCGCCGCAGCGGCTCGTACGGGCCGAAGATGCGCGGCTGCATCGGGCCCTGGAGCCAGGGCAGGTCGGCCTGCCGCCAGACGTGGAAATGGGCGTCGACGATGCCGCTCATGCGGCGAGCCTCCCTCCCGGCCGGTCGCGGGCGAGATCGAGCACCTGCCGGCAGAGGGTGGCGATCGAGCCCGCCGGCAGGAGCGCATCGAGGTGCGGAAGGACGGCTCGCAACGCCGCCGTCTCGGGCCGCCAGTTGGGGCCCGAGGCGAGCGGGCTCAGCCAGACCAGGCGGTGGGCGAGGCGGGAAAGACGCTCGACCGCGCGCGCCATGGCCGAAGGCTCGCCGCGCTCGAGCCCGTCCGAGAGCACGAGCACGAGCGCGCCCCGGGCGAAGCCCGAAAGCCGCGGCACGCGCAGGAATGCGGCGAGGGCTTCGCCGATCCGGGTGCCGCCGTCCCAGTCCCGCACCGTGCGTGCGGCCCGGTCGAGCGCGCGCTCGACCGTAGGGATGCGCAGCGCCGGCGTCACGCGGGTGAGCCTGGTCCCGAAGGTCAGTACCTCGAGCCGCTCGGCGACCCGCGCGAGCGCGTGGGCGAAGCGGAGGTTGGTCTCGCTCTGCTCCTTCATCGAGCCCGAGACGTCGATCAGCAGGACGATCCGCCGCTGGCGGGTCGCCCGCCTGCGGAAGGCGAGCTCCAGAAGCTCGCCCTCGCGCGAAGCCGCACGGCGGAGCGTGCGGGCGAGATCGACCACCGGACCCCGTCGTGCGCGGACGAGCAGCGCCGTCCGCCGCCGCGGCAGTCGGCGCGGTGCCTCGCGGCGGAAGCGGTCGAGCGCGCGCACCGGGTGCGCCGAGAAGCGCCGCAGGCCCAGCGCCTCGGCCGGACTCGCCGTCTCGCCCTTGGTCTCGCCCGCCACTTCGAGGAGCACGTCCTCCTCCCCGGCCGCCTCTTCCTGGACCCGGAGCGGCTCCTCCTCGCCGGCACCCGATTCGACCGGGGCGGCCCGCGCGCCCCCCAGGAAGTGCGCATCGAACAGGGCCAGGAACTCGCCGATCCGCTCGCGCGGCGGGGCGAGGGTCGCGATCGCGGCGCGGCGGATGTCGGTCATGTGGCGCGGGCCCAACAACGCCACCGCCTCCAGGAAGGCCACGGTCTGCTCGGGGGCGACCGCGAAGCCGTGCGCGCGCAGGAGCGTCGCGAAGTCGACGAACGGCCGGGCGGCCGGCGGCAAGGGCGGTGGCCAGCTCACGCGCGGGCCTCCTCGAGGATCGAATCGAGCCTGGAACGGACGTGCGGCAGGTCCTCCTCGTCCTTGACCACGACGCCGAGGGAGCGCCGGAAGGCCTCGGGCCAGGGAACACCACCGGCGATCAGGAGGTCCACCGCCTGCGCCCACTCGACCGCTTCGGCGATCCCGGGAGGCTTGACGAGCGGCTCCTGCCGCAGCCGGGCTACCGCGCGGGCGACCGCGCGCGCGGTGCGCTCGGCCACCCCCGCCGCCCGCAGCATGACGATCCGCGCCTCCTGCTCGGGACTCGGATAGTCGATCCAGTGATAGACGCAGCGCCGCCGCAGCGCCTCGTGCAGCTCGCGGGTGCGGTTCGAGGTCAAGATCACCACGGGCCGCTCGGCCGCCTTGAGCGTGCCGCGCTCGGGGATCGAGATCGAGAAATCCGAGAGGAACTCGAGCAGGAACGCCTCGAATTCCTGGTCCGAGCGGTCGACCTCGTCGATCAGCAGCACGACCTCGCGCGGTGCTCGGAGCGCCTGGAGGAGCGGCCGTTCGATGAGGAACTCGTCCCGGTAGATGTCGACCGGCCGGTCGCCCGCCTGGCGCAGTGCCAAGAGCTGGCGGGGATAGTTCCACTCGTAGAGCGCGTGCGCCGCATCGATCCCCTCGTAGCACTGCAGCCGCACGAGCCGTCGCCCGAGGATGCCGGCCAAGGCCTTGGCCGCCTCGGTCTTGCCCACCCCGGGGGCGCCTTCGAGCAGGACCGGCTTGCCGAGCGCGAGGGCGAGCCAGGCCGCGGTCGAAAGATCCTCGTCGGCCAGATAGAAGGCGTCCCTGAGCGCCTTGGCCAGCGCCTCGGGGCCGCTCAGACCGTAGACGCCGCGCGAAGCCGGCACGCTTCAGCGCCCCCGCTTGGCGTCGAGGGCCTTCAAGATCTTCTCGGGTGTGAACGGCATCTCGGTGATCCGCACGCCCACCGCGTCGAAGATGGCGTTGGCGATCGCCGGGATGGGCGGGGTGGCGCACATCTCGCCGATGCCCTTGGCGCCGTAGGGTCCGTCGAGTGCCGGCCGCTCCAGGAGCTCGATCTCCACGGGGCACGTGTCGGCGGGGCCGGGCATGAGATACTCGTTGAAGTCGGTGGGGCCGTGCGCCCGGTCCGGATAATAGGGCTCGGGCGTCTCGTAGAGGGCGTGGCTGATCCCCATCCAGGCCCCACCCACGAGCTGCTGCTCGACGAGCTTGACGTTCAGGGCCCGGCCGATCTCGTAGGCCGCCTTCAACGACAGGACCCTCACCTCGCCGGTCTCGTCGTCGACCTCGACCTCGGCAACCATGCAGGCGTGCGCGTAGGTCGTGACCGGGTTCATCTCGCCGGTCTCGGGATCGACGTCGGAGGGTGGGACCAGGAACATGCCGCGGCCGGAGATCGAGCGGCCGCGCTTGAAATGCGCCCGTTGCGCCACCTCGCGCACGCTGATCGCCCGCGAGGGGGCGCCCTTGACCTGGACCTTGCCACGGCCGTCGAGTTCGAGGTCCTTCGGGTCCACCTCGAGCTCCTCGGCCGCCACCTCGAGCAGGACCTCCTTGGCCTCCTTGGCCGCGGCGATCACCGCGTTGCCGGCCCGGTGCGTGCCGCGCGAGGCGAAGCTCCCCATGCAGTGCGGCCCGGTGTCGGAATCGGCGGTGTCCACGAACACGTCCTCGATCGGCACCCCCAGCGTCTCGGCGGCGAGCTGGCGGGTGACCGATTTCATCCCCTGGCCGAGATCGATCGAGGAGAGCGCGACCACGAACTTGCCGGTCGGCGTGGCGTGCACGAGCGCCTGGCTCGGGTCGCCGCCCAGGTTCATGCCGATCGGGTAGTTGACCGAGGCGACGCCGCGGCCGCGGTGTTTGGCCATCTCACCGCCTCCGGCTGCCGAAGACCGAGGAGAAGCGGATCGCCCCGTGCCCGCCGGACGCGGGCCGCGGCGGCTCGGGCGGCGGCTCGCGCCGCTCCCGCTCCACCCGGCCCGGCTCGCCGCGCCGGGGCTCGGCCGCGGCCCGCGACCCGCCGCCGGCCGGCTCGCCACCGGTCCAGGCGGGGGGTGGGGTCATACCCCGCCGCGGCTCGCTCGCGGCGAAGCCGGTGCCGAGCCGCGCCGGCTCGCCGCGCGCCCCGGTCGCGGCCCCGGCCGGCGCGCGGGTGCGGTCGGTGGGGGTGGGCGGGATCCGCGCCCGCTCGCCGCCGCCGCCCACCCGCGAGGAATCCCGTCGCGCTTCCTCCGAGAGCGGCCAACCCGCGATCTCCGCGGCCACCTGGATGCATTCGATCAGCGCCGCCCCCTGGGTGAGCTTGCGGTGCGCCTTCATGTCGCCGTCGCGGTAGGCGTTCTTGATCCGCAGCTCGACGGGATCCATGCCGATCGCCCGCGCCACCACGTCCATGTGCGATTCGAGCGCGAAGTCGCCGCCCGTGACGCCGAAGCCGCGCATCGCCGAAGAGGGCGTGCGGTTGGTGAAGACGCACCAGCTGTCGACCCGGACGTTGGGGATCCAATAGGGCCCCGGGTGGTGGGCGGCCGATTTGATGGTCCCGTAAGTCGACAGCCGCGAATAGGCCCCGGCATCGTGGTAATGGGTGATCTTGCGCGCCACGATCCGGCCGTCGCGCATCACCCCGTCCTCGATCAGGATCCGTTCGGCGCCGCGCGGGCTCGAGACCTGCATCTCTTCGGCGCGCGAGAACACGTAGCGGACGGGCCGGCCGGTCAGCATGGCGGCGAGCACGGCCAGGGGCTCGACCACGGTGTCGACCTTGCCGCCGAAACCACCGCCCACCGTGCCGCCGATGAAGTGCAGCCGGTTGCTTTCGATCTTGAGCTGGGCCGCGGTGTTGTCGAGCGAGAAGAACAGGCCCTGGGTACAGGTGTAGACGGTGAACCGACCGTCCTCGGCCGGCACCACGATGCAGCCATTGGTCTCGAGCGGAGCGTGCTCGATCGGCGACATCTGGTAGCGGCCGCTGACCACGAGGTCGGCCGAGCGCAGCGCCGCCTCGACGTCGCCGAAGCGGATCTGCTGGCAGTCGTAGTCGCCCCAATAGCGGAACCAGTTGCGACCGATATATTCGTTGACGAGCGGGGCACCCGGCTTCAGCGCCTCCTCGACGTCGAAGACCGCGGGTAGAGGCTCGTAGTCGACCCGCACCTTGGCCACCGCCTCGGCGGCGGCACGCCGGCTCTCGGCGAGGACCGCGACGATCGGCTCGCCCAGATAGCGTACCTTGCCGTCGGCGAGCGCCGGCTCGTCGTCGATGCCGAAATTGAAGATCGTCAGGATGTTGTGCGCCTTCTTGGGGAGATCGGCCCAGCGCAGGATCCGCCGCACGCCGGCCGTGCGCTCGGCGGCGCTCGTGTCGATCGATCGGATCCGGGCGTGGTGCTGGGTCGACCGCACGCAGCGCAGATGCAGCAGCCCGGCCACCGGATGGTCGTCGAAGAAGGTGGTCCGACCGGTGACGTGGCCCTCGATGTCCTGCCGGCGGACCGGCTGACCCACGAGGCGCAGATCGTCGTCGCGCTCGTCGGCGAACAGCTCCTTGCGGATCCGCATCGCTCCCCCTCCGCTCAGCCGCGCCGGCCGGCCATCCGCCGCGCGGCCTCGAGGATCGCCTCGACGATCGGGGTGTAGCCGGTGCAGCGGCAGATGTTGCCGGCGATCGCCTCGATCACCTGCTCGCGCGAAGGATTCGGCTCGCGGTCCAACAGCGCCTTGGCGGCGACCAGCATCCCCGGTGTGCAGAAGCCGCACTGCGCGGCGAAGCCGTCCATGAAAGCCTCCTGCAAGGGGTGCAGCCGCGGCCCGTCGGCGAGGCCGCGTACGGTCGTCACCCGCCTGCCGTCGGCCGCTTCGGCGAGGCTCAGGCAGGCGAGCACCGGCTCGCCGTCGAGCAACACGGTGCAGGCCCCGCAGGTGCCTTGCAGACAGCCGGCCTTGGGCGAGGTGTCGCCGAGCCGCTCGCGCAACAGCGTCAAGAGGTTCTCGCCGCCCTCGGCGACCGCCGCCACCTCGACCCCGTTGAGCTCGAGCCGGATCGCCCGCGTCATCGCCGCACCTCACGGTTCGCCGAGCAAGAGCCGGCGCAGGATCACGCCCACCACCCGCCGCCGGTACCAGGAGGAGGCGATCGGATCGGTCGGCGGGTCGCCCTCGCCCGCCGCCGCGGCGACCGCGGCTCCCACCCCCTCGGCGCCGAGCGGCCTGCCCTCGAGCGCGCGCTCGACCGAACGCGCCCGGATCGGGGTCGGGGCCATGGCACCGAACGCCACCCGGGCGCCGCTCACCCGCCCGCCCGAGAGCGGCAGCCAGGCCGCGATCGTCACCACGGCCGGTCCCTTGGGGTGCGTCCGGGTCATCTTGCGGAAGCGGAAGGCGGCCGGGTCGGCCGGCCGTTCGAAGCTCACCGCCGCGACCAGCGGCCGGGGTGTGCGCTCCCGCCCGCGCAGGAGCTCCTCGAGCGGCACCTCCCGCGCGCCGAAGCCCGAGGCGAGCTGGACCCGGGCATCGAGCGCCAAGAGAGCGGTCGCGAAATCGCCGTAGGGGTGCGGGGCGAACAGGTTGCCGCCCACGGTCGCCATCGTGCGGACCGCCGGGCCGCCCACCGCGCGGGCCGCCGGGTGGAGGAAAGCGAGCTCGCGCGAGGCCAGGATCTGCGCCATCGTGACCCCGGCGCCGAGCTCGATCCGACCGCCGGCCGCCCGCATCCGGCCGAAGGCCGGATCGGTGGTGCGCACGATCACCGAGAAGGAGACGTCGCCCTCGTTGACCGCTCGCATGACGAGCGTGCCGCCGGCGAGGAACCGGGCGGCCCGTTCGGCCTGCAGGAGGCTCGCGGCCTCGGCGAGCGTGGGCGTGGTACGGACCTCGAGCGGCACGGCCTCAGCCCTCCCCGCCGCCTTCGACGAGCCCGCGGATCGCCTCGAGCCCGGCCTTCTGCACGTCCTCGGCGACCAGCCCGCGCATCGCCGCCTCCTCCCCCGGCCGGGTGGTGAAGCGCGCCCGCCAGGAGACGAAAGTGAGATCGCCGTCCGTCACCGGCAGAAGGCGCACGGTCGCGACGTAGTTGAAGAGCGGCACGGGCGTGTCCAACAGGCAATAGGTGAAGCTCTGCTCGAGGTCGGAGAGGGCCAGCAAGCGCTCGCGGAGCTCGCTGCCGTCCCGCAGCCGGAAGCGGCGCACACAGCCCACCCGGTCGGCGGGTTCGCCGCGCTCGATCGCGCTCTCGGTCACGATCGGATGCCAGCGATCGTGGCCGTTGAAGTCGCGCAGGATCGCCCAGACCCGATCGGTCGGGGCCTCGAAGATCGTACTGGTCGCGACCTCGAGCACCCGGCTCAGCTCCCGAGCTGGCGCTTCAGGGCATCGAAGCCCGCCTGGAACACGCCCTGGCCGATCTGGTTCACGAGCTCGGCCTCGCGGGCGGGATCGCAGGTGAACTCGGCCGACCATTCGGCGAAGGTCCGATCACCGTCGGTGACCGGCGTGAGCCTGAGCGTGGCGACGTAGTCGGAGAGCGGCATCGGGCTCTCGAGGATGCTGTAGGTGCAGAAATATTCGTAGTCCGAGAGGCCCAGGAGCCGCTCGCGGATCCGCTCGCCGTTCCTGAGCCGGAAATCGCGCACGCAGCCCACCCGGTCGGCGGGCTCGCCGTTCTCGATCCGGCTCTCGGCGATCGCCGGATGCCAGGAGGGCAGCCCGTTGAAGTCGCGGATCCGTGCCCAGACCCGCGCCACCGGCGCCGGGATCACGCTCGAGACGTAGACGCGCGCCATGGCTCAGGGCCCCGTCCCGCCGGACCCGCCGCCCGAGCCCGAGGCTTCGCGCTCGGCCGCCTCGCGCTTGGCCTTGTCCTTCTCGGCCTCGCGGCGGATCGCGTCCATGTCGCGCGCCTCGCGGATGAGCCCGCCCATCCGCGCGAGCGAGCCGCCCTCGATCCCGATGTCCTTCAAGAGCGTGTCGATCATCGGCGCCTGGACGCGGTAGCGCAGCGCCGCATCGATCACCTCGTCGGTCGTGTTGCGCCGCTCGCCGGCACCGGCCCCGCCCAGGCCGTCGATCTGCAGGATCTTGATGCCCTCGATCTTCTCGAGCGGACGCACGCTCTCGCGCACGATCCCCTCGATCCGCTCGAGCAGCCGGCGCCGGAAGAGCGACTGGCGGGCACCGTCGGTGAGCACGTTCTCGGCCTCGTTCATGAGGCGCTGCGCCTCGGCCTCGACCGTGGCCTTCACCCGCTCGGCGTCGGCCGCGATCTTCTTGGCCTCGGCCTCGAGCTCGGCGATCAGGAGGTCCACCGTCCGCTTGCGCCGGGCGGCCTCGGTCTCGCGCACCGTCTTGGTGTGCTCCTCGGCCTCGGCGGCCCGAGCGGCCGCGGCCTCTGCCTCGATCTTGGCCGCCGCCTCCTCCACCGCCTTCATGAAGAGGGCGATCGCCTTCTCCTTCTGGGCGAGCTCGACCTCCCGCTCGCGGGCGATCTCGAGCTTGCGGAGATCCCGCTCGCGCGCCACCCGCGCCTCGTCGAGGCCGCGCTCGGCTGCGATCCGCGCCCGCTCGACCTCCTCCCGCGCGGCGATCTCGGCTTCCTGCAGCGCCTGGCTGCGCGCGACTTCGAGCTGCTCGAGGGCACGGCGGCGTTCGATGCGAGCGGCCTCCACCGCCTGCTCCACCCCGACCTCGAGCCGGGCGATCTCGCGCCGCGTGCCGAGCTCGGCCTCCTTGACCTTGCGCTCGGCCTCGCTGCGCTCGACCCGCTTGGCCGTGAGCTGGATGGTCTTCTCTTCGAGCGCCTGCTCGACCACCCGGTCGCGGTCGATCTCGAGCGTCTTGCGGGTCCGCTCGGCGGCGATCCGCTCCTCCTCGAGGCCGAGCTCGACCGCGATCCGCTGCTGCTCGACCGCGTGCCGGCGGGCCAGATCGGCGGCCTCGAGCGCCCGCTGCCGCTCGATCTCGCGCTGCCGCGTGTCCTGCTCGGCCGCGATCCGCTCGGCCGCGAGCGTCTTGGCCTGGGCGATGCGCGCCTTCTCGACCGCCTCGCGCGCCATGACCTCGGCCTCGTCGAGCGCCCGGTTGCGGGCGATCTCGAGCTGGCGGATGTGCTCTTCGCGCGCCACCCGCTCGGCCGCGAGTTCGCGATCGGCCGCGATTCGGGCGCTCTCGATCGCCTTCCTGGTCCCGACCTCCTCGGTCTCGAGCCGCCCGAGCCGCTCGATCTCCTTGAGCCGGGTCGTGATCTCGGCCCCGATCCGCTCGAGGGCGAGGCGCTGGGCCTGGGCGATCTTGGCCGCCTCGACCGCCTCCTGGGCGGCGATCTCGGCCTCCTCGACCGCCGCCCGGCTCGCCGCGCGCTCCGCTGCGATCGCCTTCTCCTGCGCGATCCGGGCCTTCTCGGTCGCCTCCCGCGCCGCGACTTCGGCCAGATCGAGGGCCTCGTTGCGGGCGATCTCGAGCTTGCGGACCTTCTCTTCCTGCGCGATCCGCGCCTGCTCGACGGCCTCCTTGGCCGCGATCTGCTCGCGCTCGAGCTCGCGGGCGCGGGCGATCTCGCGCTGCCGCGTGTCCTGCTCGGCCGCGATCCGCTCGGCCGCCAAGAGCCGCTCGCGGGCGATCCGGGCCGCCTCGACCGCTTGCTGGGCCGCGATTTCGGCCGCTTCGAGGGCCTGTTGGCGCTCGATCTCGAGCTCGCGCGTCCGCCGGTCGGTGGCGATCCGCTCGGCCGCGACCTTGCCGGCCTCGGCGATCTTGAGCCGCTCGATCGCCTCCCGCGCGTCGATCTCGGCCTGCTCGACGGCGAGCTGGCGGGCGATCTCGCGCTGACGGATCGCCTCCTCCGTCGCGATGCGGGCATCGGTGACCGCCCGCTCTTGCGCGATCCGAGCCTTCTCGGTCGCTTCCCGCGCGGCGATCTCGGCCTCGTCGAGCGCTTTCTGCCGCTCGATCTCGAGCCTGCGGGTCTCCTCTTCGCTTCGGATCCGCGCCTGCTCGACCTCGAGTTCCTGGGCGATCCTGGCCTTCTCGGTCGCCTCGCGGGCGGCGATCGCCGCCGCCTCGAGGGCGCGCTCGCGCTCGATCTCGCGCCGCCGCGTCTCCTCCTCCGAGGCGATCCGCGCTTCGGCGAGCTCGAGTTCTTGGGCGATCCGAGCCTTCTCGACCGCCTCCTTGGCCGCGATCTCGGCCGCCTCGATCGCTTTCTGCCGCTCGATCTCGCGCTCGCGGGTGGTCCGCTCGGCCTCGATCCGGGCCTCCGCGAGGGCGCGCTCCTGGGCGATCCGGGCGCGCTCGACCGCTTCCTTGGCAGCGATCGCCGCTTCTTCGGCCTCGGTCTCGCGCCGTGCCCGCTCGCGGGCGATCTCGGCCCGCTGCTGGGCGCGGCGGAACTCGACCTCGCGCTGCTGCTCGAGCCGGGCCGCCTCGCTCTCCTGCTCGATCGCGAGCGCCTGCTTCTCGGCCTCGAGGTTGCGGGTGCGGATCGCGATCATCGAGTCCTGCTCGATGTCGTTCCTGAGCTTCCTGCGCGCCTCGATCTCCTCGATCAGCCGGGTCAGACCCTCGGCGTCGAAGCGATTGGACGGGTTGAAATATTCGAGGTCGGTCTGGTCGAGGTCGGTGATCGCGACCGATTCCAGCACGAGGCCGTTCTGGACGAGCGCCTCCTCGCAGGCCGCCTTGACCCGGGCGACGTACTCGGTGCGGCGCTCGTGCATCTCCTGCATGGTCATCTCGGAGGCGGCCGAGCGCAGCGCGGAGACGAGCTTGCCCGACAAGAGCGCGTGCAGCCGCTCGGGCTCGAGGCTCTTCCGGCCGAGCGTGGCGGCGGCGAGCGCCACCGCCTCCCTGGTGGGCGCCACCCGGACGTAGAACTCGGCGTCGACGTCGACCCGCATCCGGTCCTTGGTGATGAGGGCGTCCTCGCGTTCGCGCACGACCTGCAGCTGCAGGACGTTCATGTTGACCGGCGTGACCTCGTGCACGAACGGGAAGACGAAGGCGCCGCCGTTGATGACCACCTTCTCGCCGAACAGGCCCGTGCGGACGAAGGAGACCTCCTTGGACGAGCGCCGGTAGAGGAGGTTCAAGAAATAGACGACGACCGCGACCACGATGATCGCGACGATCAGCCAGAGGATCAGTTGGCCCCAAGCCTGCGCGCTCATCCGATCTGCCTCCCGCTCTCCGCCCGCACCCCGGGTCGGAGGATCGATGCGAACCTGCGTACTTCCTCGGCGATCGCCCGCTCCACCGGCAGCCGCTCCAGCGAAGAGGCGCCGTAGAAACCGTGGCAATGCCGGCTGCGCTCGAGCACGAAACGGGCATCTTCGGGTGTCGCGACCGGCCCGCCGTGCACCAGCAGGAGGATCTCGGGGCGAAGGGCGAGTGCCGCCTCGGCCCAACGATCGACCAGCTCCGGTGCCGCCTCGAGCCGCAGCGTGGTCCGCGCCCCGATCGAACCGCCGGCGGTGAGCCCGAGATGGCAGACGAGGAGGTCGGCACCGGCCTCGGCCATGGCCCGGGCGTCCTCGGCCGAGAAGACGTAGGGCGTGGTGAGGAGGTCCTTGCGCCGGGCGAGCCGGACGAGCTCGACCTCGAGACCGTAGCCCATGCCGGTCTCCTCGAGGTTCTGCCGGAAGGTGCCGTCGATCAGCCCGACGGTCGGGAAGTTCTGCACGCCCGAAAAGCCGAGCCGGGCGAGCTCGTCCAGGAACAGGTCCGGGTTCCGGAACGGATCGCTCGCGCACACGCCCGCGAGCACCGGTGTGTGGCGGACCACCGGCAGCACTTCCGCAGCGAGCTCGAGGACGACGGCGTTGGCGTCGCCGTAGGGCATGAGGCCGGCCAGCGAGCCGCGCCCGGCCATCCGGTAGCGCCCCGAATTGTAGATCACGATCAGATCGATCCCGCCCGCTTCTTCCGATTTGGCGGAGATCCCGGTGCCGGCGCCGCCACCCACGATCGGCTCGCCGCGCGCCGCCTTCGCCCGCAAGCGTTCGAGGATCGCCTCTCTCGGGATGCGCGCCATGCTCACCTCCCGGCCCGGCGCCGCAAGAGCGCGCCGTGTTGCGCCCGGAAGGCGCGCACCAGCGCGTCCGCGAAAGCCGGATCGTTGACGTGGTGCGGCAGCCGGACGAGCCGGCGCGAAGCGGTCGGCCGCACGAGCGCCTCGAGCGTGGCGAACAGCGCCCGATCCGCCTCCGGATCGTGGAAGGGTTGGCCGGGAGCGTCGAGGGCCGACAGCCCGCCTTCGGGCAGGAAGAAGGTGACGGGCCCGTCCATCCGGTTGAGCCGCTCGGCGATCCAGCGGCCGATCCGCTCGCACTCCTCGGCGGTGGTCCGCATGAGCGTGACCTGGGGGTTGTGCCGGTAGAACAGCCGGCCGCGGAAGGCCGCGGGCACCGTCTCGGGCGGCCCGAAATTGACCATATCCAGGGCTCCGCAGGAGCCGATATAGGGCACGCGCGCGCGGATGAAGGCGCCGAGCCGGTCCTCGCTGCAGGCGAGCACCCCGCCCACCAGGAGATCGGCGATCTCGGTCGTGGTGAGGTCGATCGCGCCCACGAGCTGGCCGCCCTCGACCAGCTTCTCCATCGCCGTGCCGCCGATCCCGGTGGCGTGGAAGACGAGGCAGTCGACCTCGCCCTCGAGCGCCCTCGCGATCCGCTGTACGGCCGGGGTGGTGACCCCGAACATGGTGAGGCCGATGGCCGGCAGATCGGGCCGCGCCGGCCCGCCGGCGAGCTTCGATCGCGCCTCGAGCCGGTGCTTGACCATGCCCACGAGCGCGTGCGCGGCGTTGCCCAGGATCTCCCGGCTCACCCGGTTGAGCCCCTGGACGTCGGTCACCGCCGGCACGAGCACGATGTCGGAGGCCTCGACGAAGCGGCGCACGTCGCCCGCCACCATGGTCGAGACCATGACCTTGGGCACCCCCACCGGCAGTTCCCGCATGGCGGGCGTGGCCATCGCCGTACCGCCCGAGCCGCCGGCGGCGATGATCCCGGCGATCCCCTCCTGACGCCGGATCCAGTGCACGAAAGCTTCCGCCATCGCCGCCACCGAGCGGCCGCGGTCGCCCGTGAAGACGGCGTTCGGCCCCTGCGGGTGGAAGAGCGCCACCTGCTGCGGCGTGACGTCGGCCGAGGACGGCTTGCCCGAGGTCGAGAGATCGACGAGCCGGGTGCGCAGCCCCGCCTCGCGGATCTGGTCGCGCACGAAGCGCAGCTCCGCACCCTTGGTGTCGAGCGTGCCGACCACCAGCACCACGGCCTCGCCCGGTGCGGCGAGCGGGCGCAAGGGCGTGGGCTCGCGCGGCCGCTCGCTGGCAGCGAGCGTCTCGCCGGCCGAGAGGATGCGGGCGGTCGCCTCGATCCGGGCGAGGCTCAGGGGCTGCGACCAGCGGGTGGGGAGGACCGGGTTGGAGTTCCACACCTTGCGCGGGCCGCGCCCGGCCGGCCGGCGCGTCGCGCCCTCGGCCGGCTCGCCGCCGGCCTCGACCGCCTGCGCCTCGAGATCCTCGTGGGCGTGCCGGCCGACGCCCAGAAGCCGCTGCTGCAGGTCGCGGTCGGCCGCCAGCCGGGCGCTCTCCATCACCCGGAAGATCCGGCCGTTGACCATGATCGCCACCCGCTCGGCGACCGAGGTGGCGACCGCCAGGTTCTGCTCGACGACGAGGATGGCCATCTCGCCTTCCTCGCCCAGGCGATGCAAGAGCCGCTCGACCTGCTCGACGATCACGGGTGCGAGCCCCTCGGTCGGCTCGTCCATGACCAGGAGCTCGGGGTTGCGCAACAGGGCCCGGGCGATCGCGAGCATCTGCTGCTCGCCACCCGACAGCTGCGCACCGCCGTTGTTCCGTCGTTCGGCGAGGCGCGGGAAGGTCTCGTAGATCCGCTCGATCGACCAGGGCCCTCGGCCGCGCCCGGAACCCGCGACGAGCCGCAGATGCTCGTCCACCGTCAAGGAACGCCACAGCCTCCGGCCCTGCGGGACGTAGCCGATGCCGGCTCTCGCGATCTCGGTCGGGCTGCGCCCCACGAGCTCCTCGCCCTTGAAGCGGATCGAGCCCGCGCTCGGCGCGACGAGGCCCATGATCGCCTTGCAGAGCGTGGTCTTGCCCATGCCGTTGCGGCCGACCAGGCCGAGGACGCCCCGCGGCAGGTCGAGATCGACGCCCTGGAGCGCGTGCGAGCGGCCGTAATGGACGTGCAGCCCCTTGATGGCGAGTGCGCTCGCCGCGGCGGGTCGGCGCGGCTCAACCATGGCCGTGCCCCAGATAGAGCTCCTGCACCTCGGGGTCGGCCTCGATCTCCGCGGGCGTGCCCTCCTTGAAGATCCGCCCCTCGTGCATGAGCGTGACGCTCTCGACGACCCGCAGCGCCACGTCCATGTCGTGTTCGATGATGATGAACCCCATGTGCGCGGGCAGGCCGTTCAGGATCGCCACGAGATCGGCCCGCTCGGCGGGCGAGAGCCCGGCCGCCGGCTCGTCGAAGAGGAGGAAGCGCGGCGCGCCGGCGAGTGCGAGCGCCACCTCGAGCTGGCGCTGCTGGCCGTGGGCGAGCTCGGCCACCTTGCGCTCGGCGACCGCGTCCAGGTGAACGGCGTGGACGAGCCCTCGGGCGCTCTCGAGAAGCGCGTCGTCGCGCTTGGGCCGCAGGAGCGAGAAGCGGCCGCGCGAGACGCCGAGGCAGGCGAGATAGACATTGTCGAGGACCGAGAGCCCGCCGAACAGCAGCGAGATCTGATAGGTCCGCCTGAGCCCCCGGCGGATCCGCTCGTGCGCCGGAAAGCGGGTCACGTCCTCGCCGAAGAAGCGGATCGTGCCCGAGCTCGCCGGGAAGTCGCCCGTGATGCAGTTCAAGAGCGTGGTCTTGCCGGCCCCGTTCGAGCCGAGGATCGCCCGCCGCTCGCCCGGCCGCACGCTCAAGGTCACATCCGACAAGGCGACGAGCGCCCCGAACTGCTTGGTGACGCCTCTGAGCTCGAGGGCGTTGACCGTGCCCGTGGCGGAGAGCCGCTCGGCGATGGCGAGCGCCATCAGCGCCCTCCCCCCTGGCGCGCGGCCGCGGCCCGCCGCCGCCTCGCCCGCTCCCACAAGCCCAGGATCCCGTCGGGCGAGAACAGCACGGTCACGAGGAAGCCGAGCCCGATCAGCAGCTGGAAGCGCTGGCCCGAGAGCCCGAGGGCCACGAGCGCGTCGAGAGCGAAGATGCGCAAGAGCACGTAGAGGAGCGCGCCGATGAAGGGCCCGATCGGTCGGCCGAGCCCGCCCACGACCGCGATCACGAGCACGTCGATCACCGGGCCGATACCGACCGTGCCGGGGGCGATCTGACCGTTGAGCCAGGTCAGGAGCACGCCGGCCGGAGCCGCGAGGAAGGCCGCGAAGGCATAGGCCGCGATCCGGTGCGCGGTGACGTCGAAGCCGAGCGCCGCCATCCGCCTCGGATTGTCGCGGATGCCCTGGAGGGCGAGGCCGAAGGGGGCGCGGACCACCCAGACGACGAGCCCCCAGGCGATCGCCGCCCACCCCAAGCAGAGGTAATAGAAGGGTACGGGCGAGCGCCAGTCGACACCCCAGAAGACCGGTGCCCTGACCCCGTTGAAGCCGAGGAAGCCGCCGAAGACGGTCTCGTTCTGGCGGGTGAAGTAGAAGAAGGCGGCGGCGATCGCGAGGGTGATCATGATCG
>Ga0209381_1000840_pt1 | contig 61976 bp, 46 predicted proteins | sample DewCreD2012metaG_FD_184111 | JGI IMG/M metagenome (GOLD analysis project Ga0209381, IMG submission 184111) | Hot spring sediment bacterial and archeal communities from British Columbia, Canada, to study Microbial Dark Matter (Phase II) - Dewar... ... | reverse complement strand
AGATGGCTTTGCAGAGGGACGGCTGGTTCGCGCTGCGGGCGCGCATCTACGGCGAGTGGATCCGCCTGCTCGAGGAATCCACGAAGGATTCGCGCGAAGGCTCGATTGCCGTGGCCAGCACGCTGAAGAGCCTGAACAACGTCGTGAAAAACGCGCAGGGACAGCTGGCCGGCCTCGCCCGCGGCCGCATCATCGAAAGGCAGGAGCGGGAGGAGAAAGAGGTTCTGGCGTGGGCTGCCGAACGGCCGGAATGGAAAGCGGCCATCGAGGCGCGGCGCCAACTCGACGAGCGCGCCGCCCGCCGCCGCGCCACGGCGCTGCGCGACTTCCTGCTGCAGTCGATTCCCAACGGCCCGGTGGCGCTGCGCCATGCGGCGCAGCTCGTGCGGCTGGCCGCCGAACGCGCCAAACCCGACATGGAGCGCGAAGCCGACTACATGGAGCGGCAGTGGCCGCAACTGAAGGCGCGGCTCGAGCGCGACCAGAAGAGCTACTTCCGCGCCGCCGATGAAGCGCTGCTGAAGAGCTGGCTGCGTCACGCGCTGTCTTTGCCCGAGGGCGCGCGCATCCAGGCCGTGGAGGCGCGCTTCCGCGCAGGATCTCTCGACGACGCCGTGGCGCGGATGTATGCCGGCACGCGCGTGACCGATCTGGGCGAGCGCATGAAGATGTTCGGCGAGACGCTCGACCAGCTCCGCGCGCGGCGGGACCCGATGCTGGACTTCGCGCTGGCGCTTGAAACCGAGCTGCGCGCCTTCGACCGTGCGCAGCGCGAGCACGAAGGCGCCGTCAGCCGGCTGCGGCCAGCCTGGCGCAGGGCGGTGATGGCGCACGCGGGCAAGCCCGTCGCGCCCGATGCCAACGGCACGCTGCGCGTTTCGTTCGCGCATGTCAAAGGCTACGTCCCCCGCGAAGCGGTCGAGTACCTGCCGCAGACGACGCTGGCGGGAATGCTCGAGAAGCATACGGGCGAAGAGCCGTTCGCGCTGCCGAAGGCGCTGCTGGATGCTGCGGCGAAAACGGATCCGGCGCAGGTGCCGCTGAATTTCCTCTCCGACGCCGACACGACCGGAGGCAACTCGGGCAGCCCGACGGTGAACGGGCGCGGCGAGCTGGTGGGGCTCAATTTCGACCGCGTCTGGGAAAACGTCGCCAACGATTTCGGCTACAACCCGGCCATTGCGCGCAACGTGAACGTCGATATCCGTTTCTTTCTGTGGCTGCTCGAGCACGTCGACGGCGCGGGCGAACTGCTGCGCGAGCTGGGCGTGCAGGGCAGATAGCGCCGTTTCTGTGATAGTTTCTTAGGCGGCAGGGATGCACGCCATGAATCGACGCACCGTTTTGCAGACGGGAGCGGGGCTGGCGGTTTTCGGCTCCTTTCCTTATTCCCTTTTCGCGTCTCCCACGGAGAAACGCGCTTCGGACATCGTGGAACTCGGCCCGAAGAAGATCCGGGTCAGCCGCCTCGCCGTGGGCTCGGGCACCAATGGCATCGGCGGCGCGTCCAACCAGACGCGGAAGCTCGGCCTCGGCGGCCTGGCCGATATGTTCCGCGCCGCCTTCGACCAGGGCGTCTTCCTCTGGGACTCGGCCGACCAGTACGGCACGCACCCGCATATCCGGGAGGCGCTGAAGCGCGTTCCGCGGGAAAAGGTCGTCATTCTGACCAAGACGCACGCCTCGACCGAGAAGGAAATGCGCGCCGACATCGACCGCTTCCGGCGCGAGCTCGGCACGGACTACATCGATATCCTGCTGCTGCATTGCATGATGGACGCGGGATGGCCGCAGCGGAAGCGCGGCGCCATGGAGTCCATCTCGGAACTGCAGGCGAAGGGGATCGTGAAAACCAAGGGCGTCAGCTGCCACACGATGGCGGCTCTGCGCGCGGCGGCGGCCAGCCCGTGGGTGGAGGTGGACCTGGCGCGCTTCAATCCCACGGGCGTGCAGATGGACGCATCGCCCGCCGAGGTGCTGCCGGTGCTGAAGCAGATGAAGGCCGCGGGCAAGGGCATCATCGGCATGAAAATCTTCGGCGCGGGCTCGCTGCGCCGCCGCGCCGATGAATGCCTGCAGTACGCGCTCGCCCATGACGTGATCGACTGTTTCACCATCGGCCACGAGAGCATCGGCGAGCTCAACGACACGATCCGGCGCATTCCGGCGGCGAGCCGGCGCGGGTGAAGCGGAGCAGCCTGGCCTGCGGGTTTTCCGCAGTCTGCGATAAGCTTGTTCGCGAGATCGCGAGGAAATTCCCATGATGGTCGGCGTCCTGAAAGAGACAGCGGCTGGCGAGCGCCGAGTGGCGCTGGTTCCGCAGGCCGTGCCGCAGCTCGCTTCCAAAGGGTTCGACGTGCTGGTGGAGGCGGGCGCGGGGGCGGCGGCGGGATTCACGGACGAAGAGTTTTCCGCAAGAGGCGCGAAAATCGCCCGCACGCGGGAGGAAGTCATCGCAGCGGCGGACGTGATCGTACGGGTGCGCGCCGATGCCGCAGGGCTGCGCGCGGGGCAAACGGTCATCGGCTTCTTCGATCCTCTGTCGGAGCCGCAGCGGGCGCGCGAGTTCGCCTCGGCCGGCGTGTCGGCCTTCGCCATGGAGCTGATGCCCCGCATCACGCGGGCGCAGAGCATGGACGCGCTGTCATCGATGGCCACGGTGGCGGGCTACAAGGCCGTGATCCTCGCCGCGAACTACCTGCCGCGCCTGTTCCCGATGCTGATGACCGCGGCGGGCACCATCGCTCCGGCGAAAGTGTTTGTCGTCGGCGTCGGCGTCGCCGGGCTGCAGGCCATCGCCACGGCGCGGCGGCTGGGCGCGGTGGTCAGCGCCTACGACGTGCGTCCGGCGGTGAAAGAGCAGGTTCTGAGCCTTGGGGCCAAGTTTGTCGAACTGCCGCTGGAAGCCGGTGAAGCCGAGGACAAAGGCGGCTACGCGCGCGCCATGGACGAGTCGTTCTACCGCCGGCAGCGCGAGCTGATGAAGCGCGTGGTCGCTGAAAACGACGTGGTCATCACGACAGCCGCCGTTCCGGGCAAGAAGGCGCCCGTGCTGGTGACCGAGGACATGGTGCAGGGCATGGCGCCCGGGTCGGTGATCGTCGACCTGGCCATCGAGCGCGGCGGCAACTGCGAGATCACGGTTCCGGGCGAGGTGGCGGAGCGCCATGGCGTGACTCTCGTCGGGCTGCTGAACCTGCCCTCGACGGCGCCGTATCACGCCAGCCAGATGTACGCCCGCAACATCGCCAATTTCCTGATCCATATTGCTGGCAAAGGCTCGATCGATTTTGCCAGCGAAGACGAAATCCTGCGCGAGACGCTGGTGGCGCATGAAGGCCGCGTTGTGCACGCGCGCGTGAAAGAGCTGTTGGGAGAAGGCTGATGGAACTGTTCGTTACGACACTCACGATCTTCGTGCTCGCCATTTTTGTCGGCTTCGAGGTCATCACCAAAGTGCCTCCGACGCTGCACACGCCGCTGATGTCGGGCTCGAACGCCATCAGCGGGATCACTCTGGTCGGAGCCGTGCTGTCGGCCGGCACGCAGCATACGACGCTGACCACGGTGCTCGGTTTTCTGGCCGTGGTGTTCGCCACCATTAATGTGGTGGGCGGGTTTCTGGTCACGCACCGCATGCTCGGAATGTTCAAACGGAAGTAGCCCATGCCTGCCGCCGTCATCAATTTCGCCTATCTGCTCGCCTCGGTGCTGTTCATTTTCGCGCTGAAAGGCATGTCGCATCCGCGCACGGCGGTCCGCGGCAATTTCCTGGGCGCTCTCGGCATGTTCATCGCCGTGCTCGTGACCGTGCTCGACCGGCGCATCCTCGGTTACGAGATCATCGTGGCCGGTCTCGTCGTGGGCTCCGGCATCGGGGCGGTGCTGGCCGTCAAGATCCACATGACGGCGATGCCGCAGATGGTGGCGCTGCTGAACGGCTTTGGCGGCGCGGCCTCGGCGCTGGTGGCGGGAGCGGCGCTGGCCGAGACCATTCACATGGGCGGTGCGTTCGATCTTCAACTCACCATCGCCACGGCGCTGTCGGGGCTGATCGGCGGCGTGACGTTTCTCGGCAGCCTGGTCGCGTTCGGCAAGCTCCAGGAGATCATCACCGGCGCCGCGGTGGTCTTCCCGGGCCGGCATGCCGTCAACGCCGTGTCTCTATTGATCAACATCGCACTGTGCGTGTTGGTCGTCATGCAGCCTGAGCAGCTTCTCTGGTACTGGCTGTTGCTGGGCGCGTCCTGCATCCTTGGGGTGCTGGCCACCATCGGCATCGGCGGCGCGGACATGCCGGTGGTGATCTCGCTGCTGAATTCCTACTCCGGGCTGGCCGCATGCGCCACGGGCTTCGTGCTCCAGAACAACATGCTGATCATCGCCGGCTCGCTGGTGGGAGCGTCGGGCATCATCCTGACTCAGATCATGTGCAAGGCGATGAACCGGTCGCTGGCCAACGTGCTGTTCGGGGGCTTCGGCGCGCAGGTAGTTTCCAAAGGCGACGACATTTACAAGGGCAAGGTCAAGGCCGCCTCGCCGGAAGAGATCGCCATGCTGCTCGAGAACGCCCAACGCGTAGCCTTCGTGCCGGGCTACGGCATGGCGGTCAGCCAGGCGCAGCACGCGGTGCGGAATCTGGCGCGCATGCTCGAAGAGCGCGGCGCCGAGGTCTTCTTCGCCATCCACCCGGTCGCTGGGCGCATGCCCGGGCACATGAACGTGCTCCTGGCCGAGGCCGATGTTCCGTATGAAGCGCTTAAAGAGATGGACCAGGCCAATCCGCTGTTTCCGCAGACGGACGTCTCGATCATCATCGGCGCGAACGACGTGGTGAACCCGCTGGCGCGGACGGACCCGAAATCACCCATCGCCGGCATGCCGATTCTGGACGTGGACAAGTCGCGCACGGTAGTGGTCATCAAGCGGAGTCTGAGTCCGGGTTTCGCGGGCATTCCGAACCCGCTGTTCGCCGCCGACAATACGCTGATGTTTTTCTCCGACGGACAGAAGGCGGTCAACGACATCATCAATGCGCTGAAGGAAGCCTGAGCGGGGCGCGGGCGGGGGCGATCAGGGCGCGCCTGAGGGCTGACGGGGATGGCGTGCAACCGGACGCAGAAAAAGAGGAAATTGTGTTCGTGTCCCCTTTTCTGCGGACACACTACGGGTGCGGGAGGTTTGGAAGGTCGAGGCGGGGCGCAGGGGTTGGCGTTGGCGGGCGCGGCGCCGGATCCATTCGAGGAGTCCGGCGCCGTTGGCCTCGCGCGTGTCAACCGGAACGCGCCAATGCGCAGCCCGGCCGCGTGACCGGCCTCCGTCGAGGCGCGGCACCGAATGGACCGTATTTGTTCAGGCTCATCAGGTCTTACCTTGGGACATCCGCTATCCTGCCGCCGAAGCGACGAGGCTGCCTGGAATGGAGAAAGCCGCCGAAGCAGCCGCCCTACTAGGCAGTCCGGTTCCAAGCGGGGGGACTCTGGCCAGAGATTCGTATCCCCGCATGAGAGAGTATGGCACGGGGTTGCAAGCACGGAGGGGCCAAGTGATTGATTCCATTGGAAACATTGTTTGTGACGGGCGCTGCGGAAAGCAGCAGTCCGCAGGTTCTCATGAGGGGACAGCCTGAAGGGGCTGCGGGCGGGGGCGATTCAGGGCGCGCCTGAGTGCTGACGGAGGTGGCATGCAACCGGACGCAGGAAAAAGGGCATTGTGTCCCCGTCCCCTTTTTTCGGACTCAGGCGCGGAAGATCGGTTCTTTGCCGCGGGCCATGGCGGCGACTTTTTCGATTTCGGCCCGGCTCAGGGGCTGGAAGCTGGCGCCGATGTCGAGGGCGAGGTCGAACAGGCTCTTTTCTCCGGGCGGGATCGCCGCGGTGATTTCCTGAGAGAGCGTCCATCCCAGAGCCAGGCGCGCCTTCTCCGGCTCGTCGAGCGGCTGATACCAGCACTTGGCGTACCTGCGTTTTGCCCGGGGCAGGTCCTTCGGCCATGTCGTGTGGGCCATGCCTTTCAGCGCAAGGCGGGCGATCTTCTTCTCCCGCGCCATTTCCAGCATCTGCGGACCGAACTGCCCCTCGTGCCAGCAGACGAAATTGACGGGGAAAAGGATCGAGTCGACGGGAAACTTCTCCATCAACGCCAAAGCGGCCTCGGCATGGTGAGCGGAGAAGCCGAGGAAACGGGCTTTGCCCTCTTTCTTCATCTGCAGGAAGAACTCGGCGGCGCCGCCCGGCGCAAGGATCTTCTCGACATCTTCCATCGAAGAGACCGCGTGGAACTGGTACAGGTCGAAGTAATCGGTGCGGAGCCGGCGGAGGGACTGTTCGAACTCCTGCCGGGCTCCGGCTGCATCACGGCGCGTCGTCTTACAGGCGAGGAAGGCGCGCTTCCGGTACGGCTCCAGGGCAGGACCGAGCTTGATTTCGGCCTCGCCGTCGCCATAGGAAGGGGCGACGTCAAAGTAGTTGACGCCCCGCTCCCATGCGGAGGCCACGATGCGGTTGGCCTCCTTCTGCTCGTACCCCATGATGACAATGCCGCCGAAACCGATGATCGACAACTCGACTCCGTCCCTGTAAGCGCGCCGGGGGACGGGAGCCACGGCGCCGGAGAGTGACGATGCCGCGCTGGCGGCAACAAATGTTCGCCGGTCCATGGTTTCACTATACGGGATCGGCTGCGGAAAGCAATGCGGCGCGCCCGTGCGTGCGCTTCCCGAAGGGCGCACGCGCGGGGAGGGATGGAGACTGGAAAAAGAGAAAGCCGCCCGCGGCAACGGGCGGCCTGGATCAGGATCGCGCAGATCTGTTCCGGTCAGATCTTGGCTTCTTTGTACTCGACGTGCTTGCGGATCTTCGGGTCGTACTTCTTCAGCACGATTTTTTCGGTCTTGGCCTTGGGGTTCTTGGTGGTGGTGTAGAAGTGCCCCGTGCCCGCCGATGAGACCAGCTTGACAGTGATGCGCGGCATGATAACCCTCCTAGAACTTGACGCCCTTCTGCTTCAGCTCCGCCAGCACGGCATCGATGCCCTTTTTGTCGATGATGCGCAGGGCGCGGGCGCTGAGACGGAGGCGCACGAAGCGCTTCAGCTGCGGCGACCAGAGCCGCTTGGTGTGCAGGTTGGGCTCGAAGACGCGCTTGGCGCGGTTGTTGGCGTGCGAAACCCTGTTGCCGCTGGCGGGCTTCTTTCCTGTCACAGGGCAGTACTTCGACATGGCCTTCTCCAGAGTGAATCCGTAGGGAGTGGGGGAGCGGAAGATCCCTTCCACCCAGTATACAGTCCCGGTCCGGGTCTTGCCAAATCCGGCAAGTCCCGCGTCAGGCTTTCACCGCGTAGGGCTTCTCCGGGTCGAGACCGAGCTCGATGATGGCCCGCTGAGCCTGCTCGAGGCTCAGCTCGCCCCAGCGGGCGAGCCGCTCGACAGCCGCCGCGGTGATGGACTCGGCGTCCACCTCGAAGAAGCGGCGCAGGTAGGGGCGCGAGTCGCTGCGGCCGAAGCCGTCGGTGCCCAGCGAGACGAGCCGCCCGGCGAGCCACGGCGCGAGCTGGTCGGAGAGCACCTTCATGTAGTCCGAGGCAGCCACGATGGGCCCCTCGGTGGCTTCCATCACCTGCTGGATATAAGGCTTGCGGGGCGGCGCCGCCGGATGCAGCCGGTTCCAGCGTTCGGTCTCGAGGGCATCGGAGCGGAGCTGGTTATAGCTCGTCACGCTCCAGACGTCGGCCGGAATCTGGAATTTCTCCCAGAGCAGTTTCTGCGCGCGCAGCGCCTCGTTCAGAATGGTCCCGCTGCCCCACAACTGCACGCGGGCCGGCCCGTTGGCCGAAGGACTGAGCCGGTAGATGCCTTTGAGGATGCCTTCGCGGACGCCCTCGCCTTCGGGCATGGGCGGCTGGACGTAGTTTTCGTTGCAGATGGTGATGTAGTAAAAGACGTCTTCGTCCTCGGCGTACATGCGGCGCAGGCCGTCCTGGATGATCACGGCGAGCTCGTAGGCATAAGCGGGATCGTATGTGATGCAGTTGGGCACCGTAGAGAACAGGACGTGGCTGTGGCCGTCTTCATGCTGGAGGCCTTCGCCGTTGAGGGTGGTCCGTCCGGCGGTGGCGCCCATCAGGAAGCCGCGGCCGCGGGAGTCGCCAAAGGCCCACACCATGTCGCCCACGCGCTGGTGGCCGAACATCGAGTAGTAGGTATAGAACGGAATCGTGGGCACGCCGTAGTTGGAGTGCGAAGTGCCCGCAGCGGTGAAGCTGGCCATGGAGCCGGCCTCGGTGATGCCTTCTTCGAGAATCTGGCCGTCACGGGCCTCCTTGTAATAAAGGAACTGCTCGCTGTCGACGGGCTTGTACAGCTGGCCTCCGGGCGCGTAGATCGAGATCTGGCGGAAGAGGCTCTCCATGCCGAACGTGCGCGCCTCGTCGGGGATGATGGGCACGATGCGGCGGCCGATTTCGGGGTGTTTGAGCAGCTGCTTGAGAATGGCGACGAAGGCCATGGTGGTGGACACGGGGCGCCCGCCGCTGCCTTTGAGGGACTCCTCGAAGAAGTCGAGGCCGGGGACGTCGAGCCGCACCGGGCGGACGACGCGCGAGGGCAGATAGCCGCCAAGCGCTTCGCGACGCTGCTTCAGATACTGCATCTCGGGCGAGTCGTCGGGCGGGCGGTAGAAGGAGACCGTGTGGACGGTGGACTCGGGGATCGGGATGCGGAAGCGGTCGCGGAGTTTCAGCAGCTCGTTTTCGTTCAGCTTCTTCTGCTGGTGGGTGGTATTGCGGCCTTCGGCGGCTTCGCCGAGGCCGTAGCCCTTGACGGTCTTGGCGAGGATGACGGTGGGCGAGCCGGTATGCTCGAAGGCCCGCTTGTAGGCGTTGTAGACTTTGACCGGGTCATGGCCGCCGCGCGGCAGGTTGGCCAGTTCGTCGTCGCTCATGTCGGCGACGAGTTCGAGCAGCTCGGGGTATTTGCCGAAAAACTCCTGGCGGACGTAGGCGCCGCCGCGGGCCTTGAAGTTCTGGAACTCGCCGTCGACGCACTCATGCATGCGCCGCACCAGCAAGCCTGTCTTGTCCTTCGCCAGCAGGCGGTCCCAGCCGCTGCCCCAGATGACCTTGATGACGTTCCAGCGGGCGCCGCGGAACCAGGCTTCGAGCTCCTGGATGATGTTGGAGTTGCCGCGCACAGGGCCGTCGAGCCGCTGGAGATTGCAGTTGATGACGAAGATCAGGTTGTCGAGGTTCTCGTTGGCGGCGATCTGCAGGGCGCCGCGCGACTCGGGCTCATCCATTTCGCCGTCGCCGAGGAAGGCCCAGACCTTGCGGTCGGTGCGGACGAGCAGGCCGCGGTTTTCGAGATAGCGCATGAAGCGGGCCTGGTAAATGGCGTTGATGGGCCCGAGTCCCATGCTGACGGTGGGAAACTGCCAGAAGTCGGGCATGAGCCATGGGTGGGGGTAGGAGCTGAGGCCCGGGGTGTCGCGGAGCTCGTGGCGGAAATTCTTCAGGTGCTCTTCGGTGAGGCGGCCTTCGAGGAAGGCGCGGGAGTACATGCCTGGGGAGGCGTGGCCCTGGAAGTAGACCAGGTCGCCGGGCTGCCGGCCTTCGGGAGTTTCGATGGCGGCGCGGAAGAAGTGGTTGAAGCCGACTTCATAGAGGGTTGCGGAGGATGCGAATGTGGAGATGTGGCCGCCGATGCCGTCGTCGTATTTGTTGGCGCGGACGACCATGGCTACGGCGTTCCACCGGATAAGGCTCTTGATGCGGCGCTCGAGTTCGCGGTCTCCCGGATAGGGGACCTCCTCTTCTGCGGGGATGGTATTCAGGTATGGCGTGTTGATGCCGAGGGAGGCGGGCACGCCTTTCAGGGCAGCGCTGGTGGCCAGGCGTTCGAGGAGATAGCGGGCGCGTTCTGGTCCGCCCTCTTCGATCACCTGGTCGAGCGCCTCGAGCCACTCCTGTGTTTCGACAGGATTCAGGTCTTCCGGTTTCTCAATCTTGGATTTCAGCATGAGACCAGTGGAGGAACTACAATCCCGATTCTACCTTGACCGGGCAGAGTACGCCTACACTCAGGAGATGCCGGCGGCCCGGCCGGGGACGCGGGAATCTTCAGGGGCGGGACCCATTTGCGGGGCGGCGTAGAGGCGGGCGACGGCCTCGATGACATCGGCGAGGAAGCTGGCGGCGGCAGGCCTCGACCGGGCGGCATCCTCGAGACCGCGCAGCAGCAACCCGGAGCGGCACTGCGCGAGCGGATCGTCGAGCGCCTTGCGGCCGCGGGCGGCGAAGGCGCGCAGGGAAGACTCGGCGGCTTCGAACAGCAGACGCCGGGCCTCGACGGCGCTGAGGCCGGAGGCGCGCAGAGACGAAAGGGCGGCCTCGAAAATCGGCCCCAACAGTTCCTGGGAGGCGAACAGGCCCAGCTGGAAGAGGCCCCTGCGTCCCGGAGCGAGTTCGAAGCACCGCAGATGCCCTTCCTGAAGCCAGAGCTTCGCCAGCGCCGCGGCTTTCGCATCCCCTTCGACCACAGCCAGATCCCGGGCGCGCGCGGGGGCGGTGGCCACGGAGCACACCCTGGCTCCCGAGGAGCGCAACGCGCCGAGAGCGGAAGAATCCAGATGCTGGCTGATCAGGGCGAAGCGGGCGCCTTTCCACGGACCTGCGGCGAGCAGGAGCGGAAGGAGCCTTTCGAGGCCTGTGGCGTCCGAGTGCACGAGCACGAGACCGCAGCCGTGAAGATCTTCCACCGGCGCAGCGCTTCCGGCGCGCAGGGAATTCGAGTAACGCGTGGCCAGGCGGCGGTCCAGAGCCACGACCGGGCCGATGTGACGCGACAGCGCCGGCCGCCGCATCAGCAGCGAGCTACTCATCCTGCCCGAGGCGATCAATCCCAACGGCTTCCACTGGTTCATAAGGCTTCGGCGTGCGCAGCTCCCTGATACGGTCACGATACTGCGCCGCCTTCTCGAACTCAAACGCCCTGGCTGCTTCGCGCATTCGGGTCTCGAGCTCGGCGATGAGGCGCTCGCGCTCTTCGGGAGTCATCGTTTCCGGAGCGCCGGGCTCTTGTTCCAGAGGCGGCGTCACATAGTCGGCCTCGGCGATCATGGCCAGCGTCATGTCGACGGGCTTGACGATCGTCTCAGGGGTGATGCCGTGCCTCTCGTTGTATTCGATCTGGATGCGGCGGCGGCGTTCGGTTTCGTCGATGGCGCGCCGCATGCTGTCGGTCATCACGTCGGCATAGAGGATCGCCTTCCCTTCCACGTTGCGCGCGGCGCGGCCGATGGTCTGAATGAGCGAGCCGGTGGAGCGCAGGAAGCCCTCCTTGTCGGCGTCGAGGATGGCCACGAGCGAGACTTCGGGCAGGTCGAGCCCCTCGCGGAGCAGGTTGACGCCGATGAGGACATCGATGTCGCCGCGGCGCAGGTCGCGGAGGATTTTCACGCGGTCGAGCGTGGAGACTTCGCTGTGCATGTAGGCGCAGCGGACGCCGAGCTCGGCGTAGTACTCGCGCAGGTCCTCGGCCATGCGCTTGGTAAGCGTGGTGACGAGCACGCGCTGGCCGCGGGCGATGCGGGCGCGGATTTCACCGAGCAGATCGTCAACCTGGCCGCGGATGGGCCGCACCTCGACTTCCGGGTCGACCAGCCCTGTGGGGCGGATGATCTGTTCGACGACGACGCCGCCGGATCTGGTGAGCTCGTAGGGGCCCGGCGTGGCCGAGACATAGATCGTCTGGTGAACGCGGTGCTCGAATTCTTCGAAGGTGAGCGGACGGTTGTCGAGCGCGCTGGGAAGGCGGAAGCCGTACTTGACGAGGTTTTCCTTGCGCGACCGGTCGCCGTGGTACATGCCGCCGATCTGGGGGACGGTCTGATGGCTCTCATCGATGATCATCAGGGCGTCCGAAGGCAGGTAGTCGAGCAGGGTGGGCGGGGGCTCGCCGGGGAGGCGTCCGCTGAAGTGGCGCGAGTAGTTCTCGATGCCATGGCAGTAGCCGACCTGCCGGATCATTTCGAGGTCGAACATCGTGCGCTGCCAGACGCGCTGCGCCTCGACGAGCCGTCCGTGCTTTTCCAGCTCTTTTTTCCACCAGACAAGCTCTTGCTCGATGCTGGCGAGGGCCTGCTCCTTCGTCTCGGGGCTCATGACATAGTGCGTCCTGGGGTAGACGGGCAGGCGGAGGAAACGCTCTTTGACCTGGCCGAGGAGCGGGTCGATGCGGCTGAGGTTTTCGATCTCGTCGCCCCACATCTCGATGCGGAAGGCGTCGTCCTCGTAGGTGGGCCAGATTTCGATGACGTCGCCGCGGACGCGGAACGTCCCGCGGCGGAAGTCCTGGTCGTTGCGCTCGTAGAGGATTTCGACCAGTTTTTCGAGGATTTTTTCCCGGGAAATGCGCTGGCCTTTTTCGAGCATGAGGAGCATGCCGTAATAGGCCTCGGGGGAGCCGAGGCCGTAGATGCAGCTCACGCTGGCGACGATGATGCAGTCGCGGCGCTCGAAGAGGCTGCGGGTGGCCGAAAGGCGGAGCTTGTCGAGCTCGTCGTTGATGGTGGCCTCTTTTTCGATGTAGGTGTCGGTGGAGGGAATGTAGGCCTCGGGCTGGTAATAATCGTAGTAACTGACGAAATATTCGACTGCGTTGTGGGGGAAAAACGTTTTGAATTCCTGGTACAGCTGGGCGGCGAGGATCTTGTTGTGGGCCATGACGAGGGCCGGCCGGCCGGTCTCCTCGATCACCTTGGCGATGGTGAAGGTCTTGCCGCTGCCGGTGACGCCGAGCAGGACCTGGTGCTGCTCGCCGTTCTCGACGCCGCGGACGAGCCGGCGGATGGCCTCGCCCTGGTCGCCGCGGGGCCGGTAGTCGATGCCTAGCCTGTACGCGCTCATCGTTTGTCCGAAATGACGTTGAATTCGCAGCCGAGGATCGCCGTCAGGGCGAGCAGGTACATCCAGACGCAGAGGGCGATGACGGCGCCGATGCTCCCGTAGAGGACATTGTAATCGGCGATGTTGCGGACGTACCAGGCGAAGCCTGCGGTGAGGAGGAACCACAGCGCCGTGGCAAGGAACGCCCCCGGCCAGATGCGCCGGCGGCGGCCGCCCTCCGGGCCGAAGTAGTACAGAAGCGCGGCGACGGCGACCATCGAGCCGGAGGCGACCGCATAGCGCAGCAGCGCGCCGAGCAGGCGCACTCCGCCCTGAAGGCTCTCGCCTGCTTCGAGGACGCCCAGCCAGTGGAGAACCTGATTTTCGACCCGGTCGCCGAAGATGATGAGCGCCGTGGCGCCGACGACTGGCAGCAGGGAGACGAGGACAAGCCAGAGCGCCACGAGCCGTGTGGCGATGACGCCGCGGCTGCCCTGGCGGCCGTGGGCGGCGTTGAACGCCTCCATGAGGCTGACCATGACGCCGGAAGCCGCCCACAGCGAAAGCACTCCGGCGGCGATGGGCAGGGCGAGCGGCCGGGATCCGCGCTGGGCGACATAGTAGCGGATCAGCTCCTCAACGCCGGGCGGAGCGACGCGGAACAGCATGGCGGTGATGCGGCGGCTGACCGCCTCGGCGTTCATGTGGACAAGCACCGCCGTGGTGGTGGTCAAAACGGGGAAAAACGAGAGCAGCGCGGAATAGGCCGCTCCCTTGGCATAGCCCAGAGCCCCGTGCCGGTATGCGCCCGCCACCGCCCGGCCCAGCCTGGCGAAAATACGTGCCATGGCACTTTATTAATTATCCCAGAACGGGGCATGCAAAAAACTCTTGGCGGCGGAATTCAGATCGGCGAATATGAAAAAGGGAGGTGGCGATGCCCGTTTTCCTGGTCCTGTTTCTGGTTGCCTCGTCCTGCGCAGCGCAATCGCCGGCCGGGCCGGTTTCCCTGCTTGGCGGGGATGCGGGCGCGGCGTTCCGCTACACCGGACCGTCGGCGGGCCCGGCGAGCGGCTCGGCCGAGTGGGTGCCCGTGGACAGCATGCCCTTCACGCACGCCTGGCGGCTGCGCACCAATTCGCTGCCGGAAAGCGGCGGCAACGAGTGGGACCTGCGCATCCGCGCCCGCGGAGCGGCGGCTGTCACGGCAGGGGACAAGATCCTGGCCGAGTTCTGGATGCGCTGCGTGGAGCCTGAAAACGGAGATTGCATTCTGCGTCTGAACGTCGAGCGCGACGGCTCGCCGTGGACCAAGTCCATCAGCAACCCCTACCCGGTGGGCCGGGAGTGGCGGCGGTTCCGCGTGCTGTTCGAGATGCGGGAGAGCTACGCCGCGGGCGGCTACATGATCGATTTCTGGATGGGCCAGCAGGTGCAGACGGCGGAGGTGGGCGGGATTTCGCTGCTGAATTACGGTCCGCAGGCCACGGCCGAGCAGCTTGGCCTGGACCGGTTTTATGAAGGCGCGGCGGCGGACGCCGCGTGGCGGCAGGCGGCCGAGCAGCGGATCGAGGAGATCCGGAAGGCGGGCATGATCATCGTTGCGGTGACGCCGGACGGCAAGCCGATCGAGGGCGCGGAGATCCGTGCGAAGCTGAAGCGGCACGCGTTCGGATGGGGCACGGCGGTGGCGGCATCGCGGCTTCTCGGGACGGGGACGGACAGCGAGCGCTACCGCAACTTCATCCGCGAGAACTTCAATATGGCCGTGCTGGAAAACGACCTGAAGTGGGGCCCGTTCGAGGAGAACCGCAACCGTGCGATGGACGCCTTGCGCTGGCTGCACGAAAACGGCATCACCTGGATTCGCGGCCACAATCTGGTCTGGCCGGGCTGGCGGTGGATGCCGAACGACGTGCGGAATCTCGCGAACAACCCCGAAGCGCTGCGGCAGAGGATTCTGGATCGGATCCGCGACGTGGCCACAGCGACTCGCGGCCTGGTGGTGCACTGGGACGTCGTCAACGAGCCGGTGGCCGAGCGGGACGTGCTGAACATCCTGGGCGACGAGGTGATGGCGGACTGGTTCCGTGCGGCGAAGGAATGCGATCCCGAGTCGAGGATGTTTATCAACGAATACGACATCGTGGCGGGCAACGGGGCCAATCTGCGGAAGCAGAATGCCTATTACCGGATGATCGAGATGCTGCTGAAGCTCGAGGCGCCGGTGGAGGGCATCGGCTTCCAGGGCCATTTCGACACGGCCACGCCGCCCGAGCGGATGCTGGAGGTCTTCGACCGCTTCGCGCGGCTCGGCCTGCCGATCGCCATCACCGAATACGATTTCGCGACGAAGGACGAGGAATTGCAGGCGCAGTTCACGCGCGACCTGATGATCCTGGCCTTCAGCCACCCGGCGGTGTCGGATTTCCTGATGTGGGGATTCTGGGAAGGCAGCCACTGGAAGCCCGACGGCGCCATGATCCGGCGCGACTGGAGCGAGAAGCCGATGTACCGCGTCTGGCGCGAGCTGATCTTCGAGCGCTGGCAGACAGATGAAACGGGCGTGACACCGGATCACGGGGCCATGTACGTGCGGGGCTTCAAGGGCGACTACGAGATCACGGTGAAGGCCGGCGGGCAGGAAGTCCGGGTGCCGTACACGCTGAAGGAAGACGGCCAGGTGCTGTCGGTCACGGTGGGCAGGGCTCCTGAAGAGCAGTTGCAGTAAGGCAGCGGCGGAGAGCGGGCGGGGGGCCGTGCGGGCCGGATATACTGCCGTGCATGCGGTTCCTGCTGATCTCCTGTTTTGCGCTGGCTTCCCTCTGCGCGCAACCTCTTCCTGTTTCCACGCCTGAAAAAGAGGGCTTCTCGGCGGAGCGCCTCGGCCGGATGCACCGGTATTTCGAGAACCTGACGAAGACCGGAGAGCGGCCCGGCGCGATCACGCTGGTCGTGCGCAACGGGCGCATCGTCGACTGGCGCACGTTCGGCCTGCGCGACGCCGAGAACAATCTGCCGATGGAGAAGGACACGATCGTCCACATCTACTCGATGACGAAGCCGGTGACGTCCGTGGCCGTGATGATGCTGGTGGAGGAGGGCAGGCTGGCGCTGGACGACCGGGTGGAGAAGTTCATCCCCGAGTTCAAAGGACTGAAAGTCTACAAGGGGGGAACGGTGGAGCGGCCGGAGCTGGAGGACGCGGTGCGGCCGATGACGGTGAAGCACCTGCTGACGCACACGAGCGGGCTGAGCTACGGCTGGGGCAACGACAACGTCTCCGCGATGTACCGCAAGGCCGACCCCCTGGGCGCGCCGAGCCTGAAAGAGTTCATCGACAGGCTGGTGAAGCTGCCGCTGGCGTTTCAGCCGGGCGAGCGCTACGAGTATTCGATGTCGATCGACGTGCTGGGCTACCTGGTGGAGGTTGTCTCCGGCGAGCCGTTCGATCAGTTCGTGGAGAAGCGGATCACGGGGCCGCTGAAGATGAACGACACGCATTTCAGACTGCCGGAGGCGAAGCGGGCGCGGCTGGCGAAGATCTACTCGAGGCGCGAGGGGAAGCTCACGGCGCAGCGCGGGTTGCAGACTGGCGGGGTGCCCTACGGCGGCATGGGATTGTACTCCACGATCGGCGACTATGCGCGGTTCGCGCAGATGCTGGTGAACGGCGGGCATCTGGACGGAGTGCGCCTGCTGGGGCGGAAGACGGTGGATCTGATGATGATGAACCATCTGGGCGGGCTGTCGAAGCCGACGATCGGCGGCGATGATTCAGCGGGATTCGGGCTGGGCGGAGCGGTGCGGATCGACCCGGCGAAATCGGGCCGCCCTGGCACGGAAGGACTCTTTGGCTGGGACGGGGCGGCTTCGACGTATTTCCGGGTGGACCGGAAAGAGAGGCTGGCGCTGCTGCTGTTCCTGCAATGGATGCCGTTCGATCAGGGGACGCTGAACCAGTTTGAGACGCTCGTCTACCAGGCGCTGGTGGATTGAGACAGGCCTGCCGGGCGGCGTTCGCTGTTTCTTCACGCCGCAGAACCTGTCCGGGGCGGGCCACGACGCAGAGAAGGAAAAGTAACAGGATCTTCATGCGCGTGCGCTAATCTATCTACGAGTGCGGCCTCTGGCCGTCGGAACCCTGTCTCACAATCCACGACGAGGACAAGGCACTGTATGAACCGATATCTCCGTTTTGGAGTTGTACTCCTGCTCTGCGCGCTGGCGGCGTGGGGGCAGGCGGATGCGAACAAGGCTCAGTTGTCCGGCACGATTCTGGACCCGAACGGGGCGGTCGTGCCGAATGCTTCAGTGAAGATCCGCAACACCGCGACGGGCCTGCAGCGCGAATTGCGGTCGAACGAAGTCGGACAGTTCCGCGCCGTGCAGCTGGACCCTGGCCGGTATGAACTGGTGGCCGAGAGCGCGGGCTTTGCGGCGACGACTCTGACGGGCATCGAGCTGGGCGTTGGCGCCGCGGTGAACCTGAATGTGACGCTGCAGCTGCAGGCGACGACGCAGTCGATCGAAGTAGCGGACACGATGATCAACGTGGCCCTGCCGGCGCCGAGCGTGATGGTGGGCGAGCGGGCGATCGAGAACATGCCGATCAACGGCCGGCGGTTCCAGGACTTCGCGTCGCTGACGCCGACCGTGCAGGTGGAGCCGACGCGCGGCCAGCTCTCTTTCGCCGGCCAGCGCGGCATCAACGGCAACATCATGGTGGACGGGGCGGACTACAACCAGCCCTTTTTCGGCGGCATCCGCGGCGGCGAGAGGTCGAATTTCAACTTCACCATCCCGCAGGGCGCGATCCAGGAATTCCAGGCTGTCAGCTCGGGCTACGCGGCCGAATACGGCCGGTCGACCGGCGGCGTGCTGAACGTGATCACGAAAAGCGGCACCAATGACGTTCACGGCGGCGCGTTTTACCAGAACCGCGACCGCCGCTGGAGCGCTGACAACCCGATCTTCAAGCGCCAGCCCTCGGAATCGCTGCAGCAGATGGGCGGCAACGTCGGCGGGCCGGTGATCCGGGACCGCATGTTCTTCTTCGGCGCGGCTGAGCACCAGCGGGCCAACACGCCCGCGCAGGTGATCTTCACCGCGCTGCAGGGCATCACGCCGACCGCGGCCACGCAGGAGGCGTTCAGTTTCTTCAAGAGCCTCGAGCAGGACTTCAAGCGGGAAAACCGCGCCACGGCGCTGACCGGGAAGATGGACTACGCGTTTACAGCGGGTCATCGTCTGACGCTGCGGTACAACCATTCGCGCTCGAACGAGCCGAACTCGGTAACCGTGGGCGGCGCGCTGAACCCTTTCACGAACCTGGCGCTGTCGAACGAAGGAGAGGAGATCAACCGCACGCACTTCGGCACGGTGCAGTACACGCACCTGTTTTCGCCGCGCGTAGTGAACGACCTGAAGTTCAGCCAGTCGTATGAAATCCGGCCGCGGCTGTCGAACTCGGCGCTGCCGACGGTGGCTGCCGGCGTGATCGGCACCTACGGGGCGCGCAGCTTCCTGCCGACGACGCAGGACGACTACCGGACGCAGATTACCGACTCGCTGACGGTGCTCGCCGGACGGCACAGCCTGAAGTTCGGCATGGACCTGAGCTACCTGAGCACGGCGCAGCTTTTCGGGTTTAACCAGTTCGGCGCGTTCTCGTTCCAGAACACGGCCGACATCGTGGGCATCCTCGACATTCTGGGCACGGGCGGCTCGGTGGCGAACCGGTTCGACCATCCGGGCGTGATCTACCGCCGCCAGATCGGCAACCTGCTGGCGGACTTCAACGCCCGGCAGCTGGCCCTTTTCGCGCAGGACTCCTGGCGCGTGAACAACAACCTGACGCTGGACTTCGGCCTGCGGTGGGAGGGCCAGTGGAACCCGAAGGTCGAAGCCAACAACACGACGCTGGTGAACCGCGTGAACATCGACTATCCGCTGGGGCGGCTGGAAGTGTCGCGGATCCAGGACAACCTGAAGCAGTTCATGCCGCGCGCCGGCTTCGCGTGGACGCCGTTCACGAGCAAGCGCTCGGTGATCCGCGGCAACGGCGGCATTTTCTATGCGGCGACGCCGCTGCTGCTGTTCTCGGGGCCGACGAACAACTTCCGCACGCCGCCGGGCGACGTGAGCATCCAGATCGGACCGTTCGCCACGGGCAGCACGACGACGGTGTACCAGCTGCTGAGGCAGGCGGGCGTCGATCTGAATGCGTCGCAGCTGGGCTCGCTGCCTGTGATTCCTGTCGATGTGGCCCAGCGCGCGGCGGCGCTGGCTGCAGGCGGCACGGCGCCGGACCCGCTGCTGGGCGCCGCTCTGACGATGATGGCGCCGGAGTTTTACAACCCGCGCTCGTATCAGTGGGGCATCGGCTTCGAGCACCAGCTGACCGGCAACTGGATCGCGGGAGTGCAGTACCAGCACGTAAAGGCGGTGCACCTGCAGCGCAACCGCGACTGGAACCTGCCCGTTCCGACGGTGCGTGCCGGCGACGGGCGGCCGGTGTTCAACCGGGCGTTGCGCCCGGCGCCGCAGCAGGGGCAGTACACGACGCGCGAGAGCAACGCAAAGTCGCTATACCGCGCCATGGTGCTGCAGACGCAGTACCGGAGCCGCCGGTTCACCGCGGGCGCGTTCTACACGCTGTCGACGAACTACTCGGACGACGACAACGAGCGCAACGCGACGGGCATGAACGCGATGAACCCGTATGACCTGAGCAGCGAGTACCACTACTCCGACATCGACGCCAGGCACCTGCTGTCGTCCTATGCGCTGGTGACGCTGCCGTGGGGCATCGAGGTATCCGGCATTCTGCGCACGCGCAGCGGGCTGCCGCTGAACCCGATCGTCGGCAGCGACACCGACGGCAACGCCACCAACACCGACCGGCCTTACCAGGCGGTGGGCGTGCCTTTCAAGCGCAACGCCTTCCGCAACCGCGGGGTCGTGAACAACAACGACATCCGCATCCTGAAGAGCTTCAGCTTCCGGGAGCGCTACCGCGTGCAGCTGTCGGCGGAGTTCTTCAATCTGTTCAACCTCGACAACGTGATCTACGCGGGGCAGGCCAACATCTACGGCCTGGGCATCAACGCCACGACCGGCGCCGCCGTGCCGGTGGACTCGCGTTTCATGCTGCTGCGCAACGCCGCCGGCGACTACAACCAGCCGACGACGTCGCAGGTCGGCAATCCGTTCCAGGCGCAGTTCGGGATCCGCTTCTACTTCTGATCCCGGCACGGATCCTGGTCTTGCAGCGGGGGCCCGCTTCAGCGGGCCCCCGTTGCCATAATGGAGGCAGGTGAGCGAAGCCTCGGCCATCGACCGTGTGGTGGCGCAAGCCCGGCGCCGCCTGATCGCGGTGATCGCGGTAGACGAATTCTGCCGCGCCGCAGCGGTCGTGTGTCTGCTGCTGGGGGTGATGCTGCTGGCGGGCGCGGGCGTGTTCCATCCGGCGTGGCCCGCATTGGCGCTGGCGGCTGCCGCGGGCTGGACCGTGTGGCGGGTGCAGCGCCGCGCGCCCGATGACTACCTGGCGGCGCAGCGCGCGGATGCGGGGCTGGCACTGAAAGATCTGCTCGCCACGGCGTGGCACCTGCGTCACAGCAGCCGCGAGAGAGCCGCCGCGTTGGCGCCGCTGGTGGAAGAAAGAGCCTCTGCGGCCTGCGAGGGCGCGGACGCAAGGGTGGCGGTTCCCTTCCGCTGGACGCGATCGTCCGTCATCGCCGCTGGCGCCGCCTGCTGTCTGCTGGCGCTGTTCGTGATCCGCGTCGGCCTGTTGCGGAGCTTCGATCTGCGCCCGCCGCTGGTGGCCGTGCAGTTCGACACGCTGACCGGAGCGCCGGTGCCGCCCGAGCCGGCGCGGCGGCCGCCCGCGAAGAAGCTGGATCTGCCGGGCTTCAGCCTGGAAGACGCGCGGGCGGGCGCGCTGGACGAAGAGCAGCTGCCGATGGAGGCTCTCCGCACGGCCGAGGGTGGAGACTCGTCGATTCCCTCCCCGCAGGGCAACCGCGCTCCGAACGGGCGGATGCAGACTGCAGGACAGACCGGCGAGTCCGGACAGGAGCAGACAGCAGAGGAAGCCGCGGGCGACGCGGCGGACGCCGGGCAGGATTCCGGCCCGCAGCAGAATGGCAAGGAGCCCCCGCAACGGGCGCAGCCGCAGGACTCGCTTCTCGACAAGATGCGCGACGCGCTGGCCAGTCTGATGGACAAGTTCAAACTCGAGATGCCGCCGGGAGACGGGACCCGCACCGCGAAACAGAGCGCCAAGCAGGAGGCGCAACGGCGCGAGAAAGGCCGCCCGCAGCCAGGCAGGAAGGGCGAACAGGGCGAGGAAGGCGACATGCTCTCCGGTCAGCAGCAGGCGCAGTCCGATGCGGCGCAGCAGGCAAAGTCCGAGCAGGCGGGCAATCCCGACGCGGCTTCGCAGAACGAGAAGAGCGGGATCGGGAAGGAAGAGGGCCGCAAGGAACTCGAGGCTGCGGAAGAGCTGCGGGCGATGGGCAAGCTGGACGAATTGCTGGGCAAGCGGGCGCAGAACGTGCAGGGCGAGGTGATGGTGGAGGTGACCAACACGAAGAACCAGCAGCTGCGCACGCCGTTCACGGGGAGAACGGGCGCGCGGACAGACGCGGGTTCAGAGCTGGGGCGCGACGAGGTTCCGCTGCATCTGCAGGAGTACGTGCAGCGGTATTACGAGCAGGTGCGGCGGCCGGCTGCTCCCGGGCAGAAATAGGCGAGGAATTTCAGGCGGGCTGCAGGCAGGGCGCTGACGCCGGGGACTCAGGCGCTGCGGAGGCACTTTTCGACGCAATCGAACAGCGTGTCGGTGTCGACGGGTTTGGGGAGGTAGCCGTTCATGCCGGCTTCGAGGCACTTCTGTTTTTCGTTGTTGAGGGTGTAGGCGGTGATGGCGATGATGGGGGGCTGGGGGCAGTCCTCGAAGCTGCGGATCAGGCGGGCGGCTTCCAGGCCGTCGAGGACGGGCATCTGAAGGTCCATGAGGATGAGACCGTACTTTTTCTCGGCCACGAGCTGGATGGCCTGGGCGCCGTCGTTGGCGACGTCGACTTCATAGCCGCGTTTGCGGAGCAGCGCGGCGAGGACTTTCTGGTTGACGGGGTTGTCTTCGACGACGAGGATGGGCTCGGGCCGCGGCTGGTTTCCGGGGGCTTCCGTCGGAGCTGGGGGGGTGTTGCGCGCGGGCTGGGGATGCAGGTGGCCATTCTGGCGGGCCATCGGGGCTCCGGCTTCGCTGGAAGGGCGAGTGTCAGGCATCAGGCGCACTTCTCCTTTCTTCCGGCGACGGCGAGCCGGCTCGCCCGCACGTGCGCCGGGCCGCTGGTCATTCCCGGCTGGGTCAGCCCATGTCGCTCTATCGGCAGCGCGCCGCCGGATTTGAGAGAAATTTCCCCGCGTCCCGGCCGCCTGTCTCACAATGGGGGAAGCATGTCCGCGCCTGACCCTTCGCCCGTGCTGGATCTGATCGAAGCCTTCCGCCGGTCGAAAACGATGTTTACCGCCGTGCGGCTGGGTGTTTTCGATCTGCTGGAGGAGGGTCCCGCCACGGCGCCCGAACTCGCCGCCCGCACGGGGGCGCACGCGGCGGCGCTGGAGCGGCTGCTGGAAGGCTGCGCCGCGCTCGGACTGCTGGAGCGCGAAGCGGGCGTGTTTTCGAACACGGACCTGGCCCGCCACTACCTGACGCGGAAGAGTCCGCGGTCGCTGGCGGGCTACATCCGCTATTCCGATGACGCCCTGTACCGGCTGTGGGGCGAGCTGGAGGCGGCGGTGCGCGAGGGCTCGCCGCGATGGGAGCACGTCTTCGGCGCGCGCGGCGCGCTGTTCGATCATTTCTACCGGACGGAGGAATCGCGGGCGGATTTTCTTGCAGGGATGCACGGGCTGGGGCTGCTCAGCTCGCCCGCCGTGGTGCGCGTGTTCAACCTGAACGCTTACGCAACGCTGGTCGATCTGGGGGGAGGGACGGGGCATCTGGCCATCGCCGCCTGCGAGCGCTACGGGCGCATGCGCGCCGTCGTACACGACCTGCCGGAGGTGATCGCGCAGGCGCGGCCGCACATTGAAGCCTCGCCTGCGCGGGACCGCATCACGGCCGCAGCCGGCGATTTCTTCCGCGACGGCCTGCCGCGCGCTTCGCTGTACGCTCTGGGCAGGATCCTGCACGACTGGAGCGACGCGCGCTGCCTGGAACTGCTCCGCCGCGTTCATGCGGCGCTCGAGCCGGGCGGCGCCGTGCTGATCGCCGAGAAGCTGCTCGACGAAGACCGCTGCGGCCCGGTGAGCGCCTGCATGCAATCGCTGAACATGCTGGTCTGCACGGAAGGCCGCGAGCGGACGGAGAGCGAGTTCCGCGCGCTGCTGGAGGCGGCGGGCTTCTCGGATGTGGAAGCGCGCCGGACGGGCGCGCCGCTTGACGCCCTTCTGGCGCGCAGGAAAGAATAGCGGCGATGAGGCTGCTCCTTGGTTTCGTGTTGATGACGGGGTGCCTGATGGAAGCGCAAGTGCGAATCGAGAAGACGGCCTTCAGCGGCTGGCCGAACTGCTACCGGGTGACGAATGGCGAAGCGGAGCTGGTTGTGACCTCCGACATCGGTCCGCGCATCCTGTTTTTCGGCTTCCGCGGCGGGCAGAATTTCTTCTGGGTGCAGAAGGAGACGGCGGGCAAATCGGGAGAACCGCAGTGGGTGGCGCGGGGCGGGCACCGCATCTGGATCGCGCCGGAGGACGTGCGATACACGTATCCGCCGGACAACTCGCCTGTCGAGATTGAAATCCGGGGCGAGACGCTGATCGCCACGCAGCCGGTGGAAAAGGAGACGGGGATTCAGAAGCAGATCGAGATCCGCATGGCGGCGAGCGGAACCGAGGTTACGGTCATCCACCGTCTGTTCAACCGCGGCATCATGCCGCTGGAATTCGCCCCCTGGGCGCTGACGATGATGGCGCCCGGCGGCCACGGCGTGAGCGGCTTTCCGCCGCGGGGGACGCACCCGGAGATGCTGGCGCCGACCAACCCGCTGGTGATGTGGGCGTTCACGGATCTGTCGGACCCGCGCTGGACGTGGCTGAAGAAGTATTTCGTTCTTCGGCAGGATCCGAAGAACCCGGTTCCGATGAAGATCGGCCACTTCAACCCGAAGACATGGGGCGCGTACTTCCTGAACGGCGAGATGTTTCTCAAGCGCTACGACGCCGACCCGACGAAGACGTATCCGGACTTCGGCTGCTCGTACGAGACGTTCACGAACGCCGATTTTCTGGAGCTGGAGACGCTGGGGCCGATGACGAAGGTGGCGCCCGGCGCGTTCGCCGAGCACGTCGAGCGCTGGAGCCTGCACCGCGGCGCGAAGCCGGCGGCGTGGACCGACGCCGAGCTGGACCGCATCCTGCTGCCGGTTCTCGCATCCAAGTAAATATGCGATCTTTGCGAGTTGTTGTTTCCGCCCTGCTGCTGGCCGCGGCCGCCGCGGCCGCCGATTACCGCACCGAGCCGGCAGGGCCGCCGCCTCCGGAGGCCGCGGCGCTGGCGCCGGCGCTGCAGGCGGACGGCATCAAGGTGGTGAAGCCGGATGGCGGGGCGCTGTGCTCGTTCTGGTTCGCGCGCGAAGTGGGCAAAGAGGGCGAGCCGGAGCAGAACGCGACGTGGGGCCTGGCGCATGGAACATTTCTCGGGGTCGTGCGCGTGGAAAGCCGCTGGAGCGACCGCCGGGGGCAGCCGATCCGGCCGGGCGTCTACACGCTGCGGCTCAGCTTCTTCCCGATGAACGGCGATCATCAGGGCGTGGCGCCGCAGCGGGACTTCGCCATCCTGTCTCCCGCCGACATCGACAAGGACGCGGCAGCCAGGCCTTCTTTCGATCAGCTCATGGAGATGAGCCGGAAGGCATCGCGGACGCCGCATCCGCTGGTGTTGAGCCTGTGGAAGGAGTCCAGTGCAGCGGGAACCGGCATCACGGCGGAGGGCGAGTCGGATCAGGTTCTGCGCACGATGATCGGCGGCGCGCCGGTGGCGCTGATCGTATACGGGCGCTCGGATCACTGAGAATTCATGTGGCTCTGGCTCGCCACGCTCGCCGCGCTGCCCCTTGCGGGCCGGCTGTACCAGATTGCCGGCGAATGGCGCGATGCGAGGCGCTATCCGCCGCCGGGCCGGATGATGGGAGGCTTCCACTTGCTGGACAGCGGCGGCGAAGGGCCGGCGGTGTTGCTGGAGGCCGGCATCGCGGCCTCGAGCGCGAGCTGGAAACTGGTGCAGGATGAGCTGGCGCGGCAGTTTCGCGTGGTCAGTTACGACCGCCGCGGGCTTGGCTACAGCCGGGCGGCGGAGCGTCCGCGCACCCTGGACAATCTGGTGGCCGAGCTGGATTTCGTGGCCGAATCTGCCGGGATCGGGAAGCCGTTCGTTCTGGCAGGCCACTCGTTCGGCGGACTGCTGGCGCGCCACTATGCGGCGCGGTTTCCGGAGAAGGTGCGCGCGCTGGTGCTGCTGGATCCGCTGGAGCCGTTCGAATGGTTCCCGCTGGCGGAGGTCCGCCGGCGCATGCTCGGCCGCGGCGTGATGCTTTCCCGGCGCGGGGCGACGCTCGCGCGGTGGGGCGTGGTGCGGCTGGGACTGGATCTGCTTTTGCTGGGTTCGCGGCGGCTGCCCACGATGCTGGCGGTGGCGGCGAGTGGCAAGGGAAGCGAAGTCACGAAGCGGCTGGCCGGAGAGATTCAGAAGCTGCCGCCGGAGGTATGGCCGCGCGTGAAGTCGCACTGGTGCCTGCCGCGGAGCTTCTCGACGATGGCCGAGTATCTGGAGCGGCTGCCCGAGTACTGCTCGGCGCCGCTCGACGAGGAGCCGCTGCGGCGGATGCCGGTGCACGTGCTTTCGGCGGAAACGACGCCGCCGCCGGTAGTGGAGGCCCACCGCCGGTGGGCGGAGCAGTCGCAGGGGGGCACGCACCGGATTGTGCAGGGCAGCGGCCACTGGCTCCAGCTGGACGCGCCGACGTTGGTTTCAGAGGCGATTGAACGGGCCGTGATGCAGACGTAACACGGGTTCTGGAAAAATGGGTACAGCAAGGCGATGACGATCAACAGGCGGTCTTTCTTCAAGGGAGCCGGCGTGCTGGCCGGCGTGGCCGGCGGCCTGGAGACGCTGGAGGCGGCGGCGCAGAAACCCGGCGCGCGCCCGCGCCGGATCATTTTCATGGTGGCGGACGGGATGAGCCCGTCGGTGCTGCCGCTGGCCGAGCAGTTTTCGCTGCGCGTGCGCGGCAAGGGGCTGCTGTGGCAAGCGCTGCTGAACCGTCCGGAGGCGCGGCGCGGTCTGATGGACATGGCGTCGCTGGATTCGCTGGTGACGGATTCATCGTCGGCGTCGTCCTCATGGGGCTCGGGCTCGCGGATTTTCAACGGCTGGGTGAACATGCTGCCGGACGGCACGCGCCTGACGCCGATCTGCGACCTGGTGCGGGAAAAAGGCTATCTGACGGCGCTGGTGACGACGGCCACTGTGACGCACGCGACACCCGCGGGGTTCGCCGCCAGCGTCCGCCGGCGCGATGACGAACACCTGATCGCCGAGCAGTATCTCGACAAGGTGGACGTGATCCTTGGGGGCGGCAAGCGCTTTTTTTCGGCCGAATCGCGGAAGGACCGCAAGGACCTGGCGGCGGCATTCCGCGCCGCCGGCTACGCGTATGTGGAACACCGCGACGACATGCGGGCGCAGGCGGCGGCCGCAAAGCGCATGCTGGGCCTTTTCAGCGCTTCGCACATGCCGTACACGATCGACCACCGCCACAGCGAGACTCTGAGGAAGCAGGCGCCGACGCTGGCGGAAATGAGCGAGGCCGCGCTGGCGATGCTCGAAAAACAGAACAAACCGTTTCTGATTCAGATCGAGGGCGCCCGCGTCGATCACGCCGCGCATGCGAACGACGCCGCCGGCCTGCTGTGGGACCAGATCGCGTTCGACGAGGCCATTGAGACGGTGCTGCGGTTCGCCGCAGGGCGGCCGGATACGCTGGTCGTGATCACAAGCGACCATGGCAACTCGAATCCCGGCCTGGTGGGCATGGGCGTTGAATACCGCCAGAGCAACGCATGCTTTGAGAAGCTGGCGGGGATCAAGGCCAGCTTCAGCGCTGTCAGCCCGCGGCTGGCTGGTTCGGCCGAGTATTCGATGAAACCCGAGCAGGCTGCCGCCGTGGAAGGCGGCGCTCCTGGCATCGCGCGGATCCAGGAGCTGGCCGAGCAGCATTTCGGCTTCCGCTTCACCCAGGAAGAGGCGGAGATCCTGCACCGCTGCGCCGCGGGCGAGCGGAAACTGTGCGTCAACCGGCAGCTCGATTCAGCCGTGGGCATCCTTGGCCAGGTGGTGGGCAACCACACGGGCATCCAGTGGACCGGAACCACGCACACGTCGGACTACACGCTGGTGACGGCGCTCGGCCCGGGCGCGGACCGGTTCGCTGGCTTGGTCCGCAACACTTCGGTGTTCGAGTCTCTCACGGAAATGGCGGGCGTGCGCTTCCGGAATCCGTCGATGGATCCCGAGCAGGCGCGGAAGTTCCGCGAAGTGGCATTCACGCCGCGGCTGCGTCCGGACTGGGCCTGACCGGAGAGCTGGTCAGGCCACGAACGCGACGGCTTCGATTTCCACCTTCACGTCGCGGGGCAGCCGCGCCGCTTCCACGGTGGCGCGCGCCGGAGGGTTTACGGCGAAATAGCGGCCGTAAATCTCGTTGACCTTGGCGAAATCGCCGAGGTCTTTCAGGAAAATCGTCGTCTTGAGCACGGTGTCAAGCCGCGCTCCCGCAGCTTCGAGGACGGCCTTCAGATTCTCAAGAACACGGACGGTCTGCTCTTCGATGCCGCCTTCCACGAGCTGTCCCGTGGAGGGGTCGAGCGGGATCTGACCGCTGGCAAAAACGAGTCCGTTCCAGCGGACGGCCTGCGAATACGGACCGATGGCAGCGGGAGCGTTCGGAGTGTGGATGATTTCTTTCTGTGGCATGGCTTCGATTCCCATCGTCTCCAGCCGGGTGGCAGGGGCCAGAGACGGGCACAAAAACCGTGAGCGGCGCTGGCGCGCTGCGCCAATCCGGGTTCAGCCGCCGATCTCCTCCTCGATCCAGGTCATTGCGGCGTAGGCGGCGGGCCAGCCGACAGTGGTGATCGCGAGCACGGCCGCCTGGAGGATCTCTTCCTTTTTCGCTCCGCTTTCCAGCGCCTGCCGGGCGGCCGAGTGCACGGCGCCCTGATGCTGCGAGCCGATGGCGATGCCTAGCTTCACCAGCCGCCGGGTCTTCTCGTTCAGAGGGCCGCCTTTTTCATGGCAGGCGGTGCCGAGCGCCTGGAATGCGGCCCAGACCTCGGGGTATTTCTTCTCGAACTTTTTCAGCTTCTTGGGGACTGCCGACTGCTTGGCCATACCCTGCAGGTTACACCCAGCCCGCAAGCTGCGTCTATCCGTCAGGCGCGGCTCCGCCCGGCGATGCGCCACGGCGCCGCCCGGATCGCGATATAAACAGAACAAGCCACATGAAACACGACCACACAACAGCCCCCGCTGACCGGCGCAGCTTCCTGTCCACTGCCGCGGCCGCCGGTCTGACCACGAATCTTTTCACCGGATCTGTCCGCGGCGCCAACGACCGGGTGACGGTCGCCTTCATCGGGATGGGCCAGATGGGCCGGGGCAATCTGGAATACGCGTCGAAAGTGCCCGGATTCCAGCCCGTCGCCGTCTGCGACGTCTACCAGCCGCATCTGGAGATGGCGAAGGCGCTGGCCCAGAAGCTGGGCCACGAGGTGAAGGCGATCCATGATTTCCGCGAGATCATCGCCGACAAGAGCGTCGATGCCGTCTGTATTTCCACTCCCGACCACTGGCACGCCTACATGACGATTGAAGCCTGCAAAGCGGGCAAGGACGTCTTTGTGGAGAAGCCCGCGTGCGTGTATGTGGAAGAAGGCCAGCTCATGGTGCAGGCGGCGCGGAAGTACAAGCGCGTGGTGCAGGGCGGGACGATGCAGCGCTCCGGCGGCTATTTCCAGAAGGCTGCGGAGCTGGTGAAGAGCGGCACCTTGGGCGAGGTCACGTTCTGCCACACCTGGCAGGCGGGGCTCGAGAAGAAGGAGCGCTGGGGAAACCCGCCGGACGAGCCGCCCCCTCCGGGACTCGACTGGGATCTTTGGCTGGGGCCGGCGCCGAAGCGCCCGTATAATCTGAACCGGTTCGGCGTCGCCCCGAAGCGGTGGTCGACGTTCCGCTACTTCTGGGACTACGCCGGAGGCGCGATGACGGACTGGGGCATCCATCTGATCGATCCCATCCACCAGGCGTTCGACGATCCGATGCCCACTGCGGTGACGGCGATGGGCTCGAAGTTCTATGTGACGGACAACTGCGAGACGCCGGACACGATGCTGGCGACGTTCTACTATCCGAAGTTCCTGTCGAGCTACGAGTCGCGCACGTGCAACCCGATGCCGCTGCTGGGCAACTGGGGTGCGGCGACGGCGATCCACGGCACCGAGGCGACGTTGGTGGTCAACCGCGGCGGGTGCTGGCTGATCCCGAACCGCGGCTCGCAGGTCGAGCCGGCCGTCTGGGAAAAAGACTCGAAGATGGCGCAGATGAACGTGCCGCACTGGGAAAATTTCCTGGCCTGCATCCGTTCGCGCGAGAAGCCCATTTCGGACATCGAGAACTGCGTGCGCTCCTCGGTGACATGCATTCTGGCAAATGTTTCGATGCGCGCGGGCGTGCGCGTCGACTGGGACGAGCAGCGCTGGACAGTAAAGCAGAGCGAGGCGCGGCCGTATCTGAAGGCGCGCTACCGCTCGCCGTGGAAGCTGGAAGTGTAGGCGCGCGGCAATCTCTTTCCCGAGACGGACATTTGCCCCTCCTGCGGCGATGTATAACAGCCGCAGGAGGGGCTTTTCATGTCACAGATCCTGAATGAGGTTCTCGAAGCCAACCGGCGCTATGCCGCCGATTTCGGCGACAAAGGGAAGCTGGCAATGCCGCCGGCGCGGCGGTTCGCGATTCTCACCTGCATGGACGCGCGGCTCGATCCGGCGAAGTTCGCCGGGCTCGCCGAAGGAGACGCGCACGTGATCCGCAATGCGGGCGGGCGCGCCAGCGACGACGCCATCCGCTCGCTGGTGATTTCGGCGAAACTGCTCGGCACGCGCGAGTGGTTTGTCATCCATCACACGGATTGCGGGATGGAATTCTTCACTGACGACATCATGCGCGGACTGCTGGCGGAGTCCATCGGTCCGGCAGGGCTTGTGGACGGTCAGTGGAAGAACATCGACACATCGTTGCCGGGTTCGCGCGAGGGCGACTATATCGACTGGCTCACAATCCGCGACCTGGCGCAGAGCGTGCGCGATGACGTAGCCCGCATCCGCCGTCATCCGCTGGTGCCGCCGGACATTCCCGTGTACGGCTACATTTACGACGTGCGCACGGGACGGCTGGTAGAAGTGCCTGCGGCCTGAACCCGACAGGCGCTGCATCGGCGCCCCGCGGGCTTGCGCGTGCGCAGCCGCGCGAATTCCCCGCGCTGTATCCGTTGTCCCTTGCAGCGGGATTCTGTCAGAGGAAGGAAGAAGTGAGGACTGGAGCCATTGCGTTGATGCTCGCAGCGTCATCGCCTCTGCCTGCGGCGGCAGAGAGCAGGGTGCATCCGGTTTGCGGCAAGGCGGGCGCCGTGCCTGTAGCTGCCCTGGCCGAGGTGCGCGCGGGCGGCGAAATTTCCGTCCTCGCCGCGAAGGAGTGAGCGCCGGGCGGCTGTACGGATCGCCGTGTGCTTGAAGTGCGTGGCGCGCCTGAGCCCCCGAAGAGTGAGGGGGGCGCGTCCAGAAAGGCGTCCAGCAGGCAGGAAACGCCGTGGCCAGCGGAGCGGCGCTGCCTGGCGGCGCGCCGACAGACTCGGGGCTTGTGTCCTCGATGCTGAAAGAAGCGCTCCCGGACCCGCGCGGCGTGCCGGGGATCGACTTCCAGTCTCCCCAACTGGCGCCCGCCACGCGCGATGCGGTGTCCAACGTGCTCAAGACCAAGCACGACACGGCGAAGAACACGGTCAACAACATCCGGTAAGGAGCGCGCCTGTCAGCCCGGCAGCGCGGCGGGACGATGCGCAGGGCGGGCTTTGCTAGAATGCCCGCCGTGCGCGCAATCCTCGTTGTTTCGTCTCTGTTCTGCGTTTCTGCCGGCGCAGCGGATCTCTTCCGCGACGATTTCTCGCGCTTCCCTGCGGGCAAGCTTTCCGCTCCGGTCGGCGAGCTTAATGCGGCCATTCAGGAATACCACTACCTGCCGCACCGCGGCGTTCCCACGTGGCCGTGGGCGAATCCGATCGTGCACAACGATTCCTGGGTGGTCTCCGATGAAGACGGCAAGCCGTATCTGGAGCAGCATCTGGTCAACGCCGAGGCGGGGCGCTGGGCGCCGCTGTTCATCACGGGCGACCCGGAGTGGTTCGATTACGCCGTCGAGGCGCGGGTGCGGCCGCTGTCGTTCGCAGGCAAAGCGGGACTCGTCTTCCGTTACCACACGAACCGGCATCATTACGCCTTCGTGCTGACCGGGGGCAATACGGCGAAACTCGCGGTGCAACTGCCCGTCGAGACGCGCTTCCGTGTGGCCGAGTGGCGGGACCTGGCGGCTGCACGGTTCGGCTACACCACGGACCGGTACTATCTGCTGCGCGTCGAGAACCGCGGCGCGCGCATCGCCGCGTTCATCGACGGGCAGAAGATCCTCGAGGCCGAAAGCACGGAGACGCTGAAAGGCAAGGCGGGCGTCACGGCGGACGTTCCGGCCCGATTCATGGATTTCCGAGTCGAGGCGCCGGATGACGCGGTCCGGCAGATCCGGGCGCGGATCGCCGCAAGGGAGAAAGAGCTCGCGCGGCTGCGCGCGGAGAATCCGCAGCCGAAGCTCTGGAAGCGGTTCCGCACGCCGGGCTTTGGGGCGGGGCGCAACGTGCGCTTCGGCGATCTCGATGGCGACGGCCAGGCGGACATGCTGATTGCGCAGAACATTCCGCGCGTGCGGGGCGACGCCTTTTCGCACATCTCGTGCCTGACGGCGGTCACTCTCGATGGAAAGATTCTCTGGCAGCGGGGCAGGCCTGACCCGCGCAACGGGCTTCTGACGAACGACAATCCGTTCCAGATCCACGATCTCGACGGCGACGGGCGCAATGAAGTCGTGCTGGTGCAGGATTTCGAGATCAAGGTTCTGGAAGGTGCCACGGGCCGGCTGCTGCGCACCGCGCCGATGCCGCCGATGCGCGCGGACCTGAAAGAACGGCCGTACGAGCGCAATTCCGGCGACTCGATCGCGTTTCTCGATCTGGACGGGCGCGGACGCCGCTCCCACATCCTGATCAAGGACCGCTATCAGAACTTCTGGATCTTCGACAGAGAACTGCGGATGTTGTGGCAGGGCGAAGGGCTGCTCGGCCATTACCCGTATCCGCTCGACATCAACAACGACGGGCGCGACGAGTTCGTCATCGGATACACGCTGTGGGCGCCGGATGGAAAGCAGCTTTGGAGCCGCGACAAGGATTACCGGGACCACGCCGACGGCATCGTGATGGGCAATTTTACGGAGGATCCGAAGGCGCCGCCGCGGGTCTATGCCACGGGCAGCGACGAAGGCTTTCTGATGTTCGATCTGGCCGGCCGCACGCTGAAACACGTGCGCATCGGCCATGCGCAAAGCCCGTCGATTGCAAAATACAGGGCCGACGTACCTGGGCTTCAGATGATGGTGTCGAACTTCTGGCGCAATCCGGGCATTGTTACGCTGTTCGACGCCGAAGGCAACATTCTGGCGCAGGAAGAGCCGGTGCATCATGCCTCGCCTTTGCTTCCTGTGAACTGGCGCGGCGATGGCGTGGAGTTCGCCATGCTCTCGGCGAACGTGCGCGAAGGCGGTCTGATCGACGGGCATCTCCGCCGCGTGGTGATGTTCCCCGACGACGGCCACCCGGACCTCGCGTATCACTCAGGCGACCTGACGGGCGATCCGCGCGACGAGATCGCCGTCTGGAACACCGAAGAAGTCTGGATCTATACGCAGGACCGGCCGTTCACGGGACCGCGCATTTATGCGCCCGTCCGCACGCCGGATTACAACGAGTCGAACTACCGCACAACAGTTTCGTTGCCCGCGTGGCGTCCGCTGCAGTCGCCTGCAAGGCCCTGAGCCGCCGGCGAGCCGCGTTCATCAGCGCGTATTGCGGACAACGATATAAGTGGCGAGCGTGTTGGCGGATGAAGCCCGGAGGTGGACGGTCGCGGCCGGCGCCCCGCTGTCGACCCGCGCCTGAACGGTCATGGAGCGGGCGCCGGCCGGAACGATGACCTGGGCGGGCAGCCGTACGTACGGCTGGCTGCTGGTCCACTGCACGGCGGCGCCTGCCGCCGGCGCAGGACTGGCCAGCTGTACGGTCACGCTGATAGCGTCGCCGGCGCGGACCTGCTGCGGGGAGGCCGAGACACGCTGCAACCTGACTCGAGCCGGCTCCGTCTTCGCCGGTTCGACTGTCACCGGAGCCTGCAGGGTCACGCCGCCGAGCGCGGCAGTGAGGACAACGGCAGCCGCGGAAACGACCTGCTCCGCCTGCAGGGTGATGGAGGACGTGGCGCTGCCGGAAGGCACAGTCACAGAGGCGGGCACGGCGATCACATCCGGCGCGGAACTGGAAAGAGCCACGGTCACGCCGCCATCCGGCGCAGGGGCGGAGATCGTGACGGAAGCGGTCAACGGGGAACCTGCGGTGACCGTGGAGGCGGACACCGTGAATGACTGGAGAGCCGGGGCGGGCGGTGGCGGCGGTGGCGGAGGCGGCGCGCCCGCGCACACAGCGCTGGTTTCGATCACGCCATACTCGTATGCGCCGGCGTCGATCGGCCCGACATCGGAGCGCGGAACAGCGCAGAGCGGGTCCTTGTACTGCATGACCGGCCGCAGGGAGAAGCCCCCCGCCAGGCCGGGTTCAACGCCTGCGTTCAGCGCCGCTGAAAGATTCGAGATGCGATAGTCATATTGCGCGGGATTGAGGAATCCCATGCTGCCCGATGTCGCGTTGCCGGCCATCAGGGCGGTGCTCTGCGTGGTGATGATGCCGCTGCCGGAGAAGATGTTGTTGCGGACTACGGCCGGCGCCGAGAGACTGCTGGAGATCTGCAGGAAGGTGGCGCCGGCGGCGCGGGTGCTGACGAAGGTGTTGTTCACCACGTACAGCTCGTTGGGAGCGTTTGTTCTGAGCCCCTCGAGCCCGAATGTCAGCATGCCCCGGTTCTGCGTGGTGTCGCCCTGCTGGACGATGTTGCCTATCAGGTAGGCCTGGCCGCCGTTGGGCAGATCGATCTCGTAGCTGCCCGTGCCGGTCTCCTGCGTCAGGCGGTTGTAGAGGATGTAATTCTTCGCGGCGCGGGATTTCACCAGATGGCCGGCGATGGCGCGGCGCGAGGCGGAGTACCGGAGCGTGAACTCGGCCACGCCGGCGTTGAGGTAGATGTTGTGGCTCTGGCCGTCGCCGTAGCCGTTGTCGTAAAACTCGGAATGCTCGATGAGCACTCTGCCGTAGAAACCGCCGAGGATTCCGGTCTCGTTGTGGTGGAAGACGCAGTTGCGCACGGTGAGGTTGCCCGTGTCAAGCCGGATGCCTGCGCCGTTGCGGTCGGGCACGCGGGCGCCGGAGAATTCGATGTTCTCGATGAGGGTGTTATCTCCCGCAACCACCCAGATGCCTTTGCCCTGTGCGTATTTTCCAGCGGCGTCGATGCGCGCCCGCCCGTTGATGCCGCGAATCGTCAGATTGTTCCGGTAGATCACGCAGACGTCGCCATCGTAGTTGCCCGAAGCGTCGATCTCGATCACGTCGCCGTCCTGTGCGGCGGCGAACGCCTGGCAGGGTTTCGCATACGGCTGGCCCGGCCCGACGGAGCGGACCGCGGCCGCCGCGGACAGCGAAGCAAGGACGGCTGCAGCGGGGAGCAGTGTTCGCATGTCCCTCCATCGAACGGCCCCGTCCTGCCATGCATCCGGCGGATCACCTACAGGACAGCGCGCCGAAACCGCCGTACTACGGACGGCGCCTGAGCAGGCCGGCGAATCAGGACAGCGGATCCAGGCGGCTGAGGGCGAACGCATAGGCGCCCAGCGAAACGGTCTCGCTGGTGCCGAGCCGCGTGAGGCCAATGGCGGTGCGCTGCAATGCGTCGTAGCGGACAGTGCGGTGCGAACGCGGCACGGGCAGCTCGCGCGGCTCGCGCGGCTCGCCCCGCAGGAACACTTCCCGCTGGACCGGATCGTCGAAGTGGAAGGCGTGAAATACGACGCGCCGGAGCGGCCGTCCATCACGCTCGAAAACGCCGTTGACTGCGTCGAGCAGCGCGGGGAGAAACAGCGGCGCGGCGCCGGAAAGCCCGCCGCCGATCACGACGAGTCCGTCGATCAGGGTCAACGCCTGCGCGATGGCGTCGCCGGCCACTGCGCCCATGCGGCGGAAGGCCTCGACGGCCGCTTCCCGGTGGCCAGGAGCGCGGCCCATGCCGATCTCGAAAATCTCCTTCGGCTCCGGAGTTTCTTCGAAGGCGAGGCCCGCGATTTCGCCATACACGCGGCGCACGGCGCGGATCGATGCGCCTTCCTCGGCGTTCCAGTCCGGCGCGAGTCTGTTCCGCAGGAGCCAGACCTCGCCGGCCATCGAGTTGTCGCCGATGAACAGTTCGCCATTGCGCACGATGCCGCCGCCAAGCCCCGTGCCGAGCGTGATGCCGAGGAGATTCGCGTAGCGCTTGGGGCTGCCCGCTTCAGCCAGCATGCGGTTCACTTCCGGCAGAAAGCCGCTCATTGCCTCGCCATAGGCGAACAGGTCGCCGTCATTGTTGAGAAAGACAGGGATGGCGAAGACGTCTTCCAGCATCGGCCCCAGGGCGACGCCGCCGCGGAATGCAGGGAGGTTGTTTTCGTTGAAGACCACGCCGGCCGGGTAGTCGGCAGGTCCTGGAAACGCGAAGCTGATCGCCGCGGGCGGCGCCGGCAGCAACGCGCGCACGCGCCGGAAGCCTTCGATGATGTTGTCGAGGCAGGCATCGAGGTTCGCGGGCGCGGCGGGCAGATAAATGGGCTCGAGCAGCAGCTGGTTTGCACGGATGGCGGAGAACTTGAGGTTGGTGCCCCCGGCATCGAGGGTCATGACGATGCGGGGATCGGAGGAAGCGTCGATGGACATGGCGGTTCGGATGGAGGTTCAGGCGCGGGCGCAGCGCAGGTTCCGCAGCGCGGCCGCGGTGATGTAGACAACGCAGGCCAGCGGGACGAAGAAGCCCGCCTGTGCGGAGGAAAACAGGTCGGATACGAATCCCATCAGAGGAGGCACGAACGCGGCGCCGACGATGGCGGTGACCATGAGGCCGCTGAGTGCGTTCGTGTGCTCTGGCATCGCATCCACCGTGATCGAAAACACCAGCGGAAAGATATTGGCGAAGCCCAGCCCGGTGACGAAGAAGCTGACGGCCGAGACCGTAGGCGAGGGCACGAAGATGCCGAGCAGGCCGAAGATCGACACGAGGCAGGTGACGAGAAAGAACGGTCTCGGCTGCATCCAGTTCAGAATGACGCCGCCGGAAAAGCGTCCGATCGTCAGTGCGAGAAAGAACAGCCCTGTCCCCAGCAGGCCGGTGCGGCTGATGTCGATCCCGAAGCGTTCTTTGAGATACAGGGGAATGCCCGCGCTGACGCTGACTTCCGCGCCAACGTAAAGAAAGATGGCCAGCACCATGATGGCCACATAGCCGTTCTTCAACAGGGCGAGGCAGGTGGCCAGAGTGGCGGGCCTCTGGTCGGGCGAGCGTTTCTCCTCGACGCGCAGAGTGAGCGCGGCGAGGATCGTGACCGCCACAGCAGCCGAATAAATCGGGAACACCACCTGCCACGAGGCGCCGTACCAGCGCGCGGCGAGCACCGGCAGCAGGGGACCCGAAAGGGACCCGATGGCCTTCACGAACTGCGCCAGAGACAAGTTTCGCGAGTACAGCCCGGGCGGCGAGACATCGCGCATGATGGGGTTGCCCGCCACCTGCAGCGTCGTCGCGCCCGCACCGAGCAGAAGCACGGCGAGCAGAAACACGGGAAACGTCGTGAAGCCCGCGATGGCAGGGATCAGCAGGCCGGCCAGCATGATGGCGAGGCCGGCCAGCAGAATCGTCTTCTTGCCCGTGCGGTCCTGCGCCAGCCCCATCGGGATCGACAGCAGCCCGAACATGATGAAGCCGGAAAAGGTGATCCACTGCGCGGCGAAGTAGGAGAGCTGGAACTGCTCGCGCGCCAGGCTGACGAACGGCCCGGCGGCGTCGGCGAATCCCATGGCCAGGAAGGCCAGAAAGACCGGGAAAGCGCGTTTCATGGAAAGAGACAGCATACTACCCGGGCGGCGCCGGGAAACAGCCGGGCGGCCGTGGGGCGGCACGGTCACGATCGACGATGTCCGCTTCAACGCCCACTCGGTCAGCTTCAGCTCCAGCACGAACGCGGACCGTCCCGGCATGCCCATGATGGGAAGCCTGCAGGCCGGCGTCGAAGTCACGATCGATGTTCATGACGATGTGAACATGCCGTTCAACCCGCTCAGGAAGCTGTTTCAACTGGCCAACGTGGTGACGCGGGACAAGATCAGACCTGTCAAGATCGAGCTCTGGAAGGACGAGAGCTGCCAGAATGCCATCTGCGTGTACACGTTCAACGGCTGGATCCGCAACTGGCGCACGTCATCCGGCGCCGAAGGCAACCACACGCTCGACCTGACGCTGCAGCCGGCGATGGACAAGCAGAACCATCCGGAGGTCGGCATCCTGTCCTGACTGGACAGGACTGCCCTGCATCGGATGGAGCAGGGCATCTGGGCGGCGCACGTCCAAGGACTCTGGCAGGCGAAAACGTCTTCCGGGAACTGCATGCGGAACCCTGCCGTGGGAGCCATGCAATGCAGGCAATGCCTCCCGGCGCTGTCCACGGCGATCGAGCGGCAGCGCGCAGGCGGACCCGCACTCCGTGCCGCGCAATCGCCAGTGCCAGTCAAGGAAAACGCGGGAAACCGCGGCAGGCGCTCCAGGATGAACCGCGCCGAGATGGTCCAGGGAGGACGGATTTCCGCCGTGATGGCCCATCCGGATTTCCTTCGAAGAATTTCCGCCGCCACTGGCATGGATGCGATGCGCAAAGGGCCGTCGTTGGGGTCTGACGGGTTGGATCCGGCCTGGACCCAGTCCCGTGGGCAATCGCACATGGTCTGGTTCTGGTCGACCCGGACCCGCCTGGCGGCGGCCCCCCGCCATTCCAGCGCCGCTGCCCGGCAGAGAGTTGCCTGTTTCTGTTCTGCACACGGGATTGCCTTGAATTTTTCCTGAGCCGCGCTGATGCCCTCCCGGAAGCGGTGTCGTAGCGCAGGCGCGGACCGGAGGCGGGCGGGCGGATGCCTTTACGGGTGATCCCGATGGAGCAGGGGCCGGCAGCATGGATGGCCAGCCGCTGGAATCGTCTCCCGCGGATCGCATGGCGCGGCATGGCATACTGCCAGAGGCGGCGACGATGGCCGGCAGAAAAAAGCAGTCAGACAAGACTCGCGAGAAGGCGCGCAAGGCGCGCCGCCAGGCGCGGCTGGCCGTCGGCCCCGTGCCGCCCCAGAGAGTGATCGAACCGAAGAAGACCCGCCAGCCGAAGCACAGGAAGCAGGCGGACCTGAGCGAGGAGCGTTGATCCGCTTCCCGGTGAGAATTTCCCGCCCTTGCAGCGACTACGGAAGTGATTGCGCAGTCCGTTGGCGATGCCGGCGCTCCTGTTTGCCGGCGGGGTGGCCTTGTCGAGACTCGCCGGCCTCTCCGCCGCCGAGTCCCTGGCGTGTCTCGCCGTAGCGGCTGCCGGGGCGCTGCTGGCGCGCACGCGCGCCGTGGCGAGGCTGGGGACATGGATCGCGTGGTGCGCCGCCGGGTCGCTGGCCGCGGCCCTGCAGCCGCCTCCCTCGGCTCCGCCCATGGATCTGACGCCGCGCCGTGTGGAAGGCTGTGTCGTCGAATCCTCCGTCATCCGCAACGACCGGATGCAGTTCACGCTTGAGCTGCGCCCTGGGGCGCGGCTGCGGGTCTCCTGGCCCCCGGCGAAAGACGGCTCGTTTCCGGAACCGCTCCTGTACGGCGAACCGGTGGCTGCGGAGCTCCGCCTGTGGCCGGTGCGCGGCTTCCGCAATCCGGGCGGGTTCGACGTCGCCGCTTACCAGGCGCGGCGCGGCATTTTCTGGTCCGCGGCGCCGGCGCGCGGAGCGAAGCTGGAGCGCCTGCCGGGCGCCTGCGGCGCCGCGTGGCGGCGTCCGATCGAGCAGTTGCGGGCGGCGGCGCTGAGGCGCATCGATGCCGTTCACGAGGATGACGAGACGCGCGCCGCGCTGATGCGCGGACTGCTGCTGGGGGACAAGAGCGGCATCCGCAAGGCATGGATCGAAGATTTCCGGCGGACGGGAACGTATCATGCGCTGGTGATCTCGGGCAGCCACGTCACGCTGGTCTGCGGCCTGTTTCTGCTCTGGCGCCGCATCAGCGGATACGGGTGGCGCTGGATCCCGCTGGCGGCTTCGCTGCTGGCGTGGCTGTATGCACTGATGGCGGGCGCGGATCCGCCCGTGATGCGGGCGGCTGCGGGGTTCACGCTGTTCGGAGCCGGGGCGGCGATCTACCGGCGGCTGGCGCTGCTGAACACGGTGGGCGTGGTGGCCATGATGTTTCTCGCGCTCGACCCCGATCAGCTGTTCGACTCGAGCTTCCAACTGTCGTTTCTGGCCGTGGCGGCGCTGGGCGCATTCTTTCCGGGACAGGTCCGGCGTCGCGGACTGGATGCGGCGCGGCTATCCGCGAAGCTGGAGCGGCGGCTCCTGGCCGAGACGCTGCAGGCGCTGCTGCTTCTTCCCGGGCGCGTGGCGCGCGGGCTGGTGGAAGGAATCGCGGCAGCGTGGCGGCGGGTCCGTTCCGTATTCCTGGCCTCGGCCGCCGTTCAGCTGAGCCTCGCGCTGCCGATGGCGCTGCTGTTTCACCGGCTGTCGATCACGGGCCTCAGCGCGAATGTCATCGCCGTGCCTTTCGTCTCTCTGGCAATTCCGGCGGGGTTCGTTGCGGCGATCACTGGCTGGGAATGGGCGGGGCGGCTTGCCGGGGCTTCGCTGGATATTTCGCGGAGGCTGGCTGCGTGGCATGCGCAGTTCGAGCCGGACTGGAGGATTCCCGAGCCGCCGCTGTGGCTGGCCTGCTGCGTGGCCCTGGCATTGTTCCTCTGGGCCGCTGTGCGCGCACGCCCCTGGCGCTGGCTCGCAGCCGCAGTCTATTTCGGCCTGGTCTGTCTGGTGGCCTGGCATCCGTTTCCGCCGCGCACAACGAGGGGCGAACTTGAACTCACGGCCATCGATGTCGGACAGGGCGAGAGCCTCCTGCTCGGACTGCCGGACGGCCGTTTCGCGCTGGTGGATACGGGCGGGCTGCCGCAGCACGGACGCCGCCGCGCCGAGCCTTTTGATGTGGGAGAAGAAGTGGTCGCCCCGTATCTGTGGCACCGCGGCATCCGGCGGCTGGACGTGCTCGTGCTGACGCACCTGCACGAGGACCATGCCGCAGGGGCGCCGTCGCTGATCCGCAATTTCCGTCCACGGGAGCTATGGACTTCGCCGGCCGCAGCGACGCCTTTCTGGCGTGACATCGAAGCGGCCGCGCGGAACGCAGGCAGCCGCATCCGGTTTCTCAGACAGGGAGACGCGTGCGGCCTTGGCCCGGTCGAGTGCCGCGTGCTGGCGCCGCTGGCTTCGCAGGCGCCCGCCGCCCGACCGCACAACAATGACTCGCTCGTGCTGGAGCTGCGTTACGGGCGTCATGCGTTTCTGCTGACTGGCGACATCGAGGCCAGGCAGGAGGCCGAACTCGCGCTTGCGGGCCTGCTGGCTCCGGTTCATGTCCTGAAGGTGCCGCACCACGGCTCGAAGCGCAGCGCCACGCCCTGGCTGCTGGACGCTGCGCGCCCGGCGGTGGCCGTCATCAGCGCCGGCGCGGACAACCTGTTCGGACTGCCGCATCCGGAGACGATCAGCCGCCTGCGCGAGAGGCGGACGCTTGTGCTGCGCACGGATGAATCCGGTCCGGTGACGGTCCGGTCCGACGGCCGTTATCTGAGAGCGGACGGGGCGCCGAGGGGCGGCGCTGCCCGGTTCGAAGACTGGTAGGCGCAGATCTCAGGAAGAGGTCTCTTCGGTGCCCGCTTCGGCCTCCTCGGCGCCTTGGGGGCCCGCCTGCAATGCTTCGCGGAGGATGGCCTGGGCCTGTTCCAGCTGGTCTTCCGGCACCAGGAGCTCGTAAGGAAGATTGGGCAGCGGCGTGGCGCCCTGAACGATGACTTCGATGCCGCCGGCCTCCAGCAGCGGCTGGACGGAGGCAAGTTCGATCTCGCTGAGCTCGAGTTCAAGCCCGTCGAGCGAGAGGGGGACGAAGCGACGGTCGCTATCGGAAGGGGTCAGACTGCTCATGGCGCCTCCGCCTTTATTCTACGGGGAAACGGCTGAAAATCGGCCGCGGGCGGTAAGATAAAAGACAGGAGGCTCTCCAAAAATGGCATTCGACACTGAGGAATACACGAGCAACGCGTTGTGGTTTTTGGCCGGCGCAGCAGTCGGAGCGACGATTGCGCTTCTTTTCGCGCCGGCTCCCGGCCGCGTCACGCGCCGCCGCATCCGCCACGCCGGACGCCGCGGCCTGATCGCCGCGGAGCGCGCGGGCGAGGAACTGATGGAAAAAGGCCGCGAGATTTACGAGAAAGGCAAGCACCTGGCCGACGAAGCGGCCGAGCTGTTCGACCGCGGCAAGAAACTGGTGGAGGGCTAGCCCCCATGCGCCTGTGCGATTTCCGCAACGAGCCCTACACCGACTTCTCCCTGTCCGAGAACGCCGAAAAGATGCGGGCAGCCCTGTCTGCTGTCCGGGCCGAATTCGGAAAAGAATACGACATCCGGATCGGCGAGGCCCGTCATCGCACCGGCGCTCTGCTTGACTCCATCAATCCCTCCAGACCCTCCGAAATCGTCGGCAGCCACCACAAGGCCACGCCCGAGCTGGCGCGGCAGGCCATAGACGCCGCCGACGCGTTTTTCCCGCAGTGGGCGGCGGTTCCCGTCAGCGAGCGCGCCGCCATGCTGCGCCGTGCCGCGGCGATTCTCCGCCGCCGCAAGATGGAGTTCGACGCCTGGCTGGTGTACGAAGCCGGCAAGACGTGGCCCGAGGCCGAAGCCGACGTCAGCGAGGCGATCGACTTCTGCGAGTACTACGCCCTGCTGGCCGAGCGCATGGCGAACCCCGAGCCCCTGGTGCAGCTGCCCGGCGAGCGGGACGAGCTGCGCTACATCCCGCTGGGCGTCGGCGTCATCATTCCGCCGTGGAACTTCCCGCTGGCCATCCTGACCGGCATGACCACGGCGGCGCTGGTGAGCGGCAACACCGTGGTCATCAAGCCGAGTTCCGACACGCCGACCATCGCGGCGAAATTCGCCGAGGTGCTGGAAGAAGCCGGCGTGCCGCCGCGAGCCTTCACGCTGCTTGTGGGCAGCGGAGCGGAAGTGGGCGACGTGCTGGTGGCGCATCCGCGCACGCGGTTCATCTCGTTCACTGGATCGCGCGAGGTGGGCCTGCACATCAATGAACTGGCCTCGAAGACCGTCCCCGGCCAGATCTGGATCAAACGCGTCATCGCCGAGATGGGCGGCAAGGACGCCATCATCGTCGATGAAGAGGCCGATCTCGACGCCGCCGTGCAGGGCGTGCTGGTGAGCGCCTACGGCTACCAGGGCCAGAAATGCTCGGCATGCTCGAGGGCGATCGTCAGCGAAAAGCTTTACGGAGATTTCCTGGAGCGGTTCGCGGCGCGCGTAAAAGAAATCCGCGTCGGGCCGGCGGATGATCCGGCCAACTTCATGGGTCCGGTGATCAACGAGCGTTCGATGAAGTCGATCCTCGGCTACATTGAAACCGGCAAACAGGAAAGCCGGCTCGTCTGCGGCGGAGAACGGCTGCCGGGCGAAGGCTATTTCCTGGCGCCGACGGTGATCGAAGGCGTGGACCGGAAGGCGCGCATCTTCCAGGAAGAGATCTTCGGCCCCGTGCTGGCCGTCACGCCGGCGCGCGACTTCGATCATGCGCTCGAACTCGCCAACGACAGCGAGTACGGTCTCACGGGGGCGGTATACACGCTCAACCGCGAGAAGATCGAAAAGGCAAAGAACGTCTTCCACGTCGGCAACCTCTACATCAACCGCAAGTGCACGGGCGCCATGGTGGGCGCGCACCCGTTCGGCGGCTTCAACATGTCGGGAACCGACTCCAAGGCTGGCGGCCCGGACTACCTGTTCTGGTTCGTGCAGGGCAAGGCGATCGGCGAAAAGATCGTCTGAGCCGCGTCCCCGCGGGCGGGCTGCGTTGTATGATGGAAACGTAGCCCCGTTCCAAAGGGGACCACCAAGTCACAGACTCAGGGTCAACTCTGATCCACGTGGCGAACGGCGAGGCCTCCAGGCCCCGCCGTTCTCCTTTTGGGGCCCCGCTTGCGATAGGATTTCGTGCATGCCGGGAACCCGCCGCAGCTTCCTCGCCTCGTCGTTCGCGCTACCCTCGCTGGCCCGCGCCATTCAGGAGACTGCCTCTCCCTACCGCCGCCCGAAGCTGAAAATTACCGACGTGCGCACGGCGCAGGTGATGGCCCATGGCCTTCAACTCCACGTTCGGATTTACACGGACCAGGGCATTGTCGGCCACGGCGAAGGGACCGATGCCGTGCAGGGCGGCGTGGGCCTGGTGCGCATGTTCCGCCGGTTTCTGGTCGGCCAGGATCCGCTGAACATCGAAGCCCTGTGGGAGCGCATCCGCACGGCGGGCATCTTCGCAGGCGCGCAGGGCGGGCAGTACACCGCCGCGCTGAGCGCTGTCGAGATCGCGCTGTGGGATCTGGCGGGCAAGGCGCTTGGCGTGCCGGTCTATCAGCTGCTCGGCGGCAAGGTCCGCGACCGCGTGCGCCTGTACTGCGACTCGGCCAACCATCATCCGGACGACCCGCAGGCGAAGCCGAAGCTGAAAGAGCTGGAGGCGATGGGCTTCACCGCGGTGAAGATCGACATCGACGAGGCCAACGATCCCAACCGCTGGGACCGCGTGAACTGGACCGCTTCGAACGCCGAAATCGACCGGATGGTGAAAGAAGTGGCGTTCGTCCGCGAGACGCTGAGCCCGCGCGTCGATCTCGCCGTCGACATGCACGGGCGCTATGATGCGACGACGGCGAAACGGGTGGCGCGCGAGATGGAGCGTTTCCGCCTGCTGTTTCTGGAAGAGCCGGTGCCGCCGGAAAACATCGATGTCATGCGCGACATCCGGGAGTCGACGGTGACGCCGATCTGCGCGGGCGAGAACCTCTTCCTCCGCCACGGTTTCCGCGAACTGCTGGAGAAGCGCGCCGTCGACATTGTCATGCCCGACCTCCAGAAATGCGGCGGGCTGCTGGAAGGACGCAAAATCGCGGACATGGCCCACGTCTATTACACGCCCTTCGCGCCGCACTGCGTGGTGTCGCCCATCGGCACGATGGCCTCGTGCCATGTCTGCGCCGCCGTTCCCAATTTTCTTGTTCTCGAGTGGCACTGGATCTCGCGCCTGGATCTCTGGCGCAATTTCGTGCGCGAGGGCGACATCATCGACAAAGGATTCGTGCCGCTGCCGGACCGGCCGGGGGTCGGCGTCGAAATGAACGAAGAGGCCGCCCGCAAGGTTCAGGTGAAAGACACGCCGTGGTTCGAGCCGGGACTGTAGCCCGGACATCAGCGCTGCGCGGGGCCGCGCTCGATCTTCGCTTCGTGGTCCGTCATCAGCGCCGACAGACGCTGAACGACGTCCGGGTGCTCCCGGGCCACGTCGTGCTTCTCCGAGGGGTCGTGTTCCAGATGGAACAAAAGCGGCGGATCGTGTTTTGACGTTTCGCTCTTCCACTCCGCCGTGTTCGACACGCGGTGCAGCTTCCACGGTCCCTGCCGCACGGCGCAAAGCTGCTCCGCGTTCCAGTAGAACAGCGTGCGTTCGCGCTGCGGCGCCTCCGTGCAGAGCTCGCGTGTCAGGTCCTCGCCATCGAGAGGCGCTGATGGCAGAGGCGCTCCAGCCATGGCCGCGAAGGTCGGCAGCAGGTCCAGCATGGAGCCCACCTGAAAGCTGGTCCTCCCCGGCTGCACGCGCCTGGGCTGCCAGGCGATAAAGGGGACCCGCACGCCGCCTTCCCAGGTCGTGGCCTTGCCCTCGCGGAGCAGACCCGCCGAGCCAGCATGGATCTGGCGCTGGAGCCACGGACCGTTGTCGGAGGTGAACACGACGAGCGTGTTGCGTTCCTGGCCGGTCTCCGAGAGAGCCCGCAGGATCTCGCCCACGCTCCAGTCCATCTCCTCGACGACATCGCCGTAAATGCCCCGGACGCTCCGCCCGCGGAACCGCGGGCTCGCATAGAGGGGCACGTGCGGATACGTGTGCGCGTAATAAAGAAAGAATGGCCGGCCGCGGAAGGCGCGGATCTTCCGCACGGCTTCTTCCGTGTAGCGCGGCGTGAGCGTGGCCTGATCCGGCTCCGTCTCGATCACCTTTTCGTCGCGCATCAGCGGCAGCGGCGGATACTTCGCTGCGCCCGGCGCACCCGGCCCGTCGAGCGGCCGCATATCGTTCGAGTAAGGGATTCCATAATACGAGTCAAAGCCGTGCCGCATGGGCAGGTACTGCGGCAGGTGGCCCAGGTGCCACTTGCCGATCGCCGCCGTCTGATACCCTGCGCCCTTCAGCAGCTCGGCCAGGGTGGTTTCGCTCTGGGGAAGCCCGCCCGTGGAATCGGGAAACAGCACGCGCGTCAACCCGCTCCGCACGGCGTAACGGCCGGTGAGCAGCGCGGCGCGGCTCGGCGTGCACAGCGGCGCCGCCGAATACCACTGCATGAACTTTACGCCTTCGGCGGCCATGCGGTCCAGGTTCGGCGTGCGGATTGTCGGATGGCCGTAGCAGCCCAGATCCCCGTATCCGAGATCGTCGGCGTAGATGAGCACGAAATTCTGCCGCCGCCGGGCGGCATGCAAAAGGCCGGCGCTGCAGGCGCCGGCCGCTGCTCCGAGAAACGCCCTCCTGTCGAGTCTCACCTGAGGAGCACCTTCCGGACTGCCACATTATCACGTTCGTCGGCGGCCCGGACGGCGATGACAAACTCGCTGCCCGCGGGTTTGGGAAGCGGGACCTCGTAGTCGTGCTGGGGCGAATCGGTCATGCGGGTCGTCGGCTCGGCGTCGAGCCAGTCCCCGCCATTGACGGAGAGTTCCGCGTATTGCAGCGCGGACAGCGCATCTTTCAGGCGGAACCGGACGACGATGCGGTTGCCCTCGGACCGCGCGGAAAGGTCCAGAATTTCCGGCGGCGTATTGTCGATGAGGAAATCGTCGCTTTCCATCTGCGCCGACAATTCGCGTCCCGGATAGTTGTCCGGCTTATCGCTCAAGGTCAGCCGCACGCGGTAGCGTCCGTCGGCGAAGGCGGTGCTGTCCCAGCTGTAGCGGCTCTCGCGCAGCGAGTCTTTCAGGAGTTTCCACTCGCGCTCGCCTTCGCCGCGGATTTCAAGCCGCGCTTCCAGCCCGTCGTTGTTCGGATCCAGCGCCCGCCAGCGGACGCCGATCCAGCCCTTCTCGTAGTTCATGGTGACCGATCCGCTCTCGGTGGCCGCGGGCTGCTGCGGTCCGCTCTGTCTTCTCTGCGCAGGCTGGCCGAGGCCTGGCAACGTGAGGTTTTTCGACGCCGTCAGGGAAGCTCCCGCGGCTGGGAACCGGTAATTGAAGGGAGTGATTTCGATCTTTTCGATGACTGGCGCGAGATTCTTCGCCTGATAGGCGGCCTCCACGAGGCGCAGCTGCGGCGAGGCGCCGTTGGGCGCGGCCTCCAGCACCGCGCGGTATTGCAGAAAACGCGCCGGCGGCGAGGCGATGCGCTCGCCCCCGGCTGGCACTTCCTGCCATGCACTCCAGTTCTTGTTGGGATCTTCCAGGTTGCCGCTGCGCGTCTCGATGCGGATGCGGCCGCCGTTCAGTTCGCCTTCATGCCGCAGGCGGCCCCAGTAGGTGAACGCCCCCGTATCGAGCACATCACTTTCGATCGAACCGGATTTCTCAAGCTCCGGCCCGAGCCGGAACACCATGCCGGGATTGGCCGTCGCGGCAAGAAGGCCTCCGCCGGGCGCCGCCATCAGCGCAGTGATCTGCTGCGGCTCCGCGCGCACCAGCGTGGTGTGCGCGCTGGGCGAATCGATCCGGTAGACGATACCCTCGGCGCCCGTGCCCGCGATCAGCGCTCCCTGCGCGTCGAGAGCGAGAGAATAGACGACCGCCGTGTTGCTGGACCAGAGGAGCCGCGGTTCGCCGTCCGGCGCGATGCGGTAGATGTCGCTTCCGGCCGCGAGCGCTGCCACGCCGATTGCCGGGGGCGGCGCCGCGGCAGGCGCCCGCTGGGCCTGCGTCTGCTGCGGCTGGGGCTGCGGCTGCTGCGCCGCGCCCTGCGCCTGCGGCTGCGCCGCCTGGGCCGGGGCCGTGGAGGGAACAGCTCCGGGGGATGCGGGCCGCCGCGTCCCGACGGCCGCTGCGTAGACGGTTCCGTCCGCCGCTGCCGCCAGCGCCGTCACCTCGCGCTTCGCTGTCTGGTGCAGAACAAAACCCTGCCCTTTTGCATCAATGCGCAGAACCACGCCGCCTGGCTCGGTGCCGGCGATCCATGTTCCCTGCGGCCCCCGCACGAGCGAGCGCACATGAGACTCGGCGGCGTCGAAGAAGACGCTCACGCTTCCGTTGGGCGCGATCCGCAGCACCTGTCCCGGATCGCCCGTGGCCGCAAACAGCGTTCCGTCAGGCTCGGCGATCAGCGCCCAGACATAGCGGGGCTCGATCTGTGCATGCAGAACGGGCTTGCCATCCGCGCCGATGCGGAAGACCTTGCCTTCCGGCGACAGCGCCGCGTAGAGAGCGCCTCCAGGCGCCGGGGCGAGGGCGTGCACCGAGCCGCTGCCCAGATCGGCGAAGACCGCGCTCCTGCCCTGCGCGTCGATCCGGAGCACTTTGCCGTCGCCGCTGCCCGCGTACACGGTCCCGCCGGGACCCGGCAGCAGCGCCCAGACAAAGGGCGTCTCCGCGTCAGCCACGCGCTTCCAGACGGGCGCCAGCGCCAGGCGGCCGTCGCTTGAGAGCGCGAGCCTCTCGATTTTGCCTTTCTCGAAATCGGCCGCCTCGCCCTGCTTCCAGAGCTTCGTCTCGACGGCGTACGCAACGCAGACGGCAAGCGCCGCCGCAGTCCAGGTAGGGATCGGTTTCATGTGTCTGTGTTGTCCTATTGCACGGCGAGGCGGAGCACGGCGCTGCCGGTGACGAGGCTGTCGAGCTCAAGCTCCGCCAGGGGCAGCACGGTTTCCGGCATGGCCAGAGCGCGGGAGGTCGACCGCGGGTTCTGCATCGCCGCCAGAACCGAGGGAGGCACGTCGCGCATCGCCTGGTCTTCGACGTAGACCGTGGGCTTGTTCGTCACCAGAGAGAGGTAGATCCGGTCGTTCCTCCGCTCCTGCGCCAGCAGCGACGCCGTCTGGGCCAGGTTCATCTGGCGGTTCACCATGCCGGCCATGGCCTGGGGGCGGTTGAGAACATCGGCGTTGCTCAGCAGAATCCGGTACTCGCCGCGGGGCAGATTCGAGGGCACGCGGAAACGGAACTCGCGCGTGACACGATCTCCGCGCCACTGCCGCAACGCAATCCGGCCGGTGATCTCCTCTCCCGGCAGGGCCTCGCTTCTGTCGAGCCAGGCGCTTTCGATGGCCGTCTCGAGCTTCTGCGGGCGCATCTCGAGCACCGCTTCCACCCGCCTCACCCGCGGCTCCTCCTGCTGGTTCTGGAACAGGCGATTGAATTTGTCGGCCCACCATGCGGCGATCTGCATTGGCGCCGGCGCAGGGCCTGACCCCGAAGCGATCATCGTGGAAAGCCGCAGCGGCGGCAGCCCCTCGCACTCGATCGAACCCTCCAGACGGTAGGTGGCTTCATCGGCTGCGCTGGAATTCAGGTCCTGCAGGGTATTGTAAGTGGTCAGCATCATGAGGAAGGGCGTCCAGCGCGGGTGCACGAAAACGTTGAAACGGTAGTCCTTCTCTTCCACAGGGCCGCCGGGCAGCGGCTGCGTGCGTACTTTGAGCTTGACAGGGATCGTCTCGGCCGTGGCGCCCAGCTCGCCCATGATGCCCGAGTGGCGGTCCTGCCGCAGGGCGCCAACGATTTCGGTCATGTTGGCGAACTTGTTCGGCTGGAACTGCGAGCTGAGCACCATCAGCACTTCGCCCTTCGCCATCGGCATGTCCACAGGCCCAAGGTTGAAGAAGCTGTGGCCAAAGCCCAGCACGCGCTTTCCGTCGTTGTAGGTGACGGTGCCGAGCCCCGTGACGGTCATGTCCCCGCTGACCAGCACGCCGGCGATCGCCTCTCCAGGCTGCAGTGCGTTTTGCCATCCGGGCGCGGGCCGCGTGTCATACACCGCTCCCGCGGCGCCGCCATGCACGGCGGTTACTCCCATCTGTTCGAAAAACGGGCGGAAGTCGCGCAGGGTGGACTCGTGGAATCCGGCCAAAGCCAGAGGCGTTTCGATCGGCATCAGCCGCACGCCGCCTCCCAGCAGCGAGGCTGGAGGAACAAGTTCGGCCCGCTCGACCAGGGTCTGGGGCGTTTTCGGATTCACCGGCCGCGAGGCGTCGATCTCGCTGATCTCGAGCATCTGCTCGATGGGCGTGATGCCGCAGATCGCGTCTGGCGAGAACACGCTGATGCGCAGTGCAATCGCGCCGATCAGTTTGCCGTCCACATAGACCGGGCTGCCGCTCATGCCGCCCGCCACGTTGGTCTGCGCCGCCTTGCCCCCCAGCTTGGCGAGGATCACGTCCTGCCTCGGCCCCCACGCGTTCTTCCATAGCCCGATGATCTCCACGGGCACCGGCTCCGGCTGGGCGCCCTGAAAGACGGTCCAGGCCACGCCTTTCATGCCGGGGCGCACATCGGCCGACTTGAGGATATGCACTGGTCCGGCCGAGGGACGCGGCGGCGCCTCCCCATGCCACGCCGGCGCCTCGCCGTACGGACTGTGACGGACAGCGGCGACCGCTCCATCCGTGTTCTGCGCCGACGCGCCTGCCGCCCAGGCGCACAGCAATGCCCCGAAGATTCTCATGCCAGGTCTCTTTTCCGAAGTGCCGGTATCCAGCTCTGCTTCAATTATCGGCTACTTTCTTGGATGCCGGAGACCTGGGCCGTGTTCCGGGTCAATTCTCAGGCTCGCCGACTTCAGGATCGCTGTTGGTCGTCGCCGGCTGGGGCCCTGGCGCGCTGAAACGGCATCCCGGATACGCCCTCGCCCCCTGCGCGCCGAGCAGTCCCAGATTCAGTCCGGGCATCGGCGCATCGACGAGCTTGGCCGCGTCGGCTTCGGCGATGACCGGCATCAGCCTGTACGCCTGCTCAAGCGAGGCCAGGCGCGTCATCTGCTGCACGGTCATGAGCTTCCTGGCCTGCTCGCGATACTTCCTGTCCGTATCCCGGCTTTCCCGGCAGATGGCCTCCAGCTCCAGATAGCGCACACCCAGCGCCATGGGATCGACCACCGGCGCCTGGGTCGCCTGCCGGATCTCGCTTTCCACCTGGGCCACGCGCCGGCTCTTGGCCGCCAGATAGCGGCTCCATTCAGTCTGGATCCGCGCCAGTTCCAGCACCTGCTGCGGCGTGAGCTCCAGATAGCGGATCAGCTGCGGCCACATCCTGCCAGGCGCGGGATCGCCGGGCCCCTGCGCCGCCGCCGGCCAGGCCAGCAGCGCCAGCAACATCAGAGAAGCTACTGCGTACTTCATGGGCTCGCTCCTCCCGCATCAGCCGGAGCCAGCTCCAGCCGCGCGGGTACAATGAAAGTCTCTCCACAAGATACTATGCGCATCGCTCTGTGCCAGATCAACCCCACGGTGGGAGATCTGGCAGGCAATCTCGAACTGGTCCTGGACGCAGCACGCCGGGCTGCCTCGCGCGGCGCCGATCTGGCCGTTTTCCCCGAGCTGGTTCTGACGGGCTATCCCCCGCGGGATCTGCTCGAAAAAGAGTCTTTCCGCCGCCGCTCGCTGGAGTCGCTCGAACGGCTCATCGCGGCCAGCGCATCGGTCCCCTGCGGAATCGTTGCCGGTTACGTCGGCGCAGCGCCGGAAGGCTCGCGCCGCAGCGTGACGAATTCCGCCGCCCTGATCGAAAAAGGCCGCCTGCTGGCGACGCAGTCCAAGATGCTGTTGCCGACCTACGACGTGTTTGACGAAGGCCGCTATTTCCAGCCCGCCGCCTCGCAGCGGGTCTGCGAATTCCGCGGCATGCGGCTCGGCATCACCATCTGCGAGGACGCCTGGAACGACAAGCAGTTCTGGGAAAGGCCGCTCTACGACAGCGACCCGGTGGAATCCCTCGTCTCCCAGGGCGCCGGGATCATCCTCTCCATCAACGGATCTCCCTACGACATGACCAAGCGCGCCCTGCGGCGGCAGATGTTCACCGCCATGGCGCGCCGGCACCGCCTTCCCCACGTCTACGTCAACATGGTGGGCGGCAACGATCAGCTCGTCTTTGACGGATCCAGCTTCGCCGTGGACGCAGAGGGCAGGATCGCCGCAGCGGCGCCCTCGTTCCGCGAGGACATCGTTTTCTTCGACACCGAAACCTGCCATGGCGAGCTGCGCGAATCGCACGCGGACGAAGTCGAGGCCGCCTACGACGCGCTCGTTCTCGGCACGCGCGACTACATCGCCAAATGCGGCTTCCGCAGCGTCATCATCGGACTCAGCGGCGGCATCGACTCGACTCTGGTGGCCTGCATCGCCGCCGATGCCGTCGGCGCGGAGAACGTCACCGGCGTCTCCCTGCCCGGCCCTTATTCGTCCGATCACAGCCTCGCCGACGCGCGCGCTCTCGCCGCCAATCTCGGCATCCGCTACGAAGTGATCTCCATCACGCCCGCCTACGAGACGCTGCTCGCCACGTTCGCGCCCGTCTTCGCCGGCGCGGCGCCCGACGTGACAGAGGAGAACATCCAGTCGCGCCTCCGCGGCCTGGCGCTGATGGCGCTCTCGAACAAATGGGGGTCGCTCGTTCTCACCACCGGCAACAAGAGCGAAGTCGCCGTCGGCTACTGCACGCTTTACGGGGACATGGCCGGCGGACTCGCCGTCATCAGCGATGTGCCGAAGACGATGGTGTACGAGCTGTGCCGCCGTGTCAACGCCCGCCGCCCGGGCACGATTCCCGAGAATGTCTTCATCAAGCCGCCATCGGCGGAGTTGCGCCCGAATCAGAAGGACTCCGATTCCCTGCCCGAATACGAGGTCCTCGACCCGATCCTCAAGGCCTACATCGAAGAGCTGAAATCGCCCGCCGAGATCGCAGCCGAGCTCGGTCAGCCGCCCGAACTGGTCCGCAGCATCATCAACCGCGTCGACCGCAACGAATACAAACGCCAGCAGGCCGCTCCAGGCCTGAAGGTCACCACGAAGGCGTTCGGCATGGGACGCCGCTATCCCATCGCGCAGAGGTTTTTTGAAGAATGAAACCCTTTCTTCGCTATGCGGTCCCGGCCCTGATTCTGTCGTCCGCAGGCTGGCTCATCTCGCAACAGTCCGCGCCGGAGCGCGTCGGCCCGCTTCCGGGCGGCGGGTTCCTGCTGAACTCCGGCTGGCTCCTGCGTCCGGCAGGCGAACAGGTTCCGCTCAGCACTATGCCGATGGCGAGCGCCCTGTCGCCCGACGGGAAATTCCTCGCAATCCTTCAGGGCGGCTACCTCCCTCCCACGGTCAGCATCCATGAACCCGCCACGCTGCGGAAGATCTCCGAAATCACGCTGCCCGACGCCTGGCTCGGCATGGCTTTCGCGCCCAAAGGCGGCCTGCTGTATGTCAGCGGCGGCTCGCGCGCCATCATATACGAACTGGCGCTGCTGCCCGAGGGCAAGCTCGAAAGGCGGCGCGAATTCCCCGTGGTGGATGAGAAGGAGCGCAAGCATACGGACTTTCTCGGCGATCTCGCGCTGTCGCCCGATGGCCGCCTGATTTACGCGGCCGCCCTCCACCGCGACATGATCTACGTCGTCAACCCGCAGTCGGGCATGGTGATCGAGCGCTGGAAAACGGCCCACCGCCCTTACCGCATTCTCTTTCACCCCGACGGGAAGAGCTTCTTCGTCACCGGCTGGGGCGACGGGACGCTGCGCCAGCACTACGCCGACTCAGGCGAAGAGGTGGCGCGCTATTCCACAGGACCGCAGCCCATGGACATGCTTTGGCGCCTGAAGCCCGTTGCCGTTGAGCAGGGCGAGGAACCCCTGCCTTACACGGCGCGCCTGTTCGTCGCCGTTTCCGGCTCGAATCTGGTCCAGGTGTTCGGCCTTGGGCCGGGCGGCCTGCTGCGCCGGGCCGAATCGATCAGCGTCGCGTTGTACCGTGACTTTCCGGAAGTCGCCGGCATGACGCCGAGCGCGCTGGCGCTCTCGCCGGATGAGGACCGCCTGTACGTTGTCTGCTCGGACGCCAACGCGGTGGCGCGCGTCAACATCAGCGAGCGCCGCAGCGTGGTGGAGGGATTCATCCCCGTAGGCTGGTATCCGCTGGCGGCTCGCGTCCTGCCCTCCGGGAAGCTGATGGTGCTCAACGGGCGCGGCGCGCGCTCGTTCCCGAATCCGCAGGGCCCCAATCCGCTGGTGCGCCGCGCGGTGCTGCACGAAGGCAACGTCGCCGTCGAGTATGTCGCCGCCATCCAGCGCGGCAGCGCCACGCTGCTCGATGAACCGCAGCCGGCGCAGATGGCTCAGCTCACCGCCCGGGTGCTCGACAACGCCCCCTGGCGCCGCACGCGCCCCATGCAGTCGCCGCCTCAGGGCCATCCTCTGGAGAAAGGGGGCGAGGAGTGTCCCATCCGCCACGTCATTTATGTGGTGAAGGAGAACCGCACCTACGACCAGGTGCTGGGCGATCTCGGCATCGGCAACGGCGACCCGTCCCTGACGCTGTTCGGCGAAGACGCCGCGCCCAACCATCACAGGCTGGCGCGCGAGTTCGTTCTGCTCGACAATTTCTATGTCAACGCCGACGTCAGCGCCGACGGCCACAACTGGTCGAGCGCGGCCATTGCGCCCGCTTATGTGCAGCGCATGTGGCCGAACTCCTACGCCGCGCGCCGGAGGCACTATGATTACGAAGGCGGCGAGCGCGCCGCCCTGCCGCCCGCGGGCTACATCTGGAGCAACGCCATGCTCGCCGGCCTCAGCTTCCGCAACTACGGCTGGTGGGTGACCAACATCACGCCCGCTCCCTCTTCCGGCCGGCAGATCGCCGCCGTGCGCGACCCGTCGCTGGCGCAGCACACCAACATGGAATACCGCGGCTTCGACATGGATTATCCGGACGTCGAGCGCGTCCGGGTTTTCCTGAAGGATCTCGAGCAGTTCGAGCGCAGCGGACAGATGCCCCGCTTCATGACCATCCGCCTGGGCAACGATCACACTTCGGGCGTCTCGCCGGGCAAGATCGCGCCGAAGTCCGCGATGGCTGACAACGATCTCGCGCTCGGCATGCTGGTCGAGGCTGTATCAAAGTCTCGGTTCTGGCCGTCCACGGCGATCTTCGTTCTGGAAGACGACGCCCAGAACGGCGCCGATCACGTCGACAGCCACCGCGCTCCCGCTTATATCCTGTCGCCCTACACGCGCGGGCGCGGCATCGATTCGACGATGTACAACACCGTCAGCATGCTCCGAACGATGGAGCACATCCTCGGCCTCCGTCCCATGACCATTCACGACGCCACGGCGCGGCCCATGTGGGCCGCGTTTCATTCCAGGCCGGACCCGCGTCCGTATTCCGCCGAAAAGCCGCGCGTTCCTCTCGATGAGCGCAACCTGCAGTCTTCGCCTCTGGCCGCGCGCTCGGCGAAGCTCGACCTCAGCGAAGCCGACCGCATCGACGACGAAGAAATGAACGAGATTCTCTGGCGCGCGCTGCGCGGCACCGAGCCGCCGCCTCCCGTGCGCAGCTACTGGGGACGCTGATGGCCCACACCTATCTCGTCTTCGTCTGGCACATGCACCAGCCTTTCTACAAGGACCTGGCCACGGGAGAATACCAGCTCCCGTGGACGCGCATGCACGCCCTGAAGGACTACTACGGGATGGCGGCCATCCTGGACGAATTTCCGAAGATCCGGCAGACGTTCAACCTCGTGCCTTCGATGCTCGTCCAGATCGAGGAGTACGCCGAGGGCCGCGCCGCCGATCCGTTTCTCCGGCTCGCTCTCAAGCCTGCCGAGGAGCTGACGGGACCGGAAACCGAGTTCATCCTGAAGTATTTCTTCCAGGCCAACCCGGGCCGGGTGATCCAGCGTTACCCGCGCTATCACGAGCTGTACGAACAGTGGCGCGCGCATCATACGGATCCTGCCGGCCTGGCCCGCCGGCTGGGCGTGGCCGGACTGCGCGATCTGCAGGTGCTGTCGCAGCTGGCGTGGTTCGACGAAATCTTCCTCGAAACCGACCCGGAAGTCCGGGCGCTGGCCGCGAAGGGCCGCAACTACACGCGCGAAGACCAGCTGCTGATCGGGAGGAAAGAGCAGCAGATCTGCGGACTGGTGATTCCGACGTACAGGCGCCTGGCGCAGGCAGGGCGAATCGAGCTGTCCGTGACTCCGTTCTACCATCCCATCCTGCCGCTGCTTTGCGATTCCAACATCGCCAGCGTCAGCCAGCCGGGCGCGCCGCTGCCGCGGCGGTTCCGTTATCCGCAGGATGCGCGTGTGCAGATGGAGTCCGCGCTGGACTACGCGCGGGAGAAGCTGGGCATCCGGCCCGCGGGCATGTGGCCGAGCGAGGGCAGCGTCTCCGACGAAGTGCTCGCGCTGGCGGCGGAGCTGGGCGTCGAGTGGATGGCCACTGACAACGGCGTGCTGGGAGCGACGCTGGGGCGCCTGGCCGGAGTGTCCGAGACGTGCCGCCCGTATGTCTGGCGCCAGGAGGGCCGCGAGATGAAGATGATCTTCCGCGACCATTTCCTGAGCGACCTGATCGGGTTCGTCTACTCTCGCATGGACGCCTCGGCGGCCGCGCACCACTTCCTCGACCGCATCCGCGAGAACGCGCGCATCGTGCACCGCGAGGGCCGCGACGCCCTGATCCCCGTCATCCTCGACGGCGAGAACGCCTGGGAATACTACGAGCGCAGCGGCCGCCCCTTCCTTCGCACGCTGTACCAGCTCATCAGCCAGGATCCCGGCATCTCCGCGGTCACCGTCAGCGAAGCCCTGCGGAAGCTGCCTGCCGCCGACATTCCCCGCATCCATCCCGGCTCGTGGATCAACGCCAATTTCGAGGTCTGGATCGGCCACGAAGAGGACAACACGGCCTGGGAGTATCTGCTGGAAGCGCGCGAAACCTACGACCGCGTCACCCAGGGACCCGAAGGGGCCTCGCTGAGCGAAGCGGAGAAACAGCTGGCCTATCAGGAGCTGCTGATCGCCGAGGGCAGCGACTGGTGCTGGTGGTACGGCCCGCACCACCATACGGAAAACAGGGCGGAATTCGATCAGCTCTTCCGCTCGCACCTCGCCCAGTGCTACCGCGCTCTCGGCAAGACGCCGCCCGCCGCGCTTTCGCGCCCCATCGCGCATGTCGCCGCCGAGGCGTTCTCCCAGGCGCCCTGCGGCCTGATCGAACCAAGTGTGGACGGCGAAGTGTCATCCTACTTTGAGTGGCTCGGCGCCGGAGTGTACCGTCCGGACCACCGCCAGGGGGCCATGCACGGCCGCGCCGCCCTGCTGCGCGAGCTGCGCTTCGGCAGCGACGGCGCCCGCCTTTACGTGCGAGCCGACATGGAGCAGTCGAGCCCTGGCGCAATGGCCGGTCTCGAACTGCGCCTCACGGTGCGGGCGTCGAACGCCGAGACCGAATTCCGCTTCACGCTCGCGCGCGACGGCGCGCATCTGTCCTCGATGTCGGGGCGCGGAACACGGCATGCGCTGCCGCACGTGGCCTGCGCCTACAGCCGCATTTTTGAGTGCTCCGTCGATCTGGCCGGCATCGACGCGTCCGCTTCCGCGCCGCTGCAGATCCAGGTCTCCCTGTGGCGCGAGGGCCTTCCTCTGGAAGCCGCGCCGCCGCATGGCTGGATCGAATTCACCCCCGGCGAACCCGCCGAATGGGAGTGACGCGCTACTTGTTCCGGTAGGCGGAATACTTGTTGAGCAGGCTGATCAGCTCCTGCGCCGCCGGAGGAGCGTTCCGCTTGCCCCGCAGGACTTCCTTGCGGTCCACCGCCGCTCCGTAAAGAGCCTCGTCGACGCTCCGGTCTTCCCGCATCGTGGTGCCCTGCAGCGTCAGCCCTCCGAACACGCCGCGCGAGCGCGACCAGGAGAGAATCTCGGCCCTCATGGTGGCGTCGGTCTGCGCGCTCGTCGAACGGCCGACCGGCCCCGCTGCGCCGGTGGCGTCCGCGCCGAGCGTGAACTTGCTCGACAGCAGCCGCTCCATGCCGCTCTGGTTCATCACCAGCATCACGATGTCCACTTCCGCTCCGCCGATCTGCAACCCGAACGTGCCTCCCTCGATCCGCACGCCCACCGGCGCCGTCCATCCCTGCCCGTCCGGCATGCGGCAGGAAGCGAAGCCCCGCCCGTACTTGCCTCCGAAAACGAACCCTGCCTTCTTCGCCCCGGGAATGATGATGGCGCACTGGGCCTTGGAGAAAAGGTCCTGGGGAATCGCCTTGTCTTCGATCGCCATGATCTCCTGCAGCACCGTCGCCGCAGCTTTCAGCCGTTCATCCTCCGCCCGGCCCGCCCAGGCGGCGGCGCTCAGGCACACGAGAACAATTGTGAGTTTTCGCATGGGATCTCCAGTCCTTCAATGATAACGCCCTGCCGCGCGCGGAGGCGCGGCAGGGCATGACGGTTGGCGATGGATCCGGCCTAGAACGTATAGCGGAGGCCCATCACGATCCGGCGGTTGCCGCCGTCCGTGTTGCCCTCCAGGCCAAACGCGGTGCTGTTCACGCGCGACTCGGGGATGCCGTAGTTGCGCGTGTTCGACGCGTTGTAGAACTCGCAGCGGTACTGCAGCGTGTTCGACTCGCTGATGCGGATGTTCTTCACCACGGCGAGATCCAGGTTGTTGATGCCGTCGGCGCGGAGAATGTTGCGGCCCGCGTTGCCGATGGGCGCGGCGGCCGTGACGTTCGAGAACAGGTTGCGGCCGCCGGCCTGCAGGATATCGCGCAGCGTCATCCGCGAAAGATCCAGATCCGTGGCCACGTTCGGCCGGATGGCATTGCCGACCAGCGCGTCGATGCCCGACAGCCGGAAGCCCGGGTCGATGCCGGCCAGCGGGCTGAACGGAGCGCCTGACTGGAACGTCAGGAAGCCGGACACCTGCCAGCCGCCCAGCAGCTTGCCGATCACGCCCTGCTGCTCGCGGAGGAAGGGCAGCTCGTACACGCCGTTCACCGCGAAGCGGTGCGGCCGGTCGTAGGTCGAGCGGCCGCGGTCGGCGCGCCAGTTGTAGCTGTCCTGCGGCACCGCGACTTCGCCCGACACGGACGGATTGAAGATCTCGCTGGCCAGGTCGATGAAGGAGCTCCAGGTGTAGTGCGCCGCCATCGTGAAGTTGTTGGACAGCCGCTTCTCGAGGCTCGCCTGCATCGAGTGGTAAATGGAGTTCGCCGCATTGGCGCGCAGCCGGCGGACACCCTCGTTGGCGAACAGCCGCTGCCGCCCCTGCGAACCCGGAACCGTCGGATTGCCGTCGAGCGTCTGGAACAGCGCCGTGCCCTTGGTGGCGATATAGCCAACGGTCGCGATCCAGTCCCGCGCCACTTCGCGCTGCACCTGGAAGGAGAACTGCTCGGCCAGAGGCGCGCGGAAGTCGCTCGCCACGAGAGTCCGCGGCACCTGCAGCGGGTCGGGCGGCGGCGGGATCACGCCCTGGAAGCCCAGCGAGTAGACGTACTGGTAGCTGTTCGGGGAGCGCGCCGGCAGGTTGTTCACCTGCGTGAACGGGAAGGCGCTGAAGATGTTGAGATAGATGTTGTTGAAGATCAGGTCGTAAGTGCGCGAGTAGCCTCCGCGCAGCACCGTGCGGTCCGTCAGCCGGTAGTTGAAGCCGAACCGTGGCGCCCAGTTGTTCTTGTCCCGCGGCGGCACCGGCGTGAACAGGAACCGCGGATCGTTGTTGTTGGCCGCCACCACGCGCTTGTTGATGTCGGCCAGCCACTGCGCCGGATTGCCCGGCGTCTCGTAGCGCAGCCCGTAGGTCAGCGTCAGCCGCCGGTTCACGCGCCACTCGTCCTGCACATAGAAGAAGTAGTCGTAGTAGCGGTAAGCCTGCCAGCGCGGCACGCCCGGCAGGAACGTGTTGATCGACGCCGTCTGCGCCACGTCGTCCACCAGATCCTGCAGCGTGTTGTACGCCAGGCGCCCGCGGATCGTCGGGTTGAAGTCCTGGATCTGGTCCTGACGGCGGAAGTCGATGCCCATCTTGAACGTGTGCGAGCCCTTCAGGATCGAGAGATTGTTCGCGATCTGATAGTTGTTCAGGACCTGCGCCTGCGGCAGGTTCACCGCCAGGCCGAACGCCGTGCGCGAAGCGGCGGCGTTGAAGCCCGTCATGCCCAGCTCGGAGATTTCGATGTTGGGAATCGATTCCGCCCGCGGATCCTGCGCGTTGGTCGACGAAGCCAGCCGCTGGAAGCTCAGCCGCAGCTCGTTGTAGATCTGGGGAGTCAGCGTCGAGTTCACCCCAGCCACAGCCGCCTGCCGCCTGGCCGGAGACGTCGAAAGGAGTCCTGGCGGCACCGCCTGGCCGCCGATGGTGATCCGATCATCGTACATGAACCGGCCCAGCAGCGTGTGCTTCTCGTTCAGCTTGTGATCCACCCTGCCCGACCACTGCCAGACGTCCTGCAAGTTGGCCGCCGCGCCGCTCAGCGTCCCGAGCGGCACGTTGAACGTCTGCCCGCCGAGAGTGAACGCGGCCGTGCGGCCCGTCGGCGTCTGCGCCGCCGGCACGAAGTCCAGCAGCGCTTTCACCTGCGGCCGGTTGCCCGCGGCGTTGCGCAGAATCGTCTGCCCTTCCGCCGTCGGCGCCGCGCCGATCGCCGTGCCGCTGGCGAACCGCCGGTCCGTCCACCGCAGGATCGATCCGAAGAAGAACGTCTTGTCCTTCACGATCGGCCCGCCCAGCGTCCCCGCAAACTGGTTCTCAACGCGCCAAGGCGCGCGCGCAAACGTCCGCTTGTCGAGGTTGCTCCTGGAGTTCAGCTTGTTGCCGTTGTAGAACCAGTAGGCCGAGCCATGGAACTCGTTCGTGCCGCTCTTGGTGACGATGTTGACCACCGAGCCGGCCGCGCGGCCGTATTCAGCCGCGAACTGATTCGTCACGATCCGCATCTCGGCCACCGTATCCGGGTTGTTGATCTCCTGGACCAGGCCGCCGATGCTCGCGTTGTTCGAGTCCTGCCCGTCGATCTGGAAGTTGTTCGACCGGGTCCGCATGCCGTTGACCGAGAACGACACTCCTCCGCTTGTGAAGGCGCTGTTGCCCGAACTCAGCTGGCTCACGCCAGGGATCTGCAGGGCCAGATTCAGGATGTTCCGGCTGGGCGCCATCGGCAGGTCGCCGATCCGCTTCACGTCGAAGTTGGTGCCGACCTCGGCGTTCGTCGTGTTGATCAGGCCTGCGTCGGCCGACACGGTGACGACTTCAGTCAGCCCGGCCACCTCGAGCCGGATGTTGAGGTCGACGTCCTGCCCCACGCGCAGCGTGATCGGCCCCTGGATGTAGCGGCTGAAGCCGCTCCGCGTCACCGAGACCTCGTACGGCCCCGGAGGCAGGTTGGGCACGCGGAAAACGCCCTCCGCGTTGGTCGTCGTTTCCCTCGAGACGTTGGTGGACAGGTTTCGCACGCGCACCTCCGCGCCGCTCACTGCAGCGCCGGAGGGGTCGCGCACCGTTCCCAGAATGTCGGCCAGCGTGGCCTGGGCCCATGCCGCAGGCGCCAGTCCCAGGACAACACAGGCCAGTGTCAGAATCGAAACCAGCTTGTACATCGGAAACCCCTTCGCGCGGATTGACCGCGGAGATCGAATATTCTGTATGTTAACACATTTTCAGCAATCCGTCGGGAGTTCCCGGCTCCGGAGCCGCGCCCGGGATCATCCGTCCCGTGCCGTGTTGTCCCGGCCGCAAGCCCGCGCCGTATAATCAAGGCAGGGCTTGCATTCCGATGAGGAAATTCCTCCCGACCGCACCGGCTCTCTGGGCGTTCACCGCGCTCTTTGCGCCCTCTCTTGCGCAGGAGGCGCGTCCGCCCATGCGCGCGCAGGAAGCCAAGCCGCCCCTGCGGTCTGAAGAGGCTTTCAGGACCTCGGTGTCCGAGGTCGTCGTCCCCGTCACGGTCACGGACGACAGAGGCCGCTTCGTCTCCAACCTCGAAGAGAAGGACTTCCTTCTTCTGGACGAGGGCGTTCCGCAGAAAATCACCTATTTCACGCGCGAGCGGAACCAGCCGGTCGTGATCGGCTACCTGATCGACCTGTCGAACCGCACCCGTCTGCACTGGGACAAGTTCCGCGAGGCCATCATCGAGCTCGTCGACGCCACCATGGAGCCCGACGGGAAACCCGACAAGCGGTTTTCGGGCTACCTGATCGGCTACTCAACCGAAGCCGAGCTGCTCGTCAACACGACCGACGACCCCGAAAAGATCATCGAGCGCGTCCGCAAGCTGAAGCCGGGCGGCAGCTCCGCGCTGTTCGACGCCGTTTACATGGCCTGCACCAGCCGCACGCTCGTGCAGGGCGAGCCCATCGAGCCGC